>Ga0066652_100000220_pt1 | contig 29956 bp, 21 predicted proteins | sample GraSoiAngelo_101_FD_71413 | JGI IMG/M metagenome (GOLD analysis project Ga0066652, IMG submission 71413) | Grasslands soil microbial communities from the Angelo Coastal Reserve, California, USA - 14_0903_02_30cm | ecosystem: Environmental > Terrestrial > Soil > Grasslands | place: USA... | reverse complement strand
TAAAAAACTTATATATAGCTTGTTTTTGATCGCAATAGTATTTGCGAGCCCTGGATGTAAAAAGTTGTTGGAAGAAGAGCCCAGGACTAGTTTCACGCCGCCGTTCTTCGCAACCAATGATGGTCTCCAGGGTGGTATTGCCGGTATCTATACCAGTTTTCGAACCCAATGGGCCAATCAAATATGGACTCAATTGTTCGACGGTGGAACTGATGAAGCTCTTAGAGGCGGATCTGTTGATAACGGAGCTGCAAGCTGGATGATCTATAACAACCCGGTAATAAAAAGTAACACCGGGAACTATGAAGGTTTTTGGAACACTTTATTTACCGATATCAATACAGCAAATGGAGTCCTGCAATACGGGGTTGATGCTGATATACCGGCTACAACCAAGACCCAACTTCTTGCCCAGGCAAAATTCCTTCGTGGATTCTGCTACTTTTATCTCGTAACGACATTTGGCCAGGTGCCGCTGCACACGACGCTTAATACTTCTGCATCGACAGCCGATGCCCCGGCTCCTCTCGCAGATTTATATGCCCAGATCATCAAAGACTTCACCGAGTCAGCTAATGATCTGCCGAATACCCCGGCTGCAGGAATGGGTAAGCCAGCATTCAAAGCAACCGCACTGTTCCTGCTTGCCAAGACTTATCTCTGGCGCGGATGGTCGTCAGTTGCGCAGGCAAGCGACTTCCAGCAAGCTTTTACTATCTCCAAAAGTATTATTGACAACAAAGCAACTTATAACCTGGACCTGCTTCCTAATTTCAGCACGGTATTCAGAGAAGGACAGGAGTATAGCAAGGAAATATTGATGGTTATCGATCACACAAAGGATCTTAAATTCGGACAAAACTCTCCAGTAGGCAACGGCGCAACAAGCTTCAGCGAGAACAAAGCGAATTTCTTCTGGCGTCCCAATTATCCAACTCTTAATGCAAACTATCCTGCAAGTGGCGGAGCTAATGTGACTGTGAGAGATATTCAAAATGGGCGTCCATTTGTGCGTCTGAGACCAAACACAAAATATGTTTTGGACGTGGCATTTGCCAACAGGGCTACTGATTCCCGGTATGATGGTACATTTGAAACAATATGGTTAGCGGTTACCCCACCTGCAGGTGTAGCGCCTGATGCAGTGGTCCCCGGTACTACCGGTGCAACTACTCCGCGTGGGACCCTGATCAATAAAGTTGATACAGCTATCTGGATGAGAGACAGGCTTGTGACGCCGGCTGAAAGAGCGGCATTCAAGGGAATCATGTTTGAGCCAGACAACCTGCCAGGAGCTACCACGCCATATACAGCGGCCTTTTTCCCAAGCGTCAGAAAATTCGACGACTCGACCAGAGGTCATATGAATGATTATTCCGACAGACCCTACATCCTCTTCCGCTTTGCTGAGTGTTATTTGATTTGTGCAGAAGCGGCAATCAAAGGCGGCGCCACCACCGCGGATGCTGCTGCTATGATCAATGTATTACGCACAAGAGCTGCACTGAAAGATCGGCAGACACCAGCGGAATACGCGGCTGCAGTCGTGGCGCAGCAAGTTACGCCGGCGCAAATGACAATAGATTTTCTTTTAGATGAACGAACGCGTGAGTTATTTGCCGAGGATTGCCGGTGGTGGGACCTTTCGCGAACAAAAACGCTTGTAGCGCGGGTTCAGCAATACAATGCCGAAGCTGCAGCAGGGGTGCAGCCATTTAATATGTTGAGACCAATACCACAATCGCAAATCGACCTGGTTACGGAAGGGCCACCCTATCCGCAAAATCCCGGGTATTTTTAAATGACAATAGATTTTTGATTTATAATTTATTCAGAAAAACCGGGGAAGAGTTATTATCCCCGGTTTTCATTTAAAATATGAACAAGCAGCAACTCCAAAATATACGGCCTGCATGATGAAAGAAAAACGATCAAAGTATTAATGATATATTTTTGCCCGTGTAGTTTCACGTAATTTGGCTTTGGCGTCTGCCTGCTGGTTTTGCTGATCACATAAACATATCAATCGTTACTATTTCCTAAGTTTTCAGGCATCAGAAATAGTAATTATCTATACCCGCTGTAAAGAATTCGATTATGAAAAAAATTGCCAGGGTTACACTGTTGGTCTTTGTTATTTCTGCATGTACAAATGGAAAGGAGACCGTCACGGAACCTACCGGCGTTGACAATTTAGCGTATAAATGGGGACAGGTCGCGATGAATTGTACTGCCGATGATACAGAAAAGTTTTCCCCCCGGCCCACAGTTACATCAAGATTTCTTGGACTGATCTGGACAGCAGTGTTCGATGCATGGACAAGATATGATGCTGTTGCAAAGCCTGTCTACCTAAAAAATATCGATCGCCGCCCGGCCAGCGAAAGGACTTTGAAAAATAAAGAAGCGGCTATTAGTTATGCTGCTTACCGCACCATGCTGGTGTATTATGCTTTTGATTCTGCAGAGCTCACCAAAAGCATGAAAGATTTCGGCTTCGATCCATCCGATAATTCAGTGGATCCAACAACACCGGCAGGGATTGGTAATCTTGCTGCCAGGGCCGTGGTTGAGGCCAGGAATAATGACGGCTCAAATCAGACAGGAACAGTTCAGGGATCAAGCAAAGGTCCCTATTCCGATTACACAGGATACAGACCTGTCAATCCTGCCGATACGTTGAATGACCTGAAGCATTGGCAACCAAAATATTTTTCTGATGGTAAGGGAGGAAGATTTGCTCCGGGTTGTCTTACACCTCAATGGCCACTGGTTAAACCACTACTGCTCGATTCAGGCAGTCAATTCAGGCCTGGACCGCCTCCGGCTATTGGCTCGGCCGAATTAAAACAGGAGGTGACCGATGTTGTCAATTACCAGGCAAATCTTACAAATGAACAAAAAGCGTTAGTGGAATTCATGCGTGACGGACCACGATCGGTGCAACAGGCGGGGCACTGGTTCATTTTTGCCCAGGCCGTTTCCGCAAGGGACAAACATACGCTTGACGACGATGTGAAAATGCTTTTCGCTGTCGAGGCCGGTGCTATGGATGCATTTATCGCCTGCTGGGATGCTAAAATGCAATATGATTTTGCGAGGCCTTATACATTGGTACATTATTATTTCAAAGACAAAACTATCCGGGGATGGTATGGCCCTGAGAAAGGATGGGGTGAAATGAAAGGACAGGAATGGCGCCCTTATTCGCCCGATGCATTCCTATGTCCGGCTTTTCCAAGTTACGTTTCAGGACATAGCACGGTAAGTGGTGCCTGCTCAGAAATATTACGCCTGTTTACTGGTGATGATCATTTTGGTATCGAGATCATACGTAACCCGGGCGAACTGACGGAACCTAATAATATAGGTCAGCCAGTTGTTCTAAAATTTCCAACATTTACTGCTACAGCTGACATGGCCGGCCTTTCCCGCGTAATGGGGGGTTATCATATCCCGGCTGAAAACCGGGAGGGTTTGAAATTGGGCAGGAGTGTGGGCAACGCGGTTTTTAAGAAATATCTCTCGTACGTGAATGGTATAAATTAATGTGCGAAAACGCTTATTGATGAAAGTGAAAAAGAACATAGGATTGGTTATTTACACTGCATTGCTGTGCGGCTCTTCATTGCTAATATTGGGCTGTAATGGCACCGATCAGGATAACGGCAAAGATGCAGCGAGTTTAACATCACCAGTCTTCAAAAAAGTTTTGTCCACCCAAAGCGGCATAACCTTCAACAATCTTGTGGATGAAAATTCTGATAAAGGCTACTTTGACAAATTTGCTTATGTGTACAATGGAGCCGGCGTGGCAGTTGGGGATATCAACAACGACGGGCTTCCTGACATTTATTTCGCCGGCAACGAAACAGCCAATAAGTTATACCTGAACCAGGGTGGGATGAAGTTTAAAGATATTACAGGGTCCGCAGGTGTGGATGGTGGGAAAGGATGGGACAATGGTGTCTCGATGGTCGATATCAACAATGATGGCCTGAAGGACATCTATGTTTGCAAAGGTGGTTTTGAAGACGCTGACAGCGAAAGAAGAAATTTATTATATGTGAACCAGGGCAATCTGACATTCAAAGAAGAAGCAAAGCAATATGGCCTGGATGATGATGGATATTCCCAGCAAGCTGTTTTTTTCGATATGGACAATGACAATGACCTGGATCTTTTTCTCACAAGCAGGCCCGATTCGTTTTACTTAGGTTTATCTCAAATGGTCTCCGGCAAAAGAAACCCACCGGAAAAAAACAGGAATAAATTATTCCGGAATGATGGCGGGAAATATGTTGAGATAGGAAAGCAGGCGGGCATCAATCATACGTATGGATATGCTTTGGCTGTTATTGCGGCCGACCTGAACAATGATGGCTACCAGGATATTTATGTAGCCAACGATTATGCAGATAACGATTATTTTTTTATTAACCAGGGCAACGGCACATTCAAAGATGAAGTGAAGAAGATGACCAATCACCTTTCCCTTTTTTCGATGGGGGCCGACATAGCCGATATTAATAACGACGGGTTCGAGGACATCGTGGTAATGGAAATGCTGCCTGAGAATTATAAACGATCCAAGGTCTCTATGCCGAGAATGGATGTAAATGGTTTTTGGGCGATAGTAGATAGTGGGTTTCAGAAGCAATACATGCATAATGTGCTGCATCTTAACCAGGGTAATGGATTTTTTTCCGATATATCGCAGATAGCCGGGGTCTCTAAAACTGAATGGAGCTGGGCCACGCTTGCATCGGATTTTGATAACGATGGCAAGAGAGACATTTTTGTGGCCAATGGTTACAGGCGAGATCTATTTGACGGGGACGTCATGCAGAAACAGAACATGTATGTGAAGGCTAATATGCACAAGTACAACTCGAGCCAGGAAATGTTTGAAAAAGGATTTAAGGAGTATATAGAAATATACGATCCTATCAAAGTAAGAAATTATCTCTTCAAAAATAAAGGTGATCTGAAATTTGAGAATGTGTCTGAAGCATGGGGCTTTAAGGACAGCACATTCTCCAATGGAGCAGCTGTCGCAGATTTTGATAATGATGGCGATCTCGATTTAGTGATCAACAATCTGGACGGTGAATCAGATTTATATGAAAATGTGACCAACTCAAAAAATAATTATCTCCGTATTAAACTCGAAGGGCCACCGAAAAATGCAGATGGGATCGGCGCCCGGGTTTCATTGTATAATGGCGGAAAGCTCGAACAATTTTTTCAACAGAAGACAGTTAGAGGTTATCTCTCTTCGGTCGACCCTGTCGTTCATTTTGGTTTAGGACAGGAACCCCAGGTCGATAGCGTCGTGGTAGTGTGGCCGGATGGTAAATCCAATACCTTAGCCAACGTTAAAGCCAACGAATCGCTAAAAGTAAATTATAAGGATGCAATTCCGGGAATTGATCACAGCCGCCATTACAATCCGTTATTTGCCGGGGCATCGGGCCAGCTATTATCAGCACCATTTATCCATAAGGAAGATAAATACGATGAATACCAGGACCAGGTACTTCTGCCTCACGAGTTCGGAAAGGATGGCCCATTTATCGCAACAGGTGATGTAAACGGGGATGGTACTACAGATTTTTATGTTGGCGGCGCTAAGGGACAGGCAGGCAGCTTATATATTCAACAAAACGAAAGGCCTGCCTACCGGACAGGCAGGTTTGTTAAGAAGGTAGTTGCTGCGTTTGAAGCTGACAGGCAGTATGAAGATATGGGAACAGCATTTTTCGACGCGGATGGTGACGGCGATCTCGATCTCTACGTGGTAAGCGGCGGAAGCGAGTTCAATGAAGGATCGAATATGTACCAGGACAGGTTATACCTGAACGACGGAAAAGGAAATTTTACAAAAGGAAGCCTTCCGCCAACCAAAAGCAGCGGCTCCTGCATTGCCCTGGTTGATCTTGATGGAGATGGAGACCTGGATATTTTTAGGGGTGGTGAAATACTCGCCCATAAATACCCACAGCCTCCCGAGAGTTATTTATTCATAAATGAAAAAGGAAAATTTGTTGACAAAACGAATGAAATAGCGCCGCAGCTTTCCAGGATTGGTATGGTCAAATCAGCAGTATGGGCAGATCTGAATGGAGATAAAAAACCGGAATTGATCCTTGCGGGTGAATGGATGCCTGTTAGAGTTTTTGAATTCGCTGGTGAAAAAATGAAAGAAGTTTCATCGGATTATGGCTTTCAAAACACGGAAGGCTGGTGGGATAAATTAGTGGCTGACGATATAGACGGCGATGGCGATATCGACCTGGTTGCTGGCAATCTCGGGGAAAATTATAAGTTCCAGGCCAGCATGGAAAAGCCATTTGAGGTCTTTGCCAAAGATTTCGATGGCAATGGCACCAACGATATCTTTCTTGCCAGGCACCTCAACGATATTATGGTGCCTATTCGAGGGCGGGAATGTACTTCACAACAGTGCCCGGTGATAGCAACAAGATTTCCGACGTATTTATCATTTGCAGAAAGTGACTTGACGGGCATCCTGGGAGCAGACGAGATGAAGACAGCTCTTCATTACCAGGCACATCTTTTTTCGACTGTGATATTTGTGAACGAACATGGCAAATTCACCGCCAAGAGATTGCCGGTCGCGGCCCAGCTATCAACTGTAAACGGGATCATTGTAAAGGATTTCGATGGTGATGGTAAAAAAGACATCCTTATTGCAGGAAACAAATTTGACGTAGAAGTGGAGACTACTCCGGCCGACGCTTCAGCCGGTGTGTTTTTGAAAGGCCTGGGCAATCTTGAATTCAGAAGTTTTAATCCATTGGAAAGTGGGTTTTTTGTTCCCTATAATGTAAAAGATATTCAACCGGTAAAAATAAATGACAACTGGGCGATACTCGTAAGCTCTAACAATGACAGCTTAAGGGTTTTTGTCCGCAGGAGTGAATAAATAAAGCGACGCATGTTAATAGAAAGCATAAAAGAATGGGTGAGTCCGACAGTAGCTGTAGGCTTATTGTCTTTGTCGCTTTTCTTTGGATGTAAGGAGTCGCCACATCAATTTCAGAATCGTCTTGCTAATGCATCAAGCCCGTATCTGCGGGAGCATGCAGATAACCCCGTTGATTGGTATGAGTGGGGGGATGAAGCTCTTTTAAAGGCAAAAAAAGAAAATAAGCCCCTGATCATAAGTGTTGGCTATGCCGCCTGTCACTGGTGTCATGTTATGGAAAGAGAATCATTCATGGATACAGCGGTGGCAAGGATCATGAATGAAAATTTTGTTGCTGTTAAAGTTGATCGCGAGGAAAGACCCGATCTTGATAATATTTATATCAATGCATGCCAGTTGTTAAACAATGGTGAGGCAGGATGGCCGCTAAATGCATTTGCATTACCGGATGGAAAGCCGTTTTTTGCCGGAACCTACTATACAAAAGACAACTGGATAAAATTGTTAAAGCAAATTGCCGAAAGTTACAGGAACAAGAATAACAAAGTAGTGCTCCAGGCCAATGCCTTAACCTTTGGCATCATAGATAATGACAGCCTTTTGTTGAATGGGGACAAGGGAAAGACAGGAATGGATCAGGATCTCTATCGCAGCCTTTTTGAAAACGCTTACAAGCAAATTGATTTGACCAATGGAGGCTTAAAAGGGCAGGAAAAATTTCCAACGCCCTCACTTTGGGAATTCATGTTGCAATACTATCACCTCACCGGTAACAAACATGCTCTCGATGCAACAGCAAATACCATTTCCAAAATGGCTTTGGGAGGAATTTATGATCATATTGGAGGCGGATTTGCCCGTTACTCAACTGATAGTTTATGGCGAGTTCCGCATTTTGAAAAAATGCTGTATGATAATGCCCAACTTGTAAGCTTGTACTCACATGCATATCAAATAACAGGAAATGATTTTTTCAGGAAAATAGTAGTGGGAACCCTTGACTTCGTCGATAAAGAACTGGCTTCTCCGGCAGGAGGATTTTATTGCTCAATCAATGCCGATACAAGAGAGGGGGAAGGAAGATATTACACGTGGAAATCCGATGAGCTGAATAGCGTTCTGGATAAGGATAACATCAATGTTGTTAAAACTTATTACAATATTTCTTTCGATGGTAACTGGGAAAAAGGAAGAAATATCCTGTATTCAGTCCAGGAACCATCGGACTTTGCATCGGCGAAAAATATTCCGGACAAAGAATTTGAAGGTATTTTGAATAACTTCCGGGACAAACTTCTCGCGGAAAGGAATAAAAGGATCAAACCCACGGTTGATGACAAGGTCCTCACTTCCTGGAACGCACTGTTGCTAATGGCTTATGTGGATGCTTTTAATGCATTAGGAGACCGTCTCCTTTTGAAAAAAGCATTGGCTGTTGCTTCGTTTCTTGAGAAGAATATGCTTGATGGCAGTGGGCACCTTTGGAGAAGTTTCAGGAATAGCAAGGGTTCGATCGATGGATTCCTGGATGATTACGGCTTGCTCGCTAAGGCCTACATTGGTTTGTATGAAGTGACGTTCGACAAGCATTGGCTTATGCTCAGCACTAAACTGGCTGATTATTCGATTGCCAATTTTTACGACAACAAATCAGGGCTATTTTATTACACTTCTGCCGGCTCTGAGAAATTGGCTGCGCGGAAAATTGAGATTCTAAACAACGTGATTCCATCGTCAAATGCAGTGATGGGAGAGGTGTTGTTTGTATTGGGCACTTTGCTTGAAAATGAAGGATACCTTCAAAAGAGCTCGGCGATGACGACAAAAATAGCGGGCAGGCTGGGGGAGACGATAGCCTATTCGCCTGAATGGGGTTACCTGGCGGGCCTGACTGTCCATAATAATTATGAAGTGGCCATTATGGGCGCTGAGGCCTTACAAAAGAATTCCGAGATGCAAAAGAATTACCTGCCTAACTCTTTGTTTATGGGAGGAATAGAAGAGAACCTGCCCCTGTTGGAAAATAAGCTGCCCAGGAAAGGCACACTTATTTATGTATGCACCGACAAGACGTGCAGGCGGCCAGTCAGTGATGTATCAAGTGCCCTGCAACAAATAAAACAATGATTAAAGAAACCGCTAACATACAGCTATTGGCGACGATAATGTTCAATGAGATCAAAATTATTAAAGAGGCTTATAACAAGCAGTTAGTTCTTATACAGGCAATCGTAAGGGAGGGGTGATTTCATTCATCCTTCCCTTTAATTTTGCAGTAATTTATGCAATAAAACGGAACCCAAAACCATGATCCTTTTAGGAATCGACCTTGGCACTTCTTCTATTAAAGTTTCAGCGATTGATGCAGAAACGCAACAATGTATTGCTTCGGCTCAATACCCTGAAACGGAAGTGGATATTATGTCCCTGCATCCGGGCTGGGCGGAACAAGGTCCGGATCAATGGTGGGAAAATGTAAAACAGGCGATCCTGAAATGTCATGCGACGGGAAAATACGATCCAATGGCCATCGAAGCCATTGGCATTGCTTATCAAATGCACGGATTAGTGTTGATAGATAAAGATCAGCATGTTCTTCGGAATTCAATAATATGGTGCGACAGCCGCGCCGTGGAAACCGGTAATAAAGCTTTTCAGGAAATAGGTGAAGAAAAATGTCTTTCTCATTTGCTGAATTCCCCTGGAAATTTCACCGCAAGCAAACTGGCATGGGTCGAGCAAAACGAGCCAGCCCTCTATAAGAAAATAGATAAAGTTCTATTGCCCGGCGATTTTATTTCTATGAAGCTTACTGGTGAATGTACCACTACCATTTCAGCACTTTCGGAGGGTATCTTCTGGGACTTTAAGCAAAATAAGTTGTCCAAAGATATTATCAGTTACTTTGGATTTGACCATACCTTATTTCCCGATTTGGACCCGGTCTTTTCCATTCATGGCCATCTGAAAGACAGCGTTGCTTCCAGGCTTTCATTGAAAGCAGGCATACCTGTTTCCTATAAGGCAGGTGACCAGCTCAACAATGCTTTATCATTAAATGTGCTACAGCCGGGGGAAGTAGCTGCTACGGCCGGGACATCCGGTGTCATTTATGGAGTGAGCGATGAACTGAGTTATGACGTGCAATCGCGGATCAATAGCTTTGCACACGTCAACTATGAAATAAATAAACCAAGAATAGGAGTGCTCTTATGTATAAACGGGGCGGGAATTTTCAACCGCTGGATAAAAAATATAGTTGGAGCTAATCATACCTATGAAGGACTGAATGAAATGGCTGGCAAAGTTCAGGTTGGTTCGGAGGGTTTAATGGCTCTGCCTTTTGGCAATGGCGCCGAACGAATGTTGAACAACCAGATTATCGGTGCGCATTTTCATCAACTCGATTTCAACACGCACACAGTTGGGCATATGGTTCGTGCTGTACAGGAAGGGATCGCTTTTTCATTCCGCTATGGTTTGGACATCATGAGGGAAAACGGCATCCGGCCCAATGTTATCCGGGTAAGTAAAACCAATCTTTTCCTGAGCGAGTTGTTTACCCGTTCTTTTGCCGGGGTTAACAACGTGGCAATCGAATTCTATGATGGCGATGGAAGTTTTGGAGCAGCTATCGGTGCCGGCATCGGGGCAGGCATCTATAAAGATGCGGAGGCCGCATCGGAAAAAAGAAAACCGGCGGGAATGGTTAAGCCCGAAGCCGTAAAACAGTACGACGAACTATATGGACAATGGAAAGAACTCTTAAACAACCAGCTGGCTAAAGCCAGTAAAACCGATACTTTATCATTCAGTTTATCTTAATCCTTTAATAACAATAAAAATGGCACGTATAACTATCGGACAAAAAGAATATTTCAAAGCTATACCCGAAATAAAATTTGAAGGAAAGGACAGTGATAACCCGTTTGCATTCCGCTGGTATGATGAAAACAAAATTGTGGCCGGTAAAACCATGAAAGAATATTTACGGTTTGCATGTGCTTATTGGCATTCCTTCAACGGCAGTGGCGCCGATCCTTTTGGCGAACCCACTCATTTATTCCCGTGGGATGAAAAAAGGGACGCGGTAGAAAGGGCAAAGGATAAAGCCGACGCTGCATTTGAATTTATCACCAAGCTGGGTCTTCCTTATTATTGTTTTCATGATGTGGACGCAGTGGATTATACCAATGATGTAAAAGAAAATGATGGGCGTTTGCAGGCAATCACAGCTTACCTGCAGGAAAAGCAGAAAGCAAGTGGTGTAAAATTGTTGTGGGGCACCGCTAATCTTTTTTCCAATAAAAGATATATGAATGGAGCTGGTACCAACCCGGATTTTCATGTGCTCGCTCATGCGGCCGCGCAGGTAAAAGCGGCGCTGGACGCAACAATTACCCTGGGTGGCGAAAATTATGTATTCTGGGGAGGAAGAGAAGGATATATGAGCTTGCTTAATACCGATATGAAAAGGGAAAAGGAGCATTTTGCCAAATTCCTTCATGCAGCAAAGGACTACGCCCGGAAGAATGGGTTCAAAGGCACATTTTTTATTGAGCCCAAGCCTTGTGAGCCATCAAAGCATCAATATGACTATGATTGCGAAACGGTGATCGGGTTCCTTCGGCAGTTTGATCTCCTGAATGATTTTAAATTGAACGTCGAAGTAAACCATGCAACACTGGCCGGTCATACTTTCCAGCATGAATTGCAGGTGGCCGCCGATGCCGGTCTGCTAGGCAGTATGGATGCCAATCGCGGCGATTACCAGAATGGTTGGGACACCGACCAGTTCCCCAACAATCTCAATGAACTCGTAGAAGCGATGTTGGTGATCATAGAAGCAGGAGGGTTCAAAGGTGGTGGTATTAATTTCGATGCAAAGGTGCGCCGCAATTCGACCGATCACGAAGATCTTTTCCATGCACATATCGGCGGGATGGATACGTTTGCCAGGGCCCTGATCGTCGCTGATACTATTTTACAGAAATCCGATTATAAAAAGTTTCGGAAAGAAAGATATGCCTCGTTTGACAGCGGTAAAGGAAAAGAATTTGAACAGGGAACATTATCTTTAGAGGACCTGAGAACTTATGCTATTGAAAATGGCGAGCCAGCAATGAAGAGTGGGAGACAAGAGTGGCTGGAGAACATTATTAATCGCTATATTTAAGCTTATCTATTAATACAAACCAACTATTATGCTTACCACTCTTGACTGGATAATTATTCTATTTTACTTCGGTGTCATTGCAGGTATTTCCTGGTGGGCTGTAAAAAAGAAAAAGAAAGATTCTCCGGATGATTATTTTCTTGCAGGCCGGCATTTAGGCTGGTTCGTTGTTGGCGCTTCCATTTTTGCCTCTAATATCGGTTCAGAACATCTGGTTGGGCTCGCAGGCTCAGGTGCAACCGATGGGGTTGCATTGGCACATTACGAATTGCATGCATGGTGTTTGTTAGTATTGGGTTGGGTAATGGGGCCCTTCTTCATGCGGTCAAAAGTTTTTACGATGCCCGAATTCCTGGAGAGAAGGTTTACTCCGCAGGCAAGAACCGTTTTGTCACTTATTTCACTGTTTGCCTACATTCTTACTAAAATAGCCGTGGGCATTTTTGCAGGTGGTGTTGTTTTCAGGGCATTGTTGCCAGATGTAAATTTCCTGGGAATGGATTCGTTTTGGATCGGCTCAATCTTATTAATAATCCTGACGGGCATCTATACAATCGTCGGGGGATTGAGAGCCGTTGTTTATACAGAAACGCTTCAAACTTTTGTGAAGATCATTGGGGCGATCATGGTGACTTATTTTGGATTAAAAGCGCTGGGGGGATGGGATAAGTTACGCGAGATCTGCGGCAGCGAAATGTTCAATTTATGGAAACCGGTGACACCGGATGGTGTGGCCAGCACGTGGGCTCCTGTAAAAGAGGCCGGCAGAGCAGCCTGGTATTTTAATGATAAATACCCATGGCCAGCCATGTTGTTTTGTGCACCCATCATTGGTCTGTGGTATTGGTGTACGGACCAGTATATTGTACAACGTATCCTTGGTGCAAAGAATGAAACGCAGGCAAGACGTGGTACTATCTTCGCAGGCTTTCTAAAACTTACCCCCGTTTTCCTTTTCATTATCCCCGGTATGATATGTTTTGCCCTCGCAAAAAGCGGGATCAACGCGGACATACAGAAGCAGTTGATAGATGCAAATGGCCACCTGATAAGGGAAAAGGCACAAGGCGCATTCCCGTTGTTAGTGACACATGTGCTTCCCATGGGTGTTAGAGGTATCGTGGTAGCAGGCTTGCTTGCTGCGTTGATGAGTGCATTAGCCGGTGTATTCAATGCATCATCGTCGTTGTTCACGATGGACTTTTATTCAAGGTTCAGGCCCAAAGCATCACAGGAAAAATTAGTACGCGTTGGAAGAATGGCAACAGTTGTTATGGTACTTGTCGGGTTGCTTTGGATTCCGGTAATACAGGGCGCAAGAGGTTTGTATGATTATTTACAGGGTATACAGGCTTACCTGGCGCCACCCATATTTGTCGTTTTCTTCTTCGGGGTATTTATGAAACGGCTCAACGGCCCGGGTTGTTTGGCGACATTAATCATTGGCTTTTTAATGGGAGTGTTCCGCCTGATAGTTGATACTCCAGTGAAATTGAGTGGAAAAACCTATACGGAAGGATCTTTCCTATGGGTGGTCAATAATATTTTCTTCCAGTATTATAGTCTTTTGATAACGGTCGTCTGCATACTTGTGTTTTTAATAGTCAGCTATGCAACCAAGCCGCCGGAGTACAGCAAGATCCAGGGACTTACGTTCTCTACATTGTCCGCAGAAGACAGGTTGGAAAATCGTAAATCATGGAACTGGATAGATGTAGCTCTTTCAATATTAATGGTCGCATTGATTATCGCCATTTATTCGTATTTCACAGGATAAATGCACAGCTACAGGAAGATAAATCTGCCTGTAGCACAAGTTTGAATGTAGGACGGATTTTTTCATTGATCGTAGCCACAACTACTGTAGCAGTGTATTTATTTTTTCATCGTCAGGTGTAGGAGATTAAACAGTAAAAGGACCTAAAAATTATTTATACGTCAATGAGATACCTTAAAATATTTATTCTATTTTCTTTTGCCACATTGTTAGTTGCATCATGTGGCAAAAAGAACTCAGGTGGAGGTGGAACTCCGACACCACCACCGCCTTCAGGCCCTACGATTTTAAAGGATGCATCCAGCATACCGGTAGGTATTGGAGTGGATTATTCTCCAATGAAAAATAATGCTGCTTACTCCTCATTGGTGAAAGCGCAGTTTGACAGGATTACGCCGGGATACCAGATGAAACACGGCGCTAATGTAAAAAATGACGGCTCTTTTGATTTTACCGGTTGCGACGATCTTGTCAACACAGCTCAAAATGCAGGCCTTACCATACACGGGCATACATTGGCATGGCATGCCAATAATAATGCCTCATACCTGAATTCATTAAGCGCTGCTACAGGCAGTAATCTGCTCCTGAACCCGGGATTTGAAAATGGATATACTAATTGGTTCACCCAGGTTTCTTCCACTGCTCCCACCTCAGGGACTATTTCACTTGAGACAACCGATGTACAGTCAGGTGTACAGGCGGCGAAGATCGTGGTGAATACGCCGGGACCAAATGCATACAGCATTCAAATTGTTTCGGATAATTTTTCAGTGACCAGCGGGACAGCATATCAATTAAAGTTCTGGGCTAAAGCTGCTCTTAACGGGCAATCAGTCAGGGCAGTTGCCCAGGGAAATACTTACTATACGCAGCAAGATCAGCCACTTACCACAGCATGGACACAATATACATTCAACTTTATTCCTTCGGAAAACGCAGTCTCTATAAAATTTCATTTTCCGAATGCCGGGAACTTTTTAATTGATAATCTGACGGTACTTCAGTTGTCCGCTACGCTAGACGCGGTTTTGGTAAAGAATGCATTTAAGAACTGGATCACGACTGTTGTTACAAGATATAAAGGAAAGGTGACAGGATGGGATGTGGCCAATGAAGTAGTCGTGGATGGCACCGGTCAATTGCGAACAAGCAGCACTTCTTCCCAAACAGGCAGTGATATTTTTTATTGGGCAGATTATCTTGGAAGAAATTATATTGATAGTGCATTTAAATGGGCCAATGCTGCTGATCCCACGGCAAAACTTTTTATCAATGATTATAATCTTGAAATAGATAATCGTAAGCTGGATTCCGTTATTAAAATAATCAACGATCTCAAAGCAGCGGGTATTCCTATACACGGCGCCGGACTGCAAATGCATATAAGCATCAATACAAGTAATGCAGGTATTGATAACGCATTTCAAAAATTAGCTGCCACTGGTTTACTCATTCATGTGTCGGAAATGGATGTACGGGTAAACCCTTCTAATGCTTCTCCCTTTACTGCCACACCTGCATTACTGGATCAGCAGGCTGCGAAATATAAATATGTCGCGGAATCTTATTTCAGAAATGTGCCGGCAGCACAGCGATATGGAATAACAGTTTGGAGCCTTACTGATGCCGACAGCTGGATAGTTACTGCGCTGGGTAAGCAGGATGCTCCTTGTTTGTTTGATGCAGGCTACAATAAGAAAGTGGCGTTTACGGAGTTTATAAAAGGTCTCCAATAAAGAAGGGCAACTGTCAGGAGTTCTGTATCAAAAAGGTTAAGCACGAGTACCATAAATACGATACCCGAAAGATTGTTGTTTCCGGGTATCGTATTTTTTTATCCCGATAGGCTATCGGGATCAGATTTTGTATTCTTTCAGATTTATCTTCGTATTTCTCCCGATAGCTATCGGGATCAGTTTTCGAACTTTAATCATTTTATCATGTTGATGGAACAAACCATGCGCTGGTTCGGGCCAAACGACCCGGTGAGCTTATCGGATATCCGGCAGTCGGGTTGTACTGGCGTTGTTACAGCCCTGCATCATGTACCTGTTGGAGGGGTATGGACAATCGATGAGATCAATAAAAGAAGAGCTCTTATCGAGGAGGCTGGAATGAGCTGGACTGTTATTGAAAGTCTGCCTGTAAGCGAGGATATCAAAAAACAAACCGGTGCTTTCCAACAGCATATCGAAAATTATAAGCAAAGCCTGCGAAACGTAGCTCAATGTGGTTTGAAAGTAGTGACCTACAACTTCATGCCGATACTCGACTGGATGCGTACGGATATTTCTTACACGCTGGCCGACGGAAGCAAGGCCTTATGGTTTGAAAAATCAGCGTTCATTGCCTTTGACCTGTTCCTGCTAAAGAGACCGGGCGCAGAAAAGGATTATACCACCGAGCAAATCGGCAAAGCCAAACAAAGACTGGAGTCCATGACCGCGGAGGAGAAAGATGTATTGTATCGTAACGCATTATTAGGATTGCCGGGCAGTGAAGAAAGATTCACTCCTGAACAAATTCTGGCTGCTTTAAAAACCTATGAACATATTGATGCCGCGAAACTCAAGCGACACTTGTTTTATTTTCTTCAACAGGTGGTACCCGTAGCGGAAGAAGCAGGTCTAAAAATGGCGATACATCCCGACGATCCGCCCTTTCCTTTACTGGGTCTGCCCCGGATCGTAAGCACGGAAAAAGATGCAAAAGAATTATTGGACGCAGCGCCATCGCCGGCTAATGGTTTATGCTATTGTACCGGTTCTTACGGCGTAAGGGCTGATAATGATCTGCCCGGAATGGTAAAGCGTCTTGGTGATCATATTCATTTTATTCATTTGCGCAGCACGAAAAGAGATGCGGAAGGAAATTTCTTCGAAGCCGATCATTTGACGGGAGATGTGGATATGTACAAGGTGATCAAGGAAATCGTTCTTGTTGCGAAAAAAAGAAACATCTCTATTCCTATGCGGCCTGATCATGGACACCAGATGTTGGATGATTTGAAAAAAACAACTTACCCGGGTTATTCGGCAATTGGTAGGCTGAAGGGACTGGCGGAATTAAGAGGATTGGAACTTGGCATATATAGGAGCCTCAATGAATAAGAACCAATCTCAAGAACCAAGATCCATGAACAAAGAAATTAAAAATTAAAATATTTAAACAGGAGCTCCCAATTCCAATCTTTTGATTTTTTTGCTTGGAGTTTTCCCGATAACTATCGGGATGGTTCTTGTGATTTGGTTCTTGGTTCGTTCTTTACTTCCTGGTTCTTTCTTTCAACCATCTTCTCACTGGCTCATCAAACAATTTCAACGCCGCATAAGCGAGCAGAATAAAAAATACAAATAAACTAATCGCTACAGGTATGATTTTCGAAGTCGGGGGATGTTTAATATAGATCCACTCCGTATAAATATAAATGAACGGGTAATGGGTGATATAGATCGGGTATGAAATATCGGCTGAAAACTTACAAATCTTTGCCAGTCTTCCGGTCACCTGCCCACCCGTCCCGGCTGCCACGATGAAAGGAAACGCAATGATGATACAGGCGGCTTCATACACGCCATTGAATTTAAAAGTAGGCATGATGAACAGCACTGCCAGTAGCAGCGAACATAAAGGAAAAGTGAAGGGCAACTTGATTAGTTTAGATGAACGGAATAACAATAGCCCCGCAAAAAAGGGAAACAACATACGTACTGAAGCGATCCAGAACGTATTATAACTCCATCCAGTGCCCACGTCTCCCCGCCACACAGCAACATATGTAAGCAAACCTGCAGCGATAACAACAAAGATCCATAAGGCAGTCTTACTCATTTTCCGCCCGAACAATGCATAGAGAAGGTTGGCGATATATTCCTGCAATAATGACCAGCAGGGACCGTCCAGCGGATGCGTTTCACCCCAGCCGCGAATATCGGGTGCTGGTAGTAAAAGAAAACCCAACAGAGTGGCAGCGGTTATTTTTAATAAACTTGCTGATGGAGTATAGGGATCGAATAGGAAACATACCAGCCCAATCAATACACCCAGGATCACTAGCGGGTGAAGACGAACTAATCGTATTTTGAAAAAATCTTTGATGCTCATTCGCCCCCATCGATCATCATAGGCATAGCCAACGACAAAACCGGATAACAGGAAGAAAAAATCGACTGCCAGGTAACCATGGTGTACCGGGTTATCGGCAGGATCGGGATGAACCCCTTCGAACAAATGAAAAATAACAACTAAAATGGCTGCTACGCCACGGAGACCGTCCAGTATGAGGTAGTGCGGCTTGGTGGTTAATTGACCCTGTGGCATGAACGATTGGTGATTTTGGTTATGCCATCCAAAATATAACAAAACTGCCTTCCACAATCAGGAAGGCAGTTTATTGTTCTGAAGGGGTTCTATTGTTAGCGTGAGATTGGAAATGCGATGGTGATACAGCTGATAACAATGGCCAGGTCAATAAAAAGGCTCAGGAACAAAACAGGTATGGTGATCTTCGTGGGCATGGCCGCCAAATTAGAGATCAGGCACATAGCCATGGCACCAATTGCAAGGGCCCAGAAGAACATCAGGTTGCCGGAAAACATAATAGCGAGCAAGGTCAGTGGAGTAACAATGCATCCATGACCGGTTACGCCAATAGCCAACCATAAAAAGCGATCTTTTTCCTGACCGTTACACCAGTTAATAAAAGTTGACCAGGCAGATTGGCTGGTTGAACGATAGTTAGCAACGGCGGTATGTTTTAATGCTGTGTTCATAGTGTTTTTATTAGAACACAAATTTCAGCCAACGCCGGTAGCTGTTTTATGACAGATGTTAATTTCCATGGTGATTTAGATCATGTCAGCTGTTTTGACTATACTAAATTGGTTATCAATTATTTAAGATTAAAAATTTTCGATGAGATGAAGTCAAAAGTTAGCCGGAGTAATGTTGTTGTCCGTGGCATTCCCGAACAGGCACAACTTCCTTTATTTTAGCAACATGATCAGGCTCGCCGAATCAACAGACGCAAAGGGAATGCTAGATATCTATGCTCCTTACATCACCGATACTTCCTTCACTTTTGAATCAGAAGTTCCATCCACCCATGAATTTGCTGATCGCATTACCAATTATCTTGTGCATTGGCCCTGGCTGGTTGCTGAGATCGACGGAAAGATCGCAGGCTATGCATATGGTTCCAAATATCGTGAAAGGATCGGCTATCAATGGTGCGTGGAATGTTCAGTCTATATTCATGACGATTTTCAACGAAAGGGTCTTGCCAAAACGTTGTATACAGCTTTGTTTGATTTATTAAAGAAGCAGGGCTACAGGAATGTATACGCTGTGATCAATCTTCCCAATGAAAAAAGTGTGAGGATGCACGAGGCCTGCGGATTTAAATGGTTTGCCAGTTATGAAAATGTGGGTTATAAGCTAGGTAAATGGAAAACCGTTGGGTGGTGGCAACTCGTGATCAATGAGTATACTGAAGAACCTATGCCACCAATAAAATTTTCTGAGCTCGATAAAAACACTGTGTCTGCAATATTGGAAGACACAGCACAGACAGGTGACAACCTTGCATGAAGTACTCTTTACAGGTTCTGCTACTTTTAATTGTCATTTCGAACGAAGTGAGAAATCTAGTCGAAATGAGAAATCTATTTCTCGGCAACTGCGGCGCTCATTTTAACTGCTGTCTTCCCCGGGTATTGTTCCAGCGCTTTTTCCAGACAATCCATGGCTGCGGCAATCGATTCACGATTTAAAACATACGCCAATCTCACTTCATTTTTTCCTAAACCCGGTGTTCCATAAAATCCCGTGGCCGGGGCCAGCATTACAGTTTGCTGGTTGTATGAAAAACTTTCGAGTAACCATTGGCAAAACTTATCGGAATCATCGACCGGTAGCCTTGCCATTGCATAAAATGCTCCACCCGGTTTTGGGCAAAACACTCCGGGCATTGCATTTAATCTTTTAACCAGCAGGTCGCGCCTGGCCATGTATTCAGCTTTGGGTTGGTCGAAATAGTGTTCCGGCAGATCCACTGCCGCTTCGCCCATGATCTGGGCGAGACCCGGGGGACTTAATCTTGCCTGCGCGAATTTCATCGCTGCATCATATACTTCCTTGTTCTTCGTCACCAACGCACCTAACCTGGCGCCACAGGCGCTATATCGTTTGCTGATCGTGTCCATCAATACCACGTGTTGCTCCAATCCTGGAAGATGCATGGCGCTCACATAGTCGCCATCATAACAAAACTCGCGGTAGGCTTCGTCGCTGAATAAATAAAGGTTGTGTTTTATACAGATATTTTTCAGTTCTTCCATTTCCTTCCTGCTATATAAATAACCAGTCGGGTTGTTGGGATTACAGACAATAATTGCTTTGGTCTTGGCAGTTATCACCTTTTCAAAATCTTCGATGGGTGGCAGGGCAAACCCTGTTTCGATATTAGATTTGATAGGGACCACGTTGACACCGGCTGCACAGGCAAAACCATTATAGTTGGCATAAAAAGGTTCGGGGATAATGACCTCATCACCCGGGTTGAGACAGGTAAAGAAGCCGAACATGATCGCTTCACTGCCCCCGGTGGTAACCAGGATCTGTTCATGCGATACATCAATACCTACCCTCTTATAATATTGTACAAGTTTGCGGCGATAACTTTCATTGCCGGCGCTATGGCTATATTCCAGCACTTTCATTTCGGTATGCCTGACTGCATCCATGATCTCCTTGGGAGTTTCGATATCCGGCTGTCCGATGTTGAGGTGAAACACTTTGATACCTTTTTTCCTGGCTGCCTCTGCATAGGGCACCAGCTTGCGGATCGGGGAGGGCGGCATTTGTTTGCCTCGTTGTGAGATTGTAAGCATCGGGCAAAGATAGGAAGTCTATAGTCTAGAGTCGATAGTCCGTTATTGTGGCTACAAGCGAAACGGCGAAGCAACCAGTGTTATGTTAAGCGTATTTGTCGCCACGGGTTCACAGATAAAAAAGAAGTCATCCGCGGCATTGATTTGAGGTCGGTGATCGTTCATCTGTTTATCAGTTAATTTGTTAACCCGTTAAACCTGCCTACCGGCAGGCAGGCGGTAAATCTCTTAATCCGTGTGTATTCGTGGCAGTATGGATCGTCGACTCATACTTAACTTAACACTAGATGCAGGATGCCAGATGTTCGATGCCGTCATTGCGAGTGGATGCCTGCCTCGTAGAGGCAAAATATCGGTGGGCGCGGAATGGCTGAGCAGCGAACAGAACGTACAAGAGTGCGACGCAACGAACGATGATCCGTGTTAATGCAGTTGGCATAATAAAAATTATTTGAATAATAATTAATTATCGACGAAGTACCGCTGAACACGTCATCAAGTGGTGTTTTTCTCGTTTAAAACAACGCAGATAGTCGTTTTTTCTACAGAGTTCCTGGCTGTTTTTAACAAAAGAAGATGATATTTTACTGGCTTTTTTTCACGTCCAAACATATTATTCACAAATCCGGCACATTGTATAATATGAGATATTCATCCTGTGTTTTTAGTTGCTAAAATTCTTAACTTGCCTTCTTAAATAAATACGTCAATTTAAATTTGAGCACTATGATTAAAATGCAAATTATCGGGAACCTCGGCAAGGATTGCGTGGTGAACACCGTGAATGGTAAGAACGTTATCAACTTCACCGTAGCACATACGGAAAAGTATAAGGATAGCCAGGGTAACCAACAGGAAAAAACAACATGGGTAGATTGTGCCTATTGGGTGGATCGCACCGCTGTCGCACAATACCTGACTAAAGGAAAACAGGTATATGTAGAAGGACAACCAGAAGCAAGATCGTTCCAGCGCAATGATGGAACACCCGGAGCTTCTCTTTCTCTTCGCGTTCGCGAAATACAATTGTTAGGAGGCCGCGGTGAAAACACTGGCACGCCGTCTTACAATAATTCTTATAGCAATACGGCATCTGCATCACCAGCTGCAGGCAGCAATATACCTACAGCCAGCGAGGTTACTGAACCGATAGATGATCTTCCTTTCTAAGAAGGAACAAATCATTAAACAATAATGTCCTGCTTCGGTGGGACTTTTTTTTGGGATGCTGGATACTGGATGCATGCATGTAGGATACGACACATTGCCCCGCAGGGGGCATTATATCGGTGGCCGCCGCAAGGAGGCAATGTTTTTATTTGCGCCGTAGGTGCAAAATAGATTAATATTCGTGCTGCTGCCTAGTGGACGCTGGATGCTAGATGCCAGAATCCAGCATCTAGCATCGTCTCTTTATATTTGCCCATGGCAGAACAATTTTTTTCCTACCAACATCTATTCAATTTTACAAAAAGCATTTTCAAAAAGATTGGATGCAATGCTGTAGACGCCGATATAGCTACCAAAGCATTACTCTCCGCAGATCTTCGGGGGATCGATTCGCATGGAATCGCCAGGCTGAGTGGGTATGTACGATTGTGGGAAGCAAAAAGAGTAAATGCTGATCCTCGTGTAAAAATCATCCATGAAACACCATCGACCGCAGTTGTTGATGGGGACAAAGGATTGGGGTTGATAGTGGCGCCCTTTTCCATGCAGGTCGCAATTGATAAAGCCAGGCGGGTTGGCACCGGTTGGGTAAGCGTACAGAACAGCAATCATTTTGGCATTGCAGCTTATCATGGCATGATGGCTCTGCAACATGATATGATAGGTATTGTTATGACAAATGCCAGTTCAACAGTCGCTCCAACATTTTCAGTCGACAGGATGCTTGGTACAAATCCAATCTGCGTGGTGGTTCCTGCCGGTGAAGAACCTGCGTTTGTCGCGGATCTTGCTACCACGACGGCTGCCAATGGTAAACTGGAAAACCTGCAACGAAAGAACCAGCCGGCTCCGCTCGGCTGGGTACAGGATATGAATGGAAACAGCTCAACCGATTCCAACGAATTGAAAAAAGGCGGTGCATTATTACCGCTTGGTGGTGACAGGGAACATGGAAGTCATAAAGGATACGCATTGGGTGCAGTTGTCGATATTTTTTCTGCCTTGCTGAGTGGTGCGAACTATGCGCCATGGGTGCCGCCCTTTCCTGCGTATTTGGCCATGCCCGCCGTACAACCCGGCAAAGGCATTGGTCATTTTTTTGGCGCCATGCGAATTGATGCTTTCAGGCCGGCTGAAGAATTCAAAATGCATATGGATAAATGGATACGCGGATTTCGTTCGGCTAAGACAGTAAAAGGACATGAAAAAGTATTAATACCCGGCGATCCCGAAAGAGAAATGGAAGAGAAATATAAAATTGAAGGTTTGCCTCTCCTGGAAAGCGTGGTTGAGGATCTGAAAAAACTCGCCGGCAAGTTCGACCTGCCTTTCAGTTGATCACCTTTAATGAATGGCCTTACCCTGTCTTTATATCCAATAGTAATAGTTCTTTAATATTAGTCGCAATAAGATTTCATCCAGGTTGAAGTATATTTCATACATACCGGAGTAAATATTTTTTGTATGATGTTCAAACCACAGTCCGCAGAATTCAGGACAATCGGAGGGCAATCGTTAAAAGTGCACCTGGTTTCTACAGGGGCTGTAACCGTTAAAACAAAATTTAGAGATGCCAGCACAACCGGGTTGCTGGCGAAGATTGCTTTTATGCTCGACCGGAAATATACCGGTTGGCTGCCGATCTGGGTAATGATTATTGAACATCCTGAAGGGATATTCGTGATCGACACCGGGGAAAATTCTAATATTAGCGATCGGGACTATTTCAATTTTGCAAGCCCAATGGTGAAATGGTTTAATACCACCCAGTATAAATTCACAGTTGAAAGAGAAGAGGAAATTGACAGGCAATTGCAGCCCTTGCGCATTCCAGTTGAAAAAATAAGTTCGGTGATACTCACTCACCTGCACCTGGATCACGTAGATGGGTTAAGGCATTTCACTAACACACCTGTCTTGGTTAATAAGGCAGAATGGGAAAAGCCTTTTGGTGATTTGCCACAATTATATCCTCCCGGATTCAAACCCCATCTTGTTGAATTGAATGAACAATATGAAATGTTTGATAAAGCTTTTTATATAACAAATGCAAAAGACATTGTGCTGGTAGAAACTCCGGGCCATACATGGCATCATTGTTCTGTGATCATAAAAACAGAACGTTCGCATATTCTTTTTGGTGCGGATGTGTGCTATGATCAGCAACAGGTGATTGATAAGAAATATTCGGGTGCGAATGCCAGCCATAAACTGGCAAAGGATACTTATGCAAAACTCAGGACCTACTGTTGGGACAATCCAGTAATTTTTATTCCTTCGCATGAGGCAGCCGCAGCTGACCGGTTAAGAGAATCCCGGTATATTAAGGTGAAATCGGCACCTCGCGGATAATTTAGGGTATTCTTTCAACCGCTCTTCCTCCGTTGAGGTCTTATGAAACGCTTCCTTTATATTTGCACTCCATTTATAATCCTTAAACATACAGCTGGGGGGAACAAATGAAAGTAATGAAGTTTGGCGGCACGAGTGTGGGCAAACCAGAGCGTATGCATCACATCGTTTCATTGGTATCAAAACAAACCGAGCCTGCTATCGTGGTGTTATCAGCGCTGTCAGGTACAACCAATGCGTTAGTAGAAATAGGTAATCTTATTGCTAAAGGCGAACGCAATATGGCCAGCCAGGCCATCGAAAAGCTGGAAGCCCATTACCAGGCATTTATCAAAGATCTTGTAAAGGCGCCGGAACCTTATGCCAAAGCGCAGGCAATAATAGCAGAGCACTTTGAATTTCTAAATATCATTTTGAAAATATCCTTCAGCGAAGCATTAAGCAAGGATATCCTGGCGCAGGGAGAATTGCTTTCGACCAAGCTGTTTTGCGCTTACCTGGAAGAACAAAAGATTGATTACGCATTGTTGCCCGCATTGGAGTTTATGACCATCGATCAATATGATGAACCGCAGATCGGGAGCATCAAAGTTAAACTGACACAATTGCTGAATCAATATCCTGAAAAAAAGCTTTTCGTTACACAGGGCTATATCTGCCGCAACGTAAGAGGAGAAGTGGATAACCTGAAAAGAGGTGGAAGCGATTATTCGGCTTCACTAATTGCTGCTGCCATCGGCGCTACCTCTTGCGAAATATGGACAGATATAGATGGCCTGCATAATAATGATCCCCGGATCGTAAAAAAGACCGTGCCGGTGGAGCAACTAAGTTTTGAAGAAGCGGCAGAGCTGGCTTATTTCGGTGCGAAGATCCTACACCCTGCTTCCATTTGGCCGGCGCAAACGTATAAGATCCCGGTGAAATTGCTTAACACGATGCAACCTGAAGCAAGGGGTACTCTCATCGTTGAGCAGGCAGGAAGCGTTGGAGTAAAGGCGGTGGCGGCGAAAGATAATATCATTGCCATCAGAATCAAAAGTAGCCGAATGTTGCTGGCCTATGGTTTCCTCAGGAAGATATTTGAAGTATTTGAGAAATACCGTACCCCCATAGACATGATCACCACCTCAGAGGTGGCTGTATCTCTGACAATTGATAACCCGGCTTATATAAAAGCGATATTAAAAGAACTGGAACCATTTGGCACAATCGAGGTTGACGAAAACCACGCCATCATTTCTGTGGTGGGTAATGAAATTTCACAAACTACCGATATCGTCAAAAAATTATTTGGGTCTATAAAGAACATCCCGGTGCGAATGGTTTCTTACGGCGGAAGTCCCCACAATATTTCATTATTGATCGCAGCCGAGTATAAAACCCAGATACTACAACAACTCAACAAGGGCATGTTCGGATTGGAATAGTCGTGGCGTCCAAGCCTGAAAAAATCTCATCCACCAAACGACGTAGAATGGCGCAACTTATATGCCGCCATAGTAGATCCATTGCGCTGCGCCTTCGCGTAGCGAGATCGTCGTTCCGCATACTTGCGGGATTGCGTGAAACCACTGTATATTGCCGGTATGAAAATTCCGGCAATTTTTATTTTTTTCCTTTTCTTTTCTTTCTTTGCTTTTGCCCAGCGAACCATAAAAGGAAAAGTAGTTGCCTCCGCAAATGGTGCACCGGTTGCCGGTTGCAGTGTTTTCATCAACAATACTTCCAAGGGTACTGCCTCCGACAAGAATGGTAATTTCGAATTAAATGATATTTCACCGGGAAAGCATGAACTGGTGGTCTCCAGTATAGGTTATGAGACAAGTGTTTATCCATTCAATTCTGTGCAATTGCCTTTGCAGTTAAAAATTGAATTGCAGGTAAAAGTAAAAGAACTAGGCAATGTGATTGTAGAGCCATCAGTAGAAGAAGGCTGGGACAAATGGGGCAAGACCTTTACCGACAATTTTATTGGTACTACACCCAATGCTTCACATTGTAAAATAAAAAATCAAAAAGCGATACACTTTCGCTATTATAAGAAAAGTAACCGGGTTATAGCTTACTCAGATGAGCCTCTCATTTTTGAAAACAAAGCATTGGGCTACAGGATAAGTTACCAGTTGGAAGAATTTGAAGTGAATTTTAAAACCAGGGTTTCGATGTATTACGGCTATCCTTACTTTGAAGACATGGAAACAGGAAGGAAATCCAGGGTCAGCCGCTGGCAACGCAACCGCGACAAAGCTTACTATGGTTCGATGATGCATTTTATGCGTAGTCTCTATATCGATAGCATGGCGCAGCAGGGATTTGAAGTGAGACGCATGTTCCGGACACCGAATGAAGAAAAGGAAAGAGTAAAGAAAATACACAGGACGGAAGATCTTCCCGCTGATTCAATTGCTTATTATGAACGTATATTGGGACAGCCGGACTATAAAGAAAGATATGCAAAGGATCTGCTTACCGGGGATAGCCTGATCATTGGAACCGAAGGTCCATTTAAGATTCTTTTCTTCACTGACTATATCTATGTCACCTATAAAAATGAGATAGAAGACAGGGATTACCTGGTAGCCCAACGTGAAAACAGGCAACCGACCTGGCAACGATCCTATCTTACCATGCCTGATCCCAGGCAAGTAGAGATTGATATTAACGGTAGCTATCCGCCCCAGGATATTTTAGCATGGGGCTATTGGAGCTGGAGCGAAAAAATGGCAGACTTCCTTCCTTTGGATTATGAACCCTGATTATTCACCTTCTTCATCGTCATCGCCACGAATGGTGTAAATGGCGATCACGCCGCCACCGCTATTAAAACCACCGGCAAAGGCTCCTTTGATCACTTTGATCATCGCAATATCATTTACGGAAAGCGAACTCATAAAATCGGGGCTCACCTGTACTTCATCAACATAAATAGCCACACGGCTGTTGCGGATATAGGGCAAACGTGTATTGCTTCTCGTTGTATAGACCTGTAAACCGGCTACTCTTCCATTCAACCAGTCGAGAATATTCACGTATCCTCTTGCACTCGATGCTGTAATATCGTCGAGCAAATCAAAATAGATGCCGTCAGGTGTATTGAAAAGACCACTGCAATACTGCTCATTGAGTTGGTGTTCTTTTGTCCCTGGATGATTTATTTTTGTTTGGCTGAATGCTGAGACAGCAAGCGTGAGTATCATTGTAAATATGATCAGCTTCTTCATAATCTATCCCTCCTTCCCTGAAAGTTACGATGGTTTTTTGTTAGTGTGGCGTTAAGTTATATAAGCCAGGAAGACAGGCATTGGCCAATCCCAGGCGCTGGATAAAAGACAGGATATGATTAATTAGGACGTAAATTTTCCTGGTTATTCTACCTTGACAGAAATCATGAACGTGGGATTTTAATTGAGTGAAAACGATTTGTTTCTGAGTTATTTAATTATTAGTTTAAGATAGAATGATCTTTGTACTACAGCTCAGAATTGAAGCTGGTTTACAGACGATTAGTGAAGATGGCGATCAATATCCAATACTCTATGAAATGAAAAGCCCATGAAAACCCAGTTACGCTATGTAAAACTTTTACTCCTCTTATTGTTCTTCTTTTTTTGGCAAGGTGGGAACAATCTTTTTTCCCAGGGAGTTGTACAGGCCGTTCCTACCTTTCAATCTATAGGGATTTATTGGACTAGCAGTGGGGGAAATGCTAACACTGTTTGTGCCGTAAAATACCGCGTAGTAGGAGCTTCGTCCTGGATCGACGGTTATCCGTTATGGTTTGACAACAGGGCACATAACGCTAATGATATAGCGCCATACCAGGGCGTCGTTCTGCCAGCTAATCAATATAGGGGTTCAATCGTCGGGCTCAATTCCGGCACTAGTTATGAAATACAACTTACTGCTGGAGCCAATAGCGTAACAACAACTACGACTACATGGGCCGAAACTTCAGCATGGCCGGTGAATAATACAACTACTGTAGCCAATTCATCCACGCAGTTGAATATTACAACTTCAGGAACAGCGAGCGGATACAATTTATATACAGGCAGTGCTACCATTGACGTTGCGAATGGCGCCGCCAATTGTATTTATATAAATGCAGGCTACATTATTATAAGAGGGCTTTCGCTCAAAGGAGCCACGGAAGATGCAATTCGCCTGGGACCGCAGGCGCATGATGTGGTAATAGAAAATTGCGACATCAGCGGATGGGGTGGAACTACATTTGCCAGCGATTACAGCTCATTTCCCAATACACATTCGGCGGTGAGAGTACGCGGTAAAGCAGGTAATGACGTGGGCAGCACTGAAAACTGTTATGGAGTTACGAGGATTGTTGTGCAAAGGAATAAGATACATGATCCGCGTGGCACGGCCGGCTCATGGGATAATGGTTATCCTTATGGCCCGCAGGGAGTTTGTTTCCAGGAGGCCGGTGGTAATAATGTTATACGATACAATGATATTTATGGAAGCGATACCAAGCACTTCCAGGATGGGATTGGGGGGCTGAACAATTTTACAAAAAGCGGTTTCCCAAGAGAGAATACGGACATCTATGGCAACAAAGTGAGTTATTGCTGGGACGATGGCATCGAAGTAGAAGGAGCCGATTGCAATTGCCGTATCTATGGAAACTTTTTGGATAATACATTTACAGGTGTATCATCAGCTACCAACTCGATCGGGCCTTTATATATTTTCAGGAACGTTACCTACGTAAGCCGCCGTCATGGTGCGGGTGCGACCAATGGCAGTTTGGATATTGAGGACAGGGGACCCTTTAATAAATGCGGGACTCAAAACAATGCAGCCATTGGTGGGAGAACATTTCTGTTTCATAATACGGTTCTTCAACCCACCGAGCCCGGCTTTGCTAATCCAAGAGGATTGAATGGCGGTATTATGGACAATGGGGGAGGGCCAGTTCAAAACACATTTAGCCGTAATAACATCTGGACTGCAGCCTACCAGGGACAGGGTGGAAGAGCAGTAGCTGAAAATTATAGCGGTACTGGCGTTGGTTGTACGTATCAATATGACGTGTGTAATACACCGCTTGTATTGCTTGCAGGCGTTGCTGGTAATATATTAAATGGTAATCCAACTTATGCAGCAGGTGTACCTGTAGCACCGCTTGTGATTAATGCAGGTCCACGTGCACAGGGATATGATTTAGCAACAAATAGTTTGGGATATAACGCCGGGATCGTATTGCCCAATTTCAATGATGGTTTCGCCGGTACAGCTCCGGATGTAGGTGCTTATGAAGCAGGCAAGCCTCTTTTACAGTTTGGTGTAACTGCATACTTACCTACGTCGGGCAATCAACCTCCGGTAGCCAATGCGGGTCCTGATAAGACAATGACGCTGCCTACGGTCTCGGTACAGGTGACGGGCAGTGGTACGGACGTTGATGGTACGATAGCTTCGTACCAGTGGTCGTATGCGGGTGGTCCGGCGACCTACACGATCGGAACGCCTAATGGAGCTGTATCGCTGATGGGAGGGCTGACGACGCCAGGCGTTTATTACTTTAAGTTAACGGTTACCGATAACCTGGGACTGACGGGAGTGGATACGATGAGAATAACGGTGAACCCTGCAGTGAACCTTCCACCGACAGC
>Ga0066652_100000219_pt1 | contig 29968 bp, 37 predicted proteins | sample GraSoiAngelo_101_FD_71413 | JGI IMG/M metagenome (GOLD analysis project Ga0066652, IMG submission 71413) | Grasslands soil microbial communities from the Angelo Coastal Reserve, California, USA - 14_0903_02_30cm | ecosystem: Environmental > Terrestrial > Soil > Grasslands | place: USA... | reverse complement strand
GTCCAGGCTATTCTTTTCTGCATATTCACTGAGGCCTTTGTCGATATCTACATTGTTCAAAAAATGATAAACAGGATGAAGCTTTTCAAACATTTCCTGCGCAACACCCGCTTCCCTGATGATCCCAGGTGGATAATTCCTGTCACCTTCGGCATTTACATGAATAATATGAAGCTTTGCCTTAAAAAGGGTTACCAAAGTCCTGATCTCCTCAAAAGGGGCGGTTTCCTCTACATCTTTGAGATCACAGGCGAAACCGATACTTTCCAGTTTTCTAAATGTCGCTTTGGGTGGGACAACGATGAGTGGCCACGACAAATTTCTTATCGCCGTTGTGACAGTACTTCCCAAAAGCATTCTTTCCACGGCATTGCCGTCCCGGCTACCCATCACTACAAATGAGGGGTCGACCGATCTGCAATAGTTTTCTATTTCCGGCACTACAGAACCCACGGCGTTAACATCGGTATGGATCTTCAGTTTTCCCTGAGTTCGCTGGGAAACTTGTTTTTCCAGGTTCTTAATACCCGCTTCAGCGCTAGCTATCTGTTCATCGATCGTGACTGCAGCAACCGGTACTTCTCCATAAACCGTCGGCAATTGCAAAATATGCACAATCATTAAGTTGCTGTCCGTTGCCACAGCCAGGTCGGCTGCATAGTTTACTGCATTTAATGAGGCTGGCGAAAAATCTGTAGTGGTCAATATTGTATTCATAAAAATGAGTTCAATGTTAATAGTATTGGATCAACGCGATCCTGTTGTAATCTTTAAGCGTTCCATCTTCCACAAATTCCACGTCACCTCCGTATTCCAGTACTTTTTCAATTACGGTATCTACCGCATCTTTGATATAAGAAAATTTGTTGTAAGGTTCCTCTGCTGCATGGATGATCTCTTCGCTTTCACCCTGCTCGGCTGCAAAAGCGAATTTTTCGTCGACGACCAGTAACCTTCCGCGGTGTTGGCTGGCCATTTTCCAAACGTGTTTCATACCGGTTGCCAGTTTACCCATATCGGCTGCTCTTTCGATTTGATGCGTGAGATCGGCCGCTTTAACCTTTTTCCAATCCAGGACATAAGGCTGCAAAGCTTTGCTTAACTCTTTTTCAGAGGCTTCTTCAAAGTTCCCATTAATATAGCCCGCTATGCTTTTCTCATTTTTTGTAATCGCCTCAAAGTGTCCGAGTATTTTTGAAGTACCCATTACAAATATCGGTAGGGGATAAGCTTGCAGTACGAACCTTAATCCATCATCGGTATGCCTTAAGAACCTGTTTAACAGTATTTCCTTTTGCTCCGAAGGATCTGAGGAGTTTGTTACTCGTTCTGGAATGTCGTGTGTGAAAGCCGCGATATGGTCAGGTACGTTTGATTTTACTTTTACGAATGAGGAATAGTCCCCGAGATAGACCTTACTCCACTTACCGCTTAAGATTAACACGAGATACCGGTGAAATTCTTTTTTAGCATATAAAAGGTCTCTTATTTTGAAGGAATCGTCCACCACTATTTTTTCCCTCATAGGGATATCGAGATATAATACCTTTTCAAAAACGGGCGAAACATAAATAGCGATACTTTTTTTAAATGTATTAAAGTTTAGGTTCTTCACTATTTTTTTCAGTTTTTGAATTACCAGGTCCGCGAGATCAGCATGATAATTTTGGCGAACCTCCCGGTCAACCTTATCCATGGCGAATTTTAACCGCTGGACCAACTCAGATTTTGCGTTCATCTTAGGCTCAAAAGGCAGGATGAGAGAGATAGCCGGCCGGTAATGTATAGCTTCGACCACATTGCGTATGTCAGGGGATAGTACTTGTTTCATAAATGATTGTTTTATTGGTTTGCCAGCAACCCGATTCTGTATATGTCTGCCATAGTGGACGTTGTTTTAATTTGATATTTTTTACAAGAAATGAATCTCACTTATTATGTGCGATGAATAAGGGAACTTTCAGGTCCTTCATCAGGGTGTCGGCCATACTTTGGTTTAGCCATCTTGAGACCGCACTTCTCCTGTAAGCACCCAGCACAACCAGTGAGGTTTCGTTTTTCTTTTTTAAATAGTTTTCTATTTCAATTTCCGGGTTTCCCTTCAATACAGTAAAAACTGCCTCGGGGAAATGACGTTTTGCAAATTCTTTCATCAGCCGGTTATCCGGAACATGGGAAGACTGCTTTACCTGTTGTACAGTCAGCACCTCTGTCGGATTGTGTTTCAATGAATACAAAGTGTAGCTGAACATCTTTATGGCATGTACGGAAGAAGGCTCGCCATCGAACAGTAATACAAGGTTGTTTATCGGGCGGAACTTGTGGGGTACAAGCAGCACCGGACACTGGGCATTGCTTAACAGGTCCCGGTTAAATTTCGTCGGCAGTTTTTCATTGTGATGAGTAAGTGTCTCCCGGCTGTTTATTACCAGGAGGTCCGCGTAAACACTTTCATGTAGAAGTTCCTGAATAGCAATATTCCTGTCATGGTGTATTGAAAATTCGATACCGGAGGTACGACAGGCAGTTTCAAATTTATGGACAGCAACTGCTCGCATTTCAAGATCTTGATGTTCCAGTATTTTCTGTTTTGACCCGGCATCCTGGCCGTCTTCTCTTACCAAGTCATAAATCTTATAGCTGTGATAGGTGAAATCATCCAGGAAAACGCCCACGAGATGCGCATGAGACTGTTTTGCGAGAAAAATAGCATAATCTCTCGTGCTTTCAGAAAATTTAAGACCGTCAAAAGCGGCAATTATTTTTTTCATAGTATCCTCTTTTTGCTCAATGCCAGACCTCTACACATAACACTTGCCAGCTGAACGAAGCTATACTGGTAAAGCCACTGAAGAAATGACAATGCCCAGTTAATTGCCTGATTTTTGTCAACCGGACAGCCCTGATATTTATCAATCTCTATATTGACGGCTCTCATTTTTTCCAACCTTTGATAGACTTTTCTTTGTATAAATGAAAGCTATGTTTGGAATATTGAATCCCGCGGAAATTGAACAGCTTTTAAGTAAGCAGTTGATTGGCCGGATCGGCTGTCATGCCGATGGTGTTACGTATGTTGTTCCAATTAGTTATGCATACGATGGCGAATATGTTTACGCCCGCACATTTGAGGGAATGAAGATAAATATGATGAGAAAAAATCCGGATGTCTGTTTCGAAGTGGAGGATACGAAAAACCTGTCAAACTGGCGAACAGTGGTTGCCTGGGGTTCTTTTGAAGAATTGCCAGGAGGCGATCAGCGAAAAGAAGCTCTTAGCGCGCTTGCACGCCGAAAACTCCCCGTGATCAGTAGTGAAACAATGCAGCTGGGATCTCAGTGGCCCTTTAGTTCCGATGACGAAAATGTGGATGGAGTCATATTCCGCATCCGGATAAAGGAAAAAACAGGGCGATATGAAGAAAGTCTTAATGAATCATCCTTTGGCACGTAATCATTCTGTGCTTTAAGAATTTTAAAATATCAGTATGATGGACAAAAACGACAAACGATTTCTCTTCAACGTCAAGTTGAATTGGATAGGTGATACCATCGGGCTTCTTAGTTCAACATCAACTTCTGAGGAACTATCGGTCGCCGCTCCAGCTGAATTTGGAGGCACAGAGAAACTATGGACCCCGGAGCATTTTTTTCTCAATGCGATCAGTAGTTGTTTTATGACGACTTTTCTTGCTCTTTCCAAAAAAATGGGTTTTGAAATTTTAGATTTTAATTGCGAGGTAGTCGGGCAAATCGAGATCGTGGAAGGCAGGTATAAATTTACCCATATCGATCTATACCCAAAAGTTTATATAGACAATGAAAATCTTCATGAGAAAGCCGAAAAGGCAATGGAAAAAACTCATAAATACTGCATCATCGCCAATTCTGTCAATGTAGAAGTGACTTACCACAGCCGGGTTTTGATAGGAACAGAACGAACTCAATGATATTTAGATAGAATATTTTAAAAGAGCTACCGGCCAAACTCCCCAAAGTTTTCGCCTCATTGACGAATAGTCGCAAAATTTTCAAAAATACTATCCCCACAGGTATTTGTAGTATCATCTTTGTTGATGAATTGGAGAACTATACAATTCAAAGGATATGAACAATTATTTGACGGAAAAGCAAATAGCGGCGGTCCGTTATATTGTTAACGATGTAGATTCTTCGGTAAGTTTTTATACAAACATACTTGGCTTTAAGGTCGATCAACATGTAAAATCCGCCTTTGCCGCTTTAACGCTGGGCGATCTTCGGTTATTCATTAACAGCCCGGGCGCAGGTGGTGCGGGGCATGCCATGCCTGACGGAACTATGCCTGCTCCGGGAGGTTGGAACCGGTTTCAATTGCAGGTAAAGGATATTGAAGTTGCTGTCGAAGACCTTAAAAACAAAGGAGCAAAATTCAGGAATGAGATTGTAAAGGGTGTTGGAGGTAAACAAATACTCCTCGAAGATCCTTCAAAGAACCTGATAGAGTTGTTTGAATTTCCCTCCTGACAAATTTGGCCATTTTCACATAAGCAAAAATATGTTTGCGATGACAAAAGTTATCATACGACCCCTGCTAATTACTTCCTGTTGCATTGGCGGTTTACTTGCCGGCGGCAATGTTTATAGATACATAATTGAGGTTCCTGCCTGGCGCCACCTGGATATTACTGACTGGTCCGCTTATAGCAAAAATGCTGATCTAGGTAATGGTCTTTTTCTTTTTCCCATTGAAGCTTTTGGCAATGCTTTGCCACTCATCATTGCATCTGCGATATGCTTAAAGAATAGAAACCTAAAACCTATCGCATCATCATTGCATGTTTCTACATTGTTTGCCATTGCCGGGCTTGCATTAACTTTTTTTGCAGCTCCAATCATGTTGCATTTGCCAAAAATTGACGGAAACATTCCTCTCTTGCAACAAGCTTTTAACAGGTTCCATTTTTGGGGTAGTCTTCGCGGAATAACCCAGGTATTGTCATTTTTATTTTGCGTGCTTGTGGTTTCAAATATGTATAAATTGAATATTCCCGGAACAGAATTTAAAAACTTTGCTAAAACTGTGAGCTATGAAATATAACAACAGTAACCCTGCTGAAAAATTTCAAAATCGAAGGTCCTTTGTGAAAAAAGGACTGATTGTTACTCTTTCAGGAGCTGCAGGCATCGGTTTATTACCAGGTTGTAAAGGAGAGGAAGAAGAAGACGAAGGTCAGAAAGTCTCGCCGCCTGAGGATTTAATGCAAGAACACGGAGTATTAAACAGAATACTATTGATCTATGATAACTGTAAGAATAGACTTATCAATAAAGAAACTTTTCCAGTCGAAGTCATAGGTAGCGCTGCAGGCATTGTCAGAAATTTTGTAGAGGATTATCATGAAAAACAGGAAGAAAATTATTTATTTCCCCGTTTCAAAAAGGCAAATCAGTTAACGGACCTGGTAGACATATTATTGCAACAGCACCAGGCGGGGCGCGTGGTTACCGACCAGATACTGGAATTCTCTAAATCCTCTTCAAGAACTGATGCAGAAAACCAGCAATTAATACAAGCATTGACTGCATTTAATATCATGTATCGTCCTCATGAAGCAAGAGAAGATACCGTCTTGTTTCCCGCATTTCGAAAAATAGTCTCAAAACACGAATATGATTCACTGGGAGAGGAATTTGAAAAAAATGAACAAAAGCTTTTTGGAAAAGATGGTTTTGATACAATGGTTAATAAGGTATCAGAAATAGAAAAATCTTTGGGAATTTATGAACTGTCACAATTCACACCTAAGGTATGAGGGTATTTCTTATAGTAATAAAAATTTAAAAATATGGAAAAGAAAAACACAAGTAATCCGATGGACCATACCACGAATATTAAAAAGGAATTCAAGGAATTGATCGATCATTTACGCGAAGACGTTGAGAAGGTAGATGACCCGGCAGCGAAGGCTCTTTTCGAAACTTCCGCCGAAGTTATCAGTGGGCTGGAAAAAGCCTTCAGTCATTATGAGGCGAAAACTGAGCCTGCCTGGAAAAAGAACTAATCTTGAGTGCCGGCGCCAGGTTGTGTAGGCTCGGACTGTGCTGGAAGTAAATCAGCCTAAATTTCTACGCTTGTAAATTTCAGTCGAGAAATATGCATGGCTTTTAAGTCCTTAATGTTTCTGACAAGGATTATCTATCGGATGAAAAGCAGGCGGATAATTTTGATGAATTCCCGGTTTTTATCCGTTAGCTCTTCTTTTTAGAAATTTGGCCATCCAGTCAGTTAGTCCCTCTGCTGCTTTGGAAGCAACATTACTGGCGATAGTATTTACCGCGCCATTAAATCCTTCATTTTTGACAAACGATTTCCAAAAGCCGTAATCGCCATTGTTTTTATTTTCATGCCTGCAGAAAACGGAATTCATAGTCATCGAAAAATAGTTTTCCTGCAAATGATCGAGGTTGTGGTCCAGTTTTTCCTCCAGGTTTTTTGCTTCCAGTTTAAGCCGGTACAATTCCCGGTCCAGGGAATCAAGATTGTGTATGTTTTTGGCTTTTTTCATTTACTGTGTGATTTTTAATTATTACCCGGATCAATGTCATCATTATCAGCCATGGTACGCCGGATTATCTTGCGAATAATTGGATTAACGAACAGGACTTTCCTGAATAAGGCCAGGAAGATAATTATTCCAAGCATGATCAATGTAGTATACCCGAATCCTTTTACATAGCTCCCCGTCATATCGGTAAACCAGAAGCCGATAACAAGGCCTGTGAAAGCTAGAAGCAAAAAAATAAGCGCCAATGAAATGATGACCCATATAAAATAGCCTCCTGATTTTGAAAATGCCCGGATCATCTTCAATTTAAATGCCTCGAGACGGGTATCGAGATAATCCCTCACCAGTTTTTTATTTTCTTTTAAAAACGATCCTAAATTTTCTCTCTCAGCCATACAATTTTGTTTAGACTAAACTAGTTTAACAGCTAATCAATTGAAATGATGGTTATCAGTTCCGGGTATGATTGTTTACATGACCGCGTAAATAAGGAAGTAACAGTATCTTAGAGGGTTTTTATATACAATGTTGATCGCCTTGGAGAAATGGACCAGGTTTATACCAGGGCAGGTATTCCGGTCAAAGACCTTATTTGGGTAAACAATTTGTCCGCATCTTCTTTGTGACATAATTCGGTACCAGGGTTCATAGTAGCTGCAGTTCCGCAGGCGACCCCATATTTAGCCGCAGTTTCTATGTCATAACCTTTGGATAATCCCATAATAATTCCGGCTACCATGCTGTCGCCTGCACCAACTGTACTTATCGTCCTAACAGGCGGAGCAACGATCCGGGTGGCTTTATCCTTTGTTACCAGTAAAGCCCCTTTGGCGCCAAGTGAAACGATAATGATTTCGCATTGACCACTGGTTATTATTTTTTTTGCTTCATCTGCTATTTCATTTTCCTGCAGGTATTCTTTGTTGGCCAGGTAGCTCAACTCCGATGCATTCGGTTTTATCATATAGACACCTTCGGCAAGCGCCGATCTTAATGGCTCACCCGATGTATCGATGATTAGTTTTGCGTGCTTTCTTTTGGCTATGTCAGCAATTCGTGCAATAAAATTTGGAGGGATGCCAGGTGGAAGACTGCCGCTGGCGACAATGAAATTTAAATTGTTTATTCTGGTGATAATCTTAAATAGTTCCTGGCACTCGGTTTTGCTTAAGTCATTACCCGGCATTCCCAACCGGAATTGCTTATTGGTCGAGTTCTCGAAAACAATGATGTTCTCACGGGTTTCCTGTTTCATCCGGATAGAGATAATGGAAACCCGTTCGTTCTTGAGTAACTGATCAAGAATCTTACCTGTACATCCCCCGGATGGATAAAGAGCCACTGCTTTTCCACCTAATTTTCCGATTGCTCTTGCGACATTTATACCACCGCCACCGGGTTCTATTTTTGGCGAACTGCATTTTAGTTTTTTATCCGGCAACAGTTCCTGTATCGAAGTGCTTTTATCGATACATGGACTGAAAGTGATGGTAAGTATCCTGGACATAGTTGATTATGAAATGAGTCGATAGACGAGTATTAGGATAGCCAACCCAAGAAGAAGGGAGTATATCAATTTATTATACCGGGCCAACCAGCTGGGTAAGAAAATATCAAAATTATCTTTTTCCGAATTTGAGAATTTCCTGGCAACAAGAGTGAGTGGGCATATATTCTCAAAGATCAATAAGGTAAGTCCTTCAATCGCAAACAAGGCTATACAAATCCAAACCCATATATCAATCTTGTCGGTGATAACCGCGTAAAACAAATAAAACAGGATCCCGTTAAAGAAGATCCATACAAGTGTATGAACAGTTTTTATCAGCAGGAGTTTGAGTGATTTATTTTCCATGTTTTATTCAGGTTTTTTCATTTATTCATGCCATGGAGTGTTTATTCTGCCAGATAAAGAAGGCCGGCCGTTTTTTTAAGAGGATAAAGCAGGCAATCGCCATGATACCTGTTGCCGGAAAGCCTGCGCCGACACCAAACGGTAAAATGGCAACCAGAAAGATAATCGCTCCAAGGCAGCCGATTGTATATATCCATCCCTTGGACAACATGGATACCGCTATCAATGCCTGGCTCGTCGCTACGAATCCAATCACAAGGGAAATGTGTTTTGCAAACCAGCCATTGATAAAGGAAGCATACCATCTGCTCCATGTTAAGTCCGCATATTCCAGGTAAGCTTCCGGATTTTGCAATGTTGTTTTCCAGTTTGTCCAACTGGCCCAGGCAAAAAGCAGGAAGAAGGAGAGCCGGGCGATCCGGGGCAATTTTATGGCTGCGACTAATTGAAGAATAGCAATGATATTAGAAAAGATCAGTAGGGTTATATATAGTTCGTTGTCTAAACCTTTCATAACACAGGTTTAAATTGTTTTTTTATGTTCAAGGATTGTATTTGCCATCTTTTCATTCCTCTTTCGGGTTCATACCAGCATTTAAAATTTAATACCTTTTTCTTTCATTTGCTTCGCAAATTTGCCTGATATTTTTCGGCAGCCACACTGTTTATGATGTTCGAGATGCCATTTTACTCTTTGTTCAAATGTTGGATTTTCTGGCATTGGGTGAGATAAATGCCATTCTTTATTCAGTTTTTTGATTTTTTCTTTCATTTCAATATTTTCAATCTTAATAATGAGAAATAAAAATTGGCAATGTCATCGTTTTAATAATCCTGTCCGCATGGCTTTTTTTAAAGAACCGCGAAACAGAAGTCCGGCCATAGGCTCCCATAACCACCATACTTTTTTTTCTCTTAAACAAATAATCGAATAGCCTGTCGTCCGTATTTCCTTCCAGCACCTGGAACCCGATAGCTGAATAACGATTTTGTAACCACTCGCCTATGTTATGTTTGTCTTCTTCGTTCCACTCGCCTTTTTCATTTATCTGCAACAGTATGGCCCGTTTGTCCTCCAGTTCAGGAAGCAGGTAAGCAAACTGTTTTATTGCAAACGCTGCCGACTTGCTCCCATCGTAGGCAAAGATTATTTCGTCCAGGCCCTCAAAGTCTTCCGGTGCAATGATCACAGGACATTCTGCATCTTTCAAAACATCCTTAACGAACTCTGTCGGGCTACCCTCGAAAGTTTTATTGAAGGAGGTGGCTGCGTCCACTACGATAATATCCGCATAACGACTCTCTGAAATAATTTCCTTTGTGGGTACTCCTGCATCACGATGTACATTGGACTGTACGGACCGGGAGGTACAGGCCTCTTTGAATCGGGTAATATTGGCGTCAATCATTTTTTGTCTGCCAATATATTCCAGAGAGGTTTCATCCAGCTCCCAATCCAGGATTGGTGATCCATGGACGGTCTTAAGCACCGGCTTTTGTTCAGCAGGTAGATTTTCGAGAAATACACCCGTAATTTTTGAACGGGTCAGCCTGCCGAGATAACAGGCAAAATCCAGGGCCGGTATGCTAGGTTCGATACCATCGATAACTAATAAGATCTTGTCCATAAAATTGTTTTGTCAAACTTATTTCATTAACACCCGGATTTCAATGATCGGGGTTATAGGGTTTTATGATTGAAATCAGGGGGCAACCAGGCATTAAAAACGAATCGTACAGGGAATCTGCGCTATCGTTGGAACAGGCATTTATAAAAAATTAGAATGGCTTTAGCCGCGATACATCCTGCTTTTTCAGGATCTTTTCTTTGAGCAAAATCTTAAAGAGGTCTTCTTCAAAAGAAAGAGCACTTTGATTTGTTATTGATGTGAACGGACGCGATTGAATAGAGCATTCAATTTCAAGCGTATTCAGGTTGAATAATATGGCTTCCCAGAAATAACTTCCATATTGACCGCGATTTTCCGCCGATAAATCCGCCTGGATATTCTTATAATTCCAGATTCGGTCATAATAGTAGTTATCAGGATATTTATGCGATTTGTGGGTTTTGAATTGCTTTTCTTTATTGTTGTCGACGATCGTGACTACGATCACTGCATCAATACCCTGGCTGCAAAGTTTAAGGTATGTTTTCTCCTGTCCAAGGTTAGAAAGACCACCTGCGCCGAATTCTTCCAGGGCTGATACCGAGGTATACCCCATATTTACCAGGTCCATCGCAATATTTTTTTCAATGCTTCTGCGTAATGTATCGTTGTCGTCCCTGATGACGGCCACAGCCATAATTTTACTATGACTAACCGGGGAATGATACCTGCTCGAACTAATAAGTATATGTGTCGAAGAACATCCAACTGCGATCAACGCGGTGAAAACGATCATTAATTTTTTAAGCTTTTTCATATTACACAGGCATTTATAGCAAGACTATAATCAGTTAGTTAAAATTGGAGATTCACTAGCTTAGAAAAGATGATAAATGCCAACGGGAAGGGTGACCTCGGGGCGTAAAACGGCTGATAAGGGTCATGTGTTCTGGTAATCGCGGTCATCGTTATCGGCTCGGACCAGGGATAGATTTGTTTATAATTTGTAATCTGAAAAAATGAAACTTGAAATATCAAATATGAGGACGGTCCAGGAAGTGCAGTGCGACTTCAACAGTCAGTACCCTTTTTTGAAACTTGAATTCTACAAGGTTTCACCTCAAAAACCGGGTTTAAGGGAGCAATTGTCAAACTCGTTGTCGCTAAAATACGCTGGCTTGAAGATCGCAGGATATATTGATATTAGCAACGACATGTCAGTGGGTGAACTGGAGAAGATTTTTCAGGAACAATTTGGAATTATGGCCCAGGTTTCACGTAAATCAGCGGGGGTATGGCTTGAAACGACCATGACTGATAAATGGAGCCTGCAAAAGCAAAACGAATATGGCAAAGAGATCGTAAAGCAAACTATTGTAAATATTGGCAATTATGACCGGAGCCTCGATGACAACGGGTAATTTTTTCTATATCAATACAGCAGATTTTTCAGCTTTTCAGGATCACTAACCCTGATCTTCCCTTCTTTTATTTCCACTAACTTTTCAGCTTTGAAATCACTCAGTGTGCGGATCAGCGATTCGGTGGCTGTGCCGACATAGTGCGCAATATCTTCTCTTGATATTTCAATCGGCCTATTACTTCCGGGTTCGTTATATTTTCCATTAAGGTCTACCAGGGCTTTCGCTACTCTTTTTCGAAGAGAGCTATATGCCAGGTTAAGTAGTCTTTCTTCTTTTTCCTTTACATTTTGAGTAATGATGTGGATAAACTTTGCCGCTACATTCATGTCGCCATAGATCATTTGTAGAAAATCCTCTTTTGGTATCTGCATGATCTCGGCATCTTCAAGTATGACAGCGCTGTCATCATAATTTTTGTCCTCGATCAATGCCGGGTATCCCATGAAATCACCATCGCTAAAGACATCAGTTATATAATCTTTCCCGTCTTCATGCGTTTTAAAACCCTTGACTTTCCCTTTTACCAGGTAATAAAGATACCTTGGCCGTTTACCTTCCTGGTAAAGTGGTTGCTTTTTGCTGTATGATTCAATGGAATATTGTTCAGACAATTTGCTGATCATCCCTGCATCTTTCGCATCTTTAAGGAACTGGTGTATACCATTTTCAGATAATGGGTAATTCTGTTTGACTACCTCTGCCTTCTTCAGCCTGATTTCAATAGCATTCAGCAATTCAATGTCTTCAAAAGGCTTGGTCACATAGTCATCCGCACCCATTTCCATACCTTTTCTAAAATCACTTCTTTCGGTTTTTGCGGTTAGAAATATAAAAGGAATGTTTTGAGCTTCGGGATTTTTCCGAAGGAGGTGAAGCACACCATATCCATCCAGCTCAGGCATCATGATATCACAGACAATTACATCTGGTTTTTCTTTCAATGCAGCCTCTACGCCTTTCTTTCCATTTTCGGCCGTAAATGTTTTATAGCCCGCGAGTTCGAGTATTTCTGCAATATTTTCGCGGATGTCTTTGTTGTCATCAATAACCAAAACAGATTTAATCATATTTGTTGTTTTACAGGAATAGTAATTGTAATTGTGGTGCCGCTCCCAAGTTCGCTTTTAATTTCAACCTGTCCATCCATCAATTCAACGAAACGTTTTACGATATGCAGCCCAAGCCCGGTACCTTGTATATTGAGAGCATTGGCGCCCCGGTAAAAACTTGAAAACATATGTTCCAGGTCTTCCTGGGGAATACCTATGCCGTTATCGCTAACTCTGATCTGACCACGGGATTCATTTATATCGGCAGAAATATTTATGCTTCCATCTTCACCCGAAAACTTAATGGCATTTGTAATAAGATTAATCAATATATTTTTAAGCAGCTTTTTATCCGAAAATACCTCTTTGTTGCCTTTATAATGAAATTGAATTTCCTGGTCCTTTTTCAAAAGCCCTTTGATTTCGTCGATTAGTTCGGTTATAAATTCTTCCAGGTCAAATTCGGAAGAATGGCTCAGTACCTTTCCTTCATCCAGTTTTCCAAGAGAAAGAAAATCCTCCAGTATGTCATTAAGATGCTTGACCGACGACTTTATTTTTTCAAGGTGACGGACGCGTTTATCTTGTTCCTCGGTCGTGGTGTATTTCATGGCGAGGGAGGCAGAGGATAAAACGGTGCTTAATGGCGTTCTGAACTCATGAGAGGCCATTGAAACGAACCGGCTCTTTATTTCATTTAACTGTTTTTCTTTTTCCAGCGCGTCACTTAGTTCTTTTTGTGATTCTTCGAGCCTTTGTAGCGCTTCGCGCAAAATCAATGTTCTTTCTTCTACCTTGCCTTCAAGTTCCGTATTAAGTGTTTTTAATTCGTTTGTGATCCTTTCAAGCTCTTTTTGCTGACGGATCATATTTTGCTCAATTTGTTTTCTATGGGTAATATCTACAATAAAAGCAATAACAAACAAGTCATTGTCCCTGTGATAATGGCTCAGGCTTACTTCTACAGCAAGGTTTGTCCCATCTTTCCTTCTTCCGTAAAGATCCCGGCCCTGGCCCATTACCCTATTGGAAGGTTTTTTATAAAACCCCTCACGATGATGGTGATGCTTTGGTTTTAAGTTATCAGGAATGAGAATTTCAATGGGTTTCCCGGTGATTTCTTCAGCGGTGTACTGGAACATTCTTTGTGCAGCCGGATTGATCAGGATAATATTTCCCCGGCCATCTGTGAGAATAATCCCTTCGGTGGCATTTTCAAATAGAGAGGTCAGGTGGGCGATATGAGTGTTCATGGCGAGGCGTGAGCAATTAAAATAACAAAAAAATTATAAGGCGCCTAAAAGCGCAGGGCCTGCAAAAATATTCCATGCCGCTAAGTTCCGGGCACGACAGGAGCTACGAGTTTTATTCGAGTGGAAGTTACCTCTTATTTTCCTTGTCACATCAAAAGGACCACGTGAAAAATATTTTTACCGGAATTTCAAATTCAGTGAAAGAATATCTGAGTTCATTCCCGTTGTTTTTTGGTAATGACCATATCGCACTTCAAGGGAATTCAGACGTTGAATTTTTAAAATTCCCTCCGGGGGTGCTATTCTAAAGCCGGCTCCAAAGAAATTACTATTGAACCGGGAGAGATCATAATTGCTGGTGTAATAAGTATCGGTAGCGGAATGTAGGCCATAAGGAGCAAAATAGCGGGTGGCGCCCTGCTGGTAAAACCTGTAAAACGGCGTAACGGAAAAGAATGGAGTGAGTTTCACGACCGTTTCGACCTGTATCGTATTGGAATTAACACCCCAGTCATCATGGTAATTTCGGTACCATGTTCTCACGATGAATCTGTCGCCGATAAAATAGTTAGCGCGAAAACCTAATGGGATCTTTAAACGGGTGGAGGGAAGGTTCTCGACGTGAACCGAGTTATCGGTAAAATATACCCGGTGAAAAGGCAGGCCGAGATAACCCTGCTGGTAAACCAGCTCACCCTCCAGGCTTATTTGTAACTGCCTGTTGATGATCTGCGACCAGCCCAAACTTCCACTGAAGGAATTGCGGCCAGTTGTAGCATAATCATCTTCATGTTGATTTGTTCTCAGTTCAACCGGGTAGATCAGGCTTACCTGGTCAAAATATGCCTGGGCTTTCGCACTGAATTCGCCGCTCCTGTTCCCTGTTTTTTTCGCAAAATTGATATTTGCACCAAACGATTTGTAATCAAACTCTGATGAAAAAGAAACGGCCGATCCAATGGCTGTTCCTTTGCTTTCATTTTCCATCGTCCATGACAACGAAGGATAAAATCGAGTATCTGCATGGGAAGCAGAAGAAAGGGTCGAGGGGTCAATTTTATCAGAGGAAGCAGAGGTATAATGATCAATCCCGATCTCAGCAGTAAAACTATGTTTTCTCAGCCGCCGATCATACATGTTTAATTTTAGATCGATGGAATTTGAGAAGTCGGTGAGTTTTTCCGAACCGATACCCCCGGTCACGGCCGAATTATTGCCATCCTGCCGGTAATAACTTGAAACAAGGTTGGCTTCTTCAAAAGTGAGCTTCCGTGGTTTATAGGCTGAATCTGTTTTTGGACCACCCTGGGAAAACGCAGCCAGCATGGTCAAATACATCCCGATCACAGAAAGAAATAGCTTCTTCATAGTTCAATGGGAATTGTTGTTAATTACACCCACAACCTCCGCCGGTCTTGCCGCCATTAGCGCCAGAGGCTCCTTCACGATACGACTGAAAATTGAGTTCTGTTTTTTCTATTTTGCGGCTGGAAAGCTGCATTTCCGCATCATTTAATTTATTCTTTTGATATTCCTTCACGGTGGTGCAAGAGATGATGAAAAATGCAATAATCGTACAGGCCAACATTGAAGGCCGGAAGTGGATCTGCAACTGCGGATTTTTCATTTCAGGTGAATATTCTTGGATGTATAAATATTATCATTATCATCAATAATTATGCCTTCGAGACCTTTTACCTGGTTGATCAGGTCGAGGCCAACTTTCACCCCCATGATCATTACCGGCGTGGCCATCGCATCCGCGATCTCCGCGTTGGGACAAATTATCGTAACACTTTTAATGCCCTTTATCGGTAGCCCGGTTTTTGGGTCGATGGTATGGGAATACTTTTTTCCATCGATCAGTACAAATTTTTCATAATTGCCTGAGGTAGCCACCGCCGTGTCTGTAATTTCCAAATAAGAGAAAGCCTGCCTGGCTGAATCGGGGTTGGCGATCCCTATGGTCCAGGGTTTTCCACCCGGCTGGTAACCCCATACGGCTAAATCGCCCGCTGCATTTACAATTCCGCTTGTTACTCCTTTTTGTTTCAGCAATGCCTTTGCCATTTCTGCTGCATATCCTTTTCCAATACCGCCAAAACCAATTCTCATCCCTTTTTGTTTCAGGAAAACGGTAGAGTGATTTTCGTCTAACAGTATGTTTTTATAATTGATCAGCCGCACCAGTCGTTTTGCTGTTTGCTGATCGGGAAGGCGGGTCATTGTTTTATCAAAATTCCACAACGATTTGTCGATCGATCCATAGCTGATATCAAATGCGCCCTGGGTAAGCTCCGATATTTTTTTAGATCGATTGATGAGATCAAAAATTTCTTTATCAACCTTTACCGGTTTAATACCAGCATTTCGATTGATATGATTCGTTTGACTTGATTCGTCAAAAGTGGTAAGTAGCCTCTCAATTCGGCGGATCTCTTCGATAGCCGCCGTGATACACCTGTTGGCCCAGGATTCATTATCGGACACCACGCTTATCTCAAAACGATTGCCCATCAGTTTAGAGACCTGCTTATAAACCGAAGAAGTCATAAGGAGAGTCGTATCACTTGTTAGCATCCACAACAGCTTTTACCTGGTTGGTAAATTCTTCTGAAGATACAGACGGAAATCCCTTCCATTCTTTCAAGATTTTTCCGTCGGCGGTCAAAAGTACTGTTAATGGGAATACTCCATCAATGTCATACCGGCTGGCAAGCTTGTCATTTTTTTCCTGCTGGCCCTTGGAAAGTTCGTGTTTTTTTAAGCGGGGAAAATCAGCATTTACAAGGACAAGATGATCGGTAGCGTAATCAGAAAAACTGTTTTTTTCAAATATCTCTTTATGCATACGGATACAGGGGCCACACCAATCCGAGCCCGAAAAATTGAGCAGGATTAACTTATGTTCCGATTGCGCTGATTGCTGGGCTTTGCTAAAGTCGGTTTCCCAACCTGTACCGGTAGATACAAGGAAACTGCCAAATAAAGCGATAAGAAGTGTGTGCATATTTTGTAGTGTGTTTAATTCAGGGCCGAATGATCAAAAATAGAGCCCCGGGGCCTTATTTTTACCGAATGAGTGACCATTAACAAGTATTTACCTTGTAAGATCATTGGTTGAGAGTAACGCCTGCACTGGTATAATTGATCGAAAATGTTTGTTAAAATGCTTTAGTGATCCTTTCGTTCTTTAGGTTCCTTACCACACAAAAGCTATCGAAAATACGCAGGAGGTTCGTAAAAATACCCGGGACACCATCCCATTACATGAGCAGCAACTCCTTTTCCATAGCGATAGCTCTCGGAAACAGCACTTGATTTTCCAGGTAGACATGCTGGACCAGGTCATTGTCCAGTTCTTTTAATAGCGAAAAAGTGACCCCGTGACTTACACAGGCATTTGGTGGGGACTGGTAACTATCCGTCAGTAGTCTGATCCTGTTCAAAATTTTTGAAATTGTTTCGTGCTCATGCTGCATGACATTCTCAACAGGCTTCCTCAGGGTCCGGACCAGCAGACTTGCGTATGATTCCCTGCTGTGGTAAGCATGGGCTATCTGCCTGATATAAGGGAAAAGAATTTCTTCTTCCATGGCCAAATGCGGGAATGATTCATCGTATAATTGATGAAACTGGTCCTGCAGCTCCGCCAGGTACACATACCTGTTTGAATGACTGACGGTAAAATGATCAAGCTGTTTCTTTACCTGTGGTAATGCGTCCCGCAAATAATGGTGGTGGATATTGACAATATAATCGGTCAGAAAATCGATTGACCAGGTGTCAAACCGGATCGTATTGGATAGCTGGACCGTTTTCGCTGAAAGAGTAAGCTCTTTTTTAAGCTGGTAAAAATTTAATCCCTTCATTTCGCATATGACGGCCAATGTCCATTTGCCCCCGCAACAATAATCAATTTCATGTTTCCTGAATACTCTTGCAGTACGATAATCCTTGCGGACAACGTCGGATACAAATGATTCTTCGGTAATATTGATTTCGGGTAAATGCATGCAAACGAATAGTCGGTAAATAATTCCCGGGCAAGGTAAAGCCGCGGCCCGTTAAAAAGGCTGATGAAAATCATCTGCTGATATGATAAAGATTAGTTGCCCCTTAGTAATTTGAAAATTTCCCCCCTGCTGGCGGGAGAAAATGAGGGGATAGTCATTCTGGAAGAAAAATTTTCAGGCGGTAGAATTGGCTATTTTTTTAATTTTTACTAGTTGAACGACCAGGTAAATGATCGTTCCCCAAACGCCAATAACAATTGTATAGGCCATGAACAAAAGCCACAGTGGTGTTCTGAACCGGGTTGACCAGAGCGCCCTTTGATTGAAAAAACCGTTGTCCGTTTTGGTGACGACACCCCAGGGCACCGGTTTTTCCACGATAAGATTTCCCAATTCATCATTGTCTTCGACCCTGGCAACCAGCATAAGATCCCCGTACTCATTCCCGGGAAGGCTATCTTTTTTAAACTCGCTTGTGGCGATCCCTGTTGAATCGGTTGTATAACTATCACTTTCTCCTGCCGGAAGTATACCCCCCAACCGCTGTACTCCAATCTTCATTTCCACATCTTTTGCCGCCAGCCACTCACCATTTTTGTACTTCATTACTGTGACGGAAATATTTTTTGTACCATCTGCAGATGAGGTATCGATGGAGATCTTTGCCTTTCTAATAGTAAATTCTGATGGCGTTTCTCCTTCTTTACCGCTTGCTTCGGCCACCACCAGGAAGTTGTGTTGCTCTGCGCTATCCCAAATACTTTTTAATTGCGGAGGAATGATCGCTTTTGCTTTTCCATTGTCGTCGGTCATTACTTTAGCAACGAGGTTTTCGGGCTGATCTTTGTCAAGAAATATCTTGAATGCCTTACTTTTCTGAGGTTCGATTTGTTTGCCTTTTTTGAGGATACTCTCAAGTATAAGGTATTGGAGGCTGTTATTGCGATTGAAGTATTGCAATTTTACTATTTCTTTTGCGACAATAGAGTCCTGTCCAACCACAGTATTCGAAATCATGCTGGTGAAGACCAGGAAAAGCAATAACAATTTATTTTTTTTCAGCTTCTTCATGTTGTTCAGTTATTATTTCATGAATGGGAATGATAGGATAGATCCTTGCAAAAAATGTAATAACCAGTAATGCCCCGGACAGGGAACCAATGGCGATAGCCCATTCTTCCCAGCTCGGGAAATAATGATGGTAACTCTCGGGAACATTTTGCATTGGTAAGAAAGGGTGAAGCAGGGTAGGCGTGACGATCAGGTAACGTTTAAACCATGCCCCGATTACGACCATTATTCCTGCGATAAAAACCGGCAATGGCCGTCTTCCTTTTTTGAAGAGCAGTATTAGAATAGGTATGATCATGCCTATAGAAATCGCAAACCAGAACAATGCAGCAAATTCCCCGGTAAATAATTGGGTCAAATGAGCTTCTTCGGGTTTCTTCATCTTAAAAGCCGGGATCAGGTATTCATTTATATTAAAATACAGGTACAAAAGCGCCAGTAACACGACGATCCTTCCCATTTTTTCAAAATGCTTTTCGGTAATATATTTTTCAAGATGATAGGATTTTCGGAAAATATACATGGCTACAACTACACCGCCGGCGCCGACGAGAAAAGCTCCCGATATAAAATAAGCTCCAAAATTCGTACTGTCCCAACCGGGCCGATAGGTTGTTGCGAATAACCAGGATGTCACCGTATGTATACAGAAAGCAACGGGAACAATAATTATGCATAGGATATTTATCGCTTTATCGCTTATCTGGAATTGCTCCTTTGTTCCTTTCCAGAACGAACCCTGGAAACGATACAGTTTATTTAGTGCCTTCCCCGATTTTTCTTTGAATGCAATAAGGATTTTCAGGTCCGGTAATAATGGGAAATATAAAAGAAGGCAGCTTATGAAAAAATAGGTCCCTATGACGATCACATCCCACATGATCGGTGACTGGATACGGCCATGCAGGAAAAGGTTCATAAACCTTTCGGGACGTCCCATATCGACAATAATAATGAGCGATGCAAATACGATAGCTGAAACTGCAATGATCTCGGCGATCCTTGTAAGGGGAGTACTCCATTTTACATTAGCCAAACGGAAAATGGCGGTAATGAGTGATCCCACCAGGCTGATAGCCACAAAAAAAACAAAATTGGAAATATAAATTCCCCACGAAACATAATCCCGCATGCTGGTTACTACGAGACCATATTTCAACTGGCGGTAATAAGCATAGGCCCCGGTAAGACACAGTAGTACCAGGATTCCGGTCCAGATCATTCCCCGTCTTCCAAATTTCTGTGGGAGCAGGTCACGGGTAATTTGTTCGTTTGAAAAAGCAGCTATATTTTCCACGATTAGTAAGTTTAGTTTTTCGTTTTTTCCTCTGGTTTTTCATTTTCAAGACCTGATTGATAAGGGAAATTCCGGTTGACCGGGGGCAAATAATACACTCTCGGTTTGGTGCCGAGATCTTCCATTAAACGGTAACCTGCCTTGTCTCTTATCAATTCGCTGAAACGGAATGTTTCGGCGCCATTGGTCACAGTGTCTTCATTCATGTCGCCAAAGAAAAATACCCCGTTGGGACAAGCCGATACACAATGAGGTAATTCGCCTTTCCTTGTCATATCAGGACAGAAATCACATTTTCCGACTGTTCCTTTTTTCTGCGGCAAACTTGTTTCGCAAGAATAATGCTGGTCAGCGACTTCTTTTGGCAGTACCGGTTCTTCCCAATTGAAGACCCTTGTTGAATAAGGACAGGCCGCCATACAAAAACGGCAACCAATGCACCTGTCGCTATCAATTAATACAATGCCATCCTGTCTTTTAAAGGTGGCATCAACAGGGCAAACTTTTACGCAGGGTGGTTCATCACAATGCATACAGGTTGTAGGTTGCCAGTATGGAGCAGTATGATCCGAATCTTCCATTCCGAGGACTTTGATCCAATTTTGCCCCGGGTGCACATGGTGCATGTGATTGCAAGCTTCCTGGCACTTGCGCAGGTTTTTGCAGCGGGCGAGATCAATGACCATTACGAATTTCTTGCCTGGTATCCCTTTTCTTTCTTCCGAATTGGATAGATGCGGCAAATCGGGGACGGGTTTGAGAAAAGCTTTATCTATTTCGATGATTTCTCCATCTACAGAAAGCAACTTTACTTTTTCCCCGGAAGGCACTACTTCATCTTCTGGTATAAAAGGGTTTTTTTTATCGCTGCAGCCTGCCAATGCAGCTGTAGCCAGCAGGCTGGTCACGAGGAAATCTCGCCTGGAGTTTTTAGAACAATCATTGCCACCGCAATTACAGCTCATAGTATTAGTTTTTATTTTTTTCTTCATTAGGTTTCACCCATTGTTGCAGTTCGTGGTCACTGATCTTTTTGCCGGGTCTTCCTAACATTTTCCTATCCACTTCCACGAGCGTGCCATCCTGCGCCAACATTTTTACGGTATAGAGCCGGTCTTTCTTTTTCCGGGTAACAAATCGTAAGATGGTTGCTGAGCAAAAAGCCGCGGCGGTTAACAGAAGAAATTTTTTTCTTGTCGGGGATTTTTGAGACGAGTTCATATTAGTGTTTTGATTTTCTATTGAGGCAGTAAGGTACTATGGGGCTTGTGACTGAGATAATACCTTCGTCACTATAGAATATGATTATTGTCAGCCACCAAACGGCTATTTCTCCTGCAGATCAATGTGAAATAAAAACACCGGTTCGAAGGGGTTGAACCGGTGCCTACCATTGGTAACACTAAAAACCTTGGGTAGTTATTTTTTTAACGTGCGAACGTAATTGACAATACTCCAGATCTCATCCTGGTCCGGGATTTTTTTCTTGAAACTCGGCATATCATCCCTGCCTTCGGAAATTTTATAAAAAAGAGCGCCATCAGTCTGGGATTGGGTCTCTGCTTTTGAGAAATCGCCTGGTTCTGTTTTTAGCTGCGCTGCTTTGGGTCCATCTCCGAGGCCTTTTGTGCCGTGACAGGACTTGCAATGCGTTGTCCACAAAGTTTTGCCGGCAGCGATCGATTCGGCATCGGATGCGACGGTATTTTTCATGGTTTTATATTTATCCGGGACAGGCCAGGGCTTTTGATCTGAAAATTTAAAACCTGAAGTCAGGCCGAATATAAATAAGGCCGGGATTACAAAGATGCCTGTTGATATAACTTTCTTTTTCATGTTGTTAGAATTGATTTTATTTAAAGAGTTTGATGAATCACGTAAAGAAAAATGACCTATTTAGGACACAAGGTATTTCTTTGATGATCTATTGTAATTGATGATTGTGCGACGCGTACATGATTTTAGTCATGTTGTCGTAATGGATAATTCAGCGGGTTCGGCTGGACCGGGAAGACTTTAGAGGAAGCTGTTCTTTGTGCATTATTTATCAAAGTAAAAACCAAGCGCGGTTTCCATATTCATCATGTCGGCCAGCTCGGGCTCTTTCTTTCCATCAAACAGAAGTATGCCGCACATATCACCCTGGTTGTTAAGATCGATACAGGTTTTTCTTTTGTCAGCCTTTTGAAACAGGAGGAACCGGTTTGTTTTTGTGTCAATGATGTGAATTTTCGGCCAGTATTTTTTCAGTATGATTCGTGCATTCCGCATCAGGAAAACACAATTGTGTACTTCGGTTTCATAAATTTCTTTTTTTGAAATGGCCTTTATTTTAGCAAGCTGCAAACTATCCGGGCTGTAAAACACGGCCGACATATTATTAATGACAAGGGTGTCATTAAAGCTGGCGGGCGGTTTTTTATATTGAACAGGCGTTGGTGGGACCGTCTTTTGTTGTACTGGATTATTTTTTTTTGATGAGTCCCTGCCGGTGCAGCCGGTCAACAAACACGCAACGAAGAAGAAGGGGAAACTTTGTCGAGCAATAATTACGATTAGCACCTTTTTCATACTAAGAAGTGAAGGGAAGTTACAATTTGACGACGATATTGTCATTTCCGATATAAGACAAGGGTGTCTTTAAACCGGAAGCCCTGCATTGCTGAAATACAGGGCTTTTTGTTTTGGTGGCTTAAGATAAATCATAAGGGACTGCCGGGCCCGTTACTGAAGCTTAATAATTCCACAAACGGGTAATATTAAAGCCGATCAGGAAACGTCCACCTTTTACTTTGGTGCTTTCATCTTCTGGTGTGGCCGGATCATTTGTCGAATGATCTGTATATCCAAATGGGTTATTCGTATTATACATATTGTTTATCGCCGGGTTCAGGTAAAAGAAATTGGTGAAAAACAACTGGAACGAGTGGCTGCTGGTATTAAACTCGATCCCAAAAGAAAGACTTGGGTTTGGGTTATTAGTAGCGTGCCTGGTAATTGGCTGATCATAGTTAAGCATCAACGAAGTGACGGTTGTCAATTTATACCTGGCGGATATCGCGACAGCAAAATGTTCGAATTCCATCGAGGGGTTTATCTTCAAAGTGGAATCGTTCTCCTTTGTATAGTAGCCATTTACAACATTATGATGTGAAAGACTTGGGGCAACCTGTAATGAAAGTTTATTAGTGACTTTCCTTGCGATCAATATCTGGTGAAAAAATGACCATCGATCGCTATTGTACCTGTAAATATCATGATTGGGGTCCTTCTTTGTGTTAAAGGATGCGTTGACATAATAGCTGACACTAACGGGATATTTGCCTTTTGTTTGAGTAATGATAGAGTATTTCAAATTTCCATCCCACAACGGACCCGAGACCGATGAAATAGTAGCCTGGGGGATAACAGCCGCAGTTGTCTTGGTAAATCCAAATCCTACATTTAATTTTTTGACCGGAACATAACTCAAACCAATCCTGATATTGGACGGGGCAAATAGGCCCCAGAAATCCTGGTAACCATTATTCCAGGTACCAAACCGATGCATGATATCCATTTCCATACTGCCTTTAACCGGCACCATCACCGTTTGGTTATCGCCGAGCCAAACGCTTTGAAAAGTATTTTTAACCGGTTTCACTTTGGCTGGTGCCCGGGGTGCTTCCGCCACCGTGCTGTCCTGGGCTAGCAAATTACCATTGAGTGAAAGCAGACAACCAATAAGCAATACTGGCGCCGTAACCCAGCATTTAGCTTTATTTATTAAGAGTAGTTTCATTTGAGTTAATTTTTAAGTCTGTTAATTATTGGGTGCGCCATTTCTAATCCAATCATACACTTTTTGCCTGTCGGCCTGGGAGGGCATGTGTTCTCCCATACTTCCATAAATCTGTTTGTATAATATGCTCTCTTTGGGCAAAGCCGTGTTGACAAAACCACCATTCACGATTTCCTGGAAGGATACATCGAGAGTCAGGTAGGGATGGTGCGCTCCTGAGACATGACATCCGACCTTGGCGCAGCTCGAATTAAACAAAGGCTTTAATTCACTACTGAAACTTACCTGTTGGGGAGGTGCATTGGGATCTTTAGGCAGATCAGGAGTGATGATGTCCTTATAACAACCTGCCAGCCCAATCACCAGGATCAACAGCAAACCGGAATATATTGTGATACGTTTCATACTAGTTATTTTAGTGGTGATCATTTATTGTTGAAGTTCATATTACACTCAATACTGATCTTATCGCCTATGTTGGTGCTGGTAATACCAAAATCAGCCTTATTAAACTGGAAGGTTAACTGCAGTCCGAATACATCGTAAGTGGCTCCTGTCGGTGTAGACTTTGGTACATAATTTAATTTGCCTATAAGAGTTTTAGTAAGAGGCTGTGCCAACAAACCTTTCCAGGTTAATTCCAGTGTCACTATGTAACCGTTGCTGGCTGGATCCAATTCAACTTTTGTAGATCTTATTTTTGCAAGGTTTGTCACAGTAAGGTTTTGGGTGCCGGTAACAATAACAGTAGTTCCCAGGCTTGAAATATTACATCCACCGTCCCTTCCGGGTTCTCCTGTATTAGATGTATTGATCTGCACATAACCGTTGATATGAGTCTTGGATGGATCGCTTTCATAAAAAGACCATGAGCTATCTTTTAGCGGTTGCCCGGTTGTCACATAATTTATCATTTCCGCGTCAACAACATTATGCATCCCAAACTGGTTAAAACGACCGGTCAGCAAACCTGCAGCTCCGATATAAGCGCCGGACCACAATACACTGGAGTGAGCTTTATCCAGCTTCCATTCAGTTGCATTACCGGCTGTCATGTTCCCAGGAAGAAGAATGGCGTTACCTCTATTGGGAGCAAATGGCTGTGTTAGCTTAATAGGAACAAGCATATCATTATCTCGGGTGCAGCCAGCGACGTATACCAGGCCACTGAACATAATAACAGCTATGGCCCAAATTCTAGAATTACTAAGCAGTTTCATAATACATATTTTGAAGTGAGTAATTAATTTTTTCAAGACTGCAAGCTAAAAAGGGGGACATGACCATCCCATGACTACGGTCAAAACAGGTAGTGACATATGTCATAAGAGGCAAAAGCGTCTTAGGTTGAAGTTTTTTTGGAAAATGCAGGCAGCAATGAGATCAATGTTACCAGGAGAAGAGCAACCAGGTTTAAAATGATGCTCACTGAGTATATTTTCATGCTATTCCTTACCATGTCATTGTCGGCGGCGGAGGTAAATAAGTTTAAGTACAGGCTCTTCAGAAGCAGGAAAAAGAACACAGAACTGTGCAGGAGACTGAAAACAGGTTTCTTATTGAACAGTGGTATCCAGAATAAGATGGAGAGCAATGCCCATATTTTTAAAAAGGGAAGTTGGACGCTCGCGGCCATGTGGCCAATAGTATAATCCGGGTATGCATCTTTCAATTGCAGGCCGAGATATAAAGTTCCTGCCAATGCATAAGCCAGGGGCAGTTTCGGCAATAGCCTCGTTTTTGCAAAACTTGTAAGTGGCGGTTTTGATGCAACCAGGTGAATGATGGCATAAACCAAAAGATAACCGGAAAAGAAAGTTTCCAGTTCAATCCACTCAATATATGAAAAAAAAGATTCCAGCATTTGCTATAACAGATCAATATTAATAGTAAAGAAATGGCTTTTTGAGTCAATATTGGATGACGAAACTCATACCTGCTGCTGATTAAATTAGATAATTCCCCGTGCTTACTGTTTTAAGTTTGTATTCATCAATTTATTAAAATTCAGAAACCATATGAACAAAGTAGGATTTATCTCCGAAGACGAAGCGGTAAAATATATAAAGTCCGGTGACCGGGTCTTCATTCATGGAAGCGCGGCGACACCCGTGTGTTTGGTCAAGGCGATGCAACGAAGGCATCATGATCTGAAGAACGTAGAACTGGTCAGTATTACAAATATGGGGGACCTTGATTTTTGCAGGCCGGAATATTCAGGAAGTTTTTTCTTTAATTCTCTTTTTGTATCTGCTAATACAAGGGAAGTTGCCAATAGTGATGACGGGGATTATGTACCGGTTTTCCTAAGCCAGATACCTCAATTGTTTAAAAGGGACATCTTGCCGATAGATGTAGCGCTGGTCCATGTTTCTCCGCCCGACAGGCATGGGTATTGTTCACTGGGTACTTCTGTGGATGTTGCAAAAGCAGCAGTGGACACGGCTAAGGTTATCATAGCCCAGGTCAATCCCCGGATGCCGCGTACACATGGTGACGGATTCGTACATACCGGCAGGTTTGATGCAATGGTATGGCATGAAGCAGAACTGCCCGAAACAGATTATGCATCCAAAGCAAATGAGGCTGTCCGCCGCATCGGGAAAAATGTAGCCTGTCTTATTGAAGATGGCGCAACCTTACAGTTAGGCATCGGGAGTATCCCTGACCAGGTGCTGAAAAATCTTTACAATCATAAGGATCTTGGTATTCATACGGAAATGCTTTCGGACGGTATCATCCCTTTGATTGAGCGGGGCATAATAAATAACAGCAGGAAGAAATTGAACGTGGGAGTCTCCATTACCGGGTTTATGGCCGGGACCAGGAAATTGTATGATTTTGTTGACGATAATCCTCATATTAATGTTATGGACATAGAATATGTAAATGATACGAGTATTATCAGGCAAAACCCTAAAGCAACAGCAATTAATAGCGCTATCGAAGTAGACCTGACGGGCCAGGTTTGTGCTGATTCAATTGGTACGTACCAATATTCCGGGATAGGTGGCCAGATGGATTTTATCCGGGGTGCTTCTTTATCAGAGAATGGTAAACCAATTATCGCTTTGCCGTCAACAACGTCCAGGGGTGAATCACGAATTGTCCCATTTTTAAAGGAAGGCGCAGGTGTGGTGACTACGCGGGGACATGTTCATTGGGTAGTTACCGAATACGGTTTTGTGAATTTGTTTGGGAGAAATTTGAAACAAAGAGGAAAAAGCCTGATAAGTATAGCACATCCTGACCACCGGGAAGTGCTGGAAAGAGCTTTTTACGAACGTTTTCACAGCATGGCTGTGCATTCCTGAAAACAGGATAAAAATATTTTTCATCAATAAATTTTATACCATGACAAAGAATATGGGGGATGATGACAGGGTGATCCGCCTGGTATCTGCATTCTTGTTGATCGTGCTTTATCTCCAGGGTATTGTTAAAGATCCGTGGGGTATAATATTGCCAATTGTAGCCGGGTTGCTTATCATAACGGCTATAGTTGGTTTCTGTCCTTCATATCGGTTATTCCGGGCAAATACAAACCAGAATAAATGAGATTATGTCATCGATGGTAAAGGTTACTGTAAACTCGTCGCAATGAAGTGAAACGGTGAATGGTGTCCCGATACCTGCCTGACGGTAGACAGGGCTATCGGGAGGTGAGCGGCCTGGAAAAAAAACCTGGTAATTAACATCAAATAAATAATAACAGGGAAGGATGTAGTGATAATAACGAATCTGAGTTTTTCAAAAACAATTCTTCACAGCTAAAACTTATCAAAATGTCAGTAATAACAAAACCCGGTAAATCAGAAAAGCCAATGCTTTCTTCAGTTGGAAACCCTGGAACAATGAATGCCTTGGTCTATTACGGTCCCGGGAAAAAATTCTGGAAAGAAAAGCCAATACCCGTTATTGGTGAGCCAACAGATGCCCTTGTCAAAATCCTGAAAACAACTATCTGCGGAACGGATCTTCATATTATGAAAGGAGATGTGCCGGATGTTGAACCGGGCACAACCATTGGTCATGAAGGCGTTGGTATTATCGAAGAAGTTGGAATTGGGGTAAGTAATTTTAAAAAAGGAGACCATGTCTTAATTTCCTGTATTACCTCCTGCGGCAAATGCGATTATTGCAAGAAAGGCATGTATTCGCATTGTGAAAATGGTGGATGGATATTGGGTCATTTGATTGACGGAACACAGGCTGAATATGTCCGGATACCTCATGCGGACAATAGCTTGTATCATATCCCCGATGGAAGCGATGAAGAAGCTCTCGTAATGCTCAGTGATATTCTACCAACCGGTTTTGAATGTGGAGTGCTTAATGGAAGAGTGCAACCGGGAAGTACGGTAGCGATAGTTGGTTCTGGTCCGATTGGACTGGCAGCATTGCTCACCGCACAGTTTTATTCCCCAGCGCAAATTATTATGATAGATCCGGATGATAATCGGCTGGCCGTGGCAAAAACATTTGGTGCAACGGAAATTATCAACAATAGTATAGAAAACACAGTTGAGAGAGTCAACGTTCTCACCGGAAATAAAGGCGCTGATGCGGTTATTGAAGCGGTAGGCATTCCGGCGACATTTGAACTATGCCAATCCCTTGTTGCGCCGGGCGGTACAATTGCAAACATTGGCGTGCATGGCAAAAGTGCAGAGCTTCACCTGGAGAGGCTGTGGGCACATAATATTACCATCACAACGCGATTGGTAGATACAGTTACCACGCCGATGCTACTTAAAACCGTTCAATCAAAAAAATTAGATGCCAGCCAATTGATCACTCACCGGTTTAAATTAAGCGATATTATCAGTGCGTATGATACGTTTCAAAACGCAGCAAAAGAAAAAGCGCTGAAAGTCATTTTGACGAATGAATGAAAGTGAATATTGGTAGATGGTCCTCGTAAAGGATATGTTTATCGCCTGGTTAACATCTTGCAAAGGCTGGTAAGTGTGTTGCTATGCTGAACAAAAACTGCAATTTATCTTATCAGCGTAACCGTTCCCTTTTCGACTTTCGCCGGCTCACCCTCTAACTGGTAAGCACATATCCATACAAATACCGACGTCATGGATTCGGTTCCTTTGAAAGTTCCATCCCAACCTTTGTTCGGGTCTTTTGAGCGGAATACTTCATTGCCCCAGCGATTATAAATAATGAGATCATATTTCTTAATGTCACCGAACAACAACGCTTTGAAGACATCATTTTTCCCATCATGGTTCGGTGTAAACGCATTTGGCACATACAATCCTTTTAAACACTGCTTCATGACTACCTGTACGGTACTCTTTCCTTTGCAATTGTTATTGTCCGTTACTTCAAGCCAGTAAGTACCCGGCTGGTTGATATTAATGGAGGAAGAGTTGGCACCGGTATTCCAGGCGTAACTGCTATAACCGGAGTATGGTTGCAGGGTCAGCGAAGCGAAATTACAGAAGCTGGTATCCGTCGGCAGGAAACCAAGGGGCTGTGGCAGCATAGTGGTGATAGTGGAAGAGCCAGCTCCATTACAGCCATTGTTATCTGTAACAGTTACCAAATAGGTTCCTGCAGCTGTTACATTGATCGTGCGGCTTGTTTGTCCCGTATTCCATACATAAGATGAAAATGCACCAGCGTCGAGTTGTCGTATCGCACCGGTACATAAGGTGGGTGTTTGATCTAATGCCACAACCGGGTTAGTGTAGATCGTCATGGCGATCGTATTGCTGTTTGCGGTTGGAACAGTTATACAGTTGGCATTGGAACTGATCACACAGGTAATGACATCATTATTATTCAGCCCTATATCGGTATAGGTGGGAGAACTGGTGCCTACCGGCAAACCGTTCTTTTTCCATTCATAAGCAGGTAGAGGACCTCCATTGACCGGCGAAGCATTGAAAACAGCTGTGTTCCCTGCACAAATAGAATTGTCGGGAATGCTGATCGTCACGGCGGGAGTCAGAACAGGATCAACTGTGATCTGCACAGAATTACTGGTCACCAATGCCGGGACAGCACATGAATAACCTGATGTGAGCTGGCAGGTAACGATATCATTA
>Ga0066652_100000215_pt1 | contig 30205 bp, 31 predicted proteins | sample GraSoiAngelo_101_FD_71413 | JGI IMG/M metagenome (GOLD analysis project Ga0066652, IMG submission 71413) | Grasslands soil microbial communities from the Angelo Coastal Reserve, California, USA - 14_0903_02_30cm | ecosystem: Environmental > Terrestrial > Soil > Grasslands | place: USA... | reverse complement strand
CGCCATCGAGAATAGCCAGTTCGCGGAGCGCATCCGCCGTGAGGCGCTCGCCCGGAGCAACTTCGAGCGCTACTTCACGCCGCAGCTCGCGCAGCGAATCGCCAGCTCGGAAGGCGCGACGCGACTCGGCGGCGACAAGCGTGACGTGACGGTGCTCTTCTCCGATATCCGCGGCTTCACCGCGCTCTCCGAGAAGATGGCGCCGAACGAGATGGCGACGCTGCTCACCGACTACTTCACCGAGATGGTGGACTGCGTGTTCCGCAACGAGGGCACGCTGGACAAGTTCATCGGCGACGCGGTCATGGCACAGTGGGGCGCACCGATCGGCACCCCCGAGGATCCTGACAAGGCGATGAACGCGGCGATCGAGATGATGGCCGAGCTCGAGAAGCTCAACAAGCAGTGGAAGGCGGAGGGGCGGCCGGAGCTCGAGATCGGCATCGGCATCAATCACGGCGAGGCCTTTGCCGGCAACATCGGCTCGGAAAGGCGGCTCGAGTACACGGTCATCGGCGACGTCGTGAACACCGCGAGCCGTCTGTGCTCCGCCGCCGGCGCGGGCGAGATCCTCATCAGCGACGACATGAAGAAGGTGCTGTCGAAGAAGCCGAAGCTGAAGGAGGTGCCGCCGATGGAGCTCAAGAACAAGAGTCAGCCGGTCAAAGTCTACAAAGTCGTCGGCTGATGTTCGTGCCGTCGGGCTTCGAGCGGCTGCTACTGGGTCACGCCGTAGCGGTCGCCCGCGCCGACGTCGCTCCCAGCATTCGCAAGGCGTTGGTGAGCGCGGACGGCACGCGCGCCACGCTGCACGAGTACGCGGCCCGCCATCCCACCTCGCGCGCCTACGAAGGCCGCGCTGTCGCCTACGGGTGCAGTCTGCCCGGATTCCAGACGGGGCGGGTGGTCGTGCGACACAACCGGCACGGCGGCTTTTTCGCGTCGCTCACCGGCGATCGCTTCCTGTCACCCACTCGCGCGCCCTACGAGCTGCAGACGTCGCTGGCGCTGCACTCGCTGAACGTGCCCACACCGCCGGTCATCGCGTACGTGCTGTATCCCCCCGGTGGCATCGTACAGCGCGCGGACGTGTGCTCGCTGGAACTGCGCGAGAGCTCGGACCTGGCACGAGTGCTCTCGCGAGACCCGGAGCCCGTGCGCGCGCAGGCGCTCCATTTGACCGCCCTGCTGGTGGCGACGCTCGCCCGCGCTGGCGTGCGGCATCACGACCTCAACGCGAAAAATGTCCTGCTCTCCGGCGGGACCGCATACGTGCTCGACGTCGATCGCGTCACGCTCGATGTGGCGCCGGCGGTTGCGCTCGACGCGAACCTCGAGCGGCTCGCGCGCTCACTGCGCAAGTGGCGAGACCAGTTCCGCGCGCGGGTCACCGAGGAGGACATCGATCGCCTCGCACGTGACACGCGCGCGACGGCTGGCGCCCACTCGGGAACCGGGTGACTGATCGGACCTAGACCGGTGGCCTTCGATACACCACGAGCGACGTGCCGGCGACGTGTCTGAGCGGAAGCTCCCGCGCTAGGGCGTTGAGACTCTGGAACACTCCCGGGAGGCGCGGACCACGATAGTCGTGCCAGAGGACGATCCCGCCCGGTTTCACGAGCCGAAGCGCTTTCCGCGAATCGCTCTGAACGTAGGACAGCGCATGCGATCCATCGACGAAGACCAGGTCGCATTGTCCGGCCCAGGGTGACTCGTCGAATTCCTTGCTGTCGCCATATAGCTGCGTGATTTTTCGCTCGACCGGCGTCCCCGAGTAGTAGTACGTCTCGAAGCGCGATTCCTCGAGCGCGTTGCGGACGTCGATCTCGGCGTCTCCCGGCGCGCGTTTGTAGGCGGGGATGTCCCCCTCGCGCAGGGTGAGCGTCACGACGCGCGCGGTGTCGGGCGAATTGCGCGCCCAGAGATATGCCGTGCGCCCGCTCGCCGTGCCGAACTCGAACATCAGTGTCGCGCGCTTGCTCAGGGCGGCGAGGATCCAGGCTTCGACGTCGCTCGTGCTCCCCACCACGCGCAGCACATCGGTTCCTGCGATCAGGACAGCCTCGCTCTCGACCCGGGGTCCGAGCGGCCCCGGCTCGAACACCGGATCGAGCTCGCGCACCGGTATCTCCGGGATCGGCCAGCGCGTGAGGACACCGCGATTCTTGCGGCGCGCTCGATCGCGCAGATACGCCCAGGCCATCGAGAGCGCCGCGGCGAGGACGATGGCGAGCGCGATCCCTCCGACGATCACACCCATCCGCGGCTTCGCCCCAGCTCGTCGATGGTCAGGTCCAGCGCCGCGACAACCCGTTCGGTGGGAAGACCGGGCTCGAGCTGCTTCTTGACGTCCCCGAACACTGCGCGACCGGGCGTGCGATACGGTGCCCACGCCGCCGTGTCCTTCCGCATCAGCGCGAGCGTCGGGATCTGAAAGGCGGAGGCCACGTGGCCGATCGACGTGTCCGGCGTCATGACGAGATCCGCCGTCGCGACCGCGGCGGTGACCTGCGCGAACGAGAGGTCCCGCGCCGAGCCACCGGCGGCGGCGGCGAGTCGTCCAGCGACGTCCTGGTCGCGGGGCATGGCGACGACCAGGATGGCGGCGCGGGGCATCCGCTCCCGCACGCGCGCGATCACAGGCCCGTACCGGTCGAGCCGCCACACGCGCTCCTCGTTTCCGACCGAGATGTTCACGAGGACGCGCGGCCTCCCCGCACCGATCCCGGACCAGAGGGCGTCGGCAGCCGCTCGCTCATCCGCGCTGAGCGTGAGCCGCGGCCGCCAGTCGCGCTGCGCGAGACGGACGCCGAATGGCGTCGCGAGCGCTGCCATCATCTCCACGAAAGACGTCGGCGCGCCGGCATCGACGGGAACAGTGTACACGGAATCATTTCTGCGACCGGATACCCCGATGCGCCAGCGTGCTCCGCTGGCGAGCAGGAGCGCCATGGTGTGGGTGTTCACGAGGCCCACCGCCGCGCGTCCGTCGATGATGGCGTCGTAGCGGTTTGCTCGCAGACGTCGCCACGTGGGCAGCTCCGACCGATACGAGCCACGCCTGTGGACCATGACCTCGTCGATGAACGGCAGCGTGCGCGCGAAGGCTGCATTCTGCGGGGACGCGATGAGGTCCAGCGTGATCGTCGGCGACGCATCCTTGATCGCCCGGAGCGTCTCCATGGATACGATCAGGTCACCGATGCCGTCGTCGCGCAGAAACGCGACGCGGTACGGCCGCGCGCGCCAGTCCGGGATGGCTTCGCGACGAGGGCCGCCGAATGCGTACAGCAGCGCCATCGGTGCGATGGACCGGAACCAGACCTCAACCGATTTGAGGCCGGCCACGCGACGATCTAGCGCTGCTGCGGGACGTCCCGCCGGTACTGCGGGTCGTTGTACATCTTGAACTGCCGGTAGACCTTGGGCACCACGCGCCCGCCACTGATGTGCGACGCCAGAGTGGTCAGCTCGTTCGCGAGATCGTCGCGCTGCTCCCGCATCACCTCGAGACGCTGCTCGCAGCGCGCGCGGAATTCCGGCGACGCGTCGGTCCGCTGCGCCTGCTCGCGCATGTGGTAGATCTTGAGCTCGATGATCGTGATCTTGTCGACGAGCGATCCGATCGTCTCAGCCACGCTTGCGCCCCCGTGTGACCGGCTTGCGGCTGCCCGGCCGGCGCTTCACGACGGGCGCCGGCGCCATCGTCTCGCGAAAGACCTCGTCGATGCGCTCGATCAGGTCGTTGCGCTGCTGATTCAGCTTGTCCACGCTGCGCTTCGCCGCGGCGACCTGGTGATCGTCCTGCACGCGGGCTTTGTCTTCCTCGTGCCACAGCTCGATGTTCGTGGTGGCGAGGCGGGCAATGAGGTCGCCGAGGGTGTCTGCCATAGCGCCCAAATATAGCTTTCCCGGCCATGTCGCAGCCGCGCATGGACCGCATCGCGATCGTCATGATGAGCGCCGCAGGAGATGCGGTGCACACGCTCCCGGTGGTCAACGCGATCAAGCGCTACCGACCAGCGTCGCACCTCACCTGGATCCTTCAGCCCGGTCCCGCGACGCTCGTGCAGGGACATCCCGCGGTCGACGAGATCGTGCTCTTCGATCGTTCGCGTGGCTGGCGCGCGTTCACCGACATCCGCCGGACGCTCGGCGCGCAGCGATTCGATCTCGTGATCAACCTGCAGGTGTACTTCAAGGCCGGGATCGTGACGTCGTTCACGCACGCGCCGGTCAAGCTCGGCTTCGATCGAGCGCGCGCCCGGGACTTCAACTGGTTGTTCACGAACCGCAAGATTCCGCCGCATGCCAACCAGCACGTCCAGGATCAATACTTCGAGTTTCTCCGCGAGCTCGACGTACCGTGGGAGCCCGTCGAGTGGAACATCGGTCCGTATCCGGCCGAGCGACCATGGCAGCGCGAGTTCTTCGCCAGCGCAGATCGGCCGACGGCCGCCATCGTCGTGGCCACGAGCAAGCCGGACAAGGACTGGCTGCCGGAGCGTTGGGCCGAGGTGTGCGACGCACTTCGCGACGATTTCGGGCTCGAGCCGGTGCTGGTGGGCGGCAGGAGCGAGCGCGAGCTGAATGCCGAGCGCATCATCCGCGAGCGCGCGGGGCATCCACCGAGGTCCGCCCTCGGCAGCGGCCTGCGCAAGCTCGTGTCCATCCTGGAGGGCAGCGCGCTCGTGCTCGCGCCGGACACCGGTCCGCTGCACATGGCCGTCGCGCTGGATCGTCCCGTCGTCAGCCTGATGGGCTACACGAACCCGAAGCGCACGGGCCCATACCGCAGATTCCACGACCTGATCGTGGATGCCTACGGCGACCCCGGCGAGGACTATCCGATCAGCATGGAGAACCGGCCAGGACGCATGCCGCGCATCCAGGTGCGCGACGTCCTCGAGAAGGTGGAGCGTTGGCGCGCGCGCTACACGACTTCGATCGGCCCGAACGGATAACGGAGCCCCACCCGGGCAAGGAGTCGCACCAGCAGCTGGAGCGGCAGCCCCATGACCGCGAAATAGTCGCCGTCCACGCGTCGCACGATCGTCGCGCCGTAGCCCTGGATGCCGTACGCGCCGGCCTTGTCCATCGGCTCGCGGGTCGACACGTATTGCGCGAGCTGCGCGTCCGTCAGCTCGTGAAAGGTGACCTCGACCTCCTCGGCGCCCGACTCGAGACGTCCGCGCCACGACACAGCCACCGCCGTGATGACGGTGTGCGATCGTCCGCTGAGGCGACGCAGCATTCGCATCGCCTCCGCGTCATCGCGCGGCTTTCCGAGCACGTCGCCGTCGACGACGACGATGGTGTCGCTGCCGATCACCGCGGCATCCGGCTCCGCGATCGCCAGCGCCTTGTTGCGCGCCAGCCGCTCGGCGTGCGCGCGGGGATCCTCGGCCTCGACGTACGTCTCGTCGATGTCGGCGGGCCGCACCTCGTGCGGGACGTGGATGAGCGAGAGCAGGTCGCGCCGGCGCGGCGACTGCGACGCGAGGATGACCCGCGCACGATCGGTCATCGTTCGAGCCACAGGGTCACGGGTCCGTCGTTCACGAGCTCGACGTCCATCATGGCGCCGAACTCGCCGGTTTCGGTACGCGCGCCGCGGTCGCGAATCATGGCGACGAACTTCTCGTACAGCGGAATCGCCTGCTCGGGACGCGCGGCGTCGATGAAGCTCGGGCGCCTCCCCTTCTCCGCGTTGCCGTAGAGCGTGAACTGCGAGACGACGAGCACCGAACCGCCGACGTCGGTCACCGCGAGGTTCATCTTGTCATCGGCGGCGCTGAAGATGCGGAGGCCGAGGATCTTGTCGGTCATCCACGCGACCTCCTCATCCGAATCCGTCGACGTGAATCCGACGAAGACGAGCAGGCCCTGCGCGATGCGGCCGATCGACTTGCCCGCGACACGCACTTCGGCGCGCGAGACCCGCTGGAGGAGGATTCTCACGAGACTGTCATCCTGAGCGAAGCAACGAATCTACTGGGATGGAGAAGATCCTTCCCTTCGCTGCGCTCGAGGGCAGGCGCTGCGCTCAAGATGACAGCATCACTCTACTGTGACGGATTTCGCGAGGTTGCGCGGCTGGTCGACGTTCAGTCCGCGCTTCGCCGCGATGTAGTACGCCATGAGCTGCAGCGGAATCGCCGCCAGGATCGGATACAGCATGTCGATCGTTTCCGGGATCCGGAACTCGTAGTCGATCCTGCCCTCGAGCGACGGCTCCTTGCGGCTCGTCAGCGCGATCACCTGCCCACCGCGCGCCTTCACCTCCTGCACGTTCGACGTCACTTTCTCGAAGACCGAGTCGTGCGGCGCGACGAACACCACGGGCATTTCGGAATCGATGAGGGCGATCGGCCCGTGTTTCATCTCCGCGGCGGGATATCCCTCGGCGTGGATGTAGCTGATCTCCTTGAGCTTGAGCGCGCCTTCGAGCGCGACCGGGAAGTTGTAGCCGCGTCCGAGGTACAGGAAGTTCGTCGCATCCTTGAACCGCTCCGCGATCTTCTCGATCTCCTGCGCGCGATCGAGGATCTGCTGGATCTGCTCGGGCAGCTCCAGCATCGCCTGCGCGATCTCACGCCCCCGCACGACCGACATGCTGCGCAGCCGCCCGAGCTTGAGCGTGAGCAGGGCGAGCGCTATGACCTGGCTCGTGAACGCCTTCGTGCTCGCGACGCCGATCTCAGGTCCGGCATGCAGGTAGATGCCACCGTCGTCTTCGCGGGCGATCGTCGAACCCACGACGTTCACCAGCCCGAGCGTCTTGGCGCCGCGGCGCTTCGCCTCGCGCATCGCCGCGAGCGTGTCCGCGGTCTCGCCCGACTGCGAGATCACGACACACAGCGTCTTGTCCGAGACAATGGGATTCTTGTAGCGAAACTCCGACGCGTATTCGGTCTCGGTCGGGATGCGCGCGTGCTCCTCGAGCATCATCTCGCCGATCAGTCCCGAATGCCAGCTGGTGCCGCACGCGGTGATGATGACGTGATCGATGCCGGTCAGCTCCTCGCGTGTGAGATTCAGGCCGCCGAGCTTGGAGAATCCCTCCTCCGCCACCAGCCGCCCGCGCATCGTGTTCTGGATGGTCTGCGGCTGCTCGAAGATCTCCTTGATCATGAAGTGGTCGTACCCGCCCTTCTCGATCTGGTCGAGATCCCAATCGATGCGGCTCACGCCCTTGCGAACGCGTCGCGCGTTCAGGTCCAGCACCTCGTAGCCGTCCCGCGTCAGCACACCCATCTCGCCGTCATCCAGATAGACGACCTGGCGCGTGTGCGCGAGAATCGCGGCCACGTCGCTCGCCACGTAGTACTCGTTCTCACCCAGCCCCAGCAGCAGCGGGCTGCCCTTGCGGGCGCAGACGATCTTGTCCTTATCGCGTGTCGAGATCACGGCGATGCCGTACGTCCCTTCGACCAGTCGCAGCGCGTCGATCACCGCGTCCTCGAGCGGCTCGCCATCCTCGGACGCCGCTTCGATCAGGTGCGCCAGCACCTCGGTATCCGTCTCCGATCTGAACTTGTGCCCGCGCGACTCGAGCTGCTTCCGCAGCGCGCTGGCGTTCTCGATGATGCCGTTGTGCACCACGGCGATGGAATCGGTGCAGTCATGGTGCGGGTGCGCGTTGCACTCATTCGGCGCGCCGTGCGTCGCCCACCGGGTGTGGCCGATGCCGATGGTGCCGCTGACGGGTGACTCCTCTACCGCAACCTCGAGGGCGGCGATCTTGCCGACCGCCTTCCGTGTCTCGAGCCCCTTCCCGTTCAGCGTCGATACACCCGCGGAGTCATAGCCCCGATACTCGAGGCGTTTCAGTCCCTCGATCAGCATCGGCGTGACCGTCTTCGGTCCGATGTAGCCAACGATTCCACACATGTCGTTTCGTTCCTCGCTCTATCGTGGAGAAGCAGCCCTCGCGGGCGCATCCAGTTTCTCGAGTGGTGCCCGTGCGCGTTGCACGAGTCCGCGTGCGTCCTTCTCAGTCGGTGCTTCGGCGATCACCCTCACGATGGGCTCGGTCCCCGAGGGCCGTACGTGGAGCCAGCGATCCGCCCATGACAGCCTCAAGCCATCTTGCGTGTCCACGGTTGCGTCCGCAAAGGCGCCGCGTAGCGCCGCGTACACGGAATCGAGACTCGCCTTCGGACGGTCCAGCTTGTCCTTCACAATCGAATATCTCGGCAGGCTGGCTGCGACGGCCGAGATCGGCTTGTTCTCCTCCGTCAAAAGCTGCAGTACCAGCGCGATGCCCACCGGCGCGTCGCGCCCCAGATGTATATCGGGAAGAATCACGCCGCCGTTTCCTTCCCCTCCGATCACGGCCCCGAGCTCGCGCATCCGCACCGCAACGTTGACCTCGCCGACAGGCGCCCGCGTAAGTTGAGACCCGCCGCGCTTGACGGCGTCTTCCACGACCAGGCTCGTCGAGAGATTGGTGACCACTGGGCCTTTCCGGTGGCGCAGCACGACGAGGGATGCAAGCGCCAGCGTGTAGTCCTCTCCGAGCGCCTTCCCCTGCTCGGAGACGAGGGACAGCCGGTCGACGTCCGGATCCACCGCGACACCCAGGTCCGCCTTGCTATCGCGCACCAGTTGCTCGAGCTCGCCGAGATTCTGCGCCACCGGTTCCGGCGCGTGCGGGAAGCGGCCATCGGGCTCCATGTGGATCGCGGCGACGGTGCAGCCGAGCCGCTCCAGGAGCGCCGGCACGATGACCGAGCCTGCTCCGCGAACACAGTCGACCGCGATGCGGAACTGCCGCGCGCGAATCTTCGCCACGTCGAGATACGGCAGCTTGAGAATGCGCTCCAGGTGACGCGACGCCGCCCCGCTGTCGCTCTCCACACCGCCAAGCGCATCCCATTTCGCGCGCGGAATCACCCCGTCGGCGATCGCCCGCATCTCCGCGCCTTCGCTCGCCTCGAGAAACAGTCCCGTGGGGCCGATCAACTTGAGCGCATTCCACTCGATCGGGTTGTGGCTGGCCGAGAGCATGATGCCGCCCGCGCCATGGTGATCCTCCACCGCCAGCTGACACGTGGGCGTCGTCGTCAGGCCGATGTCGATGACATGCGCGCCGACCGACTGCAGCGCTGCAACCGCCACGCGATGGAACATCGGACCGGAGACACGACTGTCCCGCCCCACGATGATCGGTCGGTCGCTGGTCTTCCGGAGCGCCCACACGCCGAACGCCGCCGCGTATCGCGCGACGACTTCCGGAGTCAGCGCGTCGCCCACGCGCCCGCGGATTCCCGACACACTGACCATCAACCCGTCGTGCGACATCCCACCTCCACTCGAGGCAGGAAAGCTAACCCTGACGGATGGTGCGGTCTGTGACGAAGCTCAGACGGCGACGGTCTGACGCGGCGTCTCTTCGCGCGCGATGAGCTGCAGCGTCCCCTCGCGCGCCGCGCTCAGCGCGGCGTCGATGATACGACTGTCGAACTGCGTCCCCGAGTTGATCTGCAGCTCGCGCAGCGCCTCGTCGAACGTGAGCTGCCGGCCGCGGTACGGACGTCCGCTGGTCATGGCGTCGAGCGCATCGGCAGCCGCCGCGATGCGCGACTCCAGCGGGATCTGCTCACCAGCCAACCCGTCCGGCAGGCCCTTGCCGTCCATGCGTTCATGATGGGAGCGGACGATGTTCAGCGCCGTCGGCGCGTCGCCGAGCAGGGGCGACAGGATGCGCCAGCCGACGACGGGATGCGTCATGATGTGCTCGTATTCGTCCTGCGTCAGGCGCCCGGGCTTGTTCAACACCGCCTCGCGCACTCCGATCTTGCCGATGTCGTGCAGGTTCCCGCCGAGCGTCACCTGCGCGATCGTGGCGTCATCGAGGTCGAGGGCATGCGCGATGGTCGTGGAGTAGCGACTGACGCGCACGGAGTGGCCGCGCGTGTACGGATCCTTCACTTCCAGCGCTTCGGCGAGCGCCTGCACACCCGCGAGGAAGAGCTCCTCGATGCGACGCGCCTGCACGGCGACGCGTCGCTCCAGGCTCTGCTGGTAGCCCCGGTTCTCGAGCAGCAGTCGGCGCTTCTCGAGCGCCTGGCGCACGCGCGCCCGCACTTCCTCGAGATGGAAGGGTTTGGTCAGGTAATCCATTGCGCCCAGCGCGAGGCAGCTGACCGCGACCTCGACGTCGGCGACCGCGGTGATCATCACCATGGCGGTATCCGGCCACTGCTGGCGCGCCTGCTTCAGCAGCTCGATGCCGTCCATGCGGGGCATGCGCAGGTCGCTCATCACGAGCATCACTTCCTGCTTCTCCAGCACCTCGACCGCCTCGGCGCCGTTGGCCGCCTCGAAGCAGCGGAAGCCGTCGTTGCGCATCAGGTGCACGAGCACCTGGCGCAGGCGCGGCTCGTCGTCCACGACGAGGCACGTCACGGCGTCTTCGTCGGGCCGCGGCCGATCACCGCTTGCGCGCGCGCGTTCCATGAGGCGTGGGTTATCTTGGTAAGACAACGACTCTCGAGAAGAGTATCGGCATGACTCGCGTTTTCGACGAGGACCTCGACGCCGGCCTGGGCACCCGCGCGGTACATGCGGGACAACGGCCCGACCCGCTTGCCGGCGCGATCATGACGCCCGTCTATCTCACGTCCACCTACGTGCAGGACGAGCTGGGCCGGAATAAGGGATATGAATACGCGCGTGGCAAGAATCCCACGCGGGAAGCGCTCGAACGCAACGTGGCCGCGCTCGAAGGGGCGCGCCATGGCTTTGCATTTTCGAGTGGCATGGGGTGCCTCGACTCGCTCATGAAGCAGTTCCGGAGCGGCGACCACATCGTTTGCGGCGAGAACGTCTATGGTGGCACGTTCCGGCTGTTCGACAAGATCCTTCGCCACTACGGGCTGGAGTTCTCGTTCGTCGACACGCGCGACCCGGAGCGGATCGAGCAGGCGACCCAGCCGAACACGCGCGCGATCCTCGTGGAGACGCCGTCGAACCCGATGATGCGGGTGACCGACATCCGCGCTGCGGCCGACATCGCGCACAGGCATTCCGCGATCCTGATCGTGGACAACACCTTCGCGTCGCCCGTGTTCCAGCGTCCCTTCGAGCTCGGCGCTGACATCGTCTTCCACTCGACGACGAAGTATCTCAACGGACACAGCGACATGGTCGGCGGCATCGCGTTGTGTCTGGACGACGAGATCGCGGACAAGATCCAGTTCATCGCGAACTCCGCCGGCGCAGTCCCCGGCCCATTCGACGCCTGGCTCGCGCTGCGCGGCACCAAGACACTGCACCTGCGCATGCGCCAGCACGACATCAACGGCCGCGCCGTGGCCCGGTGGCTCGTCGACGCACTCGGCGCGGAATCCGTCATGTATGTCGGGCTGACCAGTCATCCACAGCACGAGCTGGCGAAGCGGCAGATGTCCGGATTCGGCGGCATGATCAGCATCGAGCTGGGCACACGCGAACGTGCGGCGCACGTGCTGAAGAGCGTCCGCGTGTTCTCGCTGGCGGAATCCCTGGGTGGCGTCGAATCGCTCATCAGCCACCCGGCCACGATGACGCACGCGTCGGTCACGCCGGAGTTCCGCACGAAGCTGGGTATCACGGAAGGACTGGTGCGCCTCTCCTGCGGCGTCGAGGAGACCGAGGACCTGCTGGCCGACCTCGAGCGTGCGTTTGAGAACATCCCCCGGGCGGCCGCTGGAGGGCGCCAGGCCGCGGTCGCGGCACGGTAGCAGTGGTGCCAACGTCGGTGAACCGCGAATGCCCTCCCCGCCGGCGCAACGCGGCGCCTGTGGTCCATGAGGACACTTTCGCAGGCGTGGGATCGTAAGGTCCGTACCCGTCAACGGACTCACAGAAATGGCTGAAACGATCAAGCTCACCGGCATCTCGTCGCGCGCGTGGGAGCACCCCGCGGATCGCGCGGCGCTCAACGCGCTGCGTGCCCTGCCCGGCTTCGACGTCGCGCTCAATCGCGTCATGGGCTTTCTCGGAGAGCGCGGGGTCCGGCAACTGTTCCTCGCCAATGCGGTGCGCGTCGGCGACACGCAGCGGCCGAAACTCAACTCGCTCTATACGGAAGTGCTGCAGACGCTCGACGCCCCACAACGTTGGGACCTATACGTGTCGCAGACGCCCATCGCGAACGCGATGGCGGTGGGCTTCCAGCGGCCGTTCATCGTGATGAACTCGGGCATGCTCGAGATCCTCGACGAGGACGAGCGCCGCGCAGTGCTCGCCCATGAGATCGGCCACATCATGAGCGGTCACCCGACGTATACGACCCTCGCGGTCATCCTGCTCGCGATCGGCGTCGCCAACATTCCCGCGCTCGCGAACATCGCGCTGCTGCCGTTCGAGCTCGCGCTGCTCGAATGGTACCGGAAATCCGAGTTCTCGGCGGACCGCGCAGCCCTGCTCGGGACCCAGGATGTGCGGAAGACGCAGAGCGTGAACCTCAAGCTGGCGGGCGGCCCCGTGCTGGACGACCCGATCGACCTCGATGCGTTCCTCGCCCAGGCGTCCGAGTACGAGACGATGGCCGGACCGTGGGACAAGGTCTGGCAATTCATCAATACGGTGTTCCGCACGCACCCCTTCGCCACCGTTCGCGCCGGCGAGCTGCAGCGCTGGATCGCGTCGGGAGAATACGACCGCTTCCTGCGCGGTGAGTACCAGAAGCGCGGCGACGAGCCGCCGCCCCTCACGAAGGACTTCGAGGACGCCGGCGATTATTACGGCGATCGCGCGCGCGAAGCCATGAGTGTCGTGGGCGACGTGGTGGCGCGGGCACGCGACGCCTTCAGTCAGGCATGGAAGGGAGCGGGTGGAAGCGGGAACGGCGGAGGCGGCGGGGCCTCGGGGGGTGCCGCCGGGAACACCAACAGCACTCCGTGAAGGTTCTCCTCGTGGGCGGCGGCGGCCGCGAGCATGCGCTCGCGTGGCGTCTGAAGCACGACGATCCCTCCATCACCATCGTCGCCGCCCCGGGGAACCCCGGCCTCGCACAGCTCGCGGAGTGTGTACCGACGGGCATCGGCGAGATCGACAAGCTGCTCGCCCTCGCGCGGGAACGACGCGTGGACTTCACTCTTGTCGGTCCCGAGGCGCCGCTCGCCGATGGCATCGTCGATCGGTTCCGAGCCGAAGGACTGCCGATCTTCGGACCCACGCGCGCCGCGGCGCAGATCGAAACCTCCAAGGCATTCTCGAAAGCGCTGATGCGCGACGCCGGCGTCCCGACCGCGCGTGCCATCACATGCACCGAGGCCGAACGCGCTCGCGGCGCGGTGCGTGAGTTCGGCGCGCCCGTCGTCATCAAGGCGTCAGGGCTGGCCGCGGGAAAAGGCGTGATCGTCTGCGAGACGATCGAGCAGGCCGACCACGCGATTCAGGACATGCTCGTGGGCGGTGTGTTCGGCGTGGCCGGACGCGAGATCCTCGTCGAGGAGTTCATGGCCGGCGAGGAGCTGTCGGTTCTCGCGATCACGGATGGCGAGCGCGTGCTGCCGCTGGTCCCGGCACAGGACCACAAGCGGCTCTGCGACGGCGATCGGGGCCCGAACACCGGCGGAATGGGAGCGTACGCACCAGTCTCCCTCGCGAGTGAGGTGTTGATGCGCACGATCATCGACCGCGTCTACGAGCCGACGCTCGCGGCGCTTCGCGCGCGCGGAAGCGCCTTCACGGGCGTGCTTTACGCTGGCCTCATGCTCACGAGCGACGGCCCCCGCGTCGTCGAGTTCAACTGTCGTTTTGGCGATCCGGAGACGCAGGCGGTGCTGCCGGTGAGCACGCTGTCTGTCTCTTTCGGCGAAACCCTTGCGTGCGTGGCCCGCGGCGACGCATTGCCGGAAGGGGCGCGCGTGAGCGCCAGCGCTGCCGCCGTGACGACCGTGCTCGCCGCCGCGAATTATCCGGAAAAGCCGCGAACCGGTGACACCATCCGGATACCCGACGGGCTGGCCGACGTCCTGGTATTTCACGCGGGTACGGCGCTCCGTTCGACGGGCGAGCTCGTGACTGCCGGCGGCCGCGTGCTGGCCGTGACCGGGATGGCTCCTGATTTCGCTCTGGCGCAGCAGGCCAGTCGCGCGGCAGCCGAGCGTATCGAGTTCGCGGGCAAGCAGTTCCGGTCCGACATCGGCTGGCGCGAGATTTCACGTCGTGCCGGAGCTTCCTGAAGTCGAGACCATTGCGCGCGACCTCCAGCGTCGCGTCGCGGGCAGTACCATCACTGGCGTCGAAGTCTCGAAGCCCGATGTCCTGCGCGTCGCCGGCGCGCGCGCGCTTGCGAAGCGCACCACCGGCGCGACGATCGAACGAGCGTGGCGCCGCGCCAAGCTGGTGATTCTCGACCTGTCCACCGGCGATCGGCTCGTCGTGTCGCTGCGCTTCACCGGTGCACTGCTCGTGGACGACGGATCACTTTCCGACGAAGACCGCAAGTATTCCACAGTGCGCTGGCGTCTCGCCGACGGCCGGACACTGCATTACCGTGAGGTCCGGCGCCTCGGCACCGTGTCGTTGATGATGCCGAGGCAGTTCGACCACTATGTCACGCGGCTCGGTGTCGAGCCGCTCGAACCCGAATTCACGAGCGACCTGTTCTTCGAGCTGTTGCGCGCCTCGAGACAGGCCGTCAAGAAACGGATCATGGATCAAACCGCGGTCGTCGGTGTCGGCAACATCTACGCAAACGAAGCGCTCTGGCGGGCGCGCATCGATCCATCGCGGTCGTCACGCGCCGTCACGCGTCCGGAAAGCGATCGGCTCCACGACGACATCATCGCCGTCCTTCGCGACGCGCTCGACAATCGCGGCACGAGCTTCCGCGATTATCGCGACTCGGCGGGCGAACGCGGGGAATTCGGTACCCGGCTGGCGGCGTATGGACGCGAGGGACGCCCGTGCCCGCGCTGCGGGAAGCGGCTCGTCGGCACGCACGAAATCGACGGCCGGAGCACGGTCCTGTGCGTTCACTGTCAAAGCTAGATCTCCTCAAGCCTCGCACGTCGGAGGAGCGCGTGCGCGAGTTGCACGCGTACGTGAAGGAGCGCGCCGAGAACAAGCCGGCGGTCTATCGCTTCGTCGCAGCCGACGGCGAGGTGGTGTACGTCGGAAAATCGAAGCAGCTGCGCTCGCGCCTGATGAGCTACTTTCGCGGCGCGTATCCTGACGAAAAGGGCGCGCGGATCCTGCGCGAGGCGAACGAGATCGAGTGGGAGTACGTCCCCAGCGAGTTCGCCGCGCTGCTCAGCGAGCTGCGCATGATCAAGCGATGGCGCCCGAGGCTGAACGTGGCGCTCAAGCGCGATGGACGGAATCTCTGCTTCATCAAGCTCACCGGTGGCGTCGCTCCACGACTCACCGTGGTGCGCGGACCAGGAACCGACGACAAGGCGCTGTATTACGGACCCTTTCTCGGCGCGCAACGTGTCGAACAGTCGTTGCGCGAGCTCTCGGACGTGCTCGGCCTTCGCGACTGTACGCTCGACCGCAAGATGCAGTTCTCCGATCAGCGCGACCTGTTCCCGGTCCCGGCGCGGACCCCGGGTTGTCTCCGGTATGAGGTAAAGAAATGCCTCGGCCCGTGCATCGCCGCGTGCACGTCCGTCGACTACATGGAGCGGGTCGGCATGGCGCGGGCGTTCCTGGATGGCCGCGACGACGGACCGCTGGCGATGCTGCATCACGAGATGATGGCCAGCAGCGACCGGCTCGAATACGAGCGCGCCGCCGCATACCGGGACAAGTTCAGCAGGCTCGAGGCGTTGCGCGAGGAGTTCGGACGGCTCCGCTTTGCCGTCGAGTCGCTGTCCTTCATGTATCGGGTTCGCGGTGACGAGGGCGCCGAACGGCTGTACCTCATCCGGCGCGGCCGGGTCCGCGCGGAGCTCGATCCGCCGCGCACGACCGAGGATCGCGAGTCCCTGGACGCAATCCTGCAGCAGATCTTCGGCGACGCGACCGACGGGATGCAGGTGCCCTCACACGAAATCGACGAGCTCCTGCTTCTTTCGAGCTGGTTCAAGCGCTTTCCTGCCGAACTGGAAAGGACTGAGGCAGTCGTTCGCGCGAGCTGAGCCGAAACGCCGGCGCTGGCCAACCGACGTAGGCGCGAGGACGCTTGCGGACCGGAAACTGGGGATCGGTTCGGCCCGCAAACGGTGGCAAGCAGGTTGCCTATACGTTTGACATGGCAACGAGTACCTGGCAGTCCGCCACGCTGGTACAGTGCGTGAGCACGAAACCCTGGCTCGTCATCCCCGGTGACGACGAGCCCGGCGGTTGTCACGACCTGACCCTGGGCAAGATCTACGAATGTCGGGGCCTGGAGGGCCGCGGCTCGTTCCTTCGCATCGTCGACGACTCCGGAGAGGACTACCTCTACCCGCTGTCGCACTTCCGCGAAGTCTGATCGGCCGCGTCGGGTAAATACTGCATGGCGCATCGCGCATGCAGTTTCTGTCGCTACTCCAGCTCCACGATCTCGATCTCCACGCGGCCGTCCCGGATCGTCATCCGGGCCACGCTCGGCTGCAGCTTGAACCGGCGCTGACCCGCGGCCCCGGGATTCACCACCCAGCGGTCATCTGCGTGCGTCACCAGCTGCTTGTGAGTGTGCCCATAGACGATGACGTCCGCGGAGTACTTCGCGAGCAGCCGCTGGGGCGTGGGGGTTCCCAGCTCGTGGCCGTGGCTTACATGGATACGGACGCCGGCGTGTTCCATCTCGATCGACTCGGCGACCTCCGGATCGTCGATCGGATCGGTGTTCCCGTGCACGGCGCGCGTCGGAGCAATGACCCGCAGATCGCCAAGCACGCCCGCACCGACGTCGCCCGCGTGGAGGATCAGCTCGACTCCCGCCAACGCATCGAATACTTGAGGACGCACCACGCCGTGCGTATCGGAGATCAGTCCGATGATCCCCAACGCTTCACCAGCGAATGTTCGACGTCCAGCTGGTCCAGCACGCGCGCGACGATGAAGTCCACCAGATCCTGCACCGTCTGCGGCCTGTTGTAGAAGCCGGGCGCCGCGGGGAGGATCGTGGCGCCCGCGCGCGAGAGCCGGAGCATGTTCTGCAGATGGATCGCGCTCATGGGCGTTTCACGAGGGACGAGCACCAGCCGGCGGCGCTCCTTCAGCGTCACGTCCGCCGCGCGCTCCACGAGCGACCGCGACGCGCCGATGCTGATCGCGGACAAGGTGCCCATCGAGCATGGACACACGACCATCCCCGCGGTGCGGGCGGAGCCCGACGCGGGCGCGGCGCCACGATCCGCGTCGTCGTACACGGTCACGAGTCGTCGCCACTCGCTGACGCCCACACGCTCGCGCAATGCGTCGATGGAGTCGATGTCCATCTCGGTGCGCAGCAGTCGCAGCCCGTGCGACGAGACGATCAACCAGATCTCCCGGTCCGCGCCCAGCAGCGCCTCGAGAAGCCGCACGGCATACGGCGCGCCGGACGCACCGGTGATCGCCGCGACGATCGGAAGCTCCGAGCGCTCGCTCATCGCCCGATCATCCCTGCGCGAACGAGCCGGTCCATGAGCACGAAGAAGAAGAACAGGATGCTGATCATCCCGTTCATCGTGAAGAACGCGGCGTCGAGCTTCGACAGATCGCCTCCCCGCACGAGTGAGTGCTCGTAGGCCAGGAGCGCCGTCGCCAGCACCACACCGATCCAGTACCAGGCGCCTCCGTGTATCGCGATGCCGACCATCGCGAGCCCGGCGACGCTCATGACGTGCAGTACGCGCGTGATCGAGATGGCGCGATCGACGCCCATGGCCGCCGGAACGGAATGCAGGTGGTTCGCGCGATCGAACTCGATGTCTTGCAGCGAATAGAAGATGTCGAAGCCGCCGACCCACGTCGCCACCGCGACGGCGAGCGCCAGGAGCATCCACGCCGGCCGGCTCCACGCGCCGACGATCGCGAGGTAGCCCCCCACCGGCGCGATCGCGAGCGACCAGCCGAGCACGAGGTGCGACCAGCGCGTGAACCGTTTCGTGTAGCTGTAAAAGCAGATCCAGGCGAGGGCGACCGGCGACAACATCAGACAGAGCTGGTTGAGCTGCGCGGCGCAATACACGAACAGCGCGGCCGCAACGGCGACCGCGACCCACGTCTCGACGACGCCGAGCGTGCCGCGTGGAAGCTCCCGCATCGCGGTGCGCGGGTTTCGCTTGTCGATCTCCCGGTCCACGAGGCGGTTGAACGCCATCGCCGTGAATCGTGCGGCCGTGAACGCGAGGATCACCCAGCCGACCTGCGCGAGGTGCAGCGGGCGGCGAAACGACCCGAGCACGACGCCGACCAGCGCGAATGGAAGGGCGAAGACGGTATGCGGCAGCTTCACCAGGTTGGCGTACGCGATCACGCGCGACGCGCCGCCGAAGGTCTGCCCTTCCCGAACGCTCGGCGCGCTCACCGGATCCCCAGCCTGGGCCAGAGCGCGTCCACGCGCTGCTTCGTGGCGCCATCCATCTCGATCACCTTCGGCCAGTCTCGCGTGAACCCCTCCTCCGGCAGCTTGCGCGTCCCGTCGAGCCCCATTTTCGACCCGTAGGTGAAGGTGCGGCTCGAATGGTCGAGGACGTCCATCGGGCCCATCGTGAACCGCGCGTCGCGCTCCGGATCGATGTTGTTCAACGCGACCCACCAGGCCTCGCGCGCGTCGCGGACATTCACCCAATGATCGACGACGACGATCACCTTCGCGAGCGACATCAGGCCCTGCCCCCACAACGCGTTCATCACCTTCTGTGCCTGGCCGGGATACTCCTTCCGGATCGACACGAACACGAGGTTGTGAAAGATCCCCTCCGGGGGCATGTGATAATCCACGATTTCCGGGATCGTCAGCTTGAGCAGAGGCAGGAAGATCCGCTCCGTGGCATGGCCGAGGTAGAAGTCCTCCATCGGCGGACGTCCCACGATCGTCGATGGGAAGATCGGGTTGCGGCGCATCGTGATCGCCGTGACGTGCACCTGCGGATACAGGTCGGCGAGCGAGTAATAGCCGGTGTGATCGCCGAAGGGACCTTCGGTCACCAGCGCCTCGCGCGGATCGATGTATCCCTCGAGCACGAAGTCGGCTTCCGCGGGCACCTCGAGATCACAGGTGAGCGCCTTCGTGAGCTGCACCGGCTGCTTGCGGAGGAAGCCGGCGAACAGGAATTCGTCGATCGTGGGCGGCAGCGGGGCGGACGCGGAATACATGGAAGGGGGATCGGCGCCGAGTGCGATGCACACCGGCATCATCTCACCGCGTTCCGCCATCCCGCGCCAGTGGGCTGCGCCGACCTTGTGACGCTGCCAGTGCATCGCGAGCGTGTCCTTGCCTGTCTGCATGATGCGATACATGCCGACGTTCCTGATGCCACGCTTCGGATCGCGCGTGATCACCATCGGAAACGTGATGTATGACCCGCCGTCCTCCGGCCAGCACTTCATGAGCGGAAGCCGGCCGATGTCCACCTCAGCGCCGCGCCACACCACCTCCTGCGACGGCGCGTCGCCGCCGCGTTTGCGGGGAGGGAACTTGGCCACTTCCATCAGTCGCGGGAGCATCGCCAGCTTGGCGACGATTCCTTCCGGCGGTTTGGTGCGGAGCAGCTCTTCGATGCGGGCGCCGATGTCATCCAGCTGTTTCACACCAAAGGCGATGGCCGTGCGCCGCATCGATCCGAAGAGATTGATCGCCACGGGAAAAGCGGACGGCTGACCGTTCACCAGCGTCGGCCGCTCGAAGAGCAGCGCGGGGCCGCCACCGGGGCTTTTCATCACCCGATCGGCGATCTCCGTCATCTCGAGGTTCAGCGAAACGGGCTCGCGCACGCGCACGAGCTCACCGGCCGACTCGAGCTGCTGTACGAAGGCCGCAAGTGTGTCGATGGTCACGCGCCAAAAGGTAAGACATACGCGATGACCCGAGACAGCCCACGGCGTATCTTTGCCGCTGCGTGCTTCCCTTCTCGATCCGTCGCCCCTTCCTGATTCTGCGGGACCTCGTCGCCAGCCGCGAGCGTCCCGACCTCGCCGAGTTGGAGGCGATCGAGGATCCACAGCGGTTCGTGTGGGCCATCCTTCCACATGCGGCGCGCACGTTCGCCGTCTGCATCGCCCTGCTGCCGGACCGATCCGCGCTCGCTGCCGCGGTGGCGTACCTCTACTGCCGCATGCTGGACACGTACGAGGACCTGGTTCCCGACCGGATCGCCCGCGAAGCTGCGCTGACGGCGTTCGCCGAGCGATTCGACGCCCCGACGGTCGCGAGCGGCGCGACGCTTCTGCCCGGAGCACCGATCATCCTGAACGCCACGGATCGCGACGACCGCGATCGCGCTCATCTGCTGCTGGTTCGCCGCGCGTCGCTCGTGGACCGCGTGTACCTGTCCCTCGATGAGCCCACCCGCCGCGTCGTACGGGATCTGGTGCACGATATGGCGATGGGCATGCGGTGGTCATCGGCCACCTTCGCCTCTCACGGCGGCGCCCTGCCGGACGCCGAGCACCTCGCGCAGTACTGCCGGCACGTGCTGGGCAATCCCGTCGTGTTCAGCGTCCGGCTGCTGCGGATGCGCTACGGCACCACCCCCGAGCTCACCGAGGAGGAGCGCGAGCACGCGATGCGCGTCGGCGAGATGGTCCAGCTGGCGAACGTCACGCGCGACATCGAGAAGGATCTTCGCCGCGGCATCGCGTACGATCCGCTGCTGAGCGCCGACGTGGGCACGGACGCGCGCCGGTCGGATGATGCCGCGCTGCACGCGCGCATCAAGGACGTCCGTGGACGTCTGGTGCTGATGGCGCTGGCACGCGCCGCGTCATATCGGCGTGTCGTTGCAGAGATCCCGCTCCCGACATGGAGCGTCGCCAGAGCGTCGGCCGTGCTCATGTTGCTCTTCACGGAGCGCCATTTCCGCCACGACGCCCAGCGGGCCGGCCTCCCGGCCTGGGCGGGGCCGGAGTCGACGGCGTCACTGCTCGCCCGTGTTATCCCGGCAACATTCTCAGGCCGGCGCGCCGACGAAGAGATGTACAGGATCGAAGCGGCATTCCTTCAGCACGCGCATCAGCTCCGCACGCCGACATGGATCGCGGCGATGCCGAACGTCAGCAGCTCCCAGCGGACGTCGCGAAATCCGGCCGATGCCAGCCGGTCGGCCAGTGCCGAGGCCGATGGAAAGTGGGTCACCGATTCGGGGAGATAGCGGTACGCGTCCCTGTGCCCGCTGATCAGGCCGCCCAGGCGCGGCAGCAGGTTGTGGAAGTACAGATGGTACCCGCGGCGGACGATCGCATTCGGCGGCGTGGTGAATTCGAGGATCACGAACTTCCCACCCGGCCGGATGACCCGAGCGACCTCCCGCAACCCGGCGTCCAGGTCCGCGAGGTTGCGTACGCCGAACGCCACGATCGCGCCGGCGCATGACCCGGTGCCCAGGGGGAGTCCGAGCGCGTCCGCGTTGACTGCGTGGACAGGGTGGCTGTGCGCCTTGGCCAGCCCGGCGCGCAGCATCGGCTCGGCGAAGTCCGCCGCCACCACCCGCCCGTCGAAGCCCTGCTGGTTTGCGAGCGCCACCGCGACATCGAGTGTCCCGGCGCAGAGGTCGAGATAGAGTCCCCGCGGGTCGCGTGTCCAGTCCAGTGCGCGAATGGCCCGACGCCGCCATCGCTTGTCGACATTGAAGGACAGCAGGTGGTTCAGCAGGTCATAACGCGGGGCGATGTCCGAGAACATCGCGCGCACATACGCGCGTTTTTCACGACTGCCGCTCGCGGCCGCTCGGGCGCTACGTTCCGTCTGCTCCAGGTCTACTGACACGCGCTGGAACTTCGTGGCGCGTTGGAGCAGCGGCAAGCATCTTCCACGCGAGAATGTCGCCGACACCGGTCCTCGATCTCGCGAACCTTCCCGATGCCGACGTTGTCGCGCTCGCGCAGAAAGGACGCGAGGCGGCATACCGCGAGCTCATTCGGCGATACGAGCGTCCGGTTTTCTCGCTGGTCTTCCGGATGGTGCGCGACCGGGAGCTCTCCGAGGATCTCACGCAGGACACCTTCGTGAAGGTCCTGACGCACATCGACAAGTACCGCTCCGAGTTCAAGTTCTCGAGCTGGCTGTTCAAGATCGCCAACAACGTCGCCATCGATCACCTGCGCCGACGCCAGCTCGACACGGTCAGCATGGAGGGTTCGCCCCATGCGACCACCAACGACCTCGCCGAGGCTACGTCCTTCGAGCTTGCGGCCTCGAACGAGAGTCCGCTGCAGGAGCTCGAAGCACGCGAGCTGGGTTCGGAGATCGAACGCGCCATCTCGCAGCTTCGCCCGGAATACCGGGCGTGCATCCTTCTGCGGCACGTCGAGGACAAGTCGTACGAGGAGATCGCCGCGACTCTCGACCTGCCGCTCGGAACGGTGAAGACCTACATCCACCGGGCCCGCCATGAGCTCCGCAGGCTCCTGGAGCACGTACGCGACGGGGGGATCGGACCCCTCGAGGAGGGCGAGCCCGCGTGACCATGATCACAGGACGCTGGTGCAGACCGTCGGACCCCGCTGAAGCCGCTGAAACTCTCTCTAATTCCCGGCCGTAAAGAGGCCCGGAGGCAAAGTGCAACATCGTCATCTACTTCCCAACGAGTTCGACCTGCTACTGGACGAGGAAAGCGGCTTCGGCGTACAGCCGCTCCGCGACCACGTCCGGGGCTGTGCTCAATGCAGTGCCCGCCTGGCCGAGTCCACGGCGCTGGTGGCGTCTCTCGACGAGCTGCCTCTGATGAGCCCGAGGATGGGCATGGCCGATCGCGTCATGGCTCAGGTCCCGGTATTCGTGCCCTGGCACGTCTCGGCGCGCGATACCGCCACCCAGTGGCTTCCCAGCAGTCCTGCCATGCGCGGCATGGCCGCGGCGCTCATTGCGGTCGTGGGCTCGGTGCTGACTGGCCTGACCCTCTGGATCGCGACGCGGGGTGACGTTCTCGCCCTCTTCACCGGCCTCGTGGGCGAGGGTGTTCGGAACACGGTGTCCCAGACAGCCGGCGACGTGATCGTCGCCTTGTTCGGCCCGCAGCTCGCGGCTGCCGTGCAACAGGTCGGACCGCTCGGCGTCGCGCTCGCGGCCGGCGGATTCCTGGTGGCGTCCCTCGCCACCGTCTTCGGTCTTCGACTCATCGCGACCTCGAGCCGCGCACGGAGCTGACCATGCGCGCGCTCATCGTGGGAGCGTACGCCGCGGCCGCGATGGCCTCGGCGCTTCCGGCGCAGCAGCCCGCGGACGCCGCCACTCGCGCCCAGGCGCCGGACGGGCGTCTGCGGACCGAGATCCTGGTGATTCGCACCCTGTTCGCAAGCCTGCATACCCCGCCGGCAGACAGCTTCCGGATCGGCACCCAGGAGGTCGCCGCAGGTTCCACACACCAGGGCACCATGGCGGTGGCGCGGGGTGATCTCGCGGTGCGCGGACGCGTGACCGGCAATGCAATCGCGCTTCACGGCGACGTCATCGTCTTTCCGGGCGGTTCCGTCGGCGGCAACGCCATCGCGGTGGATGGCCGCGTGCGCACGGCGGGCGGCGTTGTCGATGGCGACGTTCGATCAATCCGCGGTATCACCGGCAGCATCCTCGCGCGTACCGGCGGCGCCGGCGAGCAGGGCGCGCCCGTGTCCACCTGGGGCGCGATGAAGCAGGTGCTGGGCTGGTTCGCGGTGCTGGTCGCCATCGGCATCGGCGTGCTGCTCTTCGCGGAGCGCAACCTCGACGTCGTCGTGCGCAGCCTGGACACCCAGTTCGCCCGCGCGTTCTGGACGGGCCTTCTGGCGCAGGCTGCCGCGATCCCGGCGCTGCTCCTCATCCTGCTCGCGCTGGCCGTCTCCATCATCGGCATCCTGCTGATCCCGTTCGCCGTCGTCGCGTACATCATCGCCCTTGCCGGTCTCCTGACGCTCGGCTTCCTCGCGGTCGCGCGGTTTACGGGACGCGCTTTCTTCCGCGGCGCTCGCGATTCGCGCGCCGTGCATCTGCGGTCGCTGTTGATCGGCCTGGTCGTGTATCTCGGCCTGTGGTTCCTGGCTGCCGCGTTCGTGTGGAATCCCGTCGCCGCGTCGGTGCTTCGCGCGATTGCGGTCGCCGGCAGCTGGGTGGCGATCACGTTCGGCCTCGGTTCCACGATCCTCAGCCGGGCCGGCACTGGGCGCGAGGGTGAGCGTGCGGCGCCTCGTGTCGTCGACGACCTCGCATGGGCCACGCCGACGCCGGTGACGGGTGTCGTGGCGGCACGACGTCCGGTGGTGACGACCAAGAGCACGTGATGCGGCTCGCGTGCGCCGCCCTGGTGCTGGCACCGGCCGCTGCCGGCGCGCAGACATGGCGCACGCTCGACGTCTCCCGGCAGCTGCGGGACACGTCGCAGCATCACATCACGGTGCACTACTCGGCTGGCCGGTTTTCGCTGGCGCCGACGTCCGATCCTGTCCTGTTCAGCATGCAGCTCCGCTACGACGAGGACCGCACCCGTCCGCTGCACGACTTCGACGCCGTCGCCCGAAGCGCCACGCTCGGAGTCGACAGCGACAACATGCGCTGGACCGCTTACCTGAGCGACAAGAACCGCGGCGAGATGAAGCTCGCGCTGAGTAACTCGGTGCCGCTGCAGCTCAACCTCGAGCTGGGTGCGACGCAGGCGCGGGTGGACGCGGGCGGGCTGCTGCTCGACGACCTTCGCGTGCACACGGGAGCCGCCGAGGCGTTCCTCGATTTCAGCACGCCGAACCGTCGCCGGATGCGGCACCTCGATCTCGACCTCGGCGCCGCCGGCTTCGTCGTCACGAATCTCGCGAACGCGAACGTGTCGTCCATCAACGTGAATGGCGGCGTCGGCAGCGTCGACCTCGATTTCGGCGGCACGATGCAGGACGATACTGACGTCGACGCCAGCGTCGCGCTCGGTAAGCTCACGCTGCACGTGCCGGAGGACGTCGGTCTTCGAATCGAGGTCAAGCGAGTATTTGCGTCGTTCGACCACACCGGGCTGCGCAAGCGCGGCAACGCGTACTACAGCGAGAACTACGATTCGGCAAAGTACCACGTGCGGGTGAGAGCCGAGACCGTGTTCGGAGCCATCGAGGTCGACCGCGGGCGCTGACGCGCGCGCTGCTGGCGCATGCCTTGCGCCAGCAGATACATCATGACGATCAAGGGGTATCGTGTCGCGCCCTTGCTCAAGGCAACGGGCAAGGAGATTCTCGCCGACGGCGTGACCTCGCTCGCCGCCCAGACGGCGTACTACTTCTTCTTCTCCCTGTTTCCGCTGTTCCTGTTCGCGGCGCCACTGCTGAGCCTCGTGGTGGACAGGCAGGCGCTCATGCACCTGATCATGACGCGGATCACGAGCGCGGTGCCGCAGGAGGCCGCGGGCGCGATCGACCTCGTGCTCAAGAACATCGTCTTCTCGAAGAACGCGCCCGGACTGATCTCCATCGGCCTGCTGCTCGCGGCGTGGTCCGGATCCAACATTTTCGGCGCGCTCATGACTTCCCTGAACACGGCCTACGACGTCCAAGAGACGCGATCGTGGTGGAAGCGCCAGGCCATCCGCCTCACCATGCTCGGCATCGGCGGCGTTGTGATGGTCGTGGCGACGGTGATCATGCTCGGCGGCGAGGACGTGGCGCGCGGCGTCGGGTCGTGGCTGCACCTCCGCGGAGCCGCGGTCATGGCGTGGAACATCATCCAGTTCCCGCTCGCATTCGCCTTTCTCGTGGCGCTTGCCTTCCTCACATACTGGCTGCTGCCGAACGTGAAGCAGACGCGCGGCAACGTGGTGAGCGCCAGCGTGGTCACCGCGTTGCTGTGGGTGATCGCGACGCTGCTGTTCCGGCTCTACGTCCAGCGGTTTCCGCCGAATCCCACATACGGCGTCGTCGGCGGCATCATGATTCTGCTCACGTGGATGTACTACACGATGTTCGTGGTGCTTGCGGGCGGCGAGCTCGCCTCGGAGCTGCACCACGGCACCGGCGCGATCGACCCGCGCAAGGGAGCGACGTACTTCGGGCGCATCGTCTCCGGCGACCGGCCCGGAGAGCCGTCGGTCAGCGCAGGATGACGGGCGTGCCGCGGACGAGCTCCAGCATGTCCGCGGCACGGCCCTCTCGCAGCACGATCTCGACGAACCCGTTGGAGCCGACGATCGCGCCGAGCTCGCCCGCATCGAGCTCTCCGTAGGTGCGGCGCAGGCGCAGCTCGCGGTTTCGCGCCACCACGCGCGAGCCGCCCGTCCCTGCGAGATTGGTGATGGCGTTGCCGAAGCGATCGACGCTGATCACTTCTCCATGCAACGCGCCGTCTCCCGTTCGGCGCGGCTCGGGTGTGCGGCGCACCACGGGTGCTTCCCATGCGTCGCCGAGTTGCTCGAGCGCGACGCCACTCGCCAGCCGCGCCGCCGCCGGAGCGAACACGTCGCGTCCGTGGAAGGTCGTCGACGCCGTCGCTGGAATCGCCAAGCTCACCGCTCGAGCGTCGCGCGCGAGCAGCGCGGGTGAAAGGACACCGTTGTCCGGCCCCACGAGAAAGCGGCCGTCGCTCGCGACCGCGAGCGCCGCGCGACTCGTACCGACGCCGGGATCCACGACGACGAAATGCACCGTGCCCGCCGGATACCGGCGCCAATAGCGCGCGAGCGCGAGACGTGCCGCATCGACGTCGTGCGCGGGCATGTCATGGGCGATGTCCACGATCGTCGCCGCCGGCGCGTTCGTGAGCAGTATGCCCTTCACCTCGCCGACGTAGCCGTCAGCGGTGCCGAAGTCCGTGAGCAGCGTGATGACAGCCATGCTCAGATGGATTTGCCCTTCCAGCCGCCGGCGCGCCAGAGCGCGAGCATGGCGATGCCACGCGCGCTCGCCGTGAGCGCGATGACCCACCAGATGCCGGCGCTCCCCCATTTCACCGCGGCCCATGCCGCGAGCGGGACGCGCGACGCCGTGATGGTCGTGGAGGCAAGCATCGGCGCCAGCGTGTGCCCCGCCCCACCCAAAGCTCCTTCGAGCACGATCTCGGCGCAGATGGCCAGCTGCGACACCGCCGCGATCCGAAGGTATTTCGCGCCCTCCGCGACTACCGCCGCGTCGTGCGAGAACACGCCGGCGAACCGTTCGGGAATCCAGAGCTGCAGCCCGAAGAACACGAGTCCGAGGCTCGAGCAGAAAGCAGTCGCTATCCAGCCGGCTCGCTCCGCGCGATCCGCCCGGCCCGCACCCAGGTTTTGCCCGACGATTGCAGCGGTGGCGGCGCCGAATCCCGCGCCCACCATGTACAGCCAGCTCTCCACCCGGTGACCGATGCCCAGCGCCGCCAGCGCCGGCGTGCCGAACCTGGTCGCGCTGCGCGTGATGAACACATAGATGAGGCTGAACATCACGCCCGTCGCCGCGGTCGGCAGTCCCACGCGGCACACGGCCAGGACGGCGCGCCGGTCGAACGTGCCGATGCGGAGGTGGCCGGCGCGCACGACGAGCATGAGCCCGAGCGCGAACGCCACCGAGCGCGTCGTGACCGTCGCGATCGCGGCGCCGGCGATGCCGAGCCTCGGTGCGGGGCCGAGGCCCATGATCAGCACGGGGTCCAGCACGAGCGTCACTCCGACGGACACGGCGAGCAGGATGAAGGGCGTTCGCGCGTCCCCCGACGCCCGAAACGCGGCGTCTACCGCGAAGAATCCGAAGATGAGCGGCGTGCCGAGCAGGTACGTGCTCAGGTACTGCATCCCGAGCGTGGTGACCTCGGGCGGGGTGTGCATGACCGCGAACAGGTGCGGAAGCATCGCGTGTCCCACCAACGCGACGATCACGCCGACGACGAGCGTGAAGATCAGCGCGCTCCCCGCGGTGCGCGCTGCTTCGTCGTGCCGCCCCTCGCCATGGCGGCGCGCGCCAACGGCGGTGAGGCCGACGCTCACCATCTCCGCGATCGAGACGATGAGCCAGATCCAGAACACCGACGTCGCCACGGCCGCGATGCCGGCGGGTCCGATCTTCAGACCCACCCAGTATGCGTCGACGCTCGCGAACAGCGTCATCAGGAGCGTCGACGCGACCGCCGGCAGCGCGATCCGCGCGATGGTCCGCGCGAGAGGATCCGCAACCAGCCGGGCGGCGTCGCGCGGCTCCGCGGGCGCGGCGACCGGAGCGAGGCCTTCGTGTGGCTCCAACGGAAGCGCGGCCGCCCGAGTCTCGGACGGCCGCGCCACTTCATCGGGCGTGGGTGCGATCGTCACACAGGGGCCGCGGCGGTGGCGGCGGTGGCGGCGGTGGCGGCGGCCCTGATGCGCTCGGCTACCGCGGTCAGGGCTCGGGCTGCGTTGGACTCCGGGTCCGCCACAACGATCGGCTGCCCGCGATCGGCCGATTCCATCACGCGCGGTTGCAGCGGCACCTGACCGAGCAGTGGCAACCCGAGCTCATTGGCGAGCCGTTCTCCGCCGCCGGTGCCGAACAGCGCCGTGGGCTTGCCGCAGTGCGGGCATTCGAACCAGCTCATGTTCTCCACGATCCCGAGCACCGGCACCTGCACGCGCTGAAACATCTTCGCGCCGCGCAGCGCATCGCCAACCGCGACCTCCTGCGGGGTCGTGACGATCACCGCGCCGGCGACGTGCGTCGCCTGCACGAGCGACAGCTGGGCGTCGCCGGTTCCAGGCGGCATGTCGACGATGAAATAGTCGAGCTGACCCCACGCGACGTCACGCAGAAATTGGTTCACGATCTTCATCACGATGGGACCACGCCAGATCGCGGGCTGATCGCGCTCGATGAGGAACCCCAGGCTGATCACCTTCACGCCGTGGGCCTCGAGGGGCACGATCTTCTCGTTCAGCACGGACGGCGGCGAGTTGACGCCCATCATGCGTGGGACGTTCGGTCCGTAGACGTCCGCGTCCATCAGCCCCACGCGCGCGCCGCTCTTCGCGAGCGCGGCTGCGACGTTCGTGGCGATCGTCGATTTGCCGACGCCTCCTTTGCCGCTCGAGATCGCAATGACCTGTCCGAGCTCGGGAAAATGGACCGGTTGCTGCGGCGGGACGGCCTTCGGTGTCGGCCGGCTGTCCATCACCGGGAGCGCGCGGCCGCGCTCACCCGTTCTCTCCGGCATCGGACGTCCGACGTCTGACGTCTGATCGTTGCTCATGGCCGGAACCTAGAGGACGCCGCGCGCTTCTGCGAGCACGCGCTCGCGGACGTCGTCCAGCGAACCCGCGATCAGCGCGCCGGATGCACGCGCGTGGCCGCCGCCGCCGAATTTCCGGGCGAAGGCGTTCACATCCACACCACCGGTGCTCCGGAAGGACACCTTTACCTTGGCGTGCCCAAGATCGCGGAAGAACACCGCCATGCGCGTCCCCGCGATCGCGCGGGCATGCTCGACGATCCCGTCGAGATCCTCCTGCCGCACCTTGAAGTGCTCCATCGCGCCCGCGCGCATCGACAGCCACGCCAGGCCCTTGCCCTCATCGACACCCAGCGTCTGGAGCACCTCGGCGAGGAGACGTACGCGTCCCGCGGGCGCAGCGGCGTAGACGCGCTGGTACAGCTCCTCCGGATCCACCCCCGCGGCGAGGAGGTCGGCCGCCACGGCATGGGACCGCGGCGTCGTATTACTGAAGCGAAAGCTGCCCGTGTCCGTGAGAATCGCGCTGTACAGCGACCGCGCGATACGCGGCGTCATCTCGAACCCCAGCTCGCACGCGAGGTCGTACACCAGCTCGCCGGTGGCGCAGGCGGTCGTGTCGGTGAAGACGATGTCTCCCGCCTTGTCGTCCGATGCGATGTGATGATCGATGACGACGCGAGGCACCTGCAGATGGCGAACGGTGTCCGCGAGACCGCCCAGCCGCCTCACGTCGCTGATGTCCATGACGATCAGCAGATCGATACCCTTGAGCGCATCTGCGCCGTCCGCGGTCCGGTCTTCGACGTCGTCCGCGAGCAGAAAATCGAACAGGTCCGGCCACGGCGTGGGATTGACGATGTGCACCGCCATGCCCCGCTGCGCGAGCATCCGCGCCAGCGCGGTCTCACTGCCGCAGCCGTCACCGTCCGCATTGATGTGTGTCGACAACGCGATGCGGCGGCCCGGCTGAAACTCCGTGGCGATACGCCGGATGCCTTCCCGGCGCTGCTCGGA
>Ga0066652_100000214_pt1 | contig 30225 bp, 32 predicted proteins | sample GraSoiAngelo_101_FD_71413 | JGI IMG/M metagenome (GOLD analysis project Ga0066652, IMG submission 71413) | Grasslands soil microbial communities from the Angelo Coastal Reserve, California, USA - 14_0903_02_30cm | ecosystem: Environmental > Terrestrial > Soil > Grasslands | place: USA... | reverse complement strand
ACGTCGGCGATGTTGCGCACCTGACTGGTCAGGTTCGACGCCATCGAGTTCACGGAGTCGGTCAGGTCCTTCCACGTGCCGGCGACGCCCGGCACGTTGGCCTGGCCACCGAGCACGCCTTCCGTGCCCACTTCTCGCGCGACGCGCGTCACCTCGTCGGCGAACGAGGAGAGCTGATCGACCATCGTGTTGATCGTGTTCTTGAGCTCGAGGATCTCGCCCTTCGCTTCGGCGGTGATCTTTCTCGAGAGGTCGCCCTTCGCCACGGCGGTCGTCACGTCGGCGATGTTGCGCACCTGGTTCGTCAGGTTGGTGGCCATGCCGTTCACGCTGTCGGTCAGGTCGCGCCACGTGCCGCTCACCCCTTGCACGTTCGCCTGACCGCCCAGCCGTCCTTCCGTACCGACCTCTCGCGCCACGCGGGTCACCTCGCTCGCGAAGGCGTTGAGCTGGTCCACCATTCGATTCACCGTGGACCCGATCCGGAAGAACTCGCCCTGCACCGTCTTCCCCTCGATCTCCAGCTCGACTTTCTGGCTCAGATCCCCCTCGGCCACCGCCTTGATCACGCGCGCGACCTCGGAGGTCGGCTGCACCAGATCGGTGATGAGCGAGTTGAGCGCGTCGACGCTTCCGGCCCAGAGCCCGCTCGCGGGGCCGATCGTCGCACGGTCGCGCATCTTCCCTTCTCGGCCCACCGAGAGGGCGACGCGATCCAGCTCTTCGGCCAACCGCTGCTGCTTCGTGGCGACGCTGTTGAACACGTCGGCCAACTCGCCCATCAGCCGGTCGTCGGCCGCGTCGATCCGAATGGCGAAGTCACCCGCATCGAGGGCGCGGAGGCCGGCGAGCAGCCGCCGCAGCGCTCGCTCCCGCGAGTCGCCGCTGCCGCCATTGCCCCCACTGCCTCCATCTGGCCCCGCAGTGCGCACGCCGGTGCGCGCGCTCGTGGCATCCGTCGACTCGGCGTCGATCACGGCGGTCGAGCGTCGGGGGCGGCCACGCTTGCCGCGCGTCGCGCCGTCTTTCCGGCCGCTGGAATTGCCGTCGCGCCCATTCGCGGGGCGGTCTTCCTGTTCGGAAATCTCGGGTCTCTCGCCGACGCCCACGGTCAGCACCTATGAGTAAAGAGAGGGGAGATGCCACCGTGGTGACGCGGTGGCTTTGCGGCGCGGCCGCACCCCGGGGAGGGGATGAGGTGTGCGCACGACGCGGAACCGTTCAACAAGTATGCCGGGCTCGAGCGGGACGGGAATCCTGAAGGGAGCGCGGATCTGCCGCTGATGGGTGCGGACACCCATGCAAAAAGTGGGCTCCATCACATATCAATAGATATTGGTATGTCGCGCCGGCGTGTATCGGCTCCGATTGCGAATTGGCAATCTGGGTGCGGGGTGGAGGGTGGGGAGTGACGGCGAACGGCCCCGGGAAGCGTTTGCGTCCCGAGGCCGTAACCCCCCACCCCCCCACTCCTTACCTCAGTTTCAAGGCACCTCACCACTCACGATCCGCACCGGAATCCCTCCGTTCGTCGTGCGAGCCACGAGGCGCAGCGGGATCTGGAGCTGCCGTTCGAGCGCTGGGTCGGGTGACAGCAGCGTGAGGCGCCATCCTGAGGCACGGCGTCGGAGCACGTTGCCGAGTTGTGCCCACAGATCCCGCACACGCCCGGCCTCGCCGACGCGGACTCCATATGGAGGGTTGGTCACGATCCATCCGCGCTCCGAGTCCGGCAGCCGCATCGCCGAGATCGCGTGGACGGCGAGCTCCATGTCCCCCAACACACCGGCGCGCTCGGCGTTGCCACGCGCACTCTCGATCGCGCCCGCATCGCGATCGCTGCCGATGATGGGGCCGGGCGCGGCGTCGAGCGTGGCCGCTCCGAGCTCGGATCTGGCCGCGCGCGCGACCTCCGCGGACACTCCCGGCCACCGTTCCACGGCGAAGGCGCGCCGAGCGCCCGGCGGGATGCGGCGCGCCGCGAGCGCCGCCTCGATCGGGATCGTTCCGGACCCGCACATCGGATCCACCAGCGGCGCGACGCCGTCCCACCCCGACGCGGCCAGAAGCGCGGCGGCGAGCGTCTCGCGCAGCGGGGCCTTCGTCGTCGCCTGCCGGTAGCCGCGCCGGTGCAGCAGCGCGCCCGAGGTGTCCGCACTCACCGTGCATCGATCCCGGAAGAACCGAACGACGAACAGCGTCGAGTCGTCGGACTCGAGCCCCTCCTCGTCGGCCACGCTGTCGGCCTTCGTCCGCACCCCGAGTACGGCTCGCGACACGGCATCGGCCAGACGCTGCGCCACGGCATCTGAATGGTAGAGCCTCGACTTCCGGCAGGTGACGCGGAAGCGCACGCTCGCACCCGGCGCGACGGAGAGGCTCCAGGGGATTCGCCGACCCCAGCGCTCGAGCTCGATGAAGCTCCGCGCCTCGAACTCGGCAAGCCGCACGAGCACGCGGGAAGCGATCCGCGACCCGACGTTCGCTACGATCACGCTGCGGATGTCGCCTCTCCACGCGACGCCCCCCTCTTCGGGCCGTGCGGGCAGCCCGAGCGCCTGTGCCTCGGCGAGGGCGAGCGTTTCCAGCCCTGGAGCGACGGCGGCGAAGCAGTCCAGTCGTGGCGGTGGGATCGGGATCTGTTTTGGCCGGCTGGCCGGCTTCGGGCGCGTCGTCACCCGGCAACGCTAATCGCGCCGGTCACCATGCGCGACCATCGATTGCAATCCTGGCAGAGCGGCTGACAGGGTTGCGCGCCGAGCCCTCGCGTTCTCGGTCAAGCTGGCAGAAATCGATTGGTCCACTCGCTGCTTTTTCAGGGAGCGCCGCCGCCATGGCGGACCAGAATCCATCCAATCCCCATGGAGACATTGACCATGTTGAACACTCGCTCTCTCAGCAATTCGCTCGACCGTATGCTGACGCTCAACCGTGCGCTCGATCAGGCGTTCAACGGCGTCGGCGGCTCGCGGGTCTGGGTGCCGGCGATCGACGTCGCCGAGCGCGGTGACGCCTACGTCATTCTCGCCGAGCTCCCGGGGGTCAGCCCCGAGCAGGTGGACGTGAGCTTCGAGCAGAACATCCTGACCATCCGGGGCAGCAAGCCCGCCAGCTTCGATGTCGCCGCGGAAGGCGAGGTCCGGGTGTTCGCTGCCGAGCGCGTGCACGGCAGCTTCGAGCGTTCGGTACGGCTTCCCGAGTTCGTCGATGCGGACAACATCGACGCGAGCTTCGCGCACGGCCTGTTGACCGTGACCGTTCCCAAGGCCCAGGCCGCCCAGCCGCGCCGGATCACGATCCGCGGCGCCTCGACGAACGGCGACCAGAAGCAGCAGCAGATCCAGGGCTGACGACGTTTGGCGGTCGAGATCGCGACGAAAGGCCGGCGCATTCGCGCCGGCCTTTTGCTTTCAACGCGCGGCCCACTTCCTGCCTCCAGCTGTCGGCATGTCTCAAGTCGTAACCAAGGCCCGCGCTCGCGCTGTCCTACGCGAGCGCTTTGGCCATGCCGACTTCCGCTACGGGCAGTGGGAGCCGGTTCGAGCCGTGCTGTCCGGCCACGATGCGCTCGTCGTGATGCCCACGGGCAGCGGAAAGTCCATCGTCTATCAGCTCCCGGCACTGCTGCTCCCGGGGCTCACCGTCGTCGTGAGCCCGCTCATCGCGCTGATGAAGGACCAGCAGGACAAGCTGCAGGCGCACGGCGTGGACGCGCTCGCCATGCACTCGCATCTCTCCGCGGGCGAGACGCGTGAGACGGCGCGCCAGGTCCAGGACGGCGAGGGTGAGATCCTTTATCTCACGCCCGAGCGGTTCAAGGACCGCGACTTCTTCGACCGGTTGCTCACCCGCACGGTCAGCCTCTTCGTCGTCGACGAGGCGCACTGCGTGAGCCAGTGGGGTCACGATTTCCGCCCCGACTATCTCACGCTCGGCTCGGTCGTCGCGCGGCTCGGCAAGCCGCCGATCCTCGCACTGACGGCGACGGCGACGGCCGAAGTGCGCGCCGACATCGCGCGACAGCTCGGCATGCGCGAGCCCGAGATCACGATCACCGGCTTCGCACGCCCGAACCTGCGGTTCGAGGTGCGCCGCACGGTGAACGTCGCGAGCAAGGACGCCGAGTTGGAGCGCCTCCTCTCCGAGGCCACGGGCAGCGGCATCATCTACTGCGCGACGATCAAGGAGGCCGAGCGGCTCTACGAGCTGTTCAAGGGTCGCTTCGCCGTCGGTCTGTATCACGGCAAGATGGCGCCAGCCGACCGCAAGGCGACCCAGAACGCGTTCATGGCGGACGAGCTCACGGCGATGATCGCGACGAACGCGTTCGGGCTCGGCATCGACAAGCGCGATCTGCGCTTCGTGGTGCACTATCACTTTCCCGGCTCGGTCGAGGCGTACTATCAGGAGGCCGGTCGCGCGGGGCGCGACGGCAAGCCGGCCATCTGCTCGATCTTCTATCGCGTCGAGGATTCGCGCGTGCAGTCGTACTTCCTCGGCGGCAAATACCCCGACGTGGAGGAAGCGGCGAAGGTCGCGATCCTCCTCGAGCAGTACCCGCTCGGGGAACGCGTGGAGCTCGACACCCTGTCGGAGCGGTCGGGCGTGGCGCGCCGGAAGGCGCGCATCGTGCTCGTGCTGCTGAAGCGGCACGGCCTGGTGCGCGAGCATCGCGGCGGCGGATGGGAGCGGCTGCAGAGCCGACTCACCACGGTCGATCTCAGCGCCGATCTCACCGACTACGAGGAGCGGCGCATCAAGGATCGCGCGAAGCTCCAGTCGATGGTGTCGTACTGCCAGAGCGCCCAGTGCCGCACGCGCTTCCTGCTGGAGTACTTCGGCGAGCCTGCCGCGCCCGACTGGGTGTGCGGCAACTGCGACGCCTGCGACGCGCAGCGCGCGTGGACGGAGCGCACGCGGAGGGCCGTGGCGCTGGCGTGACACCGCGCGGGCGCTCAGTGCAGCATCTCGTCCAGCAGCGGCGTCAACGTCTCGTGCTCCGTCGGCATCTCCACGACGCGGAGACCGAGCCGTTCGGTCAGCTCCCGCACGTCGCGCCGCGTGCGACGCGATCGGAACAGCAGCACGCGGCTCCCCTCCGTGAGCGCGGGGCCGATGAACTCGTCCGAGCAGGCATCGTGATCGCAATCGACGAGCACGAGCCGAGGGCGGAGGCGCAGGAGCGCGTCACGTGCAGCCTCGTCGGATTGCGGGAAGCGCGGCGCATGGCCCGCGAGCTCGATCGCGGCGCCGAGCAGCGCGGCCGCGAGCGGATCTGACGAGAGCACGAGCACGGGTTCGCGACTCACGTCGTCATCCGGGGCGGGGCAGCATGCGTGTGGGGAGATGACGGGTGCGGAGCCGGGGCGTCGCAAGAGGGGGACCATCTGTGCGGCGTCCGACGCCCTCACCCCTTGACTGACGCAGAGGCCGGCAAAACATTCGAGCGCGCGCGGCTGCAGCAACCATCGAGCGCCCCCCTCGCGCGTCCCCCTCCCGATCCACCCCTCCCCCGCATCATGATGGCGCCCGACTCGAGCCCGCCGCAGTCGCGTGCCCTCGACGACGAGTCGGTGGCCGCCGTGCGTCTCGCTCTGCAACGGTACCTTCGGGATACGCGGGACCCCCGCGCGCTCCAGGCGTCGCTGCTGGTCGTTGCCAGCGAGGCACGCGCGCGCCGTATCCTGCCGGAGCAGCTCCTCGTCACGTTGAAGGACATCTGGAGCTCGCTGCCCGAAGTGCGGGCGATGACTGATTCCGGTGAGCAGGTGCGGCTGCTGCAGCGAGTCGTGACGATGTGCATCCGGGAGTACTACAACGCGTGAGCGTACACGCCCGCCCGTGACAGCCCGCCGCGACATTCCGACGCTCTTCGATCGCCTGAGCACGCGACTCGGCCGCATTCCGCTGCCGACGCTCCGTCGCGCGCTCCTCGCCCTGTATCTCCTCCTCGCCGCCGCGGATGCGACGGGCAAGGCGCTCGCCGCGAACCCGCGCGTCAACGCCATGGCGCGCGGGTTCGTGTCGGGTCGGGCGCGCGCGCAGCTCGACCATGCGGTGCGGCCGTCGGGCAACTTCGAGATCTTTCGCGCCGCATCTCGGCATCTGTTGACGGGTCAGGATCTCTACGCGGAGTATCCCGCCGAGCATACCGACCGATTCAAGTACAGCCCCACCTTCGCGCTGTTGTTCGTCCCGCTCTTGTGGGTGCCCTGGCCGCTCGCGCTCCTGCTCTGGCACGCGTTCAACGCGCTCCTGCTCTTCGTGGCCGTCGAGCGCGTGCTGCCGGGCCGGCAAGCCATGCTCGTGGCCGGGCTCCTGCTGCTCGAGGTGTTTCGCGGGATGCAGAACGCGCAGAGCAACGCGCTCGTCGCCGCACTCGTCATCCTCTGCTTCGCGACGTTGGAGCGACGGCGCGCGTGGCGTGCCGCGCTCGCCGTGGCACTGGGTGCGTGCGTGAAGATCTTCCCGTTGGCGGCGCTCACCTTCGCCATCCCGCGACGGCGTGCCTTGCGCACCGGCGTCGCGGCAGGAGTCGTCGGGCTCGCGCTCATGGTGCTGCCGCTCGCGCTGCTGTCACCGACGGCGCTCGCGGCGCAGTACGCATCGTGGCGTGGCGTCGAGGCGAGCGATGCACAGCAGCGCTGGTTCTCGGTGATGGAGCTGGTGCATCGCATCACCGGAGTGGCGTGGCCGAACTGGCCGCTGCAGCTCCTCGGAACGCTCGCCCTCGTCGCGCCGTTGGCGATCCGGCGCGAGCGGTGGGACGACGCGCGCTTTCGGCTGCGCTACCTCTGTTCCATGCTCCTCTATGTCGTGCTGTTCAATCATCAGGCGGAGCGCGCGAGCTACCTCATCGCGTTCACGGGCGCGACGATCTGGTTCGCGGCCGAACCCAGAACTCGGTTGCGCACTGCGCTCTACGCGCTTGCGGCGTTGACGATCCCGCTGATGTCCACGCTCATCCCCGGCGCCTGGTTGAGGACGCCGGAGATGATGACGTATCGCCTCGCCCTGCCCTGTCTCGCGATCTGGCTCGTGATGCAGCGCGACCTGCTGCGCGCTGGCGCGCGCGCCGCGGAGACGCCGGCCGTGTCAGACGAGCTGCGCGTCGAGCTCGATCTGGACGTTGCCCTTCAAGGCGGTTGAGACAGGACAGCCTTCCTTCGTCGCCTGGGCGATCGCCTGGAACTTCGCTGGATCGACGTTGGGCACCGCGGCACGCGTCCGAAGCATCAAGCGGGTGATCTTCCACCCTTCGCCTTGCTTCTCGATCGAGCAGTCGGCGTTCGTCTCGACGCTCGTCGGCTCGTAGCCCTCCTTCGCCAACGCGAAGGCGAGCGCCATGCTGAAGCAGGCCGCATCGGCCGCCGCGAGCAACTCCTCCGGGTTGGAGCCCGCCCCGTTCTCGAACCGCGAGCTGCGGTTGTACTGGCCCGCGAGCCCGGTCTTTCCGCGGAAATCACCTTGTCCCGTGAGCCCGCCCTTCCAATTCGCCGTCGCGCTTCTGGTCGGCATCGTCTCGACTCCCGCTGCGTGAGGTGTGTTGTCGTCGTGCACGCGGGCGCGATGACGCTTGACGCCTCATCCCCCGCACGGTTTATCTCCAGCCATGTCGGAAACGGCCGCGGAGCATCAGCTCCCGTCGTCCGTGGCGCGCGTCCTGAGCACGTTTCGCGCCCTCGGCCGCGAGGAGAAGATGCAAGCCCTGTTGCACTACGCGAAGAAGCTGGAGCCGGTCCCGGATCGGTTCCTCGCTCTCGATCGCGCGGCGTTCAACGTGCCCGAGTGTCAGACACGCGTCGATCTCTTCCCCGAGATGCGCGATGGCAAACTCTACTTCTACGCCGACGTGAACGTCCGGCAGTCGCCGACGGTCGCTGCATTCCTCGCGATCCTGCTCTCGGCGATCAACGGCCATCCGCCGGAGACCACGCTCGCGATCCCGTCGGATTTCGTGCGGCACGTGATGGATGGCATCGGCCTCGCGGGCCGCGAGGCCGGGCTGAACGCGATGCTCACGCGACTCAAGCGTCACGCCCAGGCCGCGCTCACGAACGCCGACGCCACTCCACCCCGCGACCAGCCATGACCGCGACGCCGCAGAGCTACGCCAATCATCGGCGCGTCTTCCCACTCTACCATCTCTTCGCTCTGCCGGTTCTGCTCGCGCACGTCGCCGTCACGCTCGTGGGTGCGCTCCGCGAGCCCAGACTCTGGACGTTCTGGATGGTCGTCGTCGCGGTCGGCCTCGTCGCGGCGGTCGTCGCGAACCGCGCGTCGACGCTCATCGTGCAGAACCGCGTCATCGGCCTCGAGATGCGGCTCCGACTTGCCACCGTGCTGCCAGTCGAGCTCTGCCAGCGCATTCCCGAGCTACACATCAGGCAACTGGTCGGGCTCCGCTATGCGGGAGATGCCGAGTTGGCCGCCCTCGTGGAGCGCTGCCTGCGCGGCGAGCTGGCCACGGCCGATGCCGTGAAGCGCGCCGTCCGGCAGTGGCGCCCCGATTACGTGCGCGCCTGAGCGCGCCCACACCGGACTAGTCCTCGACGGCCCGTGATCGAACGTGTCCTGAGCGCCTGGGCGTGGGTGGCGGCGGTGTTGCTCGTGCTGTTCGGATTCTTCTACGTCGCCGCCGTCTGGGTCGTCACGGCACCGTTCGATCGCGGGCGGTATCAGGCGGGCCGCGCGTTCCGTCGGCTCGCCGTCTCGCACGTCGCGCTCACGCGGCTCTGGCGCTTCGAGACGGAGGGCGAGCCGCCGGAGGGCCCGCGCCGGCCGTACGTCGTCGTCTCCAACCACGAGTCGTATGCCGACATCTTCCTCATGTCGCACTTCCCGTGGGAGATGAAGTGGCTGTCGAAGCACACGATCTTCAACATCCCCGTGATGGGCTGGATGATGCGCATGGCGCTCGACGTGCCGGTGCGCCGCGGCCAGCGTGAGAGCGCCATCGCCGCGCTGACCGAATGCCGCGACCGGCTCGCGCGGCGCGTGAGCGTGATGATCTTTCCCGAGGGCACGCGCTCGCGCACCGACGAGCTGCTGCCGTTCAAGGACGGCGCCTTCCATCTCGCCATCCAGTCCCGCGTGCCGATCCTACCGGTCGCCATCGCCGGCACGCGTGATTGCATGGCCAAGGGCAGCTTCGCCTTTCGGCGCGCACACGCGAAGGCGCGCGTCCTCGCGCCGATCCTCACCGATGGCTTGACGCTCGCCGATGTGCCCGCGCTGCGCGATCGCACGCGCGCGACGATCGACAGCGCGCGCCGCGCGCTCCAGCGCGAGCTCGACGCGGAGCCGGCGTGACGCCGCCGTCCGGCGCGCCGACCGATCCGCCACGCGACGAGGACGCGCTCGAGGAGCTCCTCTCTCGCCCCACCCCGGCGCTGACGGCGGCGCTCGCCCTCGCGCCCGGCGACATCGTCGTACTCGGCGCCGGCGGCAAGATGGGCCCTTCCCTCGCGCGCATGGTACGGCGCGCCGCTCCGGCGCGCCGCGTCATCGCCGTGTCGCGATGGACGAACCGGCACGCCGCCGACGCACTCGAGGCGCATGGCGTCGAGACGATCGGCGCGGATCTCCTCGCGCCGCGCGAGCTCGCCGCACTGCCCGATGCACCGAACGTCGTGTTCATGGCCGGGCAGAAGTTCGGCACGAGTGGCAACCCCACCACGACGTGGGCGATGAACGCCGCGCTTCCCGCATTCGTCGCCGACCGCTACGCCGGAGCGCGCATCGTCGCGTTCTCCACGGGCAACGTCTATCCGCTCACCCCACCCGAGCAGGGCGGCTCGCGCGAGAGCGATCCCGCCGCGCCGGTGGGCGAGTACGCGTTCTCCTGTCTCGCGCGCGAGCGGATCTTCGGTGCGGCCGCGGTGCGCCATCACACGCCCGTGGCGATCGTGCGGCTCAACTACGCCCACGATCTCCGCTACGGGGTGCTCACCGACCTCGCGCTGCGCATCGTCCGCGGCGAGCCGATCGATCTGGCGATGGGATTCGTCAACGTCATCTGGCAGGGTGACGCGAACGTCTTCGCACTCGCCGCGCTCGCGAACGCCGACGCACCCGAGCCGTTCGTCCTCAACGTCGCCGGCCCGGAGACGCATCGCGTCGCCGATCTCGCGCGCGCGCTGGGTGCGCGGCTCGGCGTCGAGCCGGTGTTCGCCGGCACGGAAGGCAAGGACGCGCTGCTGAGCAATGCGTCGCGCATGCGCGCGCTGCTCGACCACACGCTGCTCCCCGTCGAGACGTTGCTCGATTGGGTCGCCGGCTGGGTGCGCGCAGGCCGTCCGCTGCTCGGCAAGCCGACGAGCTACGAGCGTCGCGATGGCCGGTTCTGACCGCGAGCGCGCCGTGCGCGCAGCACTCGGCAGCGGTGTGGTGATTCCGGCGCATCCGCTCGCACTCACGGCGGAGCGTCGGCTCGACGAGCGGCATCAGCGGACCCTCACGCGATACTACCTCGATGCGGGGGCGGGTGGGCTCGCGGTCGGCGTGCACACGACGCAGTTCGCCATTCGCCGACCCGAGCATGGTCTCTACCGCCCCGTGCTCGAGCTCGCGGCGGAGGCGACGCGGCGCTGGGCGACCTCGCCGCGCAGGCCGATCGCGCTCGTCGCGGGCGCGATCGGCGAGACCGCGCAGGCCGTGGCCGAGGCGGAGATCGCCGCGTCGCTCGACTACGACCTCGTGCTGTTGAGCCTCGGCGCGCTGAGCACCGCGAGCGACGCAGAGCTGATCGCGCACTGTCGCGCCGTAGCGGACGTACTGCCGCTGTTCGGCTTCTACCTGCAGCCGGCGGTCGGTGGGCGCGTGCTCGGCTATCGCTTCTGGCGCGAGTTCGCCGAGATCGAGCGCGCGTGGGCGATCAAGATCGCTCCGTTCGACCGATACCGGACGCTCGACGTCGTGCGCGCCGTGGCCGATTCCGGCCGCACCGACCTGGCGCTCTACACGGGTAACGACGACGCGATCGTGCACGACCTCGTAACGGAGTTTCCGGTCGGAAGCGATGGCACACCACGCCGGATCGTCGGGGGGCTGCTTGGCCAGTGGGCCGTGTGGACGCACGGCGCCGTGCGACTCCTCGACCGCGTGCGCACGGCACGCGCGACGACCACGATCGATGCCGCACTGCTGCGCGAGGGCGCCGCGCTCACCGACGCGAACGCTGCCATCTTCGACGCGGCCCACGACTTCGCCGGCTGCATCCCTGGAATCCACGAGATTCTGCGCCGCCAGGGACTTCTTCGCGGTACCTGGTGCCTGGATCCGCACGAAGAGCTGTCACGCGGACAGGCGGAGGCGATCGATCGCGTGATCCGACAGCATCCGGAGCTGACGGATGACGCGTTCGTTTCGGAGCGGCTGGATGAGTGGATGCGGGATTGAACATCGTCACCGCCAGTGGCGGACGGGCATTCTGGAGCGTCCCACCGGTACTGGTTACTCGCTACGTCCGTCGTCCCGAGTACGCGCAGTTGCAGTTCAGTTCAAAGCCAGCATCCCAGCCGCCCAGCTCTTCCTCGCCGGCCGCTCGAATCCTTCGCGGAGCGAGCCGAGGTCGGTGAGGCTCGTGTCGAACACGACGCTGTTCTCGAGGATCGCACCCGAGTCGCGCAGTGCCTTGAGCTCGTGGCGCTCGACCGACTGCACCTCGCCGTTGTTGTCGCGGTAGAAGACGCGTCCGCCGCCGACGAGGCGGGCACCGATCTTCGGCTCGAGGCCCTGCAGTACGCGAAACAACCCGTCGATCGAGCAGCCCGAGGCGCCTTCGGTGCGCTGGTCCACACCCACCACGAGCAGGCGTCCGAACCGCCATTCGTAGGCCGCGGTGAGCGGCTCGCCGTGCGCCTTCCAGTCGGCGAGGTATTCCTCGACGGCCTTCATGAGGATCTCGGTCCCCTCGTCGCCGAGGGGCCGGTCGCTGCCGAACACCCACACGCGGGCGGAATCGGGCAGGGTCTCGAAGGGAACGAGCGACATGGCGAAGCTCCGTGGTCGGCTGACGGACGGCGCGCGGCACGCTCGGCGCGCGCGAGGGTCGCCGCTTAAGATACTCGCGGCCGCCGTTCCGCTTCCAGAGAGATCAACGCAGCATCGATGCCGAGCTTTTCGATCATTGCCGTCACCGCGGGAGCGAGCGTCCTCGCCCTGGCCGTCGCGACCCGCACCCGCCGGGTGCAGGCCCTCGACGACGCCCTCGAGCGCGGAGCGGGGCTCGCCCGGCAGCGCGCACCCGTGCTCCGCGCGGCGAGCATCGGCACGCTGCTCGGCGAGCCGTACATGCATCCCACGATCGGTGCAGCGTGCGCCGCGATCGTGATCGCCGCGACGCGGGGACCGGTCGTCCCCGTGCTCTGCGCGCTCGCCGCCGCGTCGCTCGGCGCCATCCTCGCCCACCACGCGGTGAAGCTCGTCTATCGGCGCCCGCGCCCCGCCGGCGCGCTTGCGCGCGGAAAGACCGAGCCCGCCTTTCCGAGCGGTCACACCACCGACGCGACCGCCGTGCTCGTCACCGGCGCGTATCTGCTCGCGCGCCAGGGGCTCGCGACACCATCCGTCGTGGCCGCGACGGCGGTCGTCCTCGCCTTCGTGACCGGCGCGAGTCGCGTGCTGCTCGGCTGGCACTGGGGCACCGACGTGCTGGGCGGATGGATCGCCGGCGTCGGCGTCGCCGCGTGCGCGTCGGGGCTCTACGAGTCGCTCGCGCGCACCTCGTAGAGCCCCGACGTCACCGCTCGCGCGCTACGGCTTCGCGGCCGTGGGCAGCTGCAGCAAGGGTGTCGCGCCCCCCGTCACCTGCGGCATCTGCCCGTTCCACTTCTTCGTCAGCTCGTACTGCACGAGCGTCGGCGTGATGCTCTGCGCCAGCAACTGATTGGCGCGCGCCTGCGCCTCGGCCTCGGCCATGATCGCCTTGGCGCGGCCCGCCGCCTTGATCGAGTCCCCCTGCGCCTGGAACGTGTTCTTCTGCAGCTCGTTCTGCGCGGTGAGCGCCTGCTGCTGCATCACGTTCTTCTGATTGATCGCCTCCATCACCGCGGCTGGCGCGCGGAGCTCATTGATCGTGAACTGCTTCACCTCGAACCCGTAGGGCTGCAGCCGCTGCGCGATGAGGCCCCGCGCGCGCGTCGTGGCTTCCGCCTTCTTTGGCCCGATGATGTCGGCCACCGGCTCGGTACCGAAGACCTCCTGCAACGCCTGGCGGATCGTCTGCTTCACGAAGCCGTGTGTGATCTGGTCGATGTCCGTACGAAAGGTCGAGTACAGCTTCGGCGTCTGGGCCGGATCGAGCTCGAACGAGAGCGATACGTCGAGCGAGACCGGCTGCCCCTCGACGCTGTTGACGTTGATCTCGTCGTTCGTCCCCGAGCCTTCGTTGTTCGCCCGCGTCAGCACCACGGTCTTGAGGAAGACGGGATACTCCTCGATCCCCGTGGCGAACGGCACGCGCGTGTGGATGCCCGGGCCGAGTGGATGCAGATCGACTCCGCCGCCGGCACGGTGGATCACGATGCCGACGTAGCCCGGATTGATGTAGGTGAACGTCGACGGCAGCAGGAACAGCGCGGCGACGAGGATCATCGCACCGTACACGATTCGCTTCAGCTTCTGACGGCCCTCCGAGCTCGACTCGAATTGCATCGAGCCGAGACGGTCCGACATCGTGCTAGCCATTGACGATCTCCTTGTAGCAGTCAGGGCACACCTGCTCTCCGCTCGCGAGGCGTACCAGTTGGTCTTCGGTGCGGCGGCCATGGATGGCGCACACCAGCTCGGCCGCACGCTCGATGCGCTTGCGATTCTGCGTCTGGCGGATCCGGACGCCCGCTGGTGTGAAGTACAGGATCACCCAATAAAGAAGGGCGCCACCCGCCGCGATCAGCGCGACGAAAAGCACCCCTTCGACTATGATGGCACCCATTTGCTCGCTCATCCTGGCGCGACTCGGCGCGCCGACGTTGGTACGCGGCCTTACGTCGTCTTCTCGGCGCCGGTTTCAGCGGAGCTCGGTCGTGCAGTCGCTCACGCGCTCTCCGGACGACCGAAGAGCAGCTGCACCATCGCCACTCCGTCGGGCCTGGTGAGCACGTACGCGTGATCGCCGATCTCGAGCCGCGTGTCGCCCTGCGGAGCGATCAGCTCGCGGCCGCGCACGATCATGGTCACCGCGGCGCCCTCCGGGAAGGGGAGATCCTGAAGCGTCATGCCGACGACGGGAAGGGCCTCGTCGACGTAGTACGACAGCAGCTCGCCGTCGAGCTGCTCGAACGATTCGATCGTGAGCACGGCGTCGGATGGCGGCGGCTCCTCCGACTCGAGCGCGAGCCGTCGCGTCACCCACGGCACCGTGGTGCCCGGCAACAGCGCGTTGAGCACGACGATGAAGAACACGATGTTGAACAGCCGCGCCCCGCCTGGCGCGCCGGCGAGCACGGGGAACGTCGCGAGGATGATCGGCACCGCGCCGCGCAGCCCGACCCAGCCGACGTACACGACATCGTTGAGTGGGAAGCGAAGCGGCACGAGGCACAGCGCCACCATCAGTGGTCGCGCCACGAACGCGAGCGCGAGCCCGACGATGGTGCCCACCCATGCCGCGTCGAGCAGCTGCGACGGATACACGAGCAGCCCGAGCATGAGGAACATCGCCACCTGGCCGAGCCATGCGAGCGAATCGTGGATGCGCCGCAGCGCGGTACCGTACGGCAATCGTCCTGCGCCGAGCACGACGGCGGCCACGTACACGCCGAGGAACCCGCTCCCGCCGATGAGCGTCGGCAGCGAGAACGCGAACAGCGCCGTGGCGAGCGTCATCACGGAGTAGAGTCCACTCGCCGGCAGTCGCGTGCGCGACAGGAGCCATCGCGCACCCACACCGATGGCCACGCCACACCCCGCGCCGATCACGATCTCGCGCAGCACGCCGAGCGCGGCGAGCCAGACGGACAAGCGCTCGCCGAGGAGCTGTCGCGTGAGCAGCGTCGTGAGAATGACCGCGACGGGATCGTTGATCCCCGACTCCACCTCGAGCGTACCGCCGACGCGATGCTTGAGCTGGATGCCGCTGGAGCGCAGCACCGCGAACACGGCGGCCGCGTCGGTCGACGAGACGATGGCGCCGAGCAGGAACGACGAGCTCCAGGGAAGCGCGAGGCGGTGCGCGACGAACGCGACGCCGAACATCGTTCCCACGACTCCCACCGTCGCGAGCAGACCCGCCGGCGCGAGCGAGCGACGCAAGGTGTCGACGGGTGTGTTGAGCCCTCCGTCGAAGAGGATGAGTGCGAGCGCCGCTGAACCGGCGCGGAACGCGAAGTGATAGTCGTCGAACGCGATGCCGCCGATTCCCTGCGAGCCGGCGAGCATCCCGATGGCGAGGAAGATCAGTCCCGCCGGCACGCGCAGCCGTTGCGCGGCGTGACTCACCAGCGCGCTCGTAGCGAGGAGCAGCGCCACCACTACGAAGAAGGCGGCGCTGGCGTGCGGCTCGTTCGGCATGCTCGACATGTTCAGCCGCTCACCGGGCCAGCTCGACCCGCAACGCCTCCTCGAGCGTCGGATGCGCGAAGTGGAATCCGCTCCGCAAGAGCGCCTTCGGCATCACACGTTGCCCCGCCAGGATCGTAGCGCGGGCCATCTCGCCGTAGAGCAGCTCGAGCGCGAAGCTCGGCACGGTCACGATGGCCGGACGGCCGAGCACACGCCCGAGCGTCGCGGCGAATTCCGCGTTCGTCACCGGGTTCGGCGCGACGAGGTTCGCAGGTCCGTGAAGGCCCGTCGTCGCCAGCGCGTGCTCCATCGCGCGCAGATGGTCCTCCAGCGCGATCCAGCTCATCCACTGCCGACCGGTGCCGATCGGTCCACCGACGCCGAGTCGGAATGGAGGCAGCAGCCGCTCGAGCGCGCCGCCGTGCGGGCTGAGCACGATCCCCGTACGCAACAGCACGACGCGCACGCCGGCGTCGCTCGCCGCCGCCGTTGCCATCTCCCACTCGTGTGCTACGCCCGCGAGGAAGTCGGTGCCGGGCGCGCTGGTCTCGTCCACCGCCTCGTCCCCACGATCGCCGTAGTACCCGACAGCCGACCCGCTCAGGAGCACGCGCGGCTTCTGGTCCAGCGCCGCGATCGTGCGGGCGAGGAGCTTCGTGCCGCGTACGCGACTTTCGCGGATCGCCTCGCGCCGCGAGCCGGTCCAGCGCTGCGCGATCGGTTCGCCGGCGAGATGGACGACGGCCTCGACTCCCTCGAGGTCTCGCGGCGCGAGCTTCTCCGCCATCGGATCCCACACGATGTCGTCCGGGCTGTCCGGTCGCGGCGAGCGCACGAGAGGGCGGACTCGCTTCCCCTTCAGCCGCAGTCGTGCGAGGAGGGCACGTCCGATCAGACCGGACGCGCCGGTGATCGCGATGAACGACGTGGTGGACGGCGTTTCGGTCGGCATGGCTCGGTGTCGGCGGTCGCGTCGCGCCGGGCCGAGGCTTCGACCGGTCGACGTTCAGGGAGAGAACGTCGCACCGGCAGGAGGCGTTCCGCTACAGTTCGCGGCTCATCAGAATGCGGCGCGCGATCTCGTCCACCACCGAGTCGCTGCGATAGACGTCGTCGGCGACGCGGCGCCGGATCTCGCGCACACGCTCGCTCCGCGACTCGTCGCGTGCGGGAAGAAACGGCGCGCATGGGCGCTCGCCGCGTGCCTGACCGTCGTCTTCGGATCGTGGGTGCATGGCTCCTCCTGCTGGAGAGTATCGGCCGGCCCGCTCCCGGCGTGAGCGCTCGACGCTTCGTGCATTCAGTCTCGGCGCGTGGAGCGGCGGCCGAGCTCGACGGGACGTTCTGCCGCAGCACCGTCGTGAGACTTTACATCGACGGGTCGCGGCAGTATTCCTCGCGTCCGCCTCTACTCGCACGCCCACGCCGACACATGGCCACGATCCTCTATGTCGACGATGAGCCCGCGATCGGGCTCATTCTCGAGGACACGCTCGAGCGCGCCGGCCACGCGACCGTCGGCGCGCACAGCGTGCCCGAAGCCCTTCAGGCGCTCGCGAGGGGGAACATCGACCTGATCATCTCGGACTATCGGATGCCCGGGCTGACGGGGCTCGAGTTCCTCGAGCTGCTGCAGCAGGAAGGCTACGAAGTCCCGCTGATCATGCTCACCGGCTATGCGACGATCGAGCACGCCGTCGCGGCGATCAAGGCGGGCGCGGTGGACTACATCACCAAGCCGGTGCGCCCGGAGCAGCTCGAGCTCTCCGTGGCCCAGGCGCTGGAGGTGGTGCGGCTCCGCCGCGAGAACGATGCCCTGCGCCGCGAGGTGATGGAGTTCCGGAACGAGCGCATGATCATCGGCGAGAGCCTCCAGATCCGTCGAGTGTTCCAGACCGTGACGACCGCCGCGCCGACGCGCGCCACCGTCCTCCTCGAGGGAGAGTCGGGCACCGGCAAGGAGCTGTTCGCGCGTGCGATCCACGACGCGAGCGACCGGCGCGACCGACCCTTCATCAAGCTCAACTGCGCTGCGCTCCCCGAAGGGCTCGTCGAGAGCGCGCTGTTCGGCCACGAGAAGGGAGCGTTCACCGGCGCGATCAAGCGCGTCGAGGGCGCGTTCGAGCGAGCACACCGAGGCACGCTCCTGCTCGACGAGATCAGCGAGATGCGGCTCGATCTGCAGGCGAAACTGTTGCGCGTGCTTCAAGAACAGGAGTTCGAGCGGGTCGGCGGCTCGAGCCCGATCAAGGTCGATGTCCGCATCATCGCGACGACGAACCGCAACCTCGCGGCCCACGCGGCGCAGGGGCATTTCCGCCAGGATCTCTTCTTTCGGCTCAGCGTACTGCCGATCTCGCTGCCGCCTTTGCGCGAGCGGCCGGGCGACATCGCCCTCCTCGCCCAGCGCTTCGTCATCCGCATCGCCCACGAGATCGGCAAGGAGATTCGCGGTCTGGCTCCGGAGACGGTCGAGATGCTGCAGCGCTACGAGTGGCCCGGCAACGTACGCGAGCTCCAACACGCCATCGAGCGCGCCGTCATTCTCTCGCCCGATGCGATCCTGCAGCCGAGCGCCTTCGATGGTCAGCGGTTCGGGCTCACCTCCAGGGGGACGGGGCCGGTCCCTGCCCGCAGCGCGTCGTCGGTCGCGCTCGAGGAGCTCGCGGGGGCTCCCCCCGCGACCACTGCCGAAGCGGTCGTGCTCACCTCGCTGGACGTGGCGGACGCCGAGTCGCGTCTCATCGAGCGCGCGCTGGAGGTGAGCGGAGGGAATCGCACCCGCGCCGCCGAGCTGCTCGGGATGAGCGTCCGGACACTGCGGAACAAGCTGAACGGCCCACCTCGCGGCAGCGCTATCAGCTAGCCGCAGCCGACCGACGGCGAAGCGCAGATCCCTCGACTGCGCTCGGGATGACAGCGAGGTGCAGGGCCAATCTTTCCGCCTACACCCGGCAATTGATGCCGGGCGGCAATTCATGCCGAGCTCCAGTCGGACCGGCTCTCGAGGCCAGCACCGCCGGTCGTCGGCCGCCAGTCGACCGCCTTAGTCTCACGGCGACAAGAGCTTGAAGGCATTCGCCCAGGGCCGGATCCGCAGGGAATTCGGCCCTCTCCCGCCGCGATCCTGCTGGCCCTCTCCCTGCCTTTGTGGGGCCCTCGATCGGCCACGGCCGACGTTGCGGATCATGCCAGCGATCAGCGGTCGGCCGCGGCGCGATCTTCCCCCCGCTCTCCTCGCCCCACCGATGACGGAACCGACCGATGAGTCTCGTTCAGTCTGGGCCGCCAATGCGTCCGGAAACGATTCGGTTCGCGACGCCCTCCTCGTCGAGAATCTGAACCTCGTCCACCACGTGGCTCGGCAGCTCTCCCGCAGCCTGGCCGTGGATGCCGACTTCGACGAGCTGGTGAGTGCCGGCACGATCGGCCTGATGACCGCCGTCCGAAGCTTCGATGCGCGTCGAGGGCTCGCGTTCAGCACCTTCGCCGTCCCCCGGATTCGCGGATCGATCCTCGACGAGCTGCGCCGCCAGGATCACGTGCCCCGCTCGGTGCGCCGAAAGGCCCGCGACATCGCGCGCTCGCGCGAGCTCCTCATGCGGGCGCTCGGCCGCATGCCCGAGGACTCGGAGATCGCCCATCAGCTCGGAACCGACGTTCAGACGCTCTGGCGCTGGCAGGCGGAGGTCGAAGGGGCGGTCCACCTGTCGCTGACCCCAACGCCCGGTGAAGACGGCAGCACGATATCCGCGCGGGTGGAGTTTCTCAGCAACGACGAGGAGTCGGCCGACGAGCGACTCTCGCGCGAGGACGAGCTGTCCCTGATGCGCGAGGCGATCCTGCGACTGAATGATCAGGAGCGCACGGTGCTGTCGCTGTACTACTTCGAGGAGCTCAAGTCCGGCGACATCGCCGATGTGCTCGGCATCAGCGAGTCGCGCGTGTCGCAGATCCGCTCGAAGGCGCTGAGCCGGCTCCGCACGGAGCTCGCGCCGATGCGCGCGTTCGCATAAGGAGCGAGCGACCGGCTAGCTCGTCGAGCCATCTCCGCGTGCCTCGCGCTCGCGGCGGCGAAGCTCACGCAGCGATGGTATCGAGAGCACCAGCTCGTCGCTCGTGCGGATCACTCGGCCACCACACCGCACCGCGAGCGCCGCGAGATCGGGCGGCGGCGCGGCGAGCGTCGCCACGTGGAGGGCGACCGTCTCGCCGTCTCCATGTACGCGAACGGCAGCGTCTTGCCCCGGCGCCGACTGCGCGACTCGCTTGGCGATGTGCACCAGCATGACCGACGCGCGCACCAGGGCCCAGCGCGGGGCTCGCACGGCACCCGGCGCACCCTCGAACGTCACCATCACCTGCGCACCGCGAAGTCGCGGATGATGCTCGTGCAGGCGGATCGCGTCTTCCAGCACGGCTCGCAGGTCGAGGGCCTCACCGTCGGCACGCCGCTGGGGAAGCAGCCCGAACAGCGCGTTCAACCGGTGGAGCTGCGCGATCTCCCCCGGTAGCCCGCTCAGGAGATTGCTCCGCTCGTCGCCGAGCGTCGCGAGCTCGACGAGTGCGCTGAGCGCCGCCACGCGGTTGTTGAGCGCGTGCACGAGCCCCTGGAGCAACTCCTCGGAGATCGTGTGCCAGTCGTCGCTGAGCGAAGCCCCGTCGGGTTGCGGCGCCGGAATGGCGGAAGTCATGGCATTCGGGGGATGGTCGTCTGGCGTGTCGTGAACCCAGCGCGCCGTGTTCAGTGGGAATAAGCAGACCGGCGGCGCCGTCTGCCATTCGCGGCCCATCGATCGGCAGGCACGATGGTTGGGCCGCTCGTGCAGCGTGAGGGTAGTCCCATGCGATGCCGCGCCGGCCGCTGAATATTGGACTTTACAATAGTTCTCGTGTAGGTGGTCATAACGGCTCGGCATGCGTCCGCTTCCCCTCCAACTCGCCCCGACATGCATTCGTCAGCGCTCGCTCTCCTCCTCGCCCTCGCGGGTCCAACCGATACCACCCGTGTCGTGCCCGACAGCGCGCCCGTGGCGATGCCGTCGCGGCTGGAGCTTCCGCTCTCGCTGCAGCTTCAGGCGGACACCACGCCGCGGCGACGCCGGAAGTCGATCGAGGTGAGCGAGTGGTACGAGCGCCGACTTCGGATCCACCGGTATGGCGCCTACGCGATGATCCCGCTGTTCGTCTTTCAGGCGGCGGCCGGCAACGAGCTGTACCAGAAGGGCAGCGGCGCCGACGGGTGGGCGAGGAATGGGCATCGCATCGGTGCAACCGGTCTCGCGACGGTATTCGGCGTCAATACCGTGACCGGTCTCTGGAACCTCTGGGATTCGCGCGTGGTCGAGCAGGGACGCACGCGCCGCACGCTCCATGCGCTGCTCATGCTCGCGTCGGACGCCGGCTTCGCGTACGCCGGCATCAAGCTGTCCGAAGACGCCGAGCAGAGCGCCGACGCACGACGCAAGCATCGCAACACGGCATACGCCTCGATGGGCGTGGCCCTTACCGGCGCCGGGATGATGGTCCTGTGGCGCGACTGACCAGATGATCCTTCTCGCGCAACTCGCCGCCGCCGAGGGCTCGAGCGCGCTCGCGCGTCTCGCCGAGCCCTGGAACTCGCTCTACAGCGACTCCAAGGCCGTCTCGTCCGCCGTGCTGTTCCTGCACCTCGTGCCCCTGCTCCTGGCGGGCGGCGCGGCGCTCACGGCCGACCGCGCGACGATCCGGGCCGCGCGCGGCAGCGCCGAGGATCGGACGCGGCAGCTCGGCGATCTCGCCCGGGTCCATGCGGTGGTGCTGGGCGGGCTCGCACTCTCGTTCGCCAGTGGGGTATTGCTCTTCCTCGCCGATGTGGACGAGTTCCTCGGCTCGCCCGTGTTCTGGGTGAAGCTGTCGCTCGTCGGCCTGCTGCTGCTCAACGGGTTCATGATGACCCGGACGGAGAAAGCGCTCGCCTCGGGAGGGAACGAGACCGCCCTCTGGGCTCGGCTCCGCACGATCTCGGTGATGAGCCTGATCCTCTGGATCACCACGACGCTCGTCGGCGTCGTGCTCACGAACTACGCGTAGCAGAGCTGGGTCCGGAAGTCCGGCCGTTCACCGAGTCACCTGAGTCACCGAGTCACCGAGTCACTAGTCACTGAATCACTGAGGCCTTGAGATGACGGATATCAAGCCGAGCGCGTCGAGTGACGATTGCGCCGGATGCACCTTGCACAATCGGCGCGACTTCCTGCTCGACGCCCTCCGTGCCGGCGCGGCGGCGCTGGCGGCGATCGGCATGGCACCCGCCGGCGCCGACGCGTTGCCGCTGCGCTGGATCAGCGCGATCGCGGCGAAGGGTGGTGAGCGGACCTACCCCATCCCCGCGGCGGACGGCGTGCAGATCGACAAGGACAACGAGGTGATCCTCGCGCGCGCCGGCAAGTCGGTGTACGCGTTCGCGCTCGCCTGTCCGCATCAGAACACGGCGCTCAAGTGGGATGCGGGCAACAACCGCTTTCAGTGCCCGAAGCACAAGTCGAAGTATCGTCCGGATGGCACGTTCATCGAGGGACGTGCGACGCGCAGCATGGATCGCTACGCGGTGCGGCTCGTCGACACCTCGGTGGCCGTCGACGTGGACAAGCTGTATCAGGAAGACACCGATCTCGCGCAGTGGCAGCATGCCGTCGTGACGCTGCCCTGAGCCCGTTCGCTACTCTCCCCCCTCCCCTGTAGACCATGAGCTGCGAGGATTGCCTCAGTCGGCGCGCGTTCCTGGCCAAGAGCACGCTCGCCGTCGCGGGCGCGGCCGCGCTGGCCGCTGGATGTGGTGATGGACAGATCGGCGGCAGCGGAGCGACGGGGCCCCTTCCCACGGGGCTGACGGTCAAGGTCTCGACCGTGCCGGAGCTTGCGACCGTCGGGCTGCTCGCGTTTCTCCCGTCGGACGCGCGTGTGGCCGTCAAGCGCACCGGTCCGACGAGCTTCCTCGCGCTGTCGACGGCGTGCACCCACGAGGGCACGAGGCTCGACATCGTGAACAACGCCGTCTCGTTCGAGTGCCCGAATCACGGCTCGCGATTCGACTCCAACGGCACCGTCACGCGTCAGCCGAACGCCGCCGGCTCGGCGACCAACCTGCCGATCCTCACGACGCAGTACAACGCCGCGACGGACATCCTGACGATCGGATAGCTGACGCGGGTCGGACGTCGACCACGCCGGAAGCGCAGCCGCTTCCGGCGTCGTAGCTTCGTGCATGCTGATCGGCGTCGCCGGGATGGTGGGCTCGGGCAAGAGCACGTTGACGCGGGCGCTGGCGGCCCGGTTCGGGCTCCAGCACGCGCTGGAGAGCGTGGACGAGCACAACCCCTGGCTCGAGCGGTTCTACGCGGGTGGCGTGGAGGCGATGCGCGCCGCGGCCCTCAACCTCCAGCTGCACTTCCTCGCTACGCGGTTCGAGAGCATGCGCCGCATGCGCGGCGCCGGCGGCAGTTGGGTGCTCGACCGCACTTGGTACGAGGACGCCGAGATCTTCGCGCGGGGGCACTACGACGAAGGATTGATGTCGGAGATCGAGTGGGAGCTGTATCGGCGGCTGTATGTCGAGTTGCTGCACTCCCCCGCCGCGCGGCCACCGCGTTTGCTCGTCTACCTGCACGCGCCGCTCGAGACGATCGTGGAGCGCATCCGCTCGCGGGGGCGCGCGAAGGAGCGCGACACGCCCGAGGAGTACTGGTCGGCGCTGCACGCGCGGTACGAGCGCTGGATCACACGCTTCCGCGCCTGCCCCGTGCTGAAGCTCGACGTGCGCGAGTACGATCTGGTGTCCGATCCGGCGGCGATCGAGGCCATCGCTGCGCGGGTTCGTGCGCGACTCGAGCCAGAGCTTCCGCAGACGGAGCTGTTTCCGGGCGCGCTCGGGCGGGCATCGGCGGGGGTCCCCTCATAAACCGTCGAACCGTCAAATCGTCAATTCTGCAGACCGTCGTTCGACCCGGCACTCGCGGCCCGCAGCAGGGTACGATCGTTCCTCCCGCACCACTCCCCAATGCGCATCCTACCTCGCCTCCTCCCCGTGGTCGCATCGCTCGCGCTGCTCGGCGCGTGCCGCGACCGGGCGAGCTCCGACGGCACCGCCACCGCGGATTCGGCGTTCGCACGCGACATCGCGCTGGCGCAGCAGCAGGCGCCGCCGCAGACCGTGTTCAACGACGCGCCAGTCGGCGACTCGTCGGCGGCGTCTCCGACGTCCACGCCAGCCCCGACGCGGGCGCCTGCACCCAAACCCACACCGACGCCGCGCCGCACATCGCCACCCGCGCCGGTGGCGCGTACACCGCGGCCGACGCCCCCCGCGCCGGCGCCCGTCGAGCCCGTGCCGGAGGCAGCGCCCGCGCCCGCGGCGGCGGTCATCGGGGCCGGCACTCGGGTCGGGATGACGATGAACGAGCGCATCTGCACCACGGCCCTCGTCGGCGACAAGTTCACCGCCACCGTCTCCAGCGGTATCGTCGGCAGCAATGGCGCGATGATTCCCGTTGGCTCCACCGTTGTGCTCGAGGTGACGTCGGTGGAGCACGGCGACCCGGTGGAATCGAGCCGGATTCACTTTCACGTCCGCGCGATCGACGTGAACGGCGAGTCGTTGCCCGGCGAGGGTGAGGTCGCGGCGCTGAGCCCGGCGGAGACGGAACGCATGTCCGGCGGCAGCGACCGCACGAAGGTCGTGGGCGGCGCGGTCGCCGGAGCGCTGCTCGGAAGCATCTTCGGCAAGAGCACGAAGGCGACGGTGATCGGCGCCGCCGCCGGGGCGGCCGCGGGCACCGCCGCCGCCAAGCGCTCCGAGAGCACCCGGGCATGCCTCCCCTCCGGCAGCTCCCTGCAGCTCACGCTGTCGCGCGACATCGTGATGCGTCGCGAGAGCAAGAGTTGATCGCGCAGCGGGGGGTGGCCTGAGCCACCCCCCGTGCACGTTTCACTCGACCGCCGACGCCTCAGGGCCCCGGGTCGTTCACGATGTGTGGATCAGGGCTCGTGTACGTCGTGCCATGCAGCTCCACCGTGATGTTGTATTCGTAGCTGGTCTTCTGCCTATCGTAGAATTTGTCGTCGATGTCAAGCAGTTTCCCGTTCCCTTGAACGGTCGATGAGAACTCCTTCAACTTGTCGTCTTTGACCGCGCCGTCCCTGAACGTCCACTCCGCGGTCGACGGGCGCCGGTGGAAGATGACCTTGCCTGCCGCTGTCATCGTGACCGTGTCCCGATCGAACTCGAACTGCGGATTCGCGTTGGGGTCGAAGCTCAGGTTCACGTTTTGATCTGGCACCAGAGGGTCCTCGCGTAGGGGAAGGGAGAGACATCGGGACACACCGGACGGCGCCTGCTTCCTACTGCTGCGTCAACAGTCCCGCAGCGCGCATGCGCGCGAGCCAGAGCGGGCGTCTGTATCCCTGTGCTTCGAGCGCTCGCACGATCGGTCGCGCCTCGTCCACGCGCCCGAGGCTCACCAGCGCGGTCGCCGTCAGCACACGGAGGTCGGCGAGCCCCGTGGTGCGGGCGACGGAATCGCCGACGGCGAGCGCCCCGGCCCAGGCGCGCCGCGCCCCAGTGAGGTCACCCGTGCGCTGCGCCGCGTCGCCGGCAGCGAGATAGGCGCCCGTGAGCGCGACTCGCGCCGTCTGATCGGCGGGCCGCTTCGCCAGCACGGGCGCGACGAGCGAGATGGCACGACGCGCATCGGCCTCGGCGTCGTGCGCGCGGCCCGCCGCGGTGAGCGCGGAGCTCGACAGCGCGAGCGTTCTCGCGAGCGCGATCTGCCACACGGCGTTGTTCGGCACTTTGCCGAGCTGCGGATCGAGCAGCGCGCGGCTCGCGGCCACCGCGCCGAGCGCCTCCGCCATGCTCCCGCGCTCGAGCGCGATCATGCCGGCGACACGATGCGCGGTCCCGAGAAAGCGCCGCCTGTCCGGGTTGCTCGTATCGGCTGCCGCCAGCGCGACATACAGGTCGCGCGACGCGTTGGCTTCGCGAGTGGCGTCATCGGTCTTGCCGAGCGCGAGGTCGAGCTCCGCCAGGAACGAGTACGCCGTCGCGAGAAAGACCTTGTACTGCTGATTCGGTGGATCGAGCGCGGCGAGGCGCTGCTTGAGCGCGAGCTCCGCGCGGTGCGAGGCGAGGGCACCCGCGTAGTCGCCCAGCTTCCGTTGCACGTTCCCGGCGGAGTTGTAACCGTTGGCGATGTCCATCTGCCAGTCGAGCTTCGACGAGTCGCGCTGTACGGCGCCTTCATAGGCGCGAATCGCATCGCGGAACGCGGCCAGCGCGCCGGGTAGATCGCCCTTGGATTCCTTCACCGACCCGATGTTGCTGTTCGCCTGTCCGAGCTCGTTCTGGAAGCGCACGCTGTCCGGCGCGCGGGCGACGAGGTCCTTCGTGATGGCGAGATACGGCGCGAACTGGGCGAGCGCGGAATCGAGGTCGTTGCTGCGCCAATGAACGAAGCCGACCCAGTAATGGCTCGCGCCGAGACCGAGCCGCCACTCGCTGCTCGACGAGTCGCGCGCCACGAGCGCGGAGACCAGCGAGAGTGACTGGCGAAAGAGCGGCATCGCGCCGGCGAAGTCGCCCTGCTCCACGTGCACCTCGCCGATCTGGCGAAGCGCTTCCGAGCGGCGGTACAGCTCCTCGTCGCTCAGCTCGCGCTCCGGGACGGCCTCGAAGTAGTCCTGCGCCTTCTTCCCGACTTGCTCGAGGACGTCGAGGCCGCCGATCGCGCTCAGGCGCGTGCGGAGATCGCCGAGCATGAAGCGGATCAGCTCCTCCGCCTGCGTCTGGCGTTGCACGGCAACGGCGCGCGCGCGCGCGATACGCCGCGCCTGGACGACGATCGCCGCCGCGCCGACGACGATGAGCAGCGCCGTCGTTGCCGCGAAGGTGACGCCGAGGCGGTGCCGGCGTATGAACTTGCGCGTGAGATACACGCGGCTGGGTGGCCGCGCCGACACCGGTCGGTGCGAGAGGTATCGCTCGATGTCGGCCGCCAGCTCGGCGGCCGTCTGATACCGTCGATCGCGCTCCTTCTCCAGCGCCTTGAGGGTGATCCAATCGAGATCGCCGGCGAGTGCGTGAAGGAATCCCGGCACGTCGGTACCGCACTGCGCGGCGAGCCGAGCCTGCGTCTCGGGCGCGAGCGCGGCGACGCGGACGCTGGGAACGACGGACTCGGTCCGGATGTGGTGCGCCATGATGCCCGCCGCCGGCAGCGAGGTCTCGAAGGGCAGGATGCCGGCGAGCAGCTCATAGAGGACGATGCCGAGCGAGTAGATGTCGGAGCGCGTGTCGACGTCGAGGCTGGAGCCGAGCGCTTGCTCGGGACTCATGTACGCCGGCGTGCCGACGCTGACCCCGGTCATCGTCAGACGTGCGCCGCCATCACCCTGCGTCGCCTTGGCGATGCCGAAGTCGATCACCTTGCAGACGGGCGCGTCGTCGATCGTCGTGACGAGAATGTTCGACGGCTTGATGTCGCGATGGATGATGCCTTTCTGATGCGCGTGCTGGATCGCGCGGCACACCTGTCCGAACAGCATCAGCCGCTGGGCGAGCGACAACACGTGCGTGTTCACGTACTCGCCGAGCGGAACGCCGATGACGCGCTCCATGACGAAGTACGGCCAGCCGTTCTCCGTGATGCCGGCGTCGAAGACCTTCGTGATGTTGGGGTGGTCCAGCACCGCGAGCGCCTGGCGCTCGGCGTTGAACCGTGCGACGACGAGACCCGAGTCGTCGGAGGTGCGAAGAACCTTGAGCGCTACCTCGCGGTGGACCGGCTCGAGCTGCTCGGCCAGATACACGACACCCATGCCGCCCTTGCCCAGCACGTCGAGAATGCGGAATGGACCGATCCTCGTCGGACGTTCGACGAAATCCACCGGCGTGCCCAACGAGAACCCGATAGCGGTGGCGATGCTTTCGTCCTTCATTGGCCCTTGCTCGCGAGCGACGCGCTAATAGTGCCGACCTCGCTCGCCCGCGCAAGGATTGGGGCGGACTGGCCCAACGTCGTGGTGCCCGCGCGCATGGCTCGCGGACGGCGCGCCGGCGTGACTCGAGGCACGGCCGGCAGCAAGCCGGGCGTTAACGTCCGCCGTGAGGAGGCGTCTCCCTGGTGAACGACGCGTGGGCCCCGCGTCGAGCAGCGGTGCAGACCACTCGATCCTTCATTCGGAGACGCTCCCATGTCCACGCTCAAATCGCTTCTCGTCGGCGCCGTCGCGGTGCTCGGCGCTGCCCACACCCTCTCGGCGCAGGCCGCGCATCCCCGCACCGAGGTGCGCCACGACCGCCGGGAGCTCAAGTCCGACCGGCACGAGGTGCGACAGGACAAGCGCGAAGTCGTCGGTGACCGCAAGGAGATCGCCCACGATCGACACGCGATCGCTGGCGCGAAGGCCGCAGGCGACACGGCAGCGGTGATCGCCGGCCGGCACGAGCTGAAGCGTGATGCGCGGGACTTGAAGGGCGATCGGCGCGACCTCGCCGGAGACAAGAGGGATGCGCAACAGGACCGCCGCGAGCTCCGTCGCGACGTCCGCGACGTGCGCCCGAAGAAGGCCGGCAGCTGAGTTGCGGGACATAACGCCCCCGCGTCGTCATCGATGACGACGCGGGGGCGTTCCTGTTTTGTTCGGTTGGACTTACGCGGGCCCCGTCGTCGCGCATACTCTACACCCGATGACGTCCGACACGCCCGACGACACCAATCCGACGCCTCCGCCTATTCGGTCGGGTGAGGCGCCGGTCGTCGCGTCCGACTCCGACGAGCAGCCGCTGCACACCAGCCAACTGGGTTCCGGGGGTCTGGCGCAGCAGACGAGCGAGACCCAGCCCGCCGTCGCCGTGCTCAAGGTGTGCCCGCACTGCGGCACCGAGTACGAGACGGCGGCTCGGTTCTGCCCCGCCGACGGCACGGCGCTGCGCCCGAAGGGCTCCGACTCGCTGATCGGCAGCGTGCTGGCCGAACGGTATCACATCCTCAAGCGCATCGGCGAGGGCGGCATGGGCCGCGTGTACCTCGGCGAGCACGTGAAGATGAACCGCCAGTGCGCGATCAAGGTCATGAGCCCGGCGCTGGTCAACGACGCGGAGTCGGCATCGCGATTCGCGCGCGAGGCATCGAGCGCAGCGCGGATCATCCATCCGAACGTCGCCGCGGTGTTCGACTACGGCGAGAGCGACGGTCTCGTCTACCTCGTCATGGAGTACGTGGATGGCGAGCCGCTCTCGCGGATGCTCGCCCGCGAGGCGCCGTTCGCGATCGAGCGAGCGATCGATCTCGCGCGGCAGATCGCCGACGGCCTCGGCGCCGCGCACGAGCTCGGGATCGTGCACCGCGACCTCAAGCCGGACAACATCCTCGTGACGCGGAGCAGGAGCGGACGCGAGATCGCGAAGGTCGTCGACTTCGGGATCGCGAAGGCGATGCAGGAGGGCGCGGGCGAGGCGCTGACGCGCACGGGTCTCGTCATCGGCACGCCGGAGTTCATGAGCCCGGAGCAGCTGCTCGGCGACCCGATCGACGCACGCAGCGATCTCTATGCGCTCGGCTGCATCCTGCACCTCATGCTCACCGCCGCACCGGCGTTCGACGCGCCGACGCGCGAGCAGATGATCAAGCGGCGGCTGTCGGAGAATCCGCCGCACGCGCAGGAGCTCGACCCGGGCATCCCCGACTCGATCGACCGAGTGATCGTGAAGCTGCTCGCGCGCACGCCGAACGAGCGCTATGGCTCGGCGGCTGAGGTGCGCGACGCATTGAGCGGGGTCCACGCGCGGCGCCTGAGCAGCGACGGCACCGTGTTGCCACGCAAGGAGACGCCGCGGAGTGCCGCGACCGTGACCTTCGGCGCCGCGACGCTCGACGAGGTCGCGGCGGCGCGGGCGGCGGCGCGCGCCGCCGTGCTGGCTGCGCCGAGCGGATCGACCAAGCCGCGGCGGCGAATCTGGCCATGGGTGCTCGCCGTGATCGCCATCGTGGCGATCGTCGGGAGCACGCTGATGCGGAAGTCGCGCGAGACTCAGGAACAGCGTTACGCGCGGGCGCAGCGCGACAGTGCGCACCGTGCGGACAGCGTGCGCAGGGCCGACAGCGCGCGGGCGGACAGCGTGAGCAAGGCTGTCCTGGTCGGCGGGATGGTCGACAGCACCAGGCTGGCGGAGCAGGCACGGAAGGACAGCATCGCGAAGATCGGCAGCAGCCTGCGCGACGGCGTCGTCGCGGCCATCAGGAGCTACACGAACGCCGTCCAGCGCGGCGACCTCGCCGCGGCGCGAGCGGCATTCCCGCAAGTGCCGGAGGAGGAGCTCGCGCGCTGGCAGAAGGCGCTCGAGAAGTACGATCTGAAGTTCCGCGTCGAGCCGCCGAAGCAGGTCGTGCTGAGCGATCGCGATCTGGTGGCCGACGCCGACGTCGCGCTCGTCGTGACCTACGTCGATCGAGCGACGAAGGAAGTCACCTCGACGAACCGGCTGCCGCGACACGCGACGCTCACGAAGCAGCGTCAGCGCTGGCAGCTCGACGTGTTCAAGCCGCGCTGATTACGGCTTTTTGCCGAGCTTGGTGCGTAGTTCGTTGGCTACCGAGTCGAGCTGCGCCGAATCGTAGCCGACGTCGGGCTCCTCGCCCCGCGCGAAACGCGCTTCCGAGCGCACCTGGAGCGCGCGCCAGTCGT
>Ga0066652_100000213_pt1 | contig 30241 bp, 27 predicted proteins | sample GraSoiAngelo_101_FD_71413 | JGI IMG/M metagenome (GOLD analysis project Ga0066652, IMG submission 71413) | Grasslands soil microbial communities from the Angelo Coastal Reserve, California, USA - 14_0903_02_30cm | ecosystem: Environmental > Terrestrial > Soil > Grasslands | place: USA... | reverse complement strand
CCGTAGACCGGCGTACTGAATTCCGACGTACCGGGGATGATCGACGACATCGGCACTACGGTAAGCGGGAGTCCGGAAACGGGGTAGAGGCCCGTGGCGAGGCCTTGGAAACCCCCCTGTAGCCCGGATAAGTGACCAAGCCGGGCTCGGTTTCGTCCGGTTGGGTGAGGCAGTACACGAAGGGTGCGGGGAATGCATGCGCTCAATAGTGAGCACAGGCAGCTCGTCCCTTCCTACGTGAACTTCAGCGCGAGGATGGCCATGCGGGCGTTTCGTGGCATCGCGATCGGATTGCTCGTGGCGTTGACGGCGCATGCCGCAACGGCGCAATCGACGCGGCATTTCAGGAATTCCTGGTTCTGGGGGGCCAAGGGCGGCGCGATGCTCTATCAGGTACAGAGCGTCAACGGAACGGCGCTCGCGCCGACTGCCGGCATCGACTGGCTCATCACCCGGACACACGGCGGTCTCTACGTGGCGTACGACTACGCCTTCCTCAACGAGGCCGTCCTGGTGAACGACTCGGTCGGTCCGACGGCATTCACGCCGACGGGACGCCAGGTCAATCTCAAGGACATGCACCGTTGGACGATGCTGGGCATGCTCTTCCCGATGCCGAGCCGCGCGTTGCAACCCTACCTGGGACTCGGGTTCGAGCTCGCGTACATCCCGACGGCGGAGCCGCTCGGCGCGTACGCCAACCGGCTGCAACAGGATCTCGTGCTGAACACGATCTCCACGTTCCGCGCCTCCGCGTCGCCGCACGCGATGGTGGGCATTCAATGGCGGCTCCCGATGGTATCGATGTTCGCGCAGGCGAACGCGACCTCGGCCCAGCAGAACTTCTTCCTCTACACGGGGAGCCGGTTCCGCACGATGGTCGAAGCGGGGGTTCGCTACAACATCGGCAGCTCGATCGATCCCATGCGGTAGGCGCGCGCTTCAGCGTGCGCGCGTCGCCCGGTGTCGTTCACGACACCGGGCGTTTTCATTTCCCGACCGGCGTCCGTGGAAAGCGTCCCGGGGTGCGCGACACGTACGGGTTGCCCGCAACGACCCATCGCAGCGGCCAATCCGCTGATCGGCTGATGCCGATGCGTGGGGTCACCAGCACATCCGAGTCGGCGACCGGATCCCCGCGACGGATCACGAGCGGTGCACGATCCAACGGGAGCGCGTTGTGGCGCGCGTCGATGGCAAGGGCGGCGCACAGCTTCCCCGGACCATTGGTGAGATCGACGTCACGCTTCGCGGCGCTGCGACGCCGCCGCATCAGTGCGAGGCCGGTCATCGGCTCGACGGCGCGAATGAGCACGGCACTCGGCATCCCCTCGGCGCGGGTGACCGCATTGAAACACCAGTGAACGCCGTAGATGAAGTAGACGTAGGCGATGCCTGGCGGGCCGTAGAGCGGCTCGGTGCGACGCGTGCGGCCCGCGGCGGCGTGGCACGCCAGATCGTGCTCGCCGATGTAAGCCTCGGTCTCGACGATGCGACCGGCCGCGACGCCCGCCGGGGAGCGGCATTCGAGCACGCAACCGAGCAGCTCGCGCGCGACGACTTCCGTATCGCGCGCGTAGAAGACGCGCGACAGGATGGATGAGGCTGCGGCGCCGGCATCCGCGCGCCGCGCTGGGCGCGCGGCGCGCGGGGTCACGCTTCGTCGGGCTTGGCGGACTTTTTCGCGGCGCGCGCGCGCCGCGGACGCTTTGCCTTCGCCGCAGGCGCCGCGTCTGCCGCGCCCGTACGGGCGCGTTTGCGACCGCGCTTCGCGGGAGCTTCGCGAGGTTCCTCGGGCACTTCCGTGAGTGCCGGCTCCATCGTCGAAGACACCACGCCGAACGAGAGAAGCTCGGGCGGCAGCGTGGCGGGACCGCGACCGCGGGGCACGGCGCGGCCTCGGATGGACCGACGTGATGGCGCGGAGGTGGTCTCCGCCGGACGCGGCGGCTCCGCCTTCGCCAGCTGGTCACTCACCGACGGCGCCGCGGTCGCGCGCGCAACCTCGAAATCATTGCCGCGGCGACGCAGATCGAGGACGTCCGAATCGTGCGCATCCTTGAGAATGCGGATGAAATTGCGCTCGCTCAGACTCTCGCTATCGCGTCCCAGCAGCTCCCGAGCGCGGCCTCGCACCACGGAGGCGCGAACGGAATCGTCGTCCTGGACGAGCGACGCCACCGTCTGTCGCAGCAGATCGAACGCTTCGTCGCGCGTCAGCCGCTCGCCGCTCCCGTCGGCGCCGCCGTTGTCGCTCCCGGCGGGCAGCGCCGGCTGGGACGCTGGCGGAGTGCCGGCTGCCAGCTCCGGTTGATGCTGCCGATCACGACCACCCCGGTCGCGCCCGCGTCCGCGACCTCGACCACCGCGGCCGCCACGCTCTTCACGCTCCGGGCGCGCGCGCTCATCCGCGACCTCGACCGGACGCGCCGCCTCGCCAGCCGACGGAGCTTCCGCGGCCAGCACACCAGCGATGTCGACCTCGAGCTGGTCGTTGTCGAGACGGCGAATGGAGAGCAGACCCTTCACCGCCGCGTCCTGCGTGAACTTCGAGAACTTGCTGTAGTGATGGTTCTTCTCGTCGAAGGTCGGATCGATCTCCTGCATCACCTGCTTGAGTCGATCGGAGCGCATCACGTCGTGATTCTGCTTCATCTGCGTGATCGCTTCCTTCACGAGCTCCCACGGGTCCCATTTCTGGCGCGGCTCTTCATCAGAGCTCTTCACCAGGCCGGCGAGCGCGTTGTAGCTGTAGTACTCGTCGCAGTTCATGACGAGCAGATCACTCGACGATTCGCGGATGCCGACGCCGATGACGTACTTGCCGTACTCCTTCAGCTTGATGACGAGACTGGAGAAGTCAGAGTCGCCGGAGAGCAGGATGATGGTGCCGATCTCGGGACGCGAGAACACGAGCTCCATCGCGTCGATCGCGAGCCGGATGTCCGTCGCGTTCTTCTTCGCCGAGCCGTAGGCGGGGGCGTAGATCAGATCGATCGACGATTCCGTGAGCGGAACGATGTACTGCGGATACCTGCGCCAGTCCGCATAGGCGCGCTGCACGGCGACCTTGCCCTTGATGATGTCGGACGAGAGCAGGTTGCGCAGCTCCTTTCCGAGATCGGACCGGATGCCCATCGTGACGTTGTCGAAGTCGATGAGCAGCGCCGCATTCGGCGCGTGGTGCACGGGATGCACGGGGGCCACCTGTGGCGCAGAGTGCGCTCCTGGACCCCGGTGCACGAGAGCGCTCTGCGAGCGGCTTGGCTCGCGGCGCGGGTGACGATGATTCATGCCAACTTTATTGTAGTGGAAATTGCCAGCGATAAGTGTAATGCAACGCCGGGCTGAGCGCCTCGGATCACGTCCCTAACGCCTTGAGGATCACCCGCTTGGGGCGCCTGCCGTCCCATTCGCCATAGAAGATCCGCTGCCAGGGGCCGAGGTCCAGCCTGCCTGCGGTCACTGGAACGATGACCTCGTGACCGATGGTCAGCGAGCGAAGATGTGCCGCCGCGTTGTCCTCACCCGTGCCGGAATTGTGGCGGTAGCGGTCCGGTTCCCACGGCGCGATGTCCTGCTCGAGCCAGTCGAGGATATCCTGCCACAATCCGGGCTCGTGGTCGTTGACGAAGACCGACGCGGAGATGTGCATCGCCGACACCAGCACAAACCCCTCGGCGATCGCCGCCGTCCGGCGGCAGACCTCGACTTCGTCGGTGATGTCGATGATCTCCTGCCGGCGTGTGGTATTGAACGTGAGATAGGACGTATGCGTTTTCATATTCAATAGTATGTTTGCTCGGAGTTCTTCCCGGTAATCGCCCGGAGCGCGTGTGAAGCGGATCGGATTCCGTGGTCGACTCTTCCTCATCCTGCTGTCGTTCGCACTGGTGCCCACGCTGGTGTTGACGTTCGCGTGGGCGGCGACCACCTGGCTCGCCCTCCCGCTCGGCGTCGGCGCGTGGGACAGCACCGCGGAATCCGGCGCGAAGGTGATCGAGATCGCGCGGGCGCAGCGGCTCTCGCGGTCGGACGCCACCGCCGTCACGGAGCATGAGCAAGCGCTCAAGATCGGCGTGATGCGGTCGAAACAGGCGACGTTCACGTTCCGGCGCCTTGCGCTGGCCGGAGCACTCGCGTCGCTGATCGCGTTCGTGGTGCTCCTGGTCGTGTCGTCGCGCGTCGCCGGGCATCTCAGCCGAAGTCTCAGTCGGCCGCTGCAGGAACTGGTCGGATGGACCGAGCGCATCGCGCAGGGAGAGCCGCTCCCCGACGACCCGCCCAAGCGGGGCGCGCCGGAATTCGCCACGCTTCGCGACCGCATGCGCGACATGGCCGCGGGGCTCGAACGCGGCCGGCGCGCTGCGCTCGAGGCCGAACGGCTATCCGCGTTGCGGGAGACGGCGCGTCAGGTGGCCCACGAGCTGAAAAACCCTCTGACTCCCATCCGCTTTGCGGTGGATCGCCTGCGCCGTCAGGCGCCGGCGGAGCTGCAGGAGACCATCGAGGTGTTGTCCGTGGAGTCGGCGCGGCTCGAGGAGCTCGCGCGCAGCTTCGCTCAGTTCGGCCGCCTGCCTGAAGGTCCGCGCGCGCCGGTCGACCTCGGCGAGCTGGCCCGCTATACGGCGCGATCGTCCGTGCCGTCCAATCTTCCCGTCGCGATCAACGTGGGAACGGACGTGCCCCTCATCGACGGACACCACGAGGCGCTCGCGCGCGCGCTCTCGAACGTGATGCTGAACGCGGTCGAGGCGTGCCGGGACGGCGGATCCATCGCGGTCGACGTCAGCCGCGTCGCGAAGAACGGCAGCTCGGCCGTTCAGTTGTCGGTGCGGGACACCGGCTGCGGCATACCACCCGACCGGATGGCGCGAATCTGGGAGCCGTACGTTACGTACAAGTCAGGAGGGACCGGGCTCGGGCTGGCGATCGCGCGACAGACGGTGCTCGCGCACGAGGGAGACGTGAGCGCCGAAAGCGAACCCGGTCGCGGCACGACCATCCGATTCACCTTTCCGCTCACACACGCCGACCCTGTCACGGGAGGACAACGCTGATGCTCGAGAGCTGGCCACCTGCGATGGTCATCGGACTGGTCGCGACGATCGCCTGGGCGACCGTCTTTGGGGTCGTGGGATACCCGCTCGCTCGCGCCTGGGCCCGGCGACTCGAGCAGCGCAGTGCCCCGAGCACCCCGAGTGACGTCACCGCGCGGCTCGCCCGCATCGAGTCCGCCGTGGACTCCATCGCGCTGGAGGTCGAGCGCGTCGCGGAAGCGCAACGATTCCTCACCAAGCTGCAGACCGAGCGTCAGCCGCTGCCGCGCGGCGAGAACCCCGGCATCCCGCGTTGATCACGGGAGCGAGCCTGTCGCCCTCCACTTCACCCCAGCACAATTGTCGACTGTCCTGATCATCGACGACGAGCCGAACATACGACGCATGGTCGGCGCGCTCCTGGGCGCGGAGGGCTACGACGTGCGCGACGCGTCGGATGGCGCCTCCGGTGTCACGCGGGCACGTGAGCACGAGCCCGACCTCGTGTTGCTCGACCTGATGATGCCGGGGGATCTGGACGGCATGGCCACCCTGGAGCAGCTGCGGCAGGACGTACCCGACTGTCCCGTGGTCATGATGAGCGGCCGTGCCGGACTGAGCGACGCGGTGCGCGCGACGAAGCTCGGCGCATTCACGTTCCTCGAGAAGCCACTGACGCCGGAAGGAGTGCTGCTGGCGCTGACGTCGGCGATGGAGCTGCGTCGGGCGCGGCTCGAGGCGCGCGCGCTGCGCGCCGATCTCGGCCTGGCGGGTGAGATGATCGGCGACAGCCCCGGAATCCAGCGCGTCCGGGACCTGATCCAGCGCGTGGGTCCCACTGATTCACGTGTCCTCATCACGGGTGAGTCCGGCGTCGGGAAGGAGCTCGTGGCGGCGGGCATCCATGCGGCAAGCAGCCGGCGCGAGCGGCCGTTCGTGCGCGTGAACTGCGCCGCGATCCCGCGCGATCTGGTGGAGAGCGAGATGTTCGGCCACGAGAAGGGCTCCTTCACAGGCGCGAGTGAGCGACGCATCGGCCGCTTCGAGCTGGCGCACACCGGCACGCTGCTGCTGGACGAGGTGGGCGACCTCGGCGCGGAAGCACAGGCGAAGCTGCTGCGCGCGATCGAAGCGCGTGAGATCGAGCGCGTGGGTGGCGGGCAGCCCATCCGCGTCGATGTGCGCATCATCGCCGCCACCAACAAGGACCTGCAGCGAGCCGTTCGTGAGGGAAAGTTTCGCGAGGATCTCTTCTTCCGGCTCAACGTCATCCCGCTGAGCGTTCCTCCGCTGCGCGAGCGGCCTTCGGACATTCCGCTGCTGGTGCGGCACTTCTCGGCACTGCATCACGTGCGCACCGGCCACCCGATGGCCCGATGGAGCGCCGACGCGGTCGCGGCGTTCGGACGCTACCGCTGGCCCGGCAACATCCGCGAGTTGGCGAACATCGTGGAGCGCCTGTCGATTCTGCACCCCGGCTCGGAAGTGACCGAGGACGACGTTCGTGCCGTGTTGCCGGTGGAACGCGCGCCGTCAGCCGCTCCCCTCCCGGATCCGGCGGCGCTCGACCGATCGCTGACGGATACGCTGGACGAGTACGAGCGCATGCTGATCGCCCGAGCCCTCTCCATGGCCGGCGGGAACGTGGCGGAAGCCGCGCGGCGTCTCAAGACGGACCGTCCGAATCTTTATCGACGCATGCGTCGTCTTGGGCTCGGACCCGCCGAGGAGTGAATCGGAGGGACACAGTGCCTGCCACCACGATGGGACATGGCGTGCGGCGCTACCAGAGGCAACATTGCGTAAGTCACGCCAGATCCTCGAGTTTCGATCGGCGGACTTAGAGGTACGGTCGGTGCCTACCACGGCGCCGATCCTTCCGGGAGATCGTATGCGTACTGCCCTGCTCGCGTTCGTTGCGACCCTGAGCACGGTCACGATGGGGGCGCAGGAACCGACACTGGATCGTGGCGGGCTGCCGCGCGATATCGCGCGGGAAGCGACACGGATGTTCAATGAGACCGCGGCGCTGCGCGCGACGACCCGGACCGAGATCGACAGCGGCCGCGTCGTCGAGGGCGACGTGGCGGTCATCAACGGACCATTGCTGATCAGTGGACGGGTGACGGGACGCGTGCTCGCGATCAACAGCGAGGTTGTGCTGCGGCCATCCGCGCGGATCGACGGCGACCTGCTGGTCGTCGGTGGCGAGGTGGAAGGACGACACGTCGCGTATATCGGCGGCGAGATCCGGATCTATCGGCAGACGCTCGACTACGTCCAGGAAGGCGATCGCATCTACCCCGAGCGCACCGTCGCGAACAACGACGACAGCGGGTGGTGGCGGCGCTGGGAGCGGACGCATCGTCGCAGCGGGAGCAAGCTGCAGATCGCGAGCGCCGGAGCCTACAATCGCGTGGAAGGGCTGCCGATCAACCTCGGCCCGCAGGTTTACTACAACGCGCCGTGGGGCACGGCCCGGGTGGGCGCGTATGCGGTGCTGCGGACCGAGAGCAGCTTCTCGGGCACCGATGAGGACATCGGCCACAACGTGAACACCGAGCTCCGGTTCGGGCGGCGCGGCGGTCTGCTGGTGGGCGGCCGCGTGTACAACGTGATCGAACCCACGGAGAGCTGGCAGCTGTCCGAGCTGGAGGCAGGGCTCGCGGCGTTCGTCTTCCGGCGCGACTACCGCGATTACTACTCGCGACATGGCGGCCAGGGACGCCTTGGATTCTTCGTCCGGCGCGGCGCGGACATCTCCCTGGCATACGGCGAGGAGCGCTGGGATTCACTGACGGCGCAGAATCCCTGGACGCTCACGCGACAGGGCGCGGGCTGGCGTCCCAATCCGGCCTTCGACCAGGGCAAGCTGCACCTGCTCAATGCCACCCTGCGAATCGACACGCGCAACGATTACGACAATCCGTGGTCGGGCTGGTACGTGCTCGCGGATGTGGAGCACGGGAATGGCGACATGGCGGCGTACGCCGCGCGGTCGACGCCCGTTGCGACTCCGTCGCCTGGACAGTTTCAGTACGCACGCGGCTTCATGGACCTGCGACGCTACAATCGAGTGTCGCCCGACGCGCAGCTGAACTTCCGCGTGGTCCTGGGCGGATGGCTCAACGGCAACGCGCTGCCACTGCAGCGTCGATTCGCCGTGGACGGTCCGGGGGCGCTGCCCGGCTACGATTTCCGCTCGCCCGGGACATCGGCGACGCTCACGTGTCACGACGGTGTCGCCGTCGTGGCCGGGACTCCAGGACAGTGCGATCGCATGGCGCTGGCGACGGTGGAATACCGCGGCGATCTCCACTTCGATCTGTTCACGGACTGGGACGACGACCATTACATGCGGAGCCACTCGAACGGCGTGTGGGTGTTCTTCGCCGACGCCGGACGCGGCTGGCTGGTGGGCACGCCGACGGCCGGCGACTCGCTGACCTACACGTCCGGGGACATGCCCGCGCTGTCGTCGTTCAAGTCGGACCTGGGACTGGGACTCGACTTCGACATTGTCGGTGTGTACGTCGCGAAAGCGTTGAACGCGCCGAAGGTACCCGCCAACTTCTTCCTGCGGATTCGACATCGCTTCTGATCGACGTGCGTAAACGCCTCGAGGTCGGCGCGCTGCTGCTGCTGATTGCAGCACCCGCGGTCGCACAACGCGGCCCGCAGCTCGACGTCGCTCCGCTTGCGGCGCACTCGCCGCCATCGGGTGCCTCCGTGCGCGCGACGCGCATCCTCGGCGATCGCGATATGCGCGAGCTGCTGCAGAACGGCTTTCCGGCGGCGCTTCGCTTCCGACTCGAGCTCTGGCGCGTGGGCGGGCTCTTCGACGACATCGAGTCCGCGACGCAATGGGAGATGCTGGTCCGGTACGACCCGTACGCGAAGCAGTATCTCGTCGTGCGTCGTCAGGGTGCCGGCGGCGGCGCGCTGGAAGATTTTGGCGGCTTCGCGACGCTCGAGGACGCGGAGAGTGTCATGCAGCGACCGTTCCCCGTGGCGCTGGCTCCGCGGCGTGGAGGAAGTCGCTACTACTACAATGTGGTGCTCGACGTCGAGACGCTGTCGGTGAGTGATCTCGACGAGCTGCAGCGATGGCTCAGCGGTGAGCTGCAGCCAGCGGTCCGTGGAAAGCGCGCGCCGCTCAGCGCGCTGCGGCGGGGATTCGGTACGCTGCTCTCGCGCGTGCTCGGCGGCGAGAAGCGTCACTACGAGGCGAGATCGGGAACGTTCCGCGTCTAGTGGCGCGGATGCCCGTGATGGCCGTGGTGTCCGCCGTGATGCTTGTCGTCGTGCGCGCGCACGTCGGGGTGACGCGGCTCGCGATTGGCTTCGCGATTATGCTCGCGATTATGCCCGGTCGGCATGCGCTGTTCCAGGGCCTCCAGCTGGTGCAGCACCTGGTCGCCGTAGAACGTGCGAATGTAGCGCGCCTGGATGGGCGTGAGCCGACGCACCGCCCAGCTGAGATGCACGAAATGCGGCTCGACGGGGTGCGTGAGCGGGTGCATCCCGATCTCCTCGGGCAACCGATTGCCCTTCCGTGTATTGCACGGGCTGCACGCGGTGATGACGTTGGTCCAGTCGTTCGTGCCGCCGCGTGAGAGCGGAATGAGGTGATCGCGCGTGAGCGCTTCGCGCGGCTTGAACTCCGTGACATGCCGGCCGCAGTATTGACACTTGTACTGGTCGCGCGCGAACAGGAACGTGTTCGTGACGTGACGACGGAACCGGCGCGGCACGTGAACGAACCGCGTCAATCGGATCACCGCGGGGCGCGGAATGCTGAGCCGTTCGGACCGAACGATCCGGTCGTGATCGGCTTCGATGATTTCCGCCTTGCCGTCGATGACCAGTCGCAGCGCACGCTTCAGCGGAACCATCGTCAATGGCTCGAACGAAGCGTTGAGCGCGAGGCACCCCAGAATCACAACCTTAAACTACGGCTGTTTCCCGGCCTCTACAAGAGATACGGGCGTCGTATTTCTTGCGTCACAACGACTTAACAGCCGTCTAACGCGCGGCGACCGCCTCGGGCACCATGGTGAGCCATCCGTGCCGATCCGAGACCGTGCCGCGCGCGATCCCGAGATACTCGCGCTGAATCCGCTGTGTGATGGGACCCGGGCGTCCTTCGCCGACCGGTATCCGATCGACGCTCCGAATCGGCGTGATCTCGGCCGCCGTACCACAGAAGAACAGCTCGTCGGCGATGTACAGAAACTCGCGTGGCATGACCTGCTCGCGCACGTCGACGCCGAGATCGCGAGCGATCGTCACGACTGAATCGCGCGTGATGCCCTGCAGGATGCCGCCGCTGATCGGCGCGGTGAACAGGCAGCCGTCGCGCACCGCGAAGAGATTCTCTCCACTGCCCTCGGACACGAAGCCGAAGGAGTCCAGCATCACGCCCTCGGAGTAGTTGTCCTGTCGCGCTTCCATCTTCGAAAGCTGGGAGTTCAGGTAATTCCCGCCCGCCTTCGCCATGGTGGGGAACGTGCTCGGTGCGGCGCGACGCCAGCTCGAGACTCGCACGTCGACGCCCTTCTCGACGCCTTCCTTGCCGAGGTAGGTGCCCCAGTGCCACGCGATCATGAACACCTCGATCGGGACGCCGCCGCCGAAGACCCCCATCTGCTCGCCGGTGCGAATGACGAGGGGACGCAGGTAGCACTCCTTGAGGTCGTTGCCCGCGACGGTATCCACCATGCCCTGCACCAGCTCGTCCAATGAATACCGCAGTGGCATGCGGTAGATGCGGCACGAATCGATGAGGCGGCGCATGTGCTCGCGCGCGCGGAATATCGCGCCGCCGTTCGGCGTCTCGTAGCACCGGACTCCCTCGAAGATGCTCGAGCCGTAGTGCACGACGTGGCTCATCACGTGAATCGTGGCGTCTTCCCAGTTCACGAGCTGGCCGTCGCGCCAGATGCGGTTCGTCCGTCCGTCGAGGTCGGCAGGCTTTGCCATGGTGCGGTCCGATGAAGGGTGTGGCACGAAAGAGTCTAATGGCGGCCGGAGGAGCGCGCTAACGCGTAGTCGCCTGCGCGCGCGCCCACTCGGCCATCAATCGCGCGCTGGCGTCGACGCGCGCGACAAGCGCCGAATCCTCGGCGAGCAGGCGACCCTCCACCACCAGCTCGCGACCCGCCACGACGACGAGTGACGCGGCCGTACCGGGCAGCGCGAATATCGCAGTGCTGTCCGCGTCATGCACCGGCGCCACGTGTGCGGCGAGCGGAAAGGCGGCGAGGTCCGCACTCTTGCCCGCTTCCAGGGTGCCGATCTCCGCGTCGAGCCCAAGCGCGCGCGCGCCTCCGAGCGTCGCCACCTGCAGCGCGTCCCGCGCGCACAGCACGTCGTGGCGTGCGACCCGCGCCCGCTGCGCGAGGACCGCCGCCCGCGCCTCCGCCAGCATGTCCATTCGATTGTTGCTGGCGACGGAGTCGGAACCCAGGGCGACCGTGACACCGGCGTCGAGAAATTCCAGGAGCGGCGCGGTGCCGTGACCGAGCTTGGCGTTCGAGATCGGACAGTGGGCGATGGGAGCAGCGTGGCTCGCCACGTTCGCGATGTCGGTGGCGTCCAGGCGAACGCAATGAATCAGCAATGGGCGTCGCTGCAGCACGCCGGTGCGCTGGAGCAGCTCGATGCTGCTGCGGGCGCGGGGCTGTATGTCGATGCCGCGTTTGCGCAGCCCGCGCGCGAAGAAGCCGTCGCCGGCGGCGACGAGCTCGCGCTCAGCTTCGCTCTCGGCGATATGGACCGCGATCCCGAGCGACTCGTCCTCGGCATATCGCGCGACGGCAGCGTACAGGTCATCGCTGACCGTATACGGCGCATGCGGCGAGACGCCCACGCGCACGAGCGCCGTCTGCCGCGGACGCAGCATATCGACCTTCGCCCGAAGACCGGCCATCGACTCCTCACACTGCCTGGGGTCGGGGCCGAAGACCTCCTGATACATGATGCCGCGGATGCCGGCCTCGAGCATCGCGTCGAACGCGACGCCGGTGTCGCAGGTGTCGGCGTAGGTCGTGATGCCGTGCCGGATGCCTTCCACCAGTCCGAGTCGCGCCGCATCCAGCATCCGCTCGCGGTCGAGCACCGCGCGCTTTACGCCGTTGAGGCGGAGAATCCACTGGGGGAAATCGAGATCCTCGAGGAAGCCCCGCATGGCGGTCAGCTCGAGGTGACAATGCGCGTTGACGAGACCGGGCATGAGCAGCGCGTCGCCGAGGTCGACACGATCTCCGCGCGGAGCTCCACTCGCCGCACCCACGTATTGGATGCGTCCGTCGTCGACCGCGACGGCGCCATTCTCGATCGGCGGCGCGCTGATGGGCAGCACCCATCGCGCGATGTACGTGATCACGCGCTCAGCGCGGCCGCGCTCGGCCCTGCTGTTGCGGACGGATGACCGGAGGCCGGATCGTGTCGCGCTGCGGCGTGCCGCGCTTCACGCTGTCGATCTTGATATGTCGCGATGTGTCGGTACGCAGCGGCGGCGTGGGCAGGTTCGGCGACGGAGTGATGGGACGCGGCGTCGCGGGCGGGATCGACGTCCCGGGCCGCGGCATGGTGGGCTGCGTATGAGTCAGTCCGGCTGTATCACGGGGATTGGCCTGGCGAAGGATGGGAACCGCGCCGGGAACCACGCGCCCGCCGAGCGGACTCGCCGGCATGCTGCTCATGTTCGTATCACGTGGCAGCGCTCCGCCGGGATTTGTCGGTGGCACGGTGCCTGGCGGATAGGTCGAGAAGCCGCTCGTATCCGTCGGCATCAATCCCGGCATCAGGTTGCACGGCATCGTGGGCTCGGTGCCGGCGATGAAGAACTCGGTGGCTTCGACGCCCGGACATCCCGGCGCCCACTGCGAGTTGGTAAGCAGATCGACTGTCGCCGTCACGATGCCCGCGGGACGCGGCCAGTCCGGCGGCGCGGGCTTGCGGCGATAGACCTCGGTCATGAAAGCCGTCCACGCGGGTGCGGCGAGGCGGCCGCCCTGCGCGTTGGTCATGATGCGCTCTGGCTTGTCGAATCCCATCCAGACACCGGCGACGAGGTCACTCGTGTAGCCGAGGTACCACACATCCGTGTAGTCATTGGTCGTACCGGTCTTGCCCCCCGCGGGAATGGAGAAGAGCGCCCCCACGCTAGCCGCCGCCGTGCCCTTCCTGACAACGTCCTTCATCATGTCGACCATCAACCACGCTTCCTCGGGCGACAACACCGGCACGCGCACGGGTTCAGGCGCCCACAGCACCTCACCCTGGGCGTTTTCAACGCGCATGATGCCCGTCGCGCGGGCCTGCATGCCGAGCGTCGCGAAGGCCGAGTAGGCGGCGATCATCTCGATCGGATACACGTCCGCCGCACCGATGTGAATCGACGGATACGGCGGGATCGGCGTCGACAGGCCGAGCTTGCGCGCCATGTCGATCACCGTCTGCTCGCCGAGCTCCATGCCAAGCCGGATCGTGGGCACGTTGCGAGACTCGTAGAGCGCCTTGCGCAGAGGAATCTGCCCCTCGTACTGGCCGTCGTAGTTCTGGGGACTCCAGGTATCACCCTGCACCATCGGCAACGTGAGCGGCGAGTCATCGAGGATGTACGTGGGCGGGCGTCCGTTCTGTATCGCGGCCGAGTATACGACGGGCTTGAACGTGGATCCGGGCTGCCGCAGCGCCTGGACGGCACGATTGAACTTCGAGTCGTCGAAGTCGCGGCCGCCGACGAGCGCGCGTACCGCTCCGGTGCGCGGGTCCATCGCCAGGAACGCGCCCTGGAGATAAGGCGAGCTCGGGGTCTCGCGCTCGGCGCTGCCACTCGACTGCGCGAGGTACTGCTCGTACGTCACGTGCTTGTACGTGCCGTAGCGGCCGGACTCGATGGCGCGCATCTGACGCTCGAGCGATCGCTCCGCCGCTGACTGGAGGTCGAGGTCGAGCGTGGTGTAGACCTTCAGCCCCTGCTCGTAGAGTTGCTGCCCGAACTGCTGATCGAGCAGCTGGCGAATCCATTCGACGAAGTACGGCGCAACGTCTCCGGATTCGGTGTGCGTCGCCAGTCGCAGCGGATATGCCTTGCCGAGGCTCGCGTCCGCGTCGCCGACCATGCCCTCCCGCCGCATGACCTCGATGATCGTGTTGCGCCGCTGCACCGCGCGGTCGGGAAACTTGCGCGGGTTGTAGCGCTCCGGTGCGCGCGGCAATCCCGCGAGCGTGGCCGCCTCCGCGAGGTTCAGGTCCTTCGCGGATTTGCCGAAGTACCGCTGCGCGGCGGTCTCGACGCCATTCGCGCCGTTGCCGAGATAGATCTGGTTGAGATACAGCTCGAGGATCCGATCCTTGGGATACCGCGCTTCGATGCCGCGCGCGATCTTGATCTCCTTGAGCTTGCGGGTGAGGCCACCCATGCCCGTGCGCTCTCGCCGGTTGATGCGCTCCGGGAAGATGTTGCCGGCGAGCTGCATCGTGATCGTCGAGAATCCCTGGCTGAAGCTGCGCGTCTTCACGACGTTCCACATCGCGCCCGGGACGCGATACCAATCGATGCCGGAGTGATCGTAGAAGCGCTTGTCTTCGATCACCACGAATGCGTCCTTCACGACCGGCGGAATGTCCGAGATCTTCACGAGCGTGCGGCGCTCCAGGCCGAGCTCGGCGATGAAGCGCCCGTCGGCCGCGTAGAGCTTGGAGGTCTGCCGCGGCGTGTACGACTCGAGCTCTTCCACGGCAGGGCAGGAGTTGGCGCGGCAGACCAGCGCCCACGCGGCGTACGCGAACCCGGCGCCGAAGGAGATGCCGAAGGTGAGCGTCACGTACGTCCAGCGCATCAACTTCGGATGACGCGCCCTGAACGCTGCGAACCTTCTGAGCTGCGGAGTGACTGCGGAACTCTTACGCGGCGTCTGCGCCATGGCCTCGGAAGCTAACTGACATTCATACCACGCGGACCTAGTTTTGGTGCCATGCCCGCGCACCCACTCCTGGACGAATTGCGCTGGCGTGGGATGCTGCACCAGCACACAGACGGTCTGTCCGACGCGCTGTCACGGGGCACGGTGTCCGCGTACTGCGGATTCGATCCCACCGCCGCGAGCCTTCACGTCGGCAATCTCGTCCCGGTGATGGGACTAGTGCACGTCCAGCGCCACGGACACCGTCCGGTGTTCCTCGCGGGCGGCGGCACGGGCATGATCGGCGACCCGAGCGGCAAGTCATCCGAGCGGCAGCTGCTCGCGCTGGAGGAGATCGCACACAACACGGAGCAGATCCGTCAGCAGCTGGAGCGGTTCGTGGATCCCTCGGGCACGAACGGGGCGTTGATGCGCAACAACGCCGACTGGCTCGTACCGCTCAAGGCCATCGAGTTCATGCGCGACGTCGGCAAGCACTTCACCGTGAACTACATGACGCAGAAGGAATCGGTGAAGGCGCGGCTCGAGGCCGGCCTGTCCTACACGGAATTCTCGTACATGCTGCTGCAGGCCTATGACTACCTGCAGCTGCACCACCAGCATGGCGTGACGCTTCAGGTGGGCGGCAGCGACCAGTGGGGGAACATCACGGCGGGGATCGAGCTCATCCGGCGCAGCGCCGGCGTGGAGGCGCACGCCCTCACCTTCCCACTCCTCACGACGGCATCGGGCACGAAGTTCGGCAAGACCGAGGCGGGTGCGGTGTGGCTCGATCCTGAACGCACGTCGCCATACCGCTTCTACCAGTTCTGGATCAACACCGACGATCGCGACGTGTCACAGATGCTGCGGTACTTCACCCTGCTGGGGCGGTCGGAGGTGGAGCGATTGGACATGGCGACGCGCGACCAGCCGGAGGCGCGCGAGGCGCAGCGTGCGCTCGCGGCGGACGTGACTCGGCGCGTACATGGCGACGATGCGCTGCGCGCCGCCGACGAGGTGTCGCAGCTGCTTTTCGGCAAGGGCGATCCCGCCTCGCTGTCCGCGGGAGCGTTGCGTCAGCTCGAGCAGGAGATCCCTGTGTTCGAGCTCACCACCTCGAACAGCCTTGGCATCGCGGACCTGATCGCAGCGTTGACGCAGGGCAAGGACGCCCTGTTCAAGAGTCGCGGTGACGCGAAGCGCGCGGTGGATCAGGGCGGCTTCTATGTGAATGGACAGCGAGTCGGATCCATGGATTTCGCGCTCGACAAGTCGCAGCTGTTGCATGGTCAATATGTGCTGGCGCGCAAAGGATCTCGGTCGTACGGCCTGCTGCGCGTGTCATCCTGAGTCGAGGTCAGGCGCTTCGCTCAGGATGACGAGTCCAGTCGCTCAGGATGACGAGTCCAGCGCTTCGAGCGCGGCCTGCACGTCGGCACGCGTGTTGTACATGTGCGGCGACAGTCGGATGTTCCCCTCGCGCAGCGAATGTACGATGCCGCGCTTCTTCAGACGCGCGCTCGCCTTTTCGCCGTCCGGCGGACGAATGCAGGCGATTCCTCCACGTCGTTCCGGCGCCGATGGCGTGACCAGCTTCACGGTTCGCCGGTCGCGCGTCCACTCGACAATGTCATTCACCAGCCCTTCTATATGGTTGGCGACGTTGTCGGGTCCCAGCTCGAAGAACAGCTCGAGACTCGCGTTCATGCCCGCGAAATCGTGGAACGGCAGGGTGATGAACTCGAAGCGCCGGGCGTCGTCGCGCCAGGTCATGTCGTAGTCGCGCAGGCGCCGGAAATCATCCGTGCCCTTCGGCGCCATCCAGCTCACGATGGGCGGATCCAGGCGACGCACGAGGTCGTCGCGCACGTAGACGAAGCCGGCGCCCCACGGCGACAGCAGCCACTTCTGCGCGCCACAGGCGAGGATGTCGACGTGAAGCTGATGAAGGTCGAGGGGCACGGCCCCGACGCCCTGGATCGCGTCCACCACAAAGAAGATTCCGCGCTCGCGACACGCATTTCCGATTCGATCGAGATCCACACGAGCGCCGTTCCCTGAATCGAGCCACGATACGGACACGCACTTCACCCGATGGTCGTCCATCGCGCGCAGCAAGTCATCCAGCTCCAGCACGCCGTCGCTCAGTGGGATGCGACGGTACTCGAGCTGCCGGGCGTTCGCGGCTGCCCACCACGGATAGATGTTCGCGGGAAACTCGAGGTCGGGTGTGATGACCACGTCTCCCGGCTCCAGCGGGAGCCCGAGCGCCGCCACGTTGATGCCGTAGGACGTGTTGACGGCGAGCGCGATCTCCGCGGGTGACGCTCCAATCAGCCGCGCGACGAGCTCGCGTGAGCGCGCGAGCGTCGCGAAGAGCTTCTCGTCGCTCAGCTTCTGCGGAGTGGCTCGCAGGCGCGTCCATTCGGTGACGGCCTCGATACAACGATGCGGCAGCGGTCCGGTCGACGCCGCATTCAGGAACGTTGCGTCGCCCGTCAGCGCCCACGGAAACTCGCTGGCGCGCAACCCGTGGACGTCGAGATCTGTCGGCTTCGGCGACGCCATCCGTTGCGGCTGCTGCGCGGTGCGCGCGGTCACGTGCGTTCGCGCTCGGCGACAGCCTCGATGGCGATCTTCCGCTTCGCGCGCGGATCGAGCGCATCGCGCAACGCGTCCCCGAGGAGGTTGAAGCCGAGCACCGTCAGTCCGATCGCGATGCCAGGGAACAGCGACGTCCACGGGGCGCCGCGCAGCTGACTGAGATCACGGCCGTCGGCGATCATCGCGCCCCAGCTTGGTGTGGGAGGCTGCACGCCGAGGCCGAGGAACGACAACGAGGCTTCCGCCATGATCGCCGCGGCGACGCCGAGGGTGGCGGCGATCAACACGGGCGCGATGACCGCGGGCAGCACGTGCTTCGCGATGATATGGGGATTGCGCGCCCCCAGGGCGCGCATGGCCTGGACGTACTCGAGCTCACGCACCACGAGCACCTGGCCGCGGACGAGGCGCGCCATGCCCGCCCATCCCACGAGCCCGATCGTGAGAAACACGACGGTCAGTGACGGCTGCAGTGCCGCCACGAGCGCGATGAGCAGCAGCAGCGTTGGGAACGCGAGCGTGACGTCCGCGAGGCGCATGATCAGCTCGTCCACCCACTTGCCGTAGTAGCCCGCCGCGAGGCCGAGCACGACGCCGAGCGCCAGCGCGATACCCTGTGAGATGAGACCGACACTCAGGGAGATACGCGCGCCGTAGACGAGGCGGGCCCAGACGTCCCGACCCTGGATGTCTGTGCCGAGCCAGTGCGTGGACGACGGCCCCTGCAGTCCGTTGATCAGATCGATCGCCGTCGGATCATGTCGCGCAATGGCCGGCGCGCCGAGCGCCGCGAAGACCATGAGCGCAATGACGAGCACGCCAAACCATGCTCGCGCATCGCGACGCAGATGTTCGGTGGCTCGGCTCATTTCAGAGGGTCCCCCAGCTCCGGCGGTGTGTCGGGAAGCTGATGCTTCCAGCGACGATGATGCCAGAAGTACTGCTCGGGCGCACGTCGAACCCAGCGTTCGAGGGCGGCCGTGTAGCCGGCCACGATGCGATCCACGTCGGCGTTTCGGTCGCCGGTCTCCGTCACGGGGATCTCCTCCAATCCCATTGTGAACCGGCCGTCCGGTTTCCGAAGGGGCGCAACGAAGACGACGGGCGTCCTGAGCCGAAGTGCGAAGACACCTGGCCCCCGGGGCGTCTTCGCCATCCGCCCGAAAAAGGGAACCCAGCTGGACGCGAGCCCGGCCGCGCCCTGATCCATGAGCAGCGCGACCGCGCCGTTCTCCTTGAGCACGCGGGGCACGCGGCGTACGGCGTCCCCATCCCAGATGGCCTCGACACCGAGTCGTCCGCGGGTGCGATTGAGATAGCGGTCGAAGAGCGGATTCTCCATCTGGCGGGCCACGGCGTGCATGCGAAGTCCCCGCGCGGCGAGATAGTTGCCCGCCAGCTCCCAGTTGCCGAGGTGTCCCGCCACCAGAATCACACCGCGACCGCGGCTCAGGGCACTATCGATCAGATGCCATTCGGGTGGATCGTCCACCAGCTCCAGGACCTTGCGGCTGTCATAGCGCGGCAGCACCGCCGCCTCGATGGTCGTGCGCCCGAAGTGCTCGTATGACGCGCGCGCAACTTCATGCACGCGCTCAGACGACCACTCGGGGAACGCGGCGGCGAGCTGCTTCTCCACGACGCGCCGACGAATACCGAGGGGTGAATAGCCCCACGCGCCGATCCGAGCGCCGACGTCACTGGAACGCTGGAATCCAAGCGCGCCAAGCGCGCCGATGGTGGCGCGAAGTGCCGCGTACTGCGCGCGGTGCCTGAACACCACGTCGCGTTCCGGCCGGTCCGGGACGACGGGTGGCTGGGTTGCCACGACGCCATGCGCCGTCATCGCCGCGCCGCAGAAGCCGTCGCGCGCATGGCCGCCTCGAAACCGGCGATCATGGCATCGAACGAGAATTCGCGCTGCAGTCGCACACGGCCTGCCTGGCCCATCTGCGCGCTCAACTCGCGCTTGGCCAGGAAGGCCGCGACCGACGCGGCGGTCTCGGTGGCGTCATCACTGGCGAGGAGAATGCCGGCGCTGCCATCCGCGACGTAATGCTCGGTCAGGGGCGTGCGCTCCGCGACGATCGGGACACCGAATGCCATGCAGTCGAGCGCCGCGAACGCCGCGGCGTCTCCCTCGCCCGCGATCCAACCCACATCCGCCGCGCGAATGATGGAGAGCTCGTCGTCGCGAATGCCGAGGTACGTGATCATGGCGCTGATCCCGAGCGCGGCGCCGTGCATGCGCAGCTCGTCCAGATCGCCGGTGCCGAGCACGACGAGGTGCAGCTCCGGATGACGCGAGGCCAGCATGGAGAGCGAGCGAATAGCCGACAACACGCGCTGCGGATGCCGGCCATCCTGGATGCAGACGACCACGCGAGCATTGGCCGTCGCGCCCAGCATGGCGCGTTCCGCTGGGACGATCGAGTCGTGCAGGGCGAGGTCGACCGCGAGGGGAGCCACGGCTGTCGGTATGGTCCCGCCCTGATCCGCGCCGCCCTCGCGATCCGCGTCGGTCGTGAAGAGCAGCGCGGTCGGCGCCAATCGCGACGCGAAGGTGCCGCGCCGCGATCGGGTGGCGACCGCGAAGGGCGGAATGCGCCTGATGACGCACGCCGCGCCGCGCGCGAAGCGGACGGCGGAGCCGGCGACGTATTGCTCGGCGTCCGTATGCACGAACACGACGTCGACCGCGCGCTCGCGGATCGTATCTCGCAGGTGCCACCCTGCCGCCGTTCCCGACGCGCGCGTGCGCAGTGGCACGATTGGCAGCTCGGTGGTTTGCGCGTGCACGTGCACCGGACAATCGGACTCGCATGCGATGACGATGTCGTGCCCTCGCTGGCTCAATCCCTTCGCGGCGACGAGAAACGCGCGAGCGCTCGCGCTCCACGCGCCGCCGGAGACGAGGAACAGGATGCGCATCACGCGGGCGCGGCCGCGCGCTCGGGCGAACGGAACTGCAGCGAATGCAGGCGATGGTACATGCCCCGCCGGCCAAGCAGCTCGTCATGAGTGCCACGCTCGACGATGCGTCCCTGGTCCATCACGAGAATGAGGCTTGCGTGCGCGACGGTGGATAGCCGGTGCGCGATGACGAACACGGTCCGGCCTTCGAGCAGGCGCTCGATGGCCTCCTGGACCAGGCGCTCGGACTCGGTGTCGAGCGCGGACGTGGCCTCATCGAGGATGAGAATCGGCGGGTCCGAGAGGAGAGCGCGCGCGATGGCGAGCCGCTGACGCTGCCCGCCCGACAACCGCGTACCGCGCTCGCCGAGAATCGTGTCGTAGCCCTGCGGCAGGCGCGAGATGAACTCGTGCGCGTTGGCGTCACGCGCTGCCTGTTCCACCTGCTCGCGGGTGCTCGACGCCGCGGCGCCGTAGGCGATGTTGCGATAGACGGTGTCGTTGAAGAGCACCGTATCCTGGCTCACGATGCCGATGAGCGAGCGCAGCGCGGGCAGCTGGATCTCGCGCGTGTCGATTCCGTCCAGCAGGATGCGTCCGCTGCTCGCCTCGTAGAAGCGCGGGATGAGATCCACGAGCGTGCTCTTCCCCGCGCCGCTCGGTCCCACGAGCGCGATGACGTCGCCGCGCCGTGCGCGAAAGGAGATGTCGCTGAGCACCGGCTCCGCCTCGTAGGCGAAAGTCACGTGATCGAACTCGACGCCGTCGCGGAACGTCGCCGCGGTGCGTGTGCCATGGTCGAGCTGCGTTTCCGTGGGTTGATCGAGCACCGCGAACAGGCGTTCCGCGGCGGCGAGCGACTGCTGCGCGGTCGTGGGCATCTGCGACAGCTGCTTGAGCGGCGGGAGCAGGCGCATCACGATGATCATGAAGGTGATGAGTCGCGCGCCGTCCATCGCCCTGCTCGCGCCGAGGGCCTGCTGCGCGCCGATCCAGAGGATCAACACGGCGATCGTCGTCCCGATCAACTCGGTCATCGGCTGCGAGAGGAACGCGATCCGCGTGATGCGCGCCGCTCCGGTGGCGTAGCTGGCGCTCGCGCTGGTGAACCGCGCGTCCTCGTACGGCTCGCCGCGGAACGATTTCACCAGCCGCACGCCGCTGATCACTTCCTGCAGCACACTGGTGATCTCGCCGTACTCGCCACGCAGGCGGCGATGGCCGCGTCGCAGCTTCCGCAGCAGCGGCTGCAGCGCCAGCGTCAACACCGGCGCGATCACGAGCGCGAGAAAGGTCAGGCGCGGTGAGATCAAGAGGAGCACGACGACGTTCACCACGATCATCGTGCCGTTCTGAAGGGTACGCGTCGCCACTTCGGTCAGGACCGCGCGCGTCTGCTCGGTGTCCGCGAGGACCGTCGACATGATCTGCCCCGTCTTCGTGCGCTGGAAATACCCGATCGGCAGCCGCTGCAGGTGCTTGAAGACCGCGTCGCGCAGATCGCGTGTCACGAACTCCTGGAGGCCTGCACCAAGCTGCCCGCCGAGCCACACGAACACGTTCTTGAAGAGCACGAGCGTCAGGATCACGAAGATCACCGCGCGCAGCGATGTCATGGGCTGCGCGGGATCCAGAAAGGCGCCGATCGTGCGCTTCTGCACGTTCGCCAGCCATCCGAGATCGGACGGGATGAGGTCCTGCTGCCGGAACAGCGCGTTCAGGAACGGGATGAGCAGCGTGAACGCGAAGCCATCCAGCACCGAGGCGAGCATGTTGCTCGCCATCGCCGCCGCCATTCGAGCCGCGTGCGGCCGAAGAAAACCGAACAGCCGGCGGTAAATCCCCATGATGGCCCTAAGATAATTGGCCTCTTAAGATTGCCGGTGCCGACTATGTCGCACGCCGCGCCCCCCGACACCTCGAATTCGCGCCGACCGGTTCAGCCGCCAGGCGCGCCGCGCGCGCCATACTCGTTGGAGCCGACGAGCTTTCCGCTGCCGGCGTTGGCGATGTCGATCGGACGCGCACCGCTGGGCGGGCCGCGCGAGATCGCCCTGGCGTGCTTTCTCGTGGGGCGGCTCGTCCGCGACGCAGCGCAGAGCGACGACCTGTTGACCGCGGATCAGCGGCGCGTGCGCGCTCAGGGGGCGAAGCAGTGGCTCGGGTCGGCGGCGCTGCCTGCCACCATCCGGTCCGCCCTGGTTCGGCTGGCCGAGACGACAGTCGGTGTGGACTCGAACGCAGTGCGCGCGGCGCTCGAGTCCGTGATGACGGTCACGGCAAATCAACTCGATTCGGGCGCACGTTTAGAGCTCGGTCGGCTCGCGCAAGCCGTTGTAGAATAGGCACTTCATTCTTTCGATAGCGCGGGCCGGGCCGTATCTTGGGCCATGGCCCGGAGCAAGGACATCTCGCCGCTTTCGAAGGTTCTCGCCCGCGCCGACGCCGTCGCTGACGGTGCTCGGTCGCCCGACACGATCCCCACCGGCTTCCCGAGCCTCGACCGGCTGCTCGGGGGCGGGCTGCGCCGTGGCGACCTGGTGGTCCTCGGCGGCGACGTCGGGAGCGGGAAATCGGCGCTTTCGCTGGCGATCGCGATGCGCGCCGCGCAGGAACGCCACCGCGTGGCGTTTTACTCCGGCGAAATGTCGATGGATCGCCTGCACGAGCGCGCGCTCGCGATCGAAGGACGCGTTCGCGTGGACGACCTGCGTCAGGGTGTGCCCAACGACGTGGCGCGCGCCTCTGTCGGCGCCGCAGCGATCCGCATGCGAGAGGGGTTTCCGCGCCTGGATGTATTGTCAACCGAGGGCGTCGCGCGTCTTGCTGAGGATGTGCGGGGCTCGCGGCTCGACCTGCTGTTCGTCGATTCGCTGCAGTGGCTGACTGCGGGTGTGCGGCCGGCCGACGAAGAGCTCGCGGACGCGATACGCCGTCTCAAGGCGCTGGCGATCGAGGAGCACATGGCCATATTCACGAACGCCCACTTGCCTCATCTGACGGCCCGCGACGACCGTCGTCCGCAGCTGGACGATTTCGGAGCGCGCGGCGCCGTGAAGCAACACGCGGACGTGGTGCTCGCGCTGTTTCGCGAAGACATGTACGACCGCCGGCGCGAGATCGAAGGCGCCACGGAACTGATCGTCCGCAAGAACCGCAACGGCAGCACCGGATACGTGGACCTGTATTTCTACGCGCAGTGGATGCGGTTCGAAGACATGGTGGATCCCGACCGTTAGGAGACAGAAGATCATGCGTTCCCTCCGCTCGCTCGTCGCCGCAGGCGTTGCGATGCTCATCGTCGGTTGCGCGTCGACGGGACAGATGTCCCCCACCGCCGTCACGCGTCTCGAGCGTGCTCGCGCGCAGCGCCCGAATGATGCCGGCGTCGTCCGGCAGCTCGGCATCGCCTACTACAAGGCGAACCGCCTGGCCGACGCCCGTACGCAGCTGAATCGCGCGGCCACGCTCAACCCACGCGACGGAACCGCGGCGCTCTACCTCGGCCTCACCGCAGAGAAGCAGAACGACTTCGCGGGCGCGAAGGCGGCGTATCAGAGCTACATCCAGTATGGACGGACATCGCGCGTGCGTCGCCAGCTGGAGGCACGCCTGGCCGCGCTCACGCGGTTGCAGCTGCAGGTCGCGGCAAAGTCCGCGATCGCACAGGAGCGAACGCTCGTCACGCAGGCCGGCTCCCAGAAGACCGTTGCCGTGATGCCGCTGCGCTTCGTCGGCTCGGACACGACGCTGCAGCCACTCGAGCGCGGTCTCGCCGAACTGATCACCACCGATCTGAGCCGCTCGCACGAGCTGACTGTCGTCGAGCGCGCGCGGCTGCAGGCGCTGTTGGACGAGATCTCGTTGCAGCAGGCGGGTCGCACCGATTCGAGCACGAACGTTCGCGCGGGCCGCATCATCCAGGCGGGTCGCATCGTGAACGGACAGATCGCGCAGAGTGCCCAGCGGATCCGCGTGGACGCGGCCATCGTCAACACGCAGACAGCGACCGTCACGGGCGGCGCGACCAACGAGAACTCGCTGGAGCAGCTCTTCAACATCGAGAAGGCGCTGGTGCTCCAGCTGTTCGACAGCCTCGGCGTGCGACTCACCACCGCCGAGCGTAGCGCGATCGAGCAGCGCCCCACGCGTTCACTGCAGGCGTTCCTGGCGTACAGTCGCGGGCTTCGCTTCGAGGATCAGGGACGCTACGACGAGGCGGCGCGAAACTACAACGATGCCGTGCGGCTCGATCCGAGCTTCGGCCAGGCGCGCCAGAAGGGCGCGGATGCGTCAGCAGCTGCGGCCGGACTCGTGCTGACCGCCGCCGTGGTGGAGTCGACTCTTCAGGGAACGCCGGAGGGCGCGGCGGGGCAGCAGGCCGCATCCGGCCAGGCGCCCGCGACCAGCGGACAGACCGCGACGAATACCGCGGAGACGCTGAATCCGTCTGCGACGTCGTCTGCGACCGGGACTGCCACAACGACGACCGGTTCCACGCCGCAGAAAGATCCGCTGGCGTCGTCGACTGGCGGTGAATCGTCGCCGAAAAACGCGACCGTCACCATCATCGTGAAGATTCCCACGGCGAAACCGTAGATGCGACGCCTCCTGCCCTCCCTGGTCGTCTTCGCCGCGAGCTCGCTCGGCGCGCAGTCGTTCTACGACACATCGGTGCGTCTCGCGCCATCCATGTACTCCTACAGCATCAAGACGCCGTTCAACGAGAAGGTCACCGAGATGGCCTTCCCGATCTACACGCTCGTGCCGGTGCTGCCGAACCTCTCGGTGGACGTGGGCACCGCCTTCGCGATCGCGAAGGTGGAGAACGCGAACACGGGCTCGTCGAGCCAGATCAGCGGACTGACGGACACGCAGCTGCGCGCGAACTACACGTTTGGCCAGGATTTCATCGTGCTCACCGCCGGCGTGAATCTGCCGACCGGCTCCGCGACCGTAGATCCGTCGGAGCTCGAGGCGGCGACTCGCATCGGGAGCGACTTCCTGACGTTCCCGATCTCGGGGTTCGGCAGCGGGCTTGGATTCACCGGTGGCGTCGCGATTGCGCGGCCGGTGGGTGCGTGGAACCTCGGATTCGGTGCCAGCGTTCGGCAGTCGAGTCAGTATGAGCCGTTTCGCGACGACGCCGGCACCGCGACGAAGTTTCAGCCGGGGCCGGAATATCGAGCTCGCGTGGGGTTGGATCATCCCGTCGGCAGCGGGCGCGTGTCCTTCGGCCTGACGTACTCCAAGTTCGGTGACGACAAGGCCAACGCCGCGACGTTCAACTCGGGCGATCGTTTCATCGGCGAGTTCGCGATGAGCAATGCTCTCACGGAACGCGTGGATTACTCGTTCGTGGTGTGGGACCTCTTCCGCAGCAGCGGGACGCTGATCAATGGAGCGCCGTCGGCAAGCGGCAACATCGCGAACGGACTGATGTACTTCAGCGTTCGCGCCGGCACGTTCGCGGTCGAGCCGTCGGTCGAGACCCGTCTGTGGATGCAGGAGGGATCGAGCACGAGCTATCTCGGCACCTTCGGCGTCCGCTTCTTCGTGGATCGCGGCCTCTACGCCATCGTCCCCGGTGTCGGCTTCACGATGGGCAGCATGGAAGCCGCGACGCTGACGGGATATCGCGCGACGCTCGGACTGCGGTTCGGGGGCGCGAGATAGCCGGGAGCCGGCCGGGGAGTCACGGGGAATCGGAGGCGGCAGGCGGGCGCCAGAGGCATTCGTATATTGGAGCGGGTACGAGCCCGCTCCTTTTTTTTGTCCTCGATCGGTGACGGCGTATGGCAGGCCACAGTAAATGGAAGCAGATCAAGCACTACAAGGCAGCTACTGACGCGAAGCGTGGCGCGCTGTTCACGAAGATGATTCGCGAGATCACGATCGCCGCGAAGCAGGGTGGCGGCGATCCGGGCGGCAATGCACGCCTCCGGACCGCGATCGAAACGGCGCGCGGGAACTCCATGCCGAAGGAGAACATCGAGCGCGCGATCAAGAAGGGAACGGGTGAGCTCGAGGGCGTCGATTACCAGGAAGTGATGTACGAGGGATACGGTCCCGGCGGCGTCGCCCTGATGATCGCCGCGCTCACGGACAATCCGACCCGCACGGTCGCGGACATCCGCCACAAGATGTCGCGGCTCGGCGGCAACCTCGGCACCCCCAACTCGGTCGCGTTCCTCTTCGACAGGAAGGCGCAGCTGACCGTCGATGCGCGGAAGTTCGACGAAGACTCCACGCTCGAGGCGGCGCTCGATGCCGGCGCGGAAGACTTCGCGCGCGAGGAGGACCAGTATGTCGTGACGACCGCTCCCGCGGACTTTCACGCAGTAAAAACGGCGCTCGAGGCGAAGAAGATCGCGTTCGTCGAGGCGGAGCCCGTGGTGATGGTCCCGAAGACCACGGTGCATCTGCAAGGCAAGACCGCCGAACAGCTCCTCAGGCTCATGGAAGAAGTCGAGGAGATGGATGACGTGCAGAAGGTGTGGGGCAACTTCGACATCGACGTCGCGGACATGGCGGCGAGCGCGTGATCGTTCTCGGCGTCGATCCCGGGACTCAGGTCACCGGATACGGCGTCGTCAGCGGAACCAGCACGAACGACATGACGCTCGTCGAGTGCGGTGTGATCCGCACGCAGCCACGCGAACCCCTACCGGCTCGGCTGCGCGACATTCATGAAGGAATCACCGAGTTGCTGACGCGGCACGGCCCGAAGGTCATGTCGGTGGAGGACGTGTTCTATGCGCGCAACGTGCGCACGACGGTGACGCTGGGGCATGCGCGCGGCGTGATCCTCCTGGCCGCCGAACAGCGCGGCGTGGCGGTCCACGAGCTCGCGCCGGCCGCCATCAAGAAGGCCGTAGCGGGAGGCGGGGCGGCCAGCAAGGATCAGGTGCAGTTCATGGTCATGCGACTGCTGCGATTGAAGTCCCCGCCGAAGCCCGCGGACGCGGCGGACGGGGTCGCCGCGGCGGTCGCCTACCTCATGGGCGCGCATCTCGAAGTCCTGCGCGCCGCCCGATGATCTCGCAGATCGTCGGAACGGTGCTGGTGAAGGAGCTCGACCGCGTCGAGCTCCTGACGCAGGGGGGCGTCGCCTACGCACTGACGATCCCGCTCGGCGTCTACGAGTCCTTGCCGCGCCGCGGCGAGACGTGCACGCTCTATACGCACCTGGTGGTGAAGGACGATGGCTGGCAGCTGTTCGGCTTCTCCGATTCGTTCCAGCGGCAGGTATTTCAGCGCGTGCTGGACGCCAAGGGCGTCGGCCCGGCACTGGCGATCGGACTGCTGTCGGCGCTGTCCGCCGAGCGTCTCGTACGCGCGATCCGCGAGAGGGACGTCGCGACGCTGCAGGGCGCGCCGCGCGTGGGACGGAAGAAGGCCGAGCAGCTCATTCTGGATCTTTCGGAGAGGATGGATGACCTACTGCCGGGAATCGGGCGACAGACGACAGGCGACAAGACCGAACCTGGCGGTGAGGACGCAATCCGCGCGCTGGTCTCGCTCGGCTATTCTCCCCTGGATGCGGAGCGCGCGGTGAAGTCGGCCATCGACGAAGGCGGCAAGGGAATGCCGGCCGCGGATCTCATTCGACGTGCACTGGCGAAAGTGGGGTCCCGCTGATGCTCGCCGCAAAGCGCACGGCGACGTTCACGGAATCCGTGATTCGCGAGATGACGCGAATCGCGAACGAGCACGAGGCGATCAACCTCGCGCAGGGGTTCCCGGATTTTCCGATGCCGGAGCCGCTGAAGGAGGCGGCGAGCGCGGCCATCCACGGCGACATCAATCAGTACGCGGTGACATGGGGCAGCGTCGCCTTGCGTCTCGCCATCGCTCAGAAGTACCGCAGATGGTACGGGATGGAGGTCGACCACGATCGCGAGATCACCGTCACGTGCGGCGCGACCGAGGCGATGGCGTCCGTATTCATGGCGCTCGTGGACCCGGGAGACGAGGTGATCGTCCTCGAGCCGTTCTACGAGAACTACGGGCCCGATGCGATCCTCGCCGGCGCGGCGCCGGTGTTCGTGCCGTTCGAGCGGCCCAACTGGACGCTGGACGAGGATCGGCTGCGCAAGGCGTTCTCGAAGCGTACCAAGGCGATCGTGCTCAACACGCCGCACAATCCGACCGGGCGGGTGCTCACACGCAGGGAGATGGACCTCGTGGCGGAGCTATGCCAGCGGTACGACGCGTGGGTCATCACCGACGAGCCATACGAGCATATCCGCTACGCGGGCGACCATCATGTGATGGCGACGTGGCCGAACATGCGCGAGCGCACCATCACGATCTCCAGCCTGTCCAAGACGTTCAGCTGCACGGGGTGGCGCCTGGGTTATGCGGTGGCGCCCGCCGCGCAGACGGCCGCGATCCGGAAAGTGCACGACTTCCTCACCGTGGGCGCGCCGGCGCCGCTGCAGGCGGCGGGAGCGATCGGCTTCGCGTTCGACGCCGACTACTTCAATCACCTGGCGCTCGACTACAAAGCGCGTCTCCACATGCTCGCCCCCGTGCTGCGCGGTGTGGGATTCGAGTTCACACAACCGGAGGGCGCCTACTACATCTTCGCGGACTTCACGAAGATCAGTGACAAGGACGACGTCACGTTCGCCAGATGGCTCGTGGAGGAAGTCGGAGTCGCGACGGTGCCCGGCTCGAGCTTCTACCACAACAAGAAGGACGGGCGTGGATTCGTGCGCTTCGCGTTCTGCAAGAAGTTCGAAACGATGAAGCGCGCCGCCGAGCGCCTCGCGAACCTGCCGAAGCATCTCTGACGGCGCGCTTCCGTTCGGTGTTGCGCTAGTGGCCGATGCCGAGCACGCCGACCATCAACCCGCTCTCGGTCGCCACGCCGCGTTTGCGGATTGACGTCGCAACGCCGAGCTCGTAGCCCAGCAGGCGCACACCCAGTCCGGCGCCGGCCTGCCATCCATCGGTGATGGACGCGACGCCGCCACGGATCGGAAGGAACGGCAGCAGTCGCCATTCCGCTCCCACGCCGACCAGCGACTTCGGGCCGATGACGATCGCGTTGTCGTCACCCACTGACTGCTTGACGTCGCCCGTGAGCGTCAGCGAGTGCGTCACCTGCAGCGCAGCGCCGAGGCGGAAGGCTGGCCTGAAGGCCTGAGCCGCCACGATGTCACGGAGTAGCTGAGGTGCCTGTACGTACGAGTGCTGGTCGAAATCCATCTGTGTCGACGCGCTCTGGTTGTAGCTCGCGGTACCAGGCAGATAGGCCAGCTTCGTGGTATCCCACTTGAACGTGTTCACGATGTTCTCAGCGACGAAGCCGAGCTTCCACGGCCCGCCGCGCCAAGCGACAGCGAGATCGGCACCGATCCCCATCCCCGCCTTGCCGTCGTAGTCCCGGTACTCCGTGGGGATGTCGACGAGCGTGTCCGACCAGACCGTGATCACGGGAAGGTTGAAGTCGATGTTGCCGGCTCCCACGCTGCTGCCGAGATCCTCGGCGACGATGAGACCGTGGCCGACGATGTACTTGCCCGTGATGCCGACGGCGAGCTGCTCGTTCTTGAGCATGTTGCCGGTCAACGTGATCGGCAGCGGCAGCGCGAAGCTGAGCGCGCCCGTGCTGAAGGCGGCGGCGCGCACGCGGGATCCAGTGAGATCGACAGTCTTCGGCTGACCGCCCGACGCGCCGGCGTTTCCGAAGAGCCACGCCTCGAGCGCATCCGGACTGAAGTTCATGTGCGTGTAGAACGTGGTCCCGACCTGGAGACC
>Ga0066652_100000211_pt1 | contig 30359 bp, 31 predicted proteins | sample GraSoiAngelo_101_FD_71413 | JGI IMG/M metagenome (GOLD analysis project Ga0066652, IMG submission 71413) | Grasslands soil microbial communities from the Angelo Coastal Reserve, California, USA - 14_0903_02_30cm | ecosystem: Environmental > Terrestrial > Soil > Grasslands | place: USA... | reverse complement strand
TGAATGGCAGAATTAAAACTTCCAAGAGTATTAGCTGCGGCTAAGGAATTTAATGTTGGTCAGGACACCCTGGTGGACTTCCTGATTGCAAAAGGATTTCCCAAAAGCAGCCTTGGCGCTACCTCCAAATTAACCGAGGAGATGTACAGGGCCCTGCAGATGGAGTTTCAAGGCGATAAAGCCGCCAAGATGAAGAGCGACCAGGTGGATCTTCCCAAGGGAGCTCAGGCTGAGGCCAAAAAGAAAAAGGACGAGGAAGAAGTTCTTTTCAAGGACAAAAAGCCGGCTAAGAAAGAAGAACCGGTGATCGAGGTGGTGAAGAAGAAAGAGGAAGTGAAAAAGGAAGAGCCCAAGAAAGAAGAAGAGGTGGTCAAGATTGAAGCGCCTGAAATTGAAAAGCCCAAAGTGGTTGATAAAATTGACTTGTCCGCTATCGATTCTTCTACCCGGCCTAAAAAAGTGGTGAAGAAAAAAGCAGAGGAGGAAGCTCCTGCAGCACCCAGGGAAGAAGAACAGGCTGAAACCAAGAAGAAAAAGACCAAAAAGGAAGAAGAAGCCGAACCTGTTCAAAAAGCAAAAAAAGGAAAGGCGAAAGAAGAAAAAGAAGAAGAGAAGGAACCCGAAGTAACTGCAAAAGAAGAAGTAGCCGAAGCCGATAGCGCAGCCGTTGTCGAGAATATAAAAGCTGAAAAATTAGAAGGACCCAAGATCCTTGGAAAAATAGATCTTCCCGTAGATAACGATACGAGACCCAAGAAAGATGAAAAAAGAAAAAGGAAACGTATTCCTATAGAGAAAAAGGAAGTCAAACCCGATACTCAAAACAGGGATAGGCGACCGGGTCAGCAAGGTCAGGGCCAGGGAGGCGGAGGATTCAACCGGGGAGGACAACCACACAGAGGCGGAGGCGGCGGCCGAAGGGATAACAGGGTCGTTCGTCGCGAAGAAAAGCTAATAGATTCAAAAGAAATACAGGAAAAGATCCGTGAGACACAGGCAAGACTGGCAGGCGCCGGAGGAAGAGGCAAGAGCATGAAGGCGAAGATCCGACGGGAAAAAAGACATGAAGCAGAAACTGCCGGCGATGCAGCAGATAGCCATAAACTGCAGGTAACGGAATTCATTAGCGTGGCCGAGCTGGCTAACCTAATGGATGTAAGTTTTGCAGAGGTGATCAGCAAATGTATGGGATTGGGTATCATGGTGTCTATCAACCAGCGATTGGATGCAGAGGTTATAGAACTGGTGGCCAGTGAATTTCATTTCGATGTCGAGTTTATCGACATGGAAAAACAAATGGAAATGGAGGAAGACGAAACCGATGACGATGAAGAAGAACATTTAAAACACCGCTCCCCAATTGTCACTATCATGGGCCACGTTGACCATGGTAAAACATCATTGCTTGACTATATCCGAAATGCAAATGTAGTAGCCGGAGAAGCCGGGGGAATTACCCAGCATATAGGCGCTTACCGTGTAGAGGTTGCCAACGGAAAAGAGATCACTTTCCTGGATACACCCGGTCATGAAGCGTTTACCGCGATGCGTGCAAGAGGTGCAAAAGTTACTGATATAGCAGTCATAGTGATAGCCGCTGATGATGCAGTAATGCCGCAGACCCGCGAGGCGATCAGCCACGCACAGGCTGCGGGTGTTCCAATGATATTTGCCATTAACAAGATTGATAAGGACGGCGCCAATTCGCAAAAAATATATGAACAGCTTTCACAGATGAACCTGCTGGTAGAAGAATGGGGCGGAAAGTACCAAAGCCAGGAAATATCAGCTAAAAAAGGGTTGAACATCGACAAGTTGCTCGATAAAATTCTGCTCGAAGCAGAAATCCTGGATCTCAAAGCTAACCCTGACAGGGAAGCAACGGGAACGATCATCGAGGCATCGTTGGATAAAGGCCGGGGTTACGTGGCCACATTGCTCGTAGAGAATGGAACGCTGGAGTTAGGAGACCTTATCGTGAGCGGGCAGCACTACGGTCGCGTAAAAGCCATGTTCAATGAACGCAATAAAAAAGAAGATGAAGCAGGTCCATCAGCGCCTGCCGTGATACTCGGATTGAATGGTGCGCCGCAAGCCGGTGAAAAATTCAAAGTATACGACGATGAAGCGGAAGCCAAGGAAATAGCCAATCGCCGTGCACAGATATTGAGAGAGCAGGGAATGAGGGCCAAGAAGCATATCACACTCGACGAGATCGGCCGCCGCCTGGCATTAGGCAATTTCAAAGAGCTTAAGATAATCATCAAGGGTGACGTGGACGGTTCAGTAGAAGCATTGAGCGATTCATTGCAAAAACTGTCGACACAGGAAATATTGGTAACCGTGATTCATAAAGGAGTCGGCCAGATCAATGAAAGTGATATCGTGCTGGCTGAAGCATCCGATGCGATCGTTATCGCCTTCAACGTCCGTCCTTCGCTGCAAGCGGCGAGACTGGCAGAGAATGCGGGTATCCAGATCAGGATGTATTCGATCATTTATAACGCGATCGAGGAAGTGAAGAGTGCCATGGAAGGTATGTTGGAGCCAACAGTACAGGAAAAGATCGTCGCCAACGTGGAAATAAGGGAAGTGTTCAAATTCGACAAAGCGATCGTGGCAGGATGTTATGTGAGAGATGGAAAAATAAAACGGGATTCGAAAGTGCGCCTGATCCGCGATGGCATCGTGACCTACCCGACAGCAGAAGGAGCTACCGCCGAACTGGCCTCGCTGAAACGGTTCAAGGATGATGTGAAGGACGTACAGGCTGGTATGGAATGCGGGCTTACCATTAAGAACTTTAGCGACGTGAAAGTGGGTGATGTGGTTGAGGCATTTGAAATAGAAGAAGTAAAAAGGACCCTGTAAAGAGGAAATCACGGGCTTTCCGGTTCAGCCTCATTCAAACTTTTGTTAAATAGTTATCAAAACAAGATCCACTTACCTTGGTAAAACTACTTTTGAGTATCATGCTTTACAGAAAAAATATACTGACTGCCGTTTTTCTTCTTTTTGTTGGGGTCATTGCAGCTCAGGGACCAAAAAAAGCAGTAGCAGACAAGATCATTGCAGTGGTCGGCGACCGGATCATCCTCTATTCAGATATAAAGAACTCGATAGCGGACATTGTCCGCCAGGGTGGGGCCAATACGCTTCCGCCGGATGCAGAATGCCTGATCACCGAACAGGCAATTGTTTCCAAAGTATTGATGCTGCAGGCTGAAAAAGATTCATTGCCGGTAACGGATGAAGAAGTAGAAGCCGAACTGGACCAACGTGTACGTTATTATATCACGCAGCTCGGCACCAAAGATCTCCTGGAAGAATATGCAGGCAAATCTGTGTACCAGATCAAAGATGACGCAAGAGAATCTGTGAGGGAACGAAAGCTGGCTGAAGCCATGCAGCAAAAAATTGTCGGTAATGTCAAGATCACACCGACCGAAGTAAAAACCTATTTTGATAAAATACCAAAGGACAGTCTTCCATTCTTTGAATCGGAACTGGAAATATGCCAGATACTTCTTTATCCCAAAGCCTCACGGGACCTGGAGCAGTATATCGTCACCGAAATGAACAATTACAAAAAGCAATTGGAAAATAAGGTTACCAGTTTTGAGCAATTGGCCAAGCGTGTTTCAGAAGGTGAAGCAGAAGAGATCCGTGGCCGCTCCTTCCAGATCAATAGAAATGAAAAGAACTGGGACCCTGTATTTCTTTCGAGTGCTTTCCGTCTTAAACCCGGAGAAATATCGGCGCCTATCAAGTCCAAATTCGGGTACCATCTTATTCTAATGGTTGAAAGGAACGGTGATGATGCAATCGTGAGACATATCCTTCGGATTCCCCCGGTTACAGATGCAGAGATTGCCCAGTCAAAGGCCAGGCTCGATACTGTTCGTTCTAAAATACTGGCTGGCACATTAAGCTTTAATGAGGCCGCAACCAAGTATAGCGATGATGAAGCCGCGAAATTTTCAGGCCCCTGCGTACTCAACCGCGAAGGCGCCCCATATGTTACCATCGATCAGTTGGACAAGGAAATGGTCGCATCCGTTGGTAAAATGAAAGTGGGGGATATATCCCTTCCTACAGCATTTACCGGCGATCAGAATAAAAAAGGTGTCAGGGTTATCTACCTTAAATCACGTTCTGAACCGCACCGGATGAATATGCGTGATGACTACAGCAAGATATCCCAGATGGCGCTGGAAGAAAAGAAAGCGCTGGTACTGGATAAGTGGCTGAAGACAAAAATTCCAACTTACTACATCATGGTGGATAATGAATCATCCGCCAGTTGCCCGAGGGTCCAGAAGTTTGCCAGCACAGATACTAAAGGCTTTTAATTTCGAATTGATGCACTCTTCTTCTAGCCTCAGGGAGAACGCTGATCGTTATGATGAACATGATAAATCATGATCTCCGAAATTTTTAGCGATCATATCAATCTGCGTTCAATAGATAAGGTCAGAGGTTTTCATATATCGGGGACAAGACATGTTCTTAATGCGGACTCTTCTTCTAACCTGGGTGAGAACGCTGATTGTCATGATCAACATGATAAAATATGATCTGCGAGGAATCTTAACGATCATATCAATCCGCGTTCAAAATCTGAGCTCGAATTGATGCGGACTCTTCTTCCAGTCATAGTGAGAACGCTGATTGTCATGATGAACATGATAAATTATGATCTGCGGAAATCTTAACGATCATATCAATCTGCGTTCAAAATATAACGTCAGGGTTTCCTCGATTCAACAAATCAACCTTTTATTTGTTACCGTGGTTCAGGCGCATTTTCTTTTAAAAACTTGACATCCGTCATGTAAGACAACAGGAAAGAATTTAATGTTTTCTATTGCTTCAATCGCCCTAACTTTGCGCCTTCTTCAGTATACATGAGCGATCCGATCAAACACGAATGTGGGTTAGCATTCATCCGGTTGAGAAAATCTTTCTCGTATTATCACCAGCGATACGGTACAGTGATGTGGGGGCTTAACAAGCTCTATCTTCTTATGGAGAAGCAGCATAACCGTGGTCAGGATGGTGCCGGTGTGGCAACCGTTAAACTTAATGTCGAGCCCGGATATCCTTTTATGCAACGTATCAGGAGCAATGCGCCACAAGCTATCGCCGATATTTTTCAGCAGATCGGTAAAGAGATCGATGAACTGGAAAAATATCACCCGGGTATTCGCAATCATCCGGGGTTAATGAAAGGGCATGTCAACTTTTTAGGGGAGCTCCTGTTGGGTCATTTAAGGTACGGCACCCAGGGAAAAAACAAACTCGAATATTGCCACCCTTTTATAAACAGGGATACCATTCCAGCCCGCAATCTTGCATTGGCCGGCAATTTCAATATTGTAAATACAGATGAGTTGTTCACTCTCATAGGCAAGGAACCGAGTGAAAACATGCGCTTCAGCGACCTTGCTGCCATGATTGAGCTCATGCATACTTTTTTATGCCAGGAAGACGAACTGTCCCCGGGAAAGCTGGATATAAAAAAAGTTCTGAAAAAATCACTGCCTTTGTTTGACGGGGGATTTCATGTAGGTGGCTATACTGGCAACGGAATTGGTTTTGTTTTCCGGGATGCTCATGGTATCCGGCCTTCTTATTATTATATCAATGACGAAGTGGTGGTAGCTGCATCGGAAAGAGCCGCCATCAGGACCACGTTCAATGTTGGCGAAAATGAAGTAAGGGAACTGATGCCGGGCCAGGCCCTCATCGTAGATGAAACCGGCGAAATAGAGATTGCACAGGTACTGGAACCTAAAGAAAGAAAAGCGTGCAGCTTTGAACGCATTTATTTTTCGCGGGGAAGTGATGAAAAGATTTATAAGGAAAGATCGGCACTCGGATATAACCTCAGCGAACAGGTACTGAATGCAATCGACTATGACCTGAAGAACACGATCTTTTCATTTATTCCCAACACTGCAGAAGTGGCGTTCTATGGCATGGTGAAAGGGATGGAAGATTATCTTACCCGCACCAAGATCGAAAAGATAATGAGCTGGGGCAACAATTTTGACGAAAATAAACTCAGCGAGTTGCTCAACCGTCGCATTCGCATTGAAAAAGTCGCGATCAAGGATGTGAAGATGCGGACATTCATCACCGAGGATGCAAGCCGCAACGAAATGGTGCAACACGTCTATGATGTCACCTATGGAACAGTGCGGCCCGGCCAGGATACACTGGTGGTGATAGACGATTCCATTGTCCGTGGCACCACGCTGAAAGAAAGCATCGTTCGAATGCTGGCAAGGCTGAAACCAAAACGGATCGTTATTGTTTCTTCTTCCCCCCAGATACGTTATCCGGATTGCTATGGCATCGACATGAGCAAGATGGGTGATTTTATTGCCTTTAACGCGGCAGTCGAATTAATGAAAGAACGGGGAAAAGGAGATTGCCTGCAAGAAATATTACAACAGTGTAAGGAATTACAGCGTACCGGGCAGTTGCATACGGAAAACGTTGTAAAGAGGCTGTACCAGTCATTTACGGCAGAAGAAATTTCAAAAAAAATAGCCAGCCTGATCACACCTCCCGAAATTTCTGTTCCAATTGATGTGATATTCCAGAGCATAGAAGATCTTCATAAGTCCTGTCCCAATAACTTAGGGGATTGGTATTTTACAGGCAACTATCCCACTCCCGGCGGAAACAAAGTGGTGAATAAAGCTTTCATCAATTATATGGAAGGAAAGAATGTAAGAGGTTATTGATAAAACTTAGCTTGTCATTACTACATGTATGAAACAGTTATTGCTAGTCCGTCATGCAAAGAGCGACTGGAGTACTCCTTCATTAAGCGATTTTGATCGCCCTTTAAATGATCGCGGAAAAAAAGATGCACCGGTGATGGCCGAACGCCTGCTCGACAAAAAGATAAAGATCGATGCATTTATTTCCAGTCCTGCCAAACGAGCTAAAAAGACAGCCTCCATTTTTGCCAAAGCTTATAAAATAGATAAGGATGACATCATTTTTAAGGAAGTATTGTATGGTGCTGCTGTTGACGCATTCTACGATGTAATAAGTAAGGTAAGCGATAAGTACGACAGCATTGCTGTGTTTTCACATAATCCCGGGATAACCGATTTTGCCAATAGTCTTACAGAAGCCAGGATAGATAACATACCTACTTGCGGCATTTTTGCCATAAAAATAGACACGAAGCACTGGAAGAATTTTGCGGAAGCAAAGAAGGAGCTTTTATTTGTCGATTATCCCAAGGCTGAGCACGAATAGCCCTGATTCAACCCGGCTCAATTTCAATTTTCTTTTTCCTACTTACCAGGAATACACCCAATAAGATCAACATACCTGCAAATGCTTTTTGCCAGGTAAGCTGTTCATGAAAAAATAAAACGGCGATCGCCACCGCAAATACCAGTTGTACATACATATAGGCGCTGGTTATTCCGGGCCCTAATACGCGGATTCCATATGCATTAAAAACATAGGCAAGGAACGTTCCTGCAAAAACAATAAAGAATAATGTTGATTGAGCTGGCAAATCAAATTGCTGCCATTTAATTTCTCCAAATTGCATCCATCCTAAAGGCAACATCATCATAAAACCAAAAGTAAAGACCCATCTTACGACCTGTAAAGGAGTATATCGTTCCATCAGCGGTTTTACAAGGATAAAATAAAAAGCATAGGATATCCCATTCAGCACAATGAATATATCGCCCAGCAAATAATCTTTTGGCTGGCTGGCGCCCTGTCTTCCTGTAATTAATAGAACGGAACCGGCAATGCCGAGGACCAGGCCTGCAACTTTTAAGATCGTCATGCGTTCTTTCAGTATCCATAGTGCCAGCAGGGTGATCAGGATAGGCGAACAGAGCATCAGCAATGAAGCATGAATAGCGGTAGTCATTGTCAGTCCTTTAATGAACAGCATCTGGTTGATCGTTACTCCCAGCAGCCCGCAAAGCGCCAGCCTGCCCATGTCTTTTCGCCTCATCGTCGTTTTGTTCCTGGCAAATAGCCAGAGCGTCCAAAACAATATAAGACTACCACCTACCCGGAGAAGGTTCAATGCATAAGGTCCAACCAGCGATGGAGAAATATCTTTTACGAGGCTATAGTTTATCGCAAAAAATAGATTGGTCAGCAGTACTGCGATATGTGCTTTTGCGGAGACTTTAACCATAGTCAGATGAAGCGCAAAGATAATTGAGGGATCAATGCTCATCCCGCTTTTTGGCGGGACGAGATTTATTTTGAGATGCTACCGACAAACTGGGCAAGAACCGTTTCGAGACCCGGTTCATTTAGCACAGGCAAAGAATAAGAAAACGATTTAGCCGCCTGTAAAGCCGATGAAAGTGAAAATCCTTTTTGTGGAATGCACAGGGCCGCTTTTTTTTCGTGAAGATACCGGCCCAGGTATTCCTGTTCGGTTTGCCCAGGCGTTGGAATAAGGATACTTTTCTTCCCAAGTTTTACAATGTCCATGATAGTGCTATAACCACTCCGGCTGATGACATAGCCAGCCCGGTTCATCTCAATATTTAGCTCGGGCGCAGACAGGTGGTTGTAAAATTTTATCGTGTTGGTGGAAGGAATAAGCTGAAGGCTACCCGGTAGTCCGCGAACAACTATAGCCCGGCCGGGATAGTGGGCAATATCATTTATAATTATCTCTTCCAGCAGGGTTCGCTGCGGTTCAGGGCCGGATAAGATGATAAGTAAGTCAGTATCGAAACCAGCGGAAACACCGTCAATCATTTCCATCCTGGAGAGCGGACCGAGATATTTTAGCGGGATAGATGGCTTTTTTGCCGGATGCGAAAGCTCACCCGATAAACCAGGACCTTGTTGCACATCGGGTATCCAACATTCGGTGAAACGACTGATATAGCTGTAATTCCTTTTTCGCAATAATACTTCGGACCATTTTCCAAACGGGCTTTTAATGGCCAGTTGGTGCGTAATAAAAACACAGGGAACAGTTGGATGATATAAGCCATAGCGATTGTCGGAGATCACTGCATCGAAACTGTAGTCGTTGATCTTTTCTTCTAACCACTCGTGTTCATGCCGGATCATTTTGAGTATCCTGGGCGATTGTACAAGCATGTTCCAAAGCAAGGCGATACGTGACTGGCCATATTTTACACGGTATCCGGGTAAAGACAGGAACCGCAGCTGCGGGAATTCAAGTTTCAACAGCTCTTCCTGTGCTCCATCGCCTGCCAGCCATACATCGCAGTCCAACGCCGATAAACCGTTGATTATGGGAATGCAACGCGTGGCATGCCCAAGGCCCCAATCGAGAGGGGCCACCAGGATGCGAGGTTTACGTAAAACCGGGTCTTCCCCGGCAGGGGATTTTCCCTTAGTATCCCGCGCGATCTTAAAATTTTCCTGTTTCAAGGCCGGCACACACTATTTTGTTTGTAAAATAGTTTTAATTTAGGGATCAAAGATCGCTACTCCCTGGAAACCATTTAGAATCCGGTAAAATGAAAATTATGAAATCGAAAAATAAAATACTCTTAGTGCTTTTGCTGGCGGGCATGGTTGTTGTCTCGGCATGCAGTAAGAACTATTATTCAGGTACGGGCAAAGGCGGCGCGGGTTGCGGTTGTCCCAGTCATAAAGGAATGTCAGGATATTAAAAGACGGCCATGATGAAAACTCCTAACAGGGATCTTTTGATGCTCCTTAAAAACGGTTCAGTCAGTGAGCAGGCTATTGAGCGGGAAGTCAAATGGCTCAATCATATGCTGATCCAGGCAGAATCACCAGAGCAATTCTGTATAGCTCACGAATTGGTCACCCGCCATTCCATTACTTCGAAATCTAAAAAGATACTACAGGCCATTCGGTTTGCCGAACTGAAGCCGTTTAATTTCCTTCTCAATAAGAACTAATGTTTCTTTGGAGCCTGTTTACCAGGCTGAGGCCTTATCTCCGGTCGACGTGGGGGTGGAACTTCGATATTGATATCATTCAGTAGTTCGGTCTTGTTCTCGATCTTATCAGGTGTAATGAACCGAAATCCCTTTACCCGGATAATAGTATCCTCCTGTTCGTAATAACAAATGGTCTGTCCTAAGAATATAGTAGGAATTCCTTTTTTATAGTAGGTTCTTGTCTGTATTGACTGGTTTGTGCCGGGTTCTCGGCGCCAATTTCCAATCCATTTCTCTTTCTTTGAAATCAATAACGAAGACTGTTCGATATCCGTTTTATACCTGGCATGATCCGGGAATAAGATAGAAAGAGAGTCCGGGTTCCCATTTGAAAAACGCGTGATTTCCTCCTCGAGGTTTTGGGCAAGAGTTTGACCGAATGAATAATAGTTGTCGAGTACTATCTCGGCAAGAATAGAATTGAGGGCCCGCCTGTAGAAACTACAATTGGCGTATAGATATTTTATGACAGCCCGCTGGGCTCTCAACAACTCGGAATGAGAAAAGCGTTTGGTTTCTGTCCGTATCCGGGCTTGATAAGCTGTATCCGCGTTTAATAGGCTATCGCATTGGGACACTAGCGCCCAGATCACAGTCTTTTTTTTATCAGCTCTAATCTTATCACTGACACAGGAGCAAAGCTTTTCGTTGGCGATTTCGAGTAGTTTTTGGAACCGAAGCAGGTCTACCTGTTGATTTTTCCAGAAGATGTCAGGAGGTAGAGTTTTGTAAATGGTCTCGGCCATTTTGATCATCAGTGAGTCGCCATCTTTCATCAAAATATTTTGCTGTTCCTTTCTTGCATTCCTGAAGGTTGGATTTTGGACATTCAATACCCAGCTAGTCGCCGTATATAATTGATCGAAGAATGTAATTTCCGGTTTACCTCCTGCCTGGAGAAAAGCGCCGTTAAATTCAGTTTGCAGTTTGCTAAAGGCTGTAGAATCTTTCTGGGAAAAAGAGACGAGTGTGACGCCGCAAAAAAAAGCGGTGACTATAAAGAGTTTCAATCGATTTTTTTTAAGGCTTCTCTCAATTTTCCGATCATCTGGCTGATCTCGTCTTTCCTGCATGTGCCGACACTCAGGCGGTACCACGGATTGCTACGGTCGGTACCAAAAGCATAGAAGGGCACGACAGCGAGACCGGCCTCATTCAATATATAAGAAGTCACCTCACTTTGAGATTCCAGTATCTTGCCTGCCGGTGTTTTTTTACCTGCCAGGTCTATCCTGATCGTAAGATAAATAGCGGCTTCGGGGGCTATCGCATCTACAGGCAATCCTTCTTTTTTTAACTGGCTGAATCCATCATAGATGCTATGCAATCGTTCTTCTATCTCTTTTTTGAAATGCGATAAATATTTTTTTATGCCTTCACGGTTATGAAGATAATGTGCCACCGCTTTCTGCTCAGCCATTGGTGCCCAGGCGCCTAAATGTGTAAGAATGGCTTTCATTTTACTGATCACACTGGCCGGACCCAGACTCCATCCCACTCTGACACCAGTCGCCGCAAATACCTTACTGATAGCATCAATAAAGATGGTATAGTTGCGCATCTCAGGACGCAGGGACACCGGGTTGTAGTGCTGAATGCTGCCATAAGTGAGGTGCCAGTACATCTGGTCGTACATAACATATAATTTCTTTTGGCCTTCACCACGTCTCTGGTTTTCTTCGATCACCATGTCACAAATAGATGCAAGAGCATCCTTTTTAAACGTGGTACCCGTCGGGTTTTGTGGTGAGCACAAAGAAATAAGGACTGCATCTTTTATATGAGGGCGGAGTTCATCTGCCACCGGCATAAAATTATTTTCCGCTTTGGTCTGTATCACTACATGCTCGCCGCCAACGAAATGCGTGTAGTGATTATTATTCCAGCTCGGAACAGGATAAATGATCTTATCGCCCTTGTCGCATATTGCGCGGAATACAGCATAAATGAGAGGTCTGCCTCCAGAAGCTACCAGTATTTCGCTGGTGCCGTAGTCCAGGCCTTCCATGTCCTTGGTAAACGAAAGGATTGCTTCTCGAAGGTCGAGGTTGCCTTCGGCAGCCGGATAATTAGTAAAATGTTTCCGATATGCCTCTACAATGGCATCTTCCAGTTCTTTGGGTATGGGAAATATAGCGGGATCGAAGTCGCCAACAGTAAAGTTATAAATGTGCTCACCCTGCCTGATCTTTTCTCTTATTTCACCTCCCAGCTTTACAATTTCAGATCCTATCAGGGTTTCCGATAAATAAGAAAGTTTCATTGCCCATCCTTTGCGACAAAAGTACTTTGAATAGGCCAGATAGCAAGACCGCCGGCCTCAAAAGAAGAATGGTCGCCCTCGGCGACCATTCTTCTTTTTATTTTTTAGCTTTTACTGATGACCTCTACCGTGTCCGTGACCATGTCCATGCCCCCTGTTTCCATTATTTCCATTATCGTTTCTGTATCTGTATCTCTGGTTATACCGGGGATGCCCCTGGATCTGCCAGTATCTTCTGTCATCACTGTTACGGATGATCTGTTGTGAACGATTACCACGGTAAGACGAATATCTCGCCCTGTGGTCATTGAAGTGCATATAAGCCCTCGGTTCATTTACAACGACTTTATACCCTGAATACAAGTTATAATTCCTGTACCTGTATGGCAAAGACCTTGAGAATACCCATCTGCCACCATTCATGTAAATGAACTGGTGTGTAGGGACATAATAATAAGTTTCTATGTCCGGCAAATAGTAATACTCTGCATAATCATATCCTGTGGGCCCCCATACTGGCTGGGATCCGATATTCACGTGGACATTAAACCTGATTTGAGCCGCAGCGTCCTTAACAAAGAAAGTCGCTGATAATGCCAGGGCTGCACAAATAATAATCTTTTTCATATAATTTGATTTTGTTCCTCTATAATTTTTCAAAGACGGTGCCAATAACCCTTAAATTATGCTAAACCCCCTCAATAAAGCTGAAGGTCAACCCGCAAAACATGCATTTAATTATTATCTGTAAGACATTCTTCAGTAAAATGTGAAGAATAAATTCCTTGTTGGTGCAAATAAAAAGCCGCTGAAAAGCGGCCTTATATGTAATGTATTGAGGTGGTCTTTAACCTGATGTTTTTTCTGAATCCTGGCGTTTAATGTTTTTGTCAGTCTGTGATTTCTGAACAGCGACATTCGATGATGAGCTTCCGTATTTTGATTTATGTTCAGCAAAATAGCGATAAGCACCTGGCTCATTAATGACTACTTTATTGCCTCCACGCAGATCATAACTTCTGTTGGCCTTGGATAAACGAGACGAAAATGTCCAGTACCCCCCGGATTGATAAATGAATTGTTTGCCGGGAACATAATAGTAGGTATCAATGTCAGGGAGATAATAATATTCAACATATTTCTGGCCGGCCAGACCCCATTTGGGTTGGTCTTTTATGTTTTCGTTCGTTGAAAATTGAGCTGAAGCAGGTTTAAAGAAGGCAGCGAGTAAACACAAGGCAAAACAGATGAATATTTTTTTCATATGTAAGGATTTTAAGTGAGGAACAGGAACAACCATATTCCCAAAGACAGTGCCATCGGCTGCCGCATATCTTAATAAAAGCATAAGGAAGTTTGGTATACAACGACGGCGGGTAGCGAAACCGTATGAATAGAATTGTTAAAACGTCATTAGAAAGTCAAATTTTCTAATAACGCAAAAAACTCCTTCTAATGAAGGAGTTTTTTGTTATTTCTTTTCATCCGTATATTTTTTCTCGGCGTCTTTGGCTTTTTCAAAATCCAGTATTACACCGTTAATGCAATAACGTAAACCAGTAGGTGGGGGACCATCATTAAACACATGACCCAGGTGTGCTTCACATCTTCCGCACTGTACTTCTGTTCTTTTCATGCCATGTGAATTGTCGGGAGTATATATGATACTGGTTTTGCTGATAGGTTCATAAAAGCTGGGCCAACCGCATCCGCTTTCAAATTTTGTATCGCTTTTGAACAGGGCATTACCACAGGCGGCGCAGTAGTAAGTACCCACCTCGGTAGATTTTTCGAACTGGCTGGTCCAGGGCGCTTCGGTTCCTTTCATACGGGCTATATTGTAAACGTTTTTAGGGAGAACCTTTTGCCATTCTTCATCACTCATTTTCACCTTGGAGGTATCCGAGGTCGAATATACCGGGTTGTTCTTTTTTAAGCTGTCCATATATGCTGAATTATTAGTTGACTGACTGGTGCATTGCTGCAGCGAGATTGCCAGGAAAATTGTAAGGATGGGTTTTATCATCTTTTCACTTTTAGTGTAACAAATTTACGAAGACCGGGTTTGTCCGGTTTGCCAAAATGCGGGACTGTCATTTCTTTAACATTTTGAGATCTTTTAAAGCGGTTATTGATCTCTTGCATGATTTTCAATTAAAAGTAAGAGTCCCCGGGATTATTTAAATGGGTACATTATATTTGTTTTTTACCAGGATTAATCAGCGCTTATGTTCAACCTGATCCTTTTTGGCCCGCCCGGAAGCGGTAAAGGAACGCAATCTGAAAAGCTTATTGAGAAGTACGGACTTGTGCATCTATCTACGGGCAACCTGTTAAGGGAGGAAATTGCCAACAATACCCCGTTGGGCCTGGAGGCCAGGAATATTATGGACAAGGGCCACCTGGTGCCTGACGAAGTAGTGATCGGGATGATCGACAATAGCCTGGAACATCATAAAGAAGCCCCCGGCTTTTTATTCGACGGTTTTCCCCGGACATTGGCCCAGGCAGAAGCACTGGATAAGCTCCTGCTCCTGAAGAATGCCGAGACCGACCTGGTGATCATCCTGGATGTGAACGAGGAGGAGCTGATCAAGCGCCTGGTGAACCGCGCAAAGACGTCCGGCAGAAGCGATGACGCCGACGAAAACGTTCAACGAAAAAGACAGGAGGTGTATAAGCGAGACACATTTCCTGTAGCAACTCACTATCAAAAAATGAAAAAGCTTGTGCACGTGGATGGTATGGGTGAGATCGACCAGATCTTTCAACGGCTCTGCTCGATCATTGATAAAAAGCGCAAAAGTACTCCTCAATAAATTGCGGTGATGCAAATGCAGGTTGGCATTTTCTTTTCTGCTATTGCTATCCGAACAAAGTCTTTCTTGCCAGATGAATTTGGAAAAAGAAAATTTTCTCCGCACCAAATTGGTCCGACACATGCAGCAGCTTGATCCTGCGAGGCAACCCACCTGGGGTAAGATGTCTGTACAACATATGATCGAACATTATGCGGGAGATGCAGTCCGTAATGCCAGCGGGCGGCTTAAAATGGACAGGATAATCACGCCACCCGAAAAGCTGGGTTCTATGCGGGAATTCCTGATGAGTGAAAGGCCATTTAAGGAAAACACCAGAAACTCTTTAATGGGTGAAGAACCGGGAAACCTGCATTTTAATACTGTACAGGCGGCTATAGGCGCATTGCAACAGGAGCTTATCTTCTTTTTTGAAGCTTTTGCCAGGGACCCGCAACTTGTTACCCGCAACCCGTTTTTTGGTGATTTGAATTTTGAACAGAATGTGCAGCTCTTATACAAGCACGCACTTCATCACCTGCGGCAGTTTGGAGTAGAACCGCTGAATGTTTAGAATTTCGATTTTATCAGGGAGTCTGCTTCCTGCAGGCTACCCAGGATGGTTTCCTTTACCTTACTTACTTTGATTGTTTGTTCTTCCAGGTATTTAATTCTTTTCTCAAGATCGTTCCTCCCGGAATCATAGCGGAATTCTTCCATCCATTTATTCATGGAAGCTTTTGCATTCTCCAGGTTATTGACAAGCGATTCCAATTTGGCGCGGTAAGGCCTGGCAGCCTCTTTTGCTTTTGCCGGAAGCTTGTCGAGCGAATCAATTAAGCGCCGGGCTTCCTGTTGTAGTTTGGACATTTTGCTCATCCTCGCCATACCCACATTATGCCCATCCATTACTTCCTTTTCCAAACTATCAGCCTGCTTCAGGCTGTCAGCCTGCATCGTTTTTGTACCAGGAGTTTCGGCTGTTTTGTCCTCGGAGTTGTTACAAGCAATAAGCACGACAAACAGCGCAGGTATACTAAAAATAAATTTTTTCATAATTGTTTAATGTTGTTCTTCCTTCCTGCATTTTTCCATGATCTCGTGGAAAATATCATGCAATCCTGATAATTTATCGGTCAAAACTTTATCTGAAGATTTTGCTTTTACAAGTTGGTTCAGCTCCTTTGTTCCCTTTACCAGTTTCTCCAGAGAAGCATTCACTTTTTCCTTATCATAGCTCTCAGGCGCCGTTGATTTTTGCCAGGCCACAGCCTTTTCCACCATTTCCTGACTCCGTTTTTTTATGGGGCCCAGCTTTCCTTCTTCAGCAGGATGAAATGTCTCGCTCATGACAGTATGAAATTCATTCATCTCCTTCCAGGATTTTTTTTCCTGGCCCTGGGTAAAGCCAATCAGGATGAAAGAAGCAATAAAAAAGGCGGCCATTTTTTTCATATGCAAAAAGTATTATTATTCTTACAAAGATAACCGCCGAAGCCAATTAAAGAGCGGGAAACAGAGCGAGAGCGAAGGAAAAAAGTAGGAAGCCGGCTCTTCGCTCTCTTTCTCCGCTGTCGCTCTTCTTTATATCTGTTCTTTTTCAGGTAATTTCGCCCGGTAAAATCGCTTGCGAGGATGAATAAATTACAAAATTTCGTTTCCGGCAAATGGGTTTCGGGTGAGGGAGAAGGAACCGCTTTATATAATGCCGTGACCGGCGACCAGGTCGCTATTGCCAGCTCGAAAGGAATCGATTTCAAAAGTGCTGTTGAATATGCCAGGACAGTTGGCAATCCCGCCCTGCGGAAAATGACATTTCATCAACGCGGGAATATGCTCAAAGCACTTGCCCTGCATTTGAGAACCAGGCTCGATAAATTTTATGCGGTAAGTTTCCAGACAGGTGCTACAAAGGCCGATAGCTGGATCGATATCGAAGGGGGTATTGGTAACCTGTTTGCCAATGCATCATTGAGAAGAAAATTTCCCGATGAGTTCTTTTGTATCGATGGCGAATCGCATAACCTTGGCAAAAACAATAGCTTTATGGGCACGCATATTCTTGTTCCCAAGGAGGGCGTGGTGGTCCACATCAATGCATATAACTTCCCGGTTTGGGGAATGTTGGAAAAAGTTGCAGTTAATTTATTAGCCGGCGTCCCTGCTATTGTAAAACCGGCTACCGTTACCTCATACCTTACAGAAGCAGTAGTGCGGGAAATCATTTCCAGCAAGATTTTACCCGAGGGTGCCTTGCAGCTTATCTGTGGCAGCGCAGGCGACCTGCTTGATCACATGACATCGCAAGATGTAGTCACGTTTACCGGGTCGGCATCAACAGGGCTGAAGCTGAAATCACACCCGGTCATATTAAAAGAATCGGTCCCATTTAATATGGAAGCCGATTCATTGAATTGTATCATACTGGGAACAGACGTGACACCAGATAAACCAGAGTGGGACATTTTTGTGAAGGAGGTTAGAAAGGAAATGACAGTTAAGGCCGGCCAAAAATGTACAGCTATCCGCCGAATATTTGTTCCCGAGAACAAAATCGAAGATATGTGGAAGGCAATTGCATCATCGCTTTCACAGACAACTATTGGAAATCCATTGAATGAAAAAGTAAGGATGGGGTCATTGGCGGGAAAAGAACAGCGGGAAGAAGTAAAGGCACAGGTGCAAAAGCTACTGGCATCATCACAAATTATATATGGATCATTGGATAGCGTTGAAGTAATAGATGCGGATTCAAATAAAGGAGCATTCCTGTCACCGGTATTATTGATGAACGAAAAGCCTTTTGCGACAACAGCGGCGCATGAAGTGGAAGCGTTTGGTCCCGTAAGCACCATCATGCCCTATAAAACTATGGATGATGCCATAGCATTAAGTAAAAAAGGGAAAGGCAGCCTCTGCTCTTCAATTGTTACTACTAATGAGAGCCTCGCTAAACAATATGTGCTGGGTGCTGCAACCCATCATGGGAGAATACTGGTACTGAACAGCGACTGTGCCAAAGAAAGCACGGGACACGGTTCACCGCTGCCTTTATTGGTTCATGGTGGTCCAGGTCGTGCCGGCGGCGGTGAAGAAATGGGAGGTGTTCGAGGAGTAAAGCATTATATGCAGCGGGTAGCTATCCAGGGCTCGCCAACCATGATAACGGCGATCACAAACGTGTACCAGCAGAATGCCAAAGGAAAGGATCCGGGAAAACATCCTTTTAAAAAGTATTTTGAGGAATTGCAGATCGGGGATCAGCTGATAACGGAGAAAAGAGTTATCACCTCTGAAGATATAGATCGCTTTGCCGATTTGAGCGGGGATCATTTTTATGCGCACCTGAAGGACACCGATTTCACGGGTACGATGTTCGAAAAGCAGGTTGCTCACGGGTATTTTATTATAAGTGCCGCAGCCGGCTTGTTTGTTGACAGTTATGAAAAGAACCCGGTATTGCTGAACTATGGAATAGATGAGCTTCGCTTTACAAAACCGGTTTATCCCGGTACGGAGATCCATATCCGGTTTACCTGTAAAGAAAAATTACCACAGGACCCGAAAGACGAAAATGACATTCCGAAGGGAATTGTGAAATGGCTGGTAGAGATCATTGATGAAACGGGAGAGGTAACGGGTGTGGCGACTATCCTCACAATGGTTGCTAAGAGAAGCTAAGAGGTTAAAGGAGAAAAGGAGAAAACGAGGTGATGGCCGTTTGGCTATGTAGTAGTGACTCGGTTTGAAATTTTCCTCAATCGTTGAAAGGTCTAAGGGTTTAAAAGTTTAATGGTTCTTTAGAATGAAAAATCTTTAGATTAAGCAACACCGTGGCTTTATGAACCTTAGGCCCTTAAACTTTTAGACTGTTGTTGGCAAGAAATTTCAGAATGAGTCACTATTGGCTAGGAAGAGGAGTCGATAATAATTTCTATTTTTAGGTCCCAGCCAGATAAGAATAGGAAAGAGCGCTAAAAGAATAGCGAATATGCTTACCGAAATAAAACAGGGATACGTAAAATCAGAGTTTCATAACGGAGTTACAACCGTCGAGTTTTTTCACCCGCAAAGCAATTCTTTACCTGCTATGATCCTTGACGAGCTGGCACAAACTATCCATCGTGCCGGCAACGATCCTGATTCGAGGCTCATCATTCTACGTTCTGCAGGAGAAAAAGTATTTTGTTCAGGGGCTTCCTTTGATGAATTGGCAGCAATCAGGAACGCAGATGAGGGTTTGCAATTCTTTAGCGGGTTTGCTCATGTGATCAATGCCATTCGACTGGCGCCGAAATTTGTCATAGCCCGGATACAGGGCAAATGCGTAGGAGGGGGAGTGGGCATTGCGGCTGCGGCTGATTATGCCATTGCTACCGAGGCTGCGGAAATTAAACTCAGTGAACTGGCTGTCGGCATCGGCCCATTTGTAGTTGGGCCTGCTGTTGAAAGAAAAATCGGTTTATCTGCTTTTTCACAACTGGCGATCGATGCTACCATGTGGCGCAATGCGGACTGGGCCAGGAGAAAAGGGTTGTTTGCTGAGGTGCATTCTCATGTAGATGGAATGGATGAATCGATTGCGAGACTATGTGAATTGTTGTCTCATTCAAGCCCCGAGGCTATGACTGAAATGAAAAAAATATTCTGGAAAGGAACGGAAAACTGGGACCGGTTGTTGATCGAACGGGCAGCGATCAGCGGCAGGCTTGTGTTAAGTGATTTTACAAAAAAGGCCATTGAAAAATTCAAGAAGAAATAGAACAAAGATCAAGAGGTAAATGGAAAAGTTCAGCGAAGGAAATTTCATTGCTATCTGCAATAAACTCGCAAAAAAGGATAAAGAGCTCAGTTCGATCATAAAGAAGCATGGTCATCCTCCTATGTGGACCAGGCCTGCCACATTTCAAACTCTCATCTTGTTTATTCTTGAGCAACAGGTTTCCCTGGCCTCTGCTTATGCTGCATTTAAAAAATTAAAGGAAAAGATTGGCTTTGTTACGCCCTCAAAGATCCTTTCATTGAGCGATGCGGAATTAAGGAGCTGTTATTTCAGCCGGCAAAAGATCGTCTATGCAAGAGAACTGGCGAATGCTATTCAAAAACGGCAGCTCAGCCTGAAAAAATTACACTCAAGTCATGAAGATGATATCCGTCATGAATTAAAAAAAATCAAAGGTATCGGCGACTGGACAGTAGACGTTTACCTGATGCATGCGCTACAACGAACAGATCTCTTTCCTTTGGGAGATATTGCTCTGGTGAATAGCCTGAAAGAAGTAAAACAATTGCCGCATCATGTCACTAAAGAAGAGATGCTCACGATCGCCGAATCCTGGAGACCTTATCGCACGGTGGCTTCAATGATTTTGTGGCATGCGTATATACAGAAGAGAGGGATTAAGCTAGGAGTTTAAAGGAGGGAAGGAGAAAAAGAGGAGAATATGGCTAATAGATTGGAAGGCGGAAAAGAGAAAAGGAGAACAAGAGGGGTTTAAAGCGTCTCTCTACCGGAATTGTTGAATACCCGGTGTATTCCTTCTTTCATTTTTGGCACTTTAAAGTTTATAAGCATGCCGTGTTTAAGGTTGATTAAGGAAAGTTGTGTTTGAACCTGATTGAAAAAAACTGGAGGTAGCGGATGAATGGATTTAAGTTCGGTTATTAACCGGTTTTCGATCAACAGGTCTATTTTGTAGGCATCTTTTACGTGAAGTTCTTCATACTTTATTGGCAAAAGCAATTGTCTTTTCACATCCAGCTCAAGTTTGGACAGCTCATAGCAGAGGATCTCTTCGTATACCCTTTCGAAGCATCCGGGACCTATTTTGGAGTGAATCTTAATACATAATCCAATTACGATCTCGGTTAGATCGTTTATTTCATTAAATTTTTTCAATTTCACGTGATTAGCGATTGTTTATGGTTTGCTAAAATATGAACGCCTACAAATGCCAACGCTCAGACCAGTAACAAAAGCTAAAGTGAAGTTCGAAAAAATAGGGCTGCGGTGATGCTAGGACAGTCTCGTTATGTCCTTTTTACTCTTTTAAACTCTTAGTTAAATGTCCCATCAGTTTCTTGATTGTTTTGTGGCATCTAAAATAGAACCGTCTGTAACACTAACAAATTTACGTAATATGGACTCAGCACCGCTCGCAAGAAGTGAGGTGATGGAGGTATCGGGGCAATCTCGTTATCTCTTTTTTCTCCTTTAAACTCTTAGCTAAACATTTAGCCCTCCACACACACTAATCGTCTGTCCCGTAATATAAGAACCCATATCTGATGCAAGGAATAAAGCGGTATTGGCAATATCTTCACCTGAAGCGAAGCGTCCAAGCGGGATGTTTGCTTTGTATTTATCGCCTGCGTCACCCTCTTTCAAATAAGCTGTCATATCAGTTTCTACAAAACCAGGAGCGATAGCATTGCAACGGATATTACGGCTGCCGAGTTCTTTTGCTACACTTTTAGTAAAGCCGATAATGCCTGCTTTGGAGGCTGCATAACTGCTTTGACCGGCGTTGCCCATTTCACCGATGATCGAACTCATATTGATGATTGCTCCGTTCCGGGCTTTCATCATCGGCCTGATCACCTGTTTGGTCATGTAGAAGACGCTATTCAGGTTTATTTTTATTACATCTTCCCATTGATCGGGAGACATGCGCAGTAACAGGTTGTCTTTTGATATGCCCGCATTATTCACGCAGATATCTACCGCACCGAATTCTTTTAGCACCTCATTGACAAACGATTCGCATTGGGCAAAATCGCCAGCGTTACTTTTAAAAGCTTTTGCCTTTACTCCCAGGCCTTTTAATTTGTTTTCCAGTGCGGATGCCTTTTCTGCGCTGCTATCACTTACATAGGAGAAAGCCACGTTCGCTCCATGTTCTGCAAATTTTGTCGCGATCGCCTCCCCGATTCCACGGGCTGCACCTGTAATAATGGCTGTTTTCCCTTCCACTAATTTCATACGTTAATGAATTTGATGAATAACAATAAAAAACAAAATGAATTTGTAAATGTATTGCACAATGATGATATGTGCTATGTAAAATAAAAGAGCAAAGCCAATGCTTTGCCATCTATTTAGTTTATAAAATCTTTTTGCTCCTATACCCGTATAAATACATAATACCAGGTAGGTGATCATTCCCAACAACCAGTCTTCGACATTAAAATCTGAGTGGGTAGTTAGATAAGCGATTTTGTGAGCAAGGAACAACAGTATCGGGAGCAATAGGAAGCCCCATAGCAGGTACATGCAGTTGATCTCTGCTGAAAAGACCATTTGATCGAAAAAGTACTTTCTCTTTCTGTAAGTCAGCGCCCAGAAAAATAAAGCAGTTAAGGGAAGCAGGATCAGCAAAAGAAATTTGGATACTTTTTCTGATTTTTGGTGAAAAGCAGCAACTATTTGTTGGTCTGTCCATCCTGTTTCAATCATTAGCGCTTTGGCTTTTTGCATTGCGTATTTCCCATATAGGATATGATGTGTGTGATAGTATAGCCTCATGTTCAAACCTTCGAAAACCGGAAAAAGGAGGTAGAGGACAACCAGCAATAAAAAAAGAGAAAGCGGCTTAAAATAGGTTTTTCGTTTGCCATTGCAATAATCAACCGACAGTTGGCCAGGCCGTGTAAATATTTTTTTAATGGTATTGAAAAAAGTGCCTTCGAAGTGAGTAATGAAATGAAGCCCCTCTTCAAAAAAATGCCAGACAGATTTATCTTTTTCGCTGAAAACCTTTTCGCCGCAGTGATTGCAATATTTTCCCGTAAAAGTTTGGTTGCAGTTTTTACAAATGTGAGAGGCCGTTTGCATAGACACTATGCTGTGAAAGTAAGGATTTCTTCTACATATTTTCTTTCATTACTTAACCGCGGAACTTTGTGCTGCCCGCCCAGTTTTCCCTTGCTACGCAGCCATTCAGTAAACACTCCTTTTTTCAAAGCACGGACAACCGGCAACCTTAATGCGATATCCTTATATCGCTTGGCTTCATAATCGCTGTTGATGCTTTTCAATGCCAGGTCTATCGCTTTTGTGAACGTATCCAGGTCTTCCGGCTCTTTTTCAAACTCAATCAGCCACTCATGGGCGCCATTGGAGCTATCGGAAAAATAGACCGGGGCAGCCGTATAGTCATTCACTATTGCTCCCGTTTTTTCTGAAGCAATGGCAATGGCCTTGTCAGTATTGTCAACAATCACTTCTTCTCCAAAAGCATTGATATAATGTTTCAATCTTCCCGAGACCTTGATACGGAAGGGGTGTAACGAAGTAAACTGGATGGTGTCCCCGAGAATATATCTCCAAAGTCCACCATTGGTGGAGATCACCAGTGCATAGTTCTTTCCTTTTTCGACATCCTGTAACCCGATCGTCTGCGGAAATTTCTTACCGTATTCACCTACTGGCAGGAACTCCATAAAAATGCCATGATCGGTAAACAGCAACATGCCATCATCCCCGGGATTTTCCTGTGCCCCAAAAAATCCTTCGCTGGCATTATACATTTCGAGATAATTTATTCTCTTGCCGATCAGTTTTTCAAATTGTTCTTTATACGGAGTGAATGATACACCTCCATACATGAACAATTCGAGCGAAGGCCATACTTCGGCCATTGTTTTTTTACCGGTGAGCTGCAGGATCCGCCTGAACAAAACCAGGGTCCAGGTAGGCACACCGGAAATGGATGTCACGTTTTCTCTGATCGTGCTGGCCGCCAGCTTTTCAATCTTGCTCTCCCATTCATCCATTAATGCAATGCTCAGATCGGGAGTTCTCAGCCAATGTCCCCAGAACGGAGAATTCTGTAATAACACGGCGCTAAGATCACCATACTGCGCTTCATTGTTCATAGGGTTAATGGTATGGCTGCCCCCGATCACCAGGCCTTTACCAGTCAATAATCCTGAGTCCGGGTTGAACTGGTAATACATTGTCAACACATCCTTGGCGGCCTTATAATGGCAATCTTCCAGGCTTTCATCGCTTACGGGAATGAATTTGCTTTTATCGCTTGTAGTACCACTGCTTTTGGCAAACCAGTAAACCGGCGTGTTCCAAAGAACATTCTGCTCACCGTTCATGATACGTTCGATGTATGGCTTCAGGTCGTCGTACTCGTGAACCGGGACTAAGTGTTTGAAGTCGCGGATATTGAATAGCTCGTGGAAGCGGTATTTTCTACCAAATTCGGTGTATTGAGCGGAGGTCACGAGGTCCTGCAAGACTTCACGCTGGGCGTCTTCAGGGTTATTTTTCCACCCTTCGATACGCCAGGAACGCATGCGGGCGAGAGATGATATGGCAGGGCTTAACAAACTCATTGAGAATAGCAAAATAGAGAATTTGAAGGAATACAGGCAGAAAATAAAGGGAAATCCGAGGAAGGACCTTGAAATATATAGTTAAAGGGGGGGAACGAAAATAAAACGGCTGGAGTATTATGCAAGGTTCTCTTAATTGCCTGATTTTAATCTTTATTGGGAGCAGAAAACTCAACGTTGCATGCAGAGTCTCTTTTTAGTAAATTTGATCTATGAAAGCATTAGTTATTACCCCAAAAGACGACAGCGAATTTAGATTTCTCGCGGATCTCCTCAAGAAGCTTGGCGTTAGTTCATCTGCCCTGAGCTATGAAGATTTGGAAGATATTGGCCTGTCGAAATTAATGCGAGGTATTGACAAGACTAAAAAGGCTAGCCGAACGGAAATAATGAAAAAGCTGTCAACCTAATGAAAGTCGAGTTCCTCAAAAGATTTTCGAAAGATCTTGATGACGTCAAAACTAAATCAGGCAATCTGTTATACGTCCTATTGAATTAATGGAATCGATTGGTTCACTCGATAAAATCCCAAATACAAAGAAGTTAAAGGGTCACAAAAGTGCCTATCGAACTAGAGTAGGTGATTACAGAGCAGGTTTTTTTTTCGAGAATTCAACAATTTTCCTTGCTCGCTTCTTGCACAGGAAAGACATCTATAAAATTTTTCCCTAAAGGTTTTCCCGGGTTTCTTCCCAACTAGTAAATGTTGTTTTTCCCGATTTGTATTTTTCCCGTCGTTCGCGAAGGATATTGTCTTCACTTTTTGCCAGGTAATTGTCAATAGCCTTTTCGTCGACGGAATCAAGCATATCATCAATAAGGCTGAGCTTATCCTTATCAGAGAGTTTTTTTATTTCTTCAAAATTCAACGGCATACTATAAGGTACAAAAGCTAAATCTTTTTAGAAAATTATCAAAACGCAGGGATAGGGGTGATAGCGCCTGGATAAAGAGTTTGGATTTCCACGAGTGTTGAAGACAAGCACTATTCGTTTCTCGTACTTTTTAAATACAATAAAATCGTATTTAGATCGGCGTATGAGTCACGGTTCGACGTAAAAAACTGGTTGCTGCGTTCCAGCATTTCCTTGTTATTATTTTCGCTGGCATATTGAATCAATGAATCTTTCAGTTCATTCAAAAAACGCGTGTAGTCGTCGAGGCCGAGCTCGGCAACGGTGCTGCTTTCTGAATCATTATATTGGTAGCCAAAGGTTCTTTCTCTTTCCGATTGCGCCTGTTCTATTTTTTCATGCCAGGCAATAGCGCTTTCGACCGAGCGGATAATATTATCAAGACTGGCGGTATGTTGATCCCGTGCCTCGTCATGCAAATAATCTTTTCTCTTCAACTCAAAATTCCTTCCCAGGTACAATTTTCTTACCTGCTCATTCGCTGCTAATTCTTCTGCCGTACCATGTTCAAATATCTTTCCTTCGATCAGGAGATAAGCCCGGTCGCAGATAGAAAGAGTTTCCGTTACATTATGATCAGTGATAAGAATACCAATGTTCTTGTATTTCAACCGGGCGACGACTGCCTGGATATCTTCTACGGCTATCGGGTCGATACCGGCGAATGGTTCATCGAGTAAAATGAATTTTGGATCGACGGCCAAGGCTCGTGCTATTTCCGTTCGTCTCCTTTCGCCACCGCTCAATACATCACCGTGGCTTTTGCGGACATGCTGTAAACGGAACTCGGTGATCAGCGATTCCATTTTCTCACGCCTTTGTTTTTTCGAAAGACTGGTCATTTCCAAAACAGCCATGATATTATCTTCCACGCTTAGCTTACGGAAAACAGAAGCTTCCTGGGGAAGATAGCCAATGCCCAATTTTGCTCGTTTATACATCGGAAGCCTGGTGATATTATCGTCATTGAGGTAGACTTCGCCTTCGTCAGGCTTGATCAATCCCACCACCATATAGAACGAAGTGGTCTTACCCGCTCCATTGGGTCCAAGCAGACCAACGATCTCACCCTGTTTTACATCCACGCTGACATGGTTTACTACCGACCGGCCACTGTATGTCTTAACGAGGTTCTTTGTATGTATTACCATTGACATGAGGGGCAAAATTAAGCTTTGAATATAAAAGCGAGTGCTAATATTTTGATTTAACAATGACTTTGGATAATGGCCTTGCATCATTAGCTTTGCACGTTCCCGTCAAAGGTGAAACCGGGATGGAAATCAAGTCATGAAAGTTATCGATCATATCAACCAGGCTAACGGCAAAACGCTTATATCTTTCGAAGTATTACCGCCCTTGAAGGGAAAAGGCATCGGCGCCCTGTATTCCCATCTTGACCCGTTGATGGAGTTCAGGCCGGCTTATATAAATGTAACTTATCACCGAAGCGAGCATGTCTTCAAAAAAAGAGGTGATAGCACTTTTGAAAAAGTGATCATTCGCAAAAGACCTGGGACCGAAAGCATCTGTGCGGCCATTATGAACAAATATGATGTTGACACCGTTCCCCACCTCATTTGTGGCGGTTTTAGCGTCAATGAAACTGAAGACGCGTTGCTAAATCTTCAATACCTGGGTATCGATAATGTACTGGTGCTTCGCGGAGATGCCGCCAAAAATGAAACCGCTTTTGAGGCCGAACCCGGCGGACACCGATATGCTAGCGACCTGCTGAGGCAAGTGATGAACCTCAACTCAGGCATTTACCTGGAAGAAGATCTCAAGGCAACTTCAAGAACTACTTTTTGTATTGGTGTGGCCGGTTACCCGGAAAAACATTTTGAAGCTCCCAATATGGAATCTGACCTTCGTTACTTAAAAATGAAAGTGGAAGGAGGAGCCGATTATATCGTGACGCAAATGTTTTTTGATAACTCCAAGTATTACGCCTTCGTAAAAGCGTGCAGGGATGCCGGGATCACTGTGCCGATCATCCCGGGTATCAAGCCGGTCTATTCGAAGAAGCAACTTACTGTTTTACCCAAGACATTTCATATTGATCTGCCAACAGATCTTTCAAACGAAATATTAAAATGCAGGACAGATGAAGAAGTAGAACAGGTAGGCGCTGAATGGTTATTGCATCAATCCCGTGATCTTAAGAAAAACGGTGTTCCAGTTCTGCATTATTATACACTGGGCAAGCCGCATATCGTAGCGAATGTTGTTAAACAACTCTGTTGATCATCGGATTTCGTAGTGATATTTCGCACTTACGGCGCGATTAACAAACATTATACTCCTAGCTAGCCACCGAGATGACGTCCCTATGGGACGATGAATCTGTCATCTAGCATCAAACCTATTTAGAAATATCGGCTAGAACCTTCTGATCAATTGTCACAGGATATTTCTTTCGCAGTTCCTGCACCCATTTCTCTTCCAGTGCCGCCTGGTAATCATTCATCACCAGACCTTTGGCATCATTGAATGAACGAGGAGAAGGATTGGGATAAACTTTCACGATATAGGCAAATGAGAAAGTATTGTCACTTGTATTGGTTGTATTGGCAGTAAGCATACCCACTTTGGGTGCAGCTTTGCCAAGACCGGGGATTTGTTCCCATTCATAACGTGCAGAGTCGGCAACCACCTTTTCATTCATGGGCTCAACTACTTTTTTCCAGTCGGCGGGAGCTTTCTTTAGCTGTTCGTATAAAGATTTTGCAGTGGTAGCATCCGAACAGAAAAATATTACGGCATCGGCACTGGCTTTCCAATTGTATTTTTCACGGTTCTTATCATACAGGATACTTAATGCGGCTGAATCATTCTGGGTTTTGTTCCATATTTCCTGCTGCATGATCTCGAAGAAAAGATTCCCATCCCTGAATTCATTCATCTGCACGCGAAATTCATCACTGTAATCTTCAAGGTGCGAGCGATAATATTCATACATCATCGACTTTGTGAACTCATCCATCAGGTCGGGATAGGTTTTTAATCCGCTCCGATCCTGCCTGTAACGGTTCATTTGGCCATAGGTTATCCATTGCCACACTCTTATCGTGGAATCGCCTATTTTGAACAAAGGCGATTGCTGGTTCATGCCCATCGTATTGCCTGTACGGCGGCCTTCAAAAATACTATCGGTAAGCGCCCACAATGCAGCATTGTTATAATCAAGCCTTTTCACACCGGGTTGTTTCTGTACACGTGCATAGATGAAATCCCTTGCCGTTTTCCATCGGTCATCAGCCATGATCTTTTGTTTTAGGTCCTCTGTATTGGCTTTATCGGACGCATTGGTAACAACGGGCCGGGCACTTACGCGTTTTACAATATGATAACCATGCGTGGTAAGAAACGGCTTGCTGACTGCCCCGTTCTTTGGTAACGACCAGATCATTTTTTCAAATGCCGGCTCATATTCTCCAACGGAAACATCCGGGATGTTGCCCCCAGTGGCAGCGCTGATATAGTCGTTGCTGAAGGCAGTAGCCAGTTTGCTGAAATTATCTCCTGCTATTATTCGGCGATATAATGAGTCTGCCAGTTGACCCGCTCTCTTTTTTGTTGCTTCATCGCTTTCCGGTGGAAATGCGATAAGTATTTGTTGCACTTTTATTTTCCCAGCGGCTTTTCTCTCTCCAAGGTTTTTGAAAATATGGTAACCGATCCTGGAGGTAAAGGGTTTGGAATAGCTGCCGGGAGAAGTGGCGTATACGATGTTTTCAAAAGTATAAGGCAAAGTAAATACGGTAATATAGCCTATGTCCCCTTTGTTCGCTTTTGCGGAAGGCTCATCGGAAAGCTGGGCTGCCACTCTCAGGAAATCTTCTCCTTTTTTGAGGCGTGCAAGCACCTCGCTTAATTTTTTTGAAGCCGCGGCTGTGTCTTCAACATTGGAGCTATTCTTAAATGAAATAAAGATGTGGGCAACATGAATATCCTTAAGGCTTCGCTGGAAAGCTTCTGCAGTCAGCCGGTTGATCGCCTCAGGGTCACTCATATAGTTTTCGATGATCTGGGAACGCAGTGTTTCTACTTCGCCTTTTATATTGGGCAGGGTATCATAACCCCGTTCATAAGCTTCCTGGATCTTTAATCTTGAATTGATGTACAGTTCAAGATAATCTTTCATCGCCTGGGTTTTATTGGCTGGCGACTGCGAATTGTTTTTATTGTAGGCCCGGAGGAACTCTTTGGAATCAGCAGAGTACTTTCCGTAGGTAAACAAAGTTTGGGACGAAGCAGTAAGCGATACACCAATAGCGACGAAGGCAGCAAGCCATCTTCTGTTCATAGTATTGAATTTTCGGTGGTTTTATATAGAAACATACACTCTACAACCCAAGTGTTATTGCTTTTTTAGTTTCAGTTGCAATATATCGTCGGTCTGTTGCCAGGTCAGTTTTTTGGCAACGATCTTTTTTTCTTTGTCAAGCAAATATACCGTTGGCAGGCTCTGCACATCATACAGCTGCGAATAACCGGGTATATTGGCGTCTACTCTCTTTTTTTCATCTTCCCTGGAATAATAAACGTTGGTCCAGTCATTCAAATGATGATCATTAATAAAGCTAAGCCAGTCTTTTTTATTGCCTGAAGTTTCCTTGGCTACCGCGTACATTTTTACGCCGGCTGTTTTCCATTTAAGCCTGTACATTGAATCCAGGATGGGAAGCGTCTCCTGGCAATGGCCGCAGGTAGGGTCCCAGAAGCAAACGATGGTGAACCTTGATGATGTATCGGCATAGAGGCTGATCATTCTTCCATCGCTGTCTGGCAGTGAAATATTCTCTGCCGGTTTGCCCATAATGTTTGGGATGAGGCTATAGGCCCTATCGGTAATTGTTTTCTTTCCCTGGGGAGTAAGCCAGGAATATTCCCTTTGTGAAAAATATTTTTCAAACAGATGAACAAACACTGCATCCTCCCACATGTATTTCTGGTTAAGATAGCGGTTCACAAACTTTACGAGAAGGAACCTGGTAAGTTCTTCGCTGCCGCTTGCATAACCTAACATCCAGTCGATCTCTTTGATCACTGAATCGGCGCTGGGATAAAC
>Ga0066652_100000210_pt1 | contig 30456 bp, 32 predicted proteins | sample GraSoiAngelo_101_FD_71413 | JGI IMG/M metagenome (GOLD analysis project Ga0066652, IMG submission 71413) | Grasslands soil microbial communities from the Angelo Coastal Reserve, California, USA - 14_0903_02_30cm | ecosystem: Environmental > Terrestrial > Soil > Grasslands | place: USA... | reverse complement strand
GAGGTCAGATCGAACCAGGCATCAAGGCCCTGAACGAGGGGTCGATCGTGTACCGGGACCTGTGGGGACAGGAGATCACTACCCCTTAGCCAGCACCACCCGGATGGTCGTGCCGCTGAACGTGGCGGTGCCGCGAAGGCGATTCCGCTCTGCGGTGAAGGGCATGTCGCGGACGAAGGTGTCGGCAGTATGTGCAAATTCTATGGTCTTCCCTGTCAACGTCCAGGTGCCAGCCAGATCGGCATCGAAGTCTCCGCCGCCTTCGTCTCCTCCGGGTACGAACAATCGTCCGGTTGTGGTTCCGTCAGCTGCGAGGGTGAGGGTGAACGACGCTCCGGCAGCGAGGTGATTCGTCGTAGTCCCACTGTTGGTGGTGGTGAAGGTCGTCGCTCCGTAGCTACCGGCCATGTTCTCCACCGTGGGGGCGAACGGGTCATCGCCGCATGCCAGGAGGACGACGGCAGCGCCTGTAATCCAATCAGCGCGGCTCAGCATAAGACGGCTCCGATGGGGTGTCGCGCCGCGTCTAGATCAAGATCCGTGCGAGGGGCGAGTACCCCTCAGGTCGCCGCGTTTTGATGTGGCGTGATCACCACACTGTCACCCCAACGTGCCATCTGGTGTCTCACCAGCGTATCGCCGCGCTCGCCCAGGTGAACCCCGACCCGAACGCCGTGAGGACCAGGAGGTCACCGCGGGAGAGCCGGCCGGCGCACAGTGCCTCGTGGAGGGCAATCGGGATCGACGCCGCAGTCGTGTTGCCGTACTTCTGAATATTCGCGTACACCTGGTCGTCGCGCAGGCCGATCGCCCGCTGTACCATCTCGATGATCCGTAGATTCGCCTGGTGCGGCACCAAGAGCTTGATCTCGCCGGGCGTGAGGCCGCTCGCCTCGAGTGCCGTCGCCACGGACTGGGGCATCAGCACCGACGCGTACTTGAAGACCTCCTTGCCTTCCATGACGGCGCGGTGCTTCCCCTGCCGCAGCATCTCCTCGCTGACATAGGGATCGTGCGCCAGCCCGGGGCCGTCCACCCAAAGCTTCTCGGCGTGGCGCCCATCGGCGTAGAGATGCGTCGACAGCACGCCGCGCCGCGGGTCGTCGGTGGGGCCCAGGATCGCCGCCCCAGCGCCATCACCGAACAGCACCGCGGTGTCCCGCCCGCGCGTCGTCTTATCGAGCCCGCGGGAGTGCACCTCGGCGCCCACGAGCAGTACGCGCTGGTACTGACCCGTGCGGATCCAGGCGTCGGCCACCGAGAGGCCGTAGATGAACCCCGAGCACTGGTTGCGGACGTCGATCGCGGGGATGTCGGTGAGGCCGAGCTCGCGCTGCAGGAACACACCGTTGCCGGGCTCGAAGTGGTCGGGCGTGCAGGTGCAGTACACGATGCAGTCGAGCGCGTCGGGCTGCATCCCCGCGAGTGACAGGGCGTGGAGGGCGGCGTCGCGCGCCAGCGAGACACCGGTCTCGCCATCGGACACCCAGTGCCGCGTCTTGATCCCGGAGCGTTGGCTGATCCACTCGTCGGACGTGTCCATCATGTGCGACAGGTCGTCGTTGGTGACGATCCGCTCGGGGACGTGGAACCCGGTGGCGATGAACTCGGTGCGCGGCATCGACGTTCCTTGCGGGAAGGGGGCGCCGTGAGAAGATTTCGCCCCCGACCGGTCAAGGCAAGGGAGTCCATGGATCTCACGGTCACCCGGGCGCAATACGACGCCGTCCGCGGGGCGCGGCACCTGCCCGACGTGCTCAAGAAGGTCCTCGACGCGGCGAAGCGGGGGGGGGCGGGGGGGGACGACGGGTACGTGCTCCACCTCACCTACGAGGAGGCGACAGCCTTGAACGAGCTGTGCGCCTGGAACGTGCATACCGACGCCGCTGGGGCCGTGACCGAAGATTCGCAGGTGTTCGATGATCTCGTGAAGGCGATCCTGACGCATCCGGACTACTGACGGACGGTCGGACTGTCGGACAGAAAGGCGATATGACGAGACGGCTGCTGGTCCTCCTGGGATGCCTCACCGTTCCCGTTTCCCTCTTCCCGTTTCACGGCCTTGCGGCGCAGAAACGCGCCATCACCATCGATGACTATCTCGCGCTCCGCTCGGTGAGCGACCCGCAGCTTTCGCCCGACGGCAAGTCGATCGCCTACACGGTCACGGAGGCGTCGCTCAAGGACAACCGTGGGATCGCCCATATCTGGCTCGTCGACGTCGCGACGGGACAGGGCCGGCAGCTGACCGCGGGCCCCGGATCGGACCGGCAACCACGGTGGTCGCCCGACGGACGGACGGTCGCGTTCGTCTCGACGCGGGAGAGCGGCGCGCAGCTTTGGGTGCTCCCGATCGGCGCCGGAGGTGAGGCTCGCCGGGTGAGCAGCCTGCCCGACGGTGTTTCCGATCCCGTGTGGCTTCCCGACGGCAGCGGTATCGTGGTCACGAGCGACATCAAGTGGCCCCCCCCCCCTCCCGCCCCCGGCGCGCAGGAAATCGACCGGCGCAACGGTGAGTTCCCGACGGACGCCCGGATCTGGACGGACCTGATGTGGCGGCACTGGGACGACTGGCGCGCCGGCAAGCGCCAGCACCTGTTCGTCGTCACGCTCGCGGACGGGAGTGCCCGGGACCTGACGCCGGTGGACCACGACGTGCCCACCATCGCGACGAGCGGCGATGGCGACGTGAGTGTGGCGCCCGACGGGCGGGAGATCGCGGTGGCGATGCATGGCGATTCGACGGTCGCGGACAACACCAACGTGGACATTTATCTCATCCCTCGGGACGGGGGGCCGATGCGGCAGTTCACCACGGCGACGGGCGCCGACAACACCCCGCGCTACTCTCCCGACGGGAAATCGCTCGCGTACCTCTCGATGGAGCGCGCGGGGTTCGAGGCGGATCGGCTGCGGTTGATGCTGGTCGGCCGGTCGGACGGTCGGACGGTGGAGGCGACGGCAGGGTGGACCCTCTCGATCGGTTCGTACACGTGGTGCCCCGACTCCAAGTGCATCTATGCGGTCGTTGAGGAGCGCGGCAGGGACAACATCTATCGTATCGACGTTCCGTCGTTCCGTCGCTCCGTCGCCGTAGGGAACTCGGGCGTCAACACGGACGTGAGTGTTGCTCCAGACGGCAAGACCCTCGCGTACCTGCATCAGAGCAATACGCAGCCTAACGAGGTCTGGGTCTCCGCACGGCAACTCACGCATCACAATGACCAGGCCCTCGCGAGCCTGGATCTCCGTTCGCTCGAGCAGTACGGCTTCGTCGGCGCGCTCGGCGACTCCGTGTTCGGCTGGATTCTCAAGCCGCCGGCATTCGACCCGGCCAAGCGATATCCCCTGGTCTACTTGATTCACGGAGGACCCCAGGGCGCGTGGACCGACTACTGGGGCGCTCGGTGGAACTACGCGCTGTTCGCGTCGCGCGGCTACGTGGTCGCGGCGGTGAACTTCCACGGCTCGACGGGTTACGGTCAGAAATTCACCGACGCTATCTCGCAGCATTGGGGTGACTACCCGTACGAGGACCTCATGAAGGGTCTCGACGTCGTGGCGCGGCTTCCGTACGTCGATTCGACGCGCATGGGCGCGGCCGGTGCCTCCTACGGCGGTTACATGATCTACTGGATGGCGGGACACACCACGCGCTTCAAGACCCTGGTGGCTCACGACGGCGTCTTCAATGCGGCGAGCATGGCGGGGACGACCGAGGAGCTTTGGTTCATGGACTGGGAGTTCGGTGGCACGCCCTACGCGAACCGGGCGCTGTACGACAAGTGGTCTCCCCTGAACTTCGTGCAGAGCTGGAAGACGCCGATCCTGATCGTGCACTCCCAGCTCGATTACCGCGTGGACCTTTCGGAGGGGTACCAGGCGTTCACGGCCGCCAAGGAGTTGGGCGTGCCCGCGAAGTTCCTGTACTTCCCCGACGAAGGCCACTGGGTCCTCAAGCCGCGGAACCGGCGTCTGTGGTGGGGAACGGTGCTCGACTGGATGGATCAGTACCTCAAGCCCCAGGCCCCCACCGGGGCGCGTTAGTGCCGGAGCCCTTCATCAAGACGCTCACGCGCGACACCCTCGCCGCCGCGGGTTTGGGCTTCCTGTTGGTGCTCGTGCTCCCGCGTCACGGCTCGTTCGCGTCGGACTTCGTCGACACCTTCACCCTGGCTTTCTGTTTCACATTCCTGGGCCGCTACATCGACGCGATGCTGCGCTCCCTTCCGGGGATCGCCGAGGGAGCGGGACCGCTCGTGCGCTTGGCGGGCTGGTTTGCGGGCGGACTGTGGTGCTACGTGACCGGTCGCTGGCTGTGGATCAAGTATGGACGGGATTTGAATGACCTGCCGGGACTGCTCTGGGGCGGGGTGTTCCTCGTGGTGCTTCAGCTGGTCGTAAGCAACGTGGCACGACGCCACGACGCCGAGTCATAAGTCTTGTTGGATTAGGGCTTCGTCCAGACGTTATTCCCTCTCCGCACATCCGGAAAATTCTGCGCCGGATCGATCTCGGCCTTTACCACGGCCGCCGGGACCTTCCGAACGTAGACGTAGTGATTGCCCTGGAACCAGATCTCGACCGGCAGACGCACGTCCTCGGTAGCCCCATTTGCATAGGTCAGTCGCAGGTCCACGGGCATCGGCAACTCGCCCGGGCTCGACAGCAACACGAGCGCCATGATGCCGCTCGAGTCGGTCCGAGTGGCCACCGAATCCACCGCCAGATCCACCACGTCGCTCCGGTAGAACCACCCGCGCCAGAACCAGGACAGATCCTCACCCAGGCCGTCCTCCATGGACCGGAAGAAGTCGGCCGGCGTCGGATGCTTGTAGGCCCAGCGCTGGATGTACGCTCGGAACGCGGTGTCGAAGCGCGTCGTGTCGACGAGGATGTGCTCGCGCAGCAGGTAGAGCCCCGTGGCGGGCTTGTTGTATGCGACCTGGCCCAGGAGGCGCGGCGTGATGCGGTCGGCCGCGAGCATGGGCGGCTCATCCTGGCCCGTAGCGGCGAAGCGCGCCCACTGGATCGCGTTTCCCCGATCGCGCGGCGCGCTGTCATGGTAGAACGCGAGGGTCGAGTAGATGTTGATGAAGGTGTTGAACCCTTCGTCCATCCAGGCATAGAGCCGTTCATTCGACCCGACGATCATCGGAAACCACTCATGGCCCAGCTCGTGCGTGGTCACGCCGAACAGCCCGCGGTCCCCGGCGCGATCGCCACAGAACACGATCATCGGGTACTCCATCCCGCCCACCGGCCCCGCGACGTTGATGGCCGTGGGGTAGGGGTAGCGATACCATTTCTCAGAGTAATGCTTGATCGAGTGGCGTGCATACTCGGTCGAGCGCGCCCAGTCCGGATTCGCTTCCGGTGGGTAGAACGACTGGATCAGCACGCCGTCGTACCCGCTCGCGTCCCACACGAAGGTGGCCGAGGCCGCCCACGCCACGTCGCGAACGTTCCTGGCGGTGAAATGCCACGTCAACGTGGTCCCGGATCCGGCGGGTCGACTGGACGGCTGCCCCACCTCGGTCTTCGCGATGATCGCGACGGTGGTGTCGGACCGCACCGCCCGCGCGAGCCGGGCGCGCTGGCTCGCGGTGAGCACGACCGCCGGGTTCGCGAGCGTGCCCGTCGCCGCCACGATGAAGCTTCGCGGCACGGTGATCGACACGTCGAAGTCGCCGTACTCGAGATAGAACTCGCCCTGACCCAGATACTGCTCGGTGTTCCAGCCGCGCACGTCGTCGTACACAGCCATGCGTGGATACCACTCCGCGATCTCGTACAGCCAGCCCCCCGGGAACTGCTCCCGACCCATGCGGTCCGACCCGTGCTCGGGCACTTCGAACCGGTACGCCAGCTCGAGCTCCGCCCGCCCGCCGGGCGGGAGGGGTCGGTCGAGCTCCACCCGCATCACGGTGCCATTGGTCGCGGTCGCGAGCGGCGTCCGGCCCGCCGCCTTCTCGATCCGGCGCACCACGCGCACGTACTCGATCGTGTAGCCGCCTTCGAACCCACGACCGGCGAACCGCGCGTCGGTCGGATTCAGGAGGGCGCCCCTGCTGTTCGCCTTGTAAATGTTCTGGTCGAGCTGTAACCAGAGATAGCCCAGCGTGTCGGGGGAATTGTTGGCGTAGCGGATCGTCTCGACGCCGGCGATGGTGTGCGTCGCCGTGTCGAGCGACGCGCGGATCGTGTAGTCGGCGCGTTGTTGCCAATAGCGCGGCCCCGGGCGGCCGGAGCCCTCGCGGATCATCGTCGGCGTCGGGAGGTTGAGGCGCCGAAACGGGGACGTGTCGGCGACTTGAGCGGGTAGACCCTGTGGATTCACGGGCTGCTGCAACGCGACGAGCACCAACGACAATGCCAGCATCAGACGAGATCCCCTTTCCGCGCGTGCGTGGTCGTGGCTTCAGAGAGGTAGCTCGCGGCCACGCCGCCCACCACCATGATGAGCCCCAGCCAGCCGAGCGGCGAGAGTTGCTGCCCGAAGAGCACCAGCGCGAGCAAGGCGCCCACGACGGGCTCGATCGTCGCGGCCACGGACGTGAGCGCTGCGTCGATCCGCTTGACCGCGGCGAAAAAGAAGAAGTTCGCGGCCAGGACGGAACCGATAGAGAGCAGCACGATGTAGGTCCAGGCCCCAGCCGAATGCGGCGGGAGGGGCGTGCGTCCCGCCAGCGGCAATACGATTCCGAGCACGACGATCCCGCCGACGATCTCGAGAAAGAGCACCTGGATCGCGCCGTAGCGTGGCACGGCGTAGCGGGCGAGTAGCGTGGTCCCCGCGAACGAGAGCATGGCGAGCAGGCCGCCCGCCACGCCTTCGATCAAGCTCGGCAGCGGCACCGCGGCGGCTCCGGCCCCGTGGCTGCCCCCCTGGACCGTGAGCGCGGCGCCTGCCATGACGACGAAGGCGAGAACGATCCGCAGGGTGGTGAGTGGCTCGCCCAGCAGGGGCTGCGCGAGAATCGCCACGAGCACCGGCGCGATATAGAGCAACGCCGCCGCGCCCGCGACCCCCGTCCCCGCAATGCCGAACTGATAGGCCACCTCGAACAACGCGACGAGCGCACCGCCGCCGAGTCCCACCAGCAGCAAGGCTTTACGGTCGATCTTGAAGACTTGCGGCCGGAACAGCCCGTACACGAGGAAGCCGACAAGACCGATCACGAGGCGCCAAAACCCGATCCCCGTGATCGCTTCGCCTGCGCGGTACAACGCGGTGGAGAGCGGCCCGGTCGTCCCCCAGATAGCGCCCGCGGCGAGCGCGAAGAGGTACCCGGCGAGCCGACTCACCCGGGCCGTGTGTGCCGCGGTGGCAGTCATGGGCCGAAGGATAGAAGCCTCCGGCCCAATCTGGCTAGTGTACTCTCAAGTCTCGGATTGGATCATTACCAGGCCCGCAGCCCTAGTGGGTCTGTACGGATGCGCGGATTGCCTGCGAGACCGCCTCGACGTCTCCGGGACGGCCCCACCACTCGAGGGCGAAGCGGCCGAACGCCAGCGCCCCCAGCAGCACGCCCAGCAGCGCGAGGACGATCCGGAGAGCGGCGGACCGTGGCTGGAGACTCGTGGGCGCCAGCGCAATCACCAGGCATACGATCGCGGGAGCGAGCCAGACCGGCAACAGGACCCGCGCGAACAGGGTCATGCCAAAGCGACCGTCGAGCACCGTCTTGCCGTCGCGCTCCCGGAATCGCCCGATAAACGTCGGCCGGAACAACGCGCGGTATTTGGCCGCGTCCCGGTAGTAGAGCACCACGGCGTCACCGCGGACCCAACCGTCGAGCCCGGCGGCGTTCCAGGGTCGTCGATCGATGGTCGCCTCGATCCGCGCCCGTGCCTCCTGAGCGTTGCCGCTGCAGGGGAACGTCACGTGCCTCATGACACGAGCTCCCCGCGCAGCACCGTCACCGCCTGCCCGCCGAGGATCACGCGATCGCCCGCCAGTCGCACGCGAACCACGCCGCCCCGCGCGGACGCCTGGTACGCGGTCATCGTGGTCTTGTGGAGTCGCTCGCTCCAGAACGGCGCCAGCGCGCAATGAGCGGAGCCGGTCACGGGATCCTCGGGCACCCCGCTCTGGGGCGCGAAGAAGCGCGAAACGAAGTCGTAGCCGGATGTCCCGCCACGACTGGTCACGATGATGCCGCGCGCCTCGACTCGCGCTACCGCCATCAGATCCGGCGCGAGGCGGCGCACCGCGTCCTCGGAATCGATCTCTGCGATGTAGTCGAACGTGCTCCGCCCCACCCAGCGGGGTGTGACACCGAGCGCAGTGGCGAGGCCCGCGGGCGCCGGCGCCGCCGTCGGAGGGGTAGAGGGAAAGTCGAGCTCGATCCAATCGCCCGCGCGGTCGGCGGTGAGGAGCCCGCTCTGCGTGTGGAAACGGGCCTGCCGACCCGCGGGCAGGTGGCGCTCTTCCCAGAGCACGTGGGCGCTCGCGAGAGTGGCGTGCCCGCACAAGGCGACTTCGACTGCGGGCGTGAACCAGCGCAGTCGATAGCCGCCGTTCTCCGGATGGAGAAACGCCGTCTCCGCGAGGTTCATCTCGCGCGCCACGTCCTGCATCCAGCGTTCGTCGCCCGGCGCGGGAAGAATGCACACGGCTGCCGGGTTGCCGGTGAACGGCCCGCTCGCGAACGCGTCCACCTGAACGATCCTCACGCTCATGCTCCTAAGTTAGCCTGCTTCCGGCACGCTGCGAGAGCACGGCCACCCGAGAGGCCGAACGCGACGGCACCCACGAGGAACCAGGCCTCGTAGTGCGCGACCCGCGCGAGCGCGGCACCGGCGGCGGCGCCGTACACATAGCCGAGCCAGGTGAACAGCAATGCCCAGACGAGCGCCGTTAGCGCGTTGTAGCGCAGGAAGCGCAGCGGCGTGATGCCCACCGCGCCGCACAGGATCGGCAGCGGCAGGCGAATCCCGTACGCGAACCGCATCACCAGCATGACACGCACCGCGTTCTCGCGCACGAGCGTGCGGGCGCGCGCGATGGCGGGTTGCATGCGGGCGGGCAGGCGGTCGAGGAGCGGCTCGCCGAACCGCCGGCCCAGCGCGTAGTAGATCTGGTGTCCGAGCGTGGCGGGGACGCAGGCGAAGAGCCATACGGCCCACCACGGCCAGTACCCGCGCGCCGCGAGCGAGCCACCGACGATGACGGCTGCTTCACCCTGCAGCCAGGCCCAGACGAACAGCACCGGGCCGCCGTAACTGTGGATGACAGCGCCGAGGTCCATGGGCTCGCAGGAATCTATGCGCGCGGACGACTGGGTGTTGCCGGCCCGATCACCGCTCCGACGGACAGCGAGGCGCGCTCTGGGCCGAGACGCCCACCACACTCGGGGGCGGATGGGCGCGCCACGCCCCGAGACCGACCTGCGCGGCAAGAAGCACTAGCGCGATCCCGAGAAACCACTCGAGCCGAGCGGTTGATGGCTCGGTCATCGCGCCGTTCGGGTCACGATCCGTTCGCGGGGCAGGGGATCGCGCGCAAACGGTCTTGCTGCTCATTGAGCAGGCGCCGTGCACGGGCGCGTGCGAAGTTCCAGTTGCGCCAATCGCCGCGCTCGAGCCTGTCGCGTTGCGCGAGCAGCCCCGACGCCACCGGGCACTGCGCCCGGGCGTCGAGCCCCGGCAGGGATGCAGCGAGCAGGGGCACGGCGTCGGCGCTCAAGGACGCGGCGTACCAGCCGTCGAACGGGCGCTCGCTGCCGGGACGGGCGAGGTTGGTGCGAACGATGAGAGCATCGGGGTTCGCGAGATGAAGGGCACCCAGCATCGCGAACCCCTGGACGAGTGCACCTAAGGCGAAGCGCCGGCGCTGCCCGCGTAACGTGGTCCACGCGAACCAGGCGAACACACCGGCGAGATAGAGCATGAAGGCCGTCGCGTAGACCCGGTCCTCCGACAGTCCGAAGGCGTTGACGTAGAGGCGCATCCGCGCGAGGGCGGACGCCATCACCAGCGCCAGGAGCAGCAGCAACACGACCGCCAGCTGGCGGAACGTCCGCTGATGCTCGCGCGGCTCGTTTCGTACCAGCCAGTCGGCCCCGGCGAGCAGGGGGAGGACCAACCCGCTGACGGTCGTCAATTCGAAGAAGCCTCGACGGGCGTACTCGGCGTAGGTAAGTCCCGTGGCGGTCGCGATCAGCTGGGCGCCTCCGAACAAGTAGCGGAGCTGGATCGCGACGAACATCAGGAACAAGAGATCGACGAGGCCGAGGGCCGTCGCGACCGGGATGATGCCGAGCGACAGCTTCGAGTCACCGTCGGCGAGCGGGCGCGCCGGCGCCGGGCGGAGTAGCGCGCCTCGCAGGTACCCGGCGGCAAGGGCTCCGAAGATCCCGAACAGGACGATGTGGCTGAACAGCACGCCGAAGTCGATCGCGAACAGATCGGTGACGACGCCGTGAAACACGGCGTCCGCGGAGCTGAACAGGCCGCCGAAGACGATGAGCAGCGGGAACGCGAGCGCGCCGCCGAGTGCGACCGCTCGGGCCTGCCGCAGCCGCCCGCCATCAGAGAGCTCGCTCCAGTTCACGTCGCGGCCGATCAAGGGGAACACGCCGAACCACGCGCTGGCGGCGGCGTCCAAGCCGGCCCGCATGTAGTGCCAAGCCTGGAGACCGCGCAGGGCGACACCCTGGACGGTGAGGAAGGCCACTGCGAGGACGATCGTTAGCCCGATCGTATCGAACGCGTGGAGCGTGCGGGAATCGCGGGCGACGAAATTCGATGCGACGAGGAGGGCCGCCGCCCCGAGCCACGGGGTCTCCACACCGACCGCGACGCGGTGGCGACGCACCAGCCACCCCGTGGCGCCGACCAGACCCGCCGTGCAAAGCAGGGCATTGAGGCCCCACGGCACCGCGCGCAACAGCGCGTCCCCCGCGACACCGAGGGCAAGGCCCGCCCCAACGATCTCGAGGCCGAGCCTGGTCCTGACGCTGACCGCGCTCATCCGGCCACCGCCTCCGACAGCCCGCCGAACCGGCGCTCGCGCGCATGAAACTCGGCGACCGCCGCCGCGAGCTCGGCGGGACCGAAGTCGGGCCACATCGTCTCCACGAAGTGAAGCTCGGCGTAGGCCGATTCCCACAGTAAGAAGTCCGAGAGTCGCCGTTCGCCACCGGTGCGAATCAACAGGTCCACGTCGGGCAGAACGACGCCGGCTCCGATCGCCCAGCGGGCGGAGTAGTCCACGGCAAGGCGCAGCCGTAGCCCGGTCCCCCGCGCCGTCGCCCGCTCCGCGGCGCCGATCGCGGCGACGAGCGGCGCCGGCAGCCGGTCGCGCCGTCCCACGACCTCGAGCCGCACGCCGTTCTTCAGGAGACGGGGGGTTTCCGTGCGGAGGTAGCGCGCGAACAGGCGCATCAGGGCGGCGACCTCGCTGGCCGGACGCTTCCAGTTGTCCGCCGAGAACGCGTAGAGGGTGAGGGCCCCGATGCCGAGGTCAGGTGCGGCCTCGACGGTGCGGCGGACCGCTTCCGCGCCGGCGCGGTGTCCCGCAACGCGCGGCAGGCCCCGGCGACCGGCCCAGCGGCCGTTGCCGTCCATCACGATCGCGACATGGAGAGAAGAGCTTTGCGGCATAAAGTCACACCCCAAAAAAAATGCTCACCCCTGACGGGTGGCGTGAATCAACGCTTCCATATGGTCGAGGTAGCGCTCCAGCGCGCGTCGTCCGGCGGCGGTGAGGCGGTACTCGGTCTTCGGGATTCGACCCTCGAACGACTTGGCGCAGGTGATGTACTGCGCCTCCTCCAGCCGGCGCGCGTGGACGCTCAGGTTGCCGTCCGTCGTTTTCAGCAGTCCCTTGAGCTCATTGAAGCTCAACGTGTCGTTCACGGCGAGCGCGCTCACGATCCCGAGGCGCACGCGCTCATGGATCAGCCGGTCGAGGTCGGCGGCGCGCGATCCTCCGCGCTCGCCCTTGAGCCCCGACTCGACAGCCTCTGGCTTCCTTGCGGCACTCTGCTTAGCCACCGTACCTCCGAGCAATGATCATGCCGAACACGATATGCAGGCCGCCAAAGCCGGCGGCCATCAGCCAGTTGCCCCATGCCGGCGGGCCCAACAGCGCCACGGCACCAAGCAGCATGAAGCAGATCCCCATGACGGGGACGACGCGCACCGAGAACGCGCCCCCGGTCACGAACCCGGTCCCGTACAGCAGCAGCCAGGTGCCGGGCAGCGCGCTCCACAGGGCGGCGCGGTACAACACGACCGTGAGCAACCCTCCGACGAGCATGGGCGGGAGGAAGCTCAAGCCGAAGCGGCGCCCGGGCCCCGAAAGGATGGGGTCGCTCACCGCGTAGGCCTTGCGGACCATCGTCGCCCCGCCGATCGCGAGCGCCACGATGGCCTCACCCAACCAAATGACGAGCCACAGCTCGCTGGTCTGGTGGCGGCTTGCGAAGAATGCCGCGGCGAGCGCGGTGACCCCGACCGCCACCTGTCCCCACCCGGGCACGGCGGTGAAGGACCCCGCCCGTTCCATCGTCTGCCGGATGAACCGGAGGTTGTCGAGGGCGCGATCGTGGAGCGGCCGTGGGGCGACCATGGCAACTACGATGGCACGCGGCTCGCCAGTTGTCAAGTACTTTATAATACAAAGTACACGCGAGAGATAGGTTTGTCGCCATGCGGGTCTACGTCTCGGTCGACATGGAAGGGATCGCCGGCGTGGTGCATGAATCCCAGACCGACCCGACCACCCCGGCGTTCGGCGCCGAGTATGCCCGCTTCCGCCGCCTCATGACCGCCGAGGCGAACGCCGCGATTGAAGGGGCGCTCGCCGCGGGCGCGACGAAAGTCCTCGTAAACGACAGTCACTGGTTCATGCGCAACCTGCTCGCCGAGGAGCTGCACCCGGCGGCCGATCTCGCCTCGGGAGATCCGAAGCCCCGCTCCATGGTGCAGGGGATCGACGGGGGCTTCGACGCCGCCTTGTTCATCGGATACCACGCCCGCGCCGGCACCCCCAACGCGATCCTCGACCACACCTACGCCGATCGGATTCACGACGTGCGCCTCAATGGAACGGCGGTTGGCGAGCTGGGGTTGAACGCCGCTCTGGCCGGCGTGCACGGCGTGCCCGTCGCGTTGGTGAGTGGCGACTCAGCCCTCGCCGCCGAGGCGAGAGATCTGCTGGGCGATGGCGTGGCGACGGTCGTGGTCAAGCGGGCGGTTAGCCGACACGCGGCGCAGAGCGTGGCCCCGTCCGTCGCGTGCCGCATGATCCGCGAGGAGGCGCTGCGGGCGCTGCAACGCAAGCACGCGCCGTATACCATCGCGGCACCGGTGACGCTCGAGGTCGACTTCGCACTGACGATTCACGCGGATATGGCGGAGCTCTGCCCCGGTGCGACGCGTACGGCGGGCCGGACGGTCGGTTTCACGCATCGGGACTACGGGGAGGTCTTCCGCGCGTGGCGGGCGATGCTCAATCTGTCGGCCGTGGTGTGAGGAGCCGGAGGGGATTACAGCGCAGCCAGCCGGTGTCAGCCGATCGGGCTTGACACATCACGGCCCTTCTTGGTAGCTAACCTGTCAGATGGACAATGGCGCCCCGGAAGATGGCCGGGGTTGGCGGCGGGCGTGACTTCGTAGTGTAGCGCAGATGCGCTGGCTCGTCGTGAGCGGCCGCAGCCCCGGGCATTGGGGCTGCGGCCGCCATCGTTTTGGGGGCATTGGAATCACCATGGGGAGGTACCATGCGTCTTGAGCAGAAGACCCTGCTGACAACGGCGTTCGAGGCCCTGGGGCCCGAGCGCGTCACGCGCGGCCTCGAGGCCAGCGGCCACAGTTGGAACGACTGCTTCCTGGCCCTTGCGATCTCCGGCGAGCCCGCGGCGCTGGCGCGTGACCTCGCGAAACGGTGGCGCAAGGAGCATTTCGTCGGCACGCTCGTCGGCGTCCGCGTGCAGGTCGTGAACGAGGTCGTCCGGGCTTGGGACCACGACGAAGGCCTGTTCCGGGCGCTCGCGGCCGAATGGCTGGAAGCGAATCGCTCGGCGGTGCCGACCGCGCAAACCGTCGGCGTGTGATCGGAGCGGGAGTTACTGCCTCGGTGTTGACCGTGCTACGGCGTGAGCAGCACCAGGCCGTAATCTCCCACGATCCGAAACCCCAAGTAGAGGTAGGCACGCCGCGCGGTATCGTTCGCGGGGTCGGCGAACAACACCGCGCGCTGCACGCCGTGCTTCCGCGCCACGACCAGGGAGCCGGCGACCACCCCGCGCGCGTATCCTCGCCCGCGAAACTCGGGCGGCGTCCATACACCACCGATCTGCACGATCTCCGGAAGTATGGCGTTGAAGACCGCGTACGAGACCGGCGTCTCGCCGGCGACCAGCAGCCAGTCCGTTCCGCGCTCGTGCTGCAGCAGCACGTCGTCCCGACTGGCTTCGCGCAGCTCCGGGCGGTCGGGGGCGCCGAGGGCCTCGAGCGCGAACTGCGTGCGCCAGTGCACCAGTAGCTCGAGCTCGCCGGGTTCGGGGTGTCGGCAGCGGACCTCCCCCGCGGCGAGCGCCGGCGGCACCACCAGCCGCGCGAGATCCAGGACGTAGAGCTCGTCCCGGCTATTCTTGCCCGCGGGGGCGCCCGCGAGCCCGAGCGCCTCGCGGGCGGCCACGACCTGGTCCCACGGGCCGGAGAAGCCGGTCACGATCCGGCCGGAGCGCCGCACCGCTTCCCGGGTCGCAGCGGCCGCGTGTTCCTTCTCGGGCGCCTGCACCAGCACCATGCCGTTCCAGCAGTGCGCCGCTACACCCGCGATCCTGCCGTCTACGATCGCGGCGACGTACGTGGCCTGCATCGGGTTGCCCTGATCGGTGAGACCCGCGGAGCGGGAGTTGGAGCGCAGGAACATGGAGGTGTCGGCATGGCGCGCGAGGAAAGCGTCGAGCGCCGCTTCGTCGCCCGGACGCAGGAGGCGAAGCTCGGGCATCAGGGAGCGGAGGGCGCACCAGGCAGCCGCTTGAGCTTGAGAATCTTGAGCGACAGGCTGCGCGCCAGGATCCCGATGCCCGTGGGATCGCCGCCCCGCCGCGGCACCGCCCGATAGATCAGAATCACGAGGATCCAGGTGATCCAGCTGGACCGCTCACTCCAGGACAGGCTCGTGAACATCAGCCACGGCTGGGTGTACGCCGCCGTCCACGCCTGCCAGTCGCCCTGGGCGACGGCAATCGGCCGGGCGAGCACGCGGTTCGCTCCGAACCCGTGGGCGCTCGGGCTCGACAAGTTCCAGACGCAGGTCACTTTGCCCCATCCGTGATTGTCGCTCGCCCCCACCACCAGCAGGTCACGCGCCCCTGCCAGCCGGAGCACCCGGGTGCGCGCCGGGGTGGGAAACGCCAGCCCCCGAGGCGAGCAGTTCACGATCTCGAAGCCGTCGACGCCGGCTGCCACGAACGCGTCGAGGTCGTCCCAGTGATGCACCCAGTACTCCGGCAGCGACGCTAGGCCGATGGCGCCCTGGCGGTGCAATTCCCCGAACAGGCCGAGCATGGCCCGAGTGTCGCGCCCAAACGGTCCGGGATCGATCGGCGCAACGTCGCCGAGTACGACCACATGCTGGTCGTAGACGCTCAGCTCGACGCCGGGCAGGAGCCGGATCGGGTCTTCCACGCCACCGGCGAATGGGACTCTGTGATCGGTGACGTACGACGCGCCGAATCCTTGATCGGCATGCCAGTCCGCGAGATCCATGAGCGTCCAGCCGCGGCGCCCGTCGTGCGACCGGGCGGTGTGGGCGTGGTAGTCTATGACCGTGAGCGTGGAGTCGGTGGCCACGAGTGCGGGCACGGGACGTGGGAGCAGCACCGCGCTCACGCACAGTAGCAGGAACGCGGCGGGTCCCAGCACCGCTGTGACGAGTCGACGCCGCGGCGTGCCGCGGCGCAGCAAGCCGTACACGGCGAGCGCGCTCGTCCACACGCCGACGCAGGCCAGCGCGCGGTCGCGGCTCAGGAATGTGAGCGCGTCGAGCACGTTCTCGATGGGCGCGAACAGGGTGTACAGCACCGGGCGGACCAGGTCGGCGTCCGGCGGCGGCGCTCCGCTCGCGACGTCCACGAGTGGCGGGACCTGCGTGAGCGCGGAGAGCATGACGAGCACGATGAGCCCGAGTGCGATCGGGTGGCGACGCAGGAGGTTCACCCGTACAATTTTGGGTATGCGAGTCCCAGACGCCACATCGCTACGCCTGCTCCTAGGGACCATGGTTTCGTGCATTCTCGGGTGCAGACAGGCGCCGCGCGCGCGGCCCCGTCCACCGGATGCGGGGACGACGGTGACGGTTTACGTGCCACCCAAGAGCGCCGAGCGGTTGGCGGGCCGCCTCCAGGTGATCGCGGCGCAACACCAGTGGGCGCTGTCCGTTCGGACCGACGCGGCAGCTCGCCAAGAAGCCGATCTGGCCTTTGTTGACAGCGGGGGCACGCTGGTCGGCCGGGTGCGCGCCGGGTCGCCGGCGGCCGCGCAGGCTCGGCAGATGGCGGAGGCCGTCGTGCCATGAGCCCGCCCCAGTTTGCCGCGATTCCCGACCTCGTGCTCGGCAATCTCGCCGGCCGGCCCGAAGCGGACTGGCACCGCGCGCCACCTGGCAAGTGGACGCCGGCGCAGATCGTCCACCACCTGGCGATCTCGCTCGAGACCAGCGCTCGCACGTTCGACCAGCGGCGCGGCAAGCCGCCGATGCGCCGCCGACCGCGCACGATGCGGGAGCGGGTCGGCTTCCTGCTGATCATGCGGATCGGCTGGATGCCGTCTGGCCGGGAGGCGCCCGAGCTGACCCGGCCGGCCGAGCGGCCGGACGCGCGCGCCGTCGAGCGGCAGCTGCGGGACGGCGTGGCGCGCTTCCTGACGCTCGAGCGCGAATTGCTGCCGGCCCGGCGCGACGATCTGTTCGTGAAAAATCCCGCGCTGGGCGATCTCACCCTGCCCGAATGGATCCGGTTTCACATCCGACACTGCGCGCATCACGCCCGGCAGATTCACGCCAGGCTGGCATCGTGAGCAGTAAAAGCAAGCGGAAGCTCACGGTCCGCGTACCCAATCCCAAGGCGCCCGTGAAAGAGCGGCTCAAGACCCCGTCGCACAAGGTGCACAGGTCCGCGAAGCAGTATCGGCGCCGGGACAAGCATCGGGACCGGCTTGCGGACGACGAATAGACGACGGTTGGACGGGGAGAGGGGCGACTCAGCGCTTCGGGTGGGGTGGCCCGGCTGTTTTCAAGATGACGCAACATGAGCCGGCCTCCGGGGCGCGAAGCTCGGCCCGGGTGCCGCGGGCGCCGGCGGCGGTGAGCGCGGCGCGCAACAGAGTGAGATTCATTCCGCAGACCAGCGGCCGGCAGTCGTTGGCCAGCGCGTCGAACGGGCAATTGCGGAGCCGGACTTCCCCGTTCACGCGCGCGGGCTCGTATCCCCACTGGTCCAGCAAAGCGAGCGTGGACTCAAGCAGCGCATCGCTGCGCGCGTCGGGCCCCGCGAGGCGTCGGGCTGCAGCGCCGAGTCCTCGTCCTTCGGCGCGCGCCGCACGTTCGAGCCAGGTGCGAGCCCTCGGCGCCGCCGCCGTCAGGGCGCGCGCGAAGACACGGCCGGCAAGCTCGTAGCGGCGCTGCGGAAGGGTGATGTCGAGCTGGCGGGCGGCGCGGCGGTATAACTTGGCCGGCCGGCCCGCGCCCGGACCGCGCCTGCCGGTCAACCGGCGATAGCTTACGTCCAGCAGGCCTTCCCGCACGAGCTTGTCGAGATGGAACGCGGCCAGCGCCCGCGACACGCGGACTGCGCGGGCCGCCTCGTCACGTCCCACGTCGCCGTGCCGCTCGGAGACGTAGCGATAAAGACCCCTCCTGGTGGGATCGTGGAGCAGCGCGAGCGCCGCGATTTGGCGTTCCCAATTGGCGACCGACACGCCGCAAATGTACACCGAGCGCCCCTTCCGAACCATCGTTCTAATCGCAACGTTTATTGTGCTTAGAGTACTGTGCGAGGCGCGATGCCCGACTACACCCATCTCATCGTCGGCGGCGGCATGACCGCCGATGCCGCCGCGCAGGCCATTCGCGAGGCCGAGCCCGGGGCGTCGATCGGCTTGGTCGGCGCGGAGCCGCACCCGCCGTACGATCGCCCGCCGCTGTCCAAGGCCCTCTGGAAAGGCGAGCCCGAGGAAAAGATCTGGCGCAAGACGGCGGCGACGGGGGCCACCCTGCACCTCGGCCGGAGGGTTACGGCGATCGACCCGCGCAGGCACCAGGCGACCGACGACCGGGGCACCGTGTACGGCTACCGGAAGCTGCTGCTCGCCACCGGGGGTGCGCCGCGGCGCCTGCCGCTCCAGAGCGACCAGGTCATCTATTACCGCACGCTCGACGACTACCGTCGCTTGCGCGCCCTCGCGAGTCAGAGCGTCCGATTCGCGGTGATCGGCGGCGGGTTCATCGGCAGCGAAGTGGCGGCCGCGCTGCGGATGCAGGGACGCGACGTCACGATGCTCGTCCCCGAGGCGGGACTTGGCGCGCGCGTGTTTCCGGCCGACCTCTCGTCGTTTTTGGTCGACTACTACCGCAAGAAGGGCGTGATCATGCGCGTCGGCGAAGGGATGGCGGGACTCGACCGCCGCGCCGGCTCATGCCTCGTGCGCACAACGACGGGCGGCGAGCTGGTGGCGGAAGTCCTCGTGGCCGGCCTCGGGATCCTGCCGAGCGTCGAGCTGGCGGAGCAAGCCGGCCTGCGGATCGAGAACGGCGTCGTGGTGGACGAAACGTGCCGCTCGAGCCAGCCCGACATCTACGCAGCAGGGGACGTCGCCGCGTTCGAGAATCCCGCCCTGCGCGCGCGCATCCGGGTGGAGCACGAAGACAACGCCAACACCATGGGTCGCACGGCCGGGCTCAACATGGCCGGGCGGGTCACGCCCTATCACCACTTGCCGTTTTTCTACTCCGACCTGTTTGACCTGGGCTACGAAGCAGTCGGCGACGTGGACGCCAGGCTCGAGTCGGTGTCCGACTGGAAGGAGAGATTCCGCGAAGGGGTGGTCTACTACCTGAAGGCCGGCCGGGTCCGCGGGGTGTTGCTCTGGAACACCTGGGGGCAAGTAGACCATGCGCGGGCCTTGATTGCCGAGCCCGGGCCGTTCCAACCCGCCGACGTGAAGGGCCGCCTGCCCGTCTAGAAGCGATACCCCGCGGCCAGGTTGAAATGGTTGGCGGTAAACTTGCCGCTCGGGTAGGTGGTCTCGAGCCGCCGAAACTCGACGCCGAGCACCAGCGGCCCCGACGGCCGCACGTCGACATGCCCCTCGCAGACGAAGTTCTTGAGCCGGCCCCGTGGATTGCCCAGGGCGTCGGACAGGTCGCCGTCGTCCGGGTCGTCGATTCCGCAGCCACCGCCGAACATGACCTCCCGGCGCGGGCGGACATTGAGTTGGCCCCAGCCGCCCTTCGTCCGGACCTCCACTCCCGTCGGCCCGAGGTTCTGGCCGATTCCGCCGCCACCCAATCCCGCCAGCGCCTGGCCCGTGAATCCTTCCGCCAGGAGCTCGACGATGCCGAGCTTGACCCGCGCATCGGCCGTGAGCGCCTTCGATTGAAACAGCGAATCCCCCGCCGCCAGCCATCCCAGATGGCCGCCGATGGCGACCTCGCTCGGATCGTCGGTCGGACCCCAGCCGAGTCGCACCCGTCCCTGGAGATAGGGACGCCGGCTGCGCTCGGCCGAATCAGGCTGCGTGTTGAATGTTCCCTGCGGTGTGCCCGCGGTCGGAGCGAGCACGGCGACCTGCTCGGCGAGGCGCAGGGTATATCCCTGCTCCAGCGTAGCGCGGAACTGCGGCAGCCACAGCCACAGGTTGCCGGCGGTGGCGAAATCGGGGGTGCCCACGGACGCGAGAGAGCGCGGGCTTCGCTCGGCGACGAGGGGCGACTCCTGGCCGACCAGGACCTGCGCGTGGGCCCACGACACGATGCCGACGGCGCGTCGCAGCCGCAGGAGCGGGAACGTGCGACCGCCGTTCGAGGGCTGCTGCCCGCCGTAGAAGTCGACGTCCAGCTCTCCCGAAAACGTGCCGTGCAGCACGTCGGGATCGGTCACGAAGAGGCCGACCCGAGTCTGACGAATCGTGCCGCCCACGGCGCTGGCAGGTGGGACCGAATCGACGAACTGTGGCACGTCGCTGTTGTTGACGCGGGCGTTCGTAAAGAAGCCGTTCACCAGCACCAGCCCCGCGAGCTCCAGGGTGGGTTTCGCCTTCGCTACCGGAGGGGACGGCGTCTGTGCGCTCAGGGGAAAGGCGACGGCGGCGAGCGAGACGAGCAGCGTGGCCCGCATCTCGGACTCCTGGCGGTTTCGGTACGACTACAGTAAGCTGCAACGCCTCAAGCGCAACGGGGAACGGTGCGGGCGATGCGCTGGATCGCGCTGCTGGTCGGGGTGGGTTGTGTGACCGGGCGGCGCAGTGTTGCGCAGGGCCGCGTCTCAGGTCGTGTCACGCTGCTGGAGAAAGGCGGCAAGGCCCCTGCCGACCTCGGCGCGGCGGTCGTGTATCTCGACGGCGGCGCGACTGCCCAGCCGGTCACCGCGGACATCGCGATCAACGACAAGGAATACGTGCCCCGCGTGGTGGTCGTGCCGGTGGGATCGACCGTGCGGTTCGTCAATCATGATCCCTTCGACCACAACGTCTTCTCCGCCGAGCCCGCCTTCGACCTCGGACAGTACGGCCGGGGTCAGGTGCGCGATTGGACGTTCACGACGCCGGGCCTGGTCCGCGTGTTCTGCAACGTTCATCCCCGCATGGTGGCGTTCGTCGAGGTGATAGCCGGCCGCTACTTCACCCAACCGGCGGTGGACGGGTCGTTCGCGATCGCGGGCGTGCCGACGGGCCGTTGGATGCTGCATGTCTGGCATGAGCGCAGTCCCGAGGTCACGCGCGAGATGACCGTCGCGAGCGATGGTGCCGCGGGGCTCGAGTTGGAGCTCGACGCGCGCGGGTTTCGCTGGATGCCCCACAAGAACAAGTACGGCCGCGACTACCCCACGAATGCCGGACGCGAGCGCTACTAGGCCGGCGCGCCTCGGCCTCGGGGCCCGGATCTTCGTCGCCGCCACCCTGTCCGTCGTGGGCGTGCTGGGCGTCACCCTGGGGCTCACCTCGCTGCAGGCGAACCGCACCGCGGACGAGTCGATCCGCCGCGCCCTGGCCGGCGTACGGCGGGGGGTCCAGGCCTTTCTCACGGGACGGACCGCGGCGTTCGCCGGAACGAGCGCGGTGAGCGCGGAGGTCCCGCAGTTCCGCGAACGCTTGCTCAAGGCGTCGGCGCGGAGCAACGCGATCGACCAGGCCGAGGAGTACCGCCAGCTGTTGGGTGCGGCGTGGGTGCTCGTCACGAACGAGCGCGGCATCCTGGTGGCCCGCACCGACTACCCGGACCAGTTCGACGTCGATTTTTCGCGTGGCGCGCTGATCGCGAACGCACTGTCGGGGGAGCCGGCGAACGGCGCGTGGCTCGACGAAGAACGGCGCCGGCTGTTCATCGCCGTGGCAGTGCCGCTGCGCGCGTCGCCGGCGGCGACGCCGCAGGGCGCCCTCGTGGCGGCGTACGCCATCGACGACGCCCTCGCGCAGCAGATCAAGCAGTCCACCACGACCGACGTGGTCTTCTTCGCGCTCGATACGCTCAACCATCCGTACATCGTTGGGTCGACCCTGCCACGGGAGACGATTGAACCTGCTCTGGCGGCCGACACGGCGGCCATCGCGGCGCTGCCACGCGACACCGCCGGCACGGAGCTCGCCGCCGTCGTGGACGGCGAGCGACTGATCGGTCTGGCGAGCCCGATCCGCTCCGCCGGCGGCGATGCGTTCGGCGGGTTCATCGCGTTCCGCTCGCACGAACGCGAGCTTGGTGCGTTTCGGGTCCTGCAGCACACCATCGGCTTCGCGGTCGCGTTGGGGCTGCTGCTCGCGCTCGCGTCGGCGTACGTGCTGGCGCGCCAGATTGCGGGTCCCATCCGGCGGCTCGCGCTCGCCACGCGCCGCGTGCAGGACGGCGATTACAACGTCGAAATCGAGGTCGGGTCGGGCGACGAGATCGGGATGTTGTCCCAGGCATTCCACAGCCTGGTGCGCGACCTGAAGGACAAGGCGAGACTGGTCGACTACATGATGTCCGCCTCGGGCGCCGCGCCCACGGAATCCGTGAAGGCCGTCCGCCCGTCGCTCGCGCAGGCCGGCGATGCGCTGCGACCCGGCACCCTGTTCGCCAACCGGTACGACGTGAAGGAGCTGCTCGGGACGGGCGGGATGGGCGTCGTATATCGTGCGTTCGACCGCGAGCTGCAGGAGCCGGTCGCGATCAAGACACTCCGCCCGGAAGTGCTGGAAGGGAGCGGGGTCGCGCTGGAGCGCTTCAAGCAGGAGATCCGGCTGGCGCGCAAGCTCGCCCACCGGAACATCGTCCGGACCTACGATTTGGGCGAGGTGAATGGCACGTACTACCTCACGATGGAATACGTCGAGGGGACGTCCTTGAAGCAGCTCATCGCCACGCGCGGGCCCCTGCCGGTGCCCGTGGCCCTCACCATCGGCAAGCAGCTGTGTCGCGCCCTCGAGGTGGCGCACGAGCAGGGAGTGATCCATCGCGACATCAAGCCACAGAACATCGCCGTCGAGCCGAACGGGGTGCTCAAGGTGATGGACTTCGGCATCGCGCGCCTCGCCAGCCGCCCGAAGGACCAGGGGCTGACCCAGGAAGGGATGTCGATCGGGACGCCGGACTACATGTCGCCCGAGCAGCTGTCGGGGATGGAGCTGGACGCGCGCAGCGACATCTACTCAGCGGGCGTGGTGCTGTTCGAGTGTCTCACGCGCCGGGTGCCGTTCGAGGCAGCCACGATGTACGCGTTGATCGCGAAGCAGCTCGAGGAAGCGCCGCCGGATCCGCGGAAGCTGAACCCTCAAGTCCCCGAAGGGCTGGCGACCGTGATCCAGAAGGCGATGGCGAAGGAGGCGGTGGACCGCTATCAGTCTGCGGCGGAGATGCACGACGCGCTTGCTGCCATAGGATGACCATTGCTCCCACATGCACTCCCTGAGAATCGTGGTCCTCACGCTTGTCGCCAGCGGTCGGCTGGCAGGACAACAGGCCGCCCCCTCTCCACGGCCGTACCGTCCGGGGATCGACGTGCTGAATTACGCGCTGTCCTTGGATCTGCCAGATAGTGGGAACCGCATCGAGGGGCGCGCCGTGCTCACCGTTCGGCGTACCGCCCGGACCGACACTCTGGTGCTCGATCTCGTGAGGCTGCGAGTCGACAGCGTACTTCTCGACGAGCGTGCGACCCGATTCGGCCGGGACAGCGCCACCATCCGTATCCCGTTGCCGGCGGGGTCGAGCGACACGGTCACGATAGCGGTTCGCTACGGTGGCCCGGTCACCGACGGTCTCATCATCCGGAATGACACCGCGTGGGGTTGGACCGCCTTCGCGGACAATTGGCCCAACCGTGGGCGTTACTGGATTCCCAGTGTCGATCATCCGAGCGACAAGGCAACGGTGAGCTGGACCGTGCGCGCCCCGAGCCGCCTCAAGATCATTGCCAACGGCGCCCGTCTCGGGGAGGCGCCGGTCAGCGGCTCCAACCCACCGAGGACCGTCACCCGTTGGCGGATGAACGAGCCGATCCCGGTCTATCTCATGGTCATCGCCGCCGCTCCATTCTACGCATACGACCTGGGCGAGACCGCGTGCGGACTGACGCTGGTCGGTCGCTGCGTCCACCAATGGGCATATGTGGAGCCGCGGTTGGCAGATTTTCTTCCGGGCCCATTCAAGAGTGCGGCAGACATCGTGTCCTATTTCGGATCCTTGGTGGGCCCGTTCCCCTACGAACGACTGGCCCATCTGGAATCGTCGACTCGGTTCGGCGGCATGGAGAACGCGACCGCGATCTTCTACGCCGACCAGCCATTCCGGAAGCGGACCATGACCGATCGAGTGGTGGCCCACGAGACGGCCCACCAATGGTTCGGCGACGCCGTCACCGAGACCGAATGGCCTCACCTGTGGCTGTCAGAAGGCTTCGCGACTTACCTCGAGGCGCTGTGGACGCGAAACTCAGCGGGCGACTCGGCCTTTCGCGCGGAGATGGAGGAGATGCGGCGGGCCGTGCTCTCGAGTCAAGTCGTCGCCGAGCGGCCGGTGATCGACACGGCGGAACAGAGCCTGATGGCGTTGCTCAACAACAATAGCTATCAGAAGGGCGGCTTCGTGTTGCACATGCTGCGCGCCACGCTCGGCGACTCGGCGTTCTTTCGCGGCCTTCACCGTTACTACGATAGGTATCGGAACGGGAACGCGCTCAGTGACGATCTTCGCCGGGAGCTGGAAGCCGCATCCGGAACGCCGCTCGGCTGGTTTTTCGACCAGTGGCTCCGCCGACCTGGCTTTCCCGAGCTCACCACGTCGTGGACCTACGACGCAGCAGCCAAGCGCGTCATCCTCTCAATCACCCAAGCCGGGCGATTCGGCAGCTATCGTTTCCCGCTGACCGTCGATATCAAGACGGCGGTTGGACGTCGGGTCCGGACCCGTGTCGACGTCACCGCTCAACCGAGCACGCGGGTCACACTCGACCCGCCGCTCGATACAGCACCGGTGGAGCTCGTGTTTGATCCGGACGGCGAGTTGCTCGCGACCATCGTGACGCGGTAGGCCTTCTAGATCCCCCCGAACCACGGATACCCCTGGTCCTCCCAGTATCCCCCCGGTCGTGTGTCCGTGAACGTCATGGACACGAGATACTTCGTCAGCTTGTAGCCCAGCTTGGTCGGCGAGTAGAGCCGCAGCGGCGCGCCGTGGGCCGGCGGCAACGGATTGTCGTTCATCCCGTACGCGAGAATCGTCTGCGGGTGCAACGCGCTGGCGAGGTCCCAGCCGTTCGTGTACCCCGCATCGAACGACGCGAAACTGATGTACCGTGCCGTCGGCTGCGGGCGGCAGCGCTCCACGATGGCCGACAGGGGCACGCCGTGCCAGCTCGCGATCGCCGACCAGCCCTCCACGCAGTGGTGCTTCACGGTGTACGACACGCGCGGCATGCGCAGCAGGTCGTCGAGCGACAGGTCGAGCGGCTGCGCGACGAGTCCATCCACGCGCAGCCGCCACGCGGCGGGATCGTCCAGCATCGGCATCATGTTCGAGATGAAGTAGCTCGGCAGTGCCGCGCTGCGCTCGGCGGAACTGTACGTGCGCGCCAGGCGCGTGGGTGAGAACAGGATCTTCTCGCCCACCCAATCGTTCACCCGGCTGATATCGAGCAGCTGCGGGCGAATCGCGTTGCCACCGTCCCAGCCGCACGCGGCGACGAGCGACGCAGCGCCGCTGGCCAGGCCGAGTCGCAGGAACGCCCGTCTGTCTACGTGTAGCCTGGCGTCGTGGCGTCGTAGCATCCGTCCCTCAGTCATGACTGGGAAACCTCCCCCGGTACCACCCCGTGAGCATCGCGCGCAGCGACGCCGGGTCCACGGCGAACACGAGGATCACGTGCGTGATGGTGAACCCGACGAAGATCCACACGATCCAGAAGTGCCAGTAGCGCGCCGCCTGAAACCCGCCGAACAGCGCGGTGAGCCAGCTGAGCTGCGTCGGCTTATAGATCGCGAGGCCGGTGAGCACGGCGAGCATGCCAAACACGACGACGCTCGTGTAGGCGAGCTTTTGGAGCGGGTTGTGTTTTCCCTGCGGTGGGTGCTCGCGGCGCAGGTGGAGATAATACTTGGCCATCGCGACTGCGCCGCGGACGTCCCGCGGCCGAAACAGCAGGCTGCGCCACTCGCCGCTGCGTACGAGAAACCCGAGATACAGTAGCCCGAACGCCACGAGGGGCCACATCAACGCGAAGTGCCAGTTGAGCGCGCCGGCGAGCCAGCCCCCGAGCCGGCTCCAATGGGGGAACTGCGTCCCGTCGAACGGGCTCGGCAGGAACGGACCGCCGCGTCCCCCGAACCGGGCGTACGCCTCGTAGATCTGCAGGCCGCTCGCGATCATGCCTGCGAGGACCACCGCGGTCCCCCAATGGGTCACGCGCACGATCCAGTGGTGACGCCGTACGAGCGGCAGCGGGGTGTCGTTCTCGGTCATAGTCGCTCCTTCGGTCTGACGCTACGGCACCGTGGCCCGAGGCGAAAGGGGCGTGCGCTCGCATGAGAGGATCATAACGATTCGCTCATGACGGCTCACGTGAGCAGCGTGTGAATGCCGCGCATGACCAGATACGCGAGCGGCCCGCCCACCGCGACGCTCGGCACCAGCGAGCGGAGTGATCGGCGATGCGCGAGCCGCGCGTGGGTGGCGCCGGTGGCCGTGGTCGCCACGGCGAGGGCGATATTGCCGGCCGTAGCGTCGCTCACCCACGGCACCAGTAATCGCCCCGCCACGAGTCCGGTCACACTGCCGACCAGCACCGCGGCCACGAACAGCACCTCCTCCCGCGCGAACGCACTAGCGAGCTTCACCACCGGGCTCCGCCCCCGCGGGCAGCCAGACCGTGAACGTGCTTCCTTCGCCCGGCGCGCTCGCGACCGTAATCTCGCCGTCCTGGAGCTCGGCCAGCAGTCGCGCAATGGCGAGGCCGAGGCCTGTTCCGCCGAGGGCGCGGCTGCGGGACTGATCGACGCGGAAGAAACGATCGAAGATCCGATCGAGGTGCTCGGGTGCGATCCCGGGGCCGGTGTCGCGGACGCTGACGCCCACTCGACCCCCGTTCCGCTGCAGCGCGAACGTGATGGCGCCAGTGGGCGTATAGCGCACGGCGTTCGAGGCGAGGTTCAGCAGGATGTGCCGCGTCCGGTCGCTGTCTCCCGACGCCCACACGGAGCCGGACGGAGTGAGACGCACGGCGAGATCGCGATCCACGGCCATCGCTTCGGTGATCTCGCGGACCTCCTCGGCCACCGCGGTCAGGTCGAACGGCCGACGCATGAGGGCAAGCTGGCGGTTCTCGCCGCGAGCGATGAGCAGCAGTTCGTCCACCATCTTCGTGGTGCGGTCGAGCTCCCGCTCCATGGCCATGAGCGCCTCGCGGATCTCGGCGTCGGAGCGGCCTTCGGTCGACGCCCATTGCACCTGGGCACGCAGATGGGTCAGCGGGGTGCGCAATTCGTGGCTCGCGTCCGCCGTGAACGACTCGAGGGCGCGATGCGCGCGGTCGACGCGCTCGAGCATCCGGTTGATGCTGTCGGCGAGCTCCGTCACCTCCGCCTGGCCGGTCGGCGTGGCGAGGCGCTTGCCGAGCTCGGCCGGGCCGATGGCGCGAGTCTGCGCCGTCACGCGCTCGAGTGGATCGAGCGCTGCGGTCACGGCCTGGCGAGCGCCCCGCGCGGCGGCGAGCGCGGCCACGGGCAGCAGCAGTGCTGCGACCGCCGTGACCGCCACGAGGGCGGCGAGGTAGGGCTGCCGGCTCGCGACGACGTAGATGTCGAAGGCGGCTGTCGAGCGGTGGAGCACCCGGTAGCGCCAGCGCGCGCGCTCGGCGATCGCTGCAAGCAGGGCCTGACGCACATCGTCCGGGGACGCGCTCACCGGCAGCCCCTCGAGTCGTTTGGCCGGCATGCCGGGCGACAGGAAGTACACCTGCTGCATGCCGCTCGCGTTTGTCGTGGTCCGCGTGATCACGACCTGACCGCCCATGCCCACGAGCTGATCGGCGAGCGTCTCGGGCATCACTCCCCCCGGTCCCCGGGTGGAGTCCGTGTACGCGTGGAGCAACGACTCGATGACGTCAGCGGAATGCTCGAGCGAGCGGCGCAGTACCGCCTCGGCCGCGATGGCAAAGGCCAGCGTGACGAGCACGCCATAGACAGCCAGCGTCGTCCAGGACACGCGCCGGAACCGGCGCGTCAAGACCGTGGCGAGCCGGCTCTCGCTCACGGCGTCTCCCCGCCCCCCCCGGCCCCTCCCTCCAGCCGATATCCCGAGCCCCGCACGGTGCGAATCGGCGCTGTTCGCCCGGCGAAGCTCAGCTTCTTGCGCAGGTAGTTGACGTAGACGTCGACCACATTGGTCTCAGGGTCGAACTTGTAATTCCAGACCGCCTCGGCGATCCGCGAGCGGGAGACGGTGCGGCCGGCGTTGCGCATCAGGAACTCGAGCAGCGCGAACTCCCGCGGGCTGAGATCCACCACCCGGTCGCCCTGTGTGACGCGGCGTTTCAGCGGGTCGAGCGCCAGATCGCCGACGGTGAGGGTGGCGTTCTGGTGCCGCAGCTCGGCGCGCCGGATCAGCGCGTGAACGCGCGCGATCAGTTCGGAGAGGTCGAACGGCTTGGTGAGGTAGTCGTCCGCCCCACCCTCGAGGCCGCGCACGCGCGACTCCAGCTCGTCGCGCGCCGTGAGGAGTAACACGGGCGTGAACACGCCGCGCTTGCGCAGCTCCTCCACGACGCTGAACCCGTCGCGACCCGGAAGCATCACGTCCAGGACGATGCAGTTGAACGTGCCGTCGAGCGCGCGGTCGAGTGCCCGGTCTCCCGAATCGGCTTCGACGACGCCATACCCTTCTTCCCGGAACGCCTTGCTCAAAAAGCGACGCAGGTCGCGGTCGTCCTCTACCAGCAGCAGTTGCACTCCGCAAAGCTACGGCGAGGGGCGCCGGCGGCAATCGACGCTCCGCCACATGAGAGGAACATGACAATCCTCTAAGAACCCAAACGGGCACTTCTCTCGCGGCGTTACCACAGGCAGATTCGTGGTGATCCTCGAAGGAAGAAGGAGAAGCGATGCATCTCGCGAGCGCATTACTGATGGTAGCACTGCTGGGCGGGCCCCCGGCCGGTGGCCCGTATGCCACCGCGACCTTTGCCGGTGGGTGCTTCTGGTCCATGGAGCACCCGTTCGACGTGCTCGATGGCGTCGTCTCGGTGACCGTCGGCTACATGGGCGGCAGCACGCCCAACCCGACCTACGAGCAGGTCTCGGTCGGTGCCACGGGGCACCTCGAGTCCGTTCAGGTCGTCTACGATCCCCGTAAGGTCGCCTACGAAACGCTGCTGAGCGCGTTCTGGCACAACATCGATCCCCTGACGTTGAACGGTCAGTTCTGCGACTTCGGATCGCAGTACCACACAGCCGTCTTTTACCGCGACTCGACGCAGCGCCGACTGGCCGAGGAGTCCAAACGCACGCTGGAGGGCCGGTTCCAGAAGCCGATCACGTCCGTGATCGTGCCCGCGGGCAAGTTTTATCCGGCCGAGGAGTATCACCAGCATTATTACCGCAAGAACCCCGTCAGCTATCAGGCGTACCGGCTCGGATGCGGGCGCGACCGACGCCTGAAGGAGATCTGGGGGGAGGACGCCGGCCGCGCGGACGTGCGCCAGGTCGGCGCCAAAGGATGGAGCCCAATGAACTTCAAGAAGCCCACTGATGCCGAGCTCAAGCAGAAGCTGACGCCAGTGCAGTATGAGGTCACGCAGCACGAGGCCACGGAACGGCCGTTCCAGAACGAGTACTGGGACAACCATCGTCCCGGGATCTATGTCGACGTCATATCGGGGGAGCCCCTCTTCAGCTCGACCGACAAGTTCGAGTCGGGCACGGGATGGCCGAGCTTCACCAAGCCGCTGGAGACGGGCAATGTCAGCGAGCACGTGGACAAGTCGCTCTTCATGGTGCGCACCGAGGTCCGGTCGGCGAACGGCGACTCCCATCTCGGGCACCTGTTCGACGACGGCCCCGCGCCCAGCGGCCAGCGGTACTGCATCAACTCGGCCGCCCTGCGGTTCATACCGGTCGAGCAGCTGGCCGCGGAGGGGTACGGACAGTACCTGCCGCTGTTCAACACGACGGGAAGCTCGAGCACGGCCCGCAAGTAGCAGCGATCCGCTCGAGTCACCGGGCGCCGGGAATTCCGTGGTGCGACGGACTTCCCGGCGCCCGGTATATTTCTGCTGATGAAATACGCCGCGTTGCTGGCGTTCGCCGCGATGACAGGGTGTCGGCCACGGCCGTTCGCCGGTACGGCGCACGGCGCCGACTCGGTGAACCTCGTGCGACTGGTGCCGCGCGACTCGACGGACAGCACGTTGCGCATCCCTCGGGTGGTCCGGGAGCCGAGTGTAGTGCTGTTCTGGTTGAAGGCGGCCGACACGCTGGCAACGGACGACCGCGCCGACACATTCGACGATCTCGAGTATTACACGGAGCAAGTCGCGCCCACGCTCGAGGCCAGCGGCATCAAACTGCTCGCGACCAACGCCGACACCGTCTACGTGGCGCTCGGCAATCACACCCGCCGCACGATTCTCTTGTCCGGCCTCGATTATCCGTTCGGGTATCTGCTGGTCGATCCGGGCGGACCCGAGCGCATCCTCACCGGTGTGTACGCGGACGATGACCTGATGGAAGAACTGCGCGTCTACTTCGACCTCC
>Ga0066652_100000208_pt1 | contig 30585 bp, 22 predicted proteins | sample GraSoiAngelo_101_FD_71413 | JGI IMG/M metagenome (GOLD analysis project Ga0066652, IMG submission 71413) | Grasslands soil microbial communities from the Angelo Coastal Reserve, California, USA - 14_0903_02_30cm | ecosystem: Environmental > Terrestrial > Soil > Grasslands | place: USA... | reverse complement strand
ATTGGGCTCGCGATTCTGGGCGGCGTGATCGGCGCGCTGGCCACGCGGTTCGTCGAGCCGTCGTACGAGGCGAGAGCGAAGGTCTGGATCATGTCCCCGAAGCCGACGAACGGTCCGCAGCCGACGGGGCCTATTCGCGCGGAAGAACTGCTCCCCCAGAGTTCATGGGCGGAGCTGTTCCAGAGCTTCGCGATCACCGACTCGGTCGTCGCCAAGCGCGGCCTGGCCGCCACCCCCGAAGATGCCAAGGATCGCCCGGCGTTCATGCGGTTCGCGACGTCCGAGCGGCCGATCATCGGCGACTACAGCCTGAGAGTCGACGCGAAAGGGCAGCGCTACACGCTTACCCGCAAGGCCGATGGCACCGTCGTCGACACCGGCACGGTCGGCGATTCGATCGGGCGAACCGTCGGGTTCCGGTGGGCGCCGACGCCCCAGATGCTCAAGCCCGGACGCACCTACAACTTCAACGTCGTCACGCCGCGTGACGCGTCGACGGCGTTGCTGGCCAAGCTCAAGCCTCCGCCGGCCGTTGCGCCGAACAGCAACTTCATGAACGTGACGCTCGTCGACAACGATGCGGTGGAAGCGGCGGCGACGCTCAATACGTGGCTCACGGAGTTCGACAGCACGGCCCTCTGGCTGAAGCGCCGGAACGTCTCCGAGTACTCCAAACTGCTCGAAGTCCAGCGCCAGTATGCGAACGACAAGCTGAAGGACGCCGAGCTTCGCCTGGAGGGGTTCCGCACCCGCACGATCACCATGCCCTCCGAGGCGACCATCGTCACACCGGGGCTGCAGGAGACGCGCGATCCCGTCTTTCGTTCGTTCTTCGAGAAGAAGCTCGAGTCGAGTGACCTGCGGCAGTATGCCGACGCACTCGCGCGTGCGATGACCGCTGGGCCGGCCGCGCCGGAAGCGATCAGCGCAATCCCGGGTCTGCTGACGCAGGCCGGGGCCAAGGATCTGTCGATCCTGCTCGACGAGCTCACCAAGCGACAGGGGGAGCTGCGCGACGCGCAAAAGGTCTACACGGACGAGTTCAGCAAAGTGAAGGATCTGCAGAAGCAGATCGCCGACCTCCGCGCGCGCGCGATTCCCGCCGCGGCGCGCAACTTCCTCGCACAGCTGCGGTCGCGCGAGAACTCGTTGAACGCCCAGCTCGCGGCAACCTCGGAAGAGATCCGCACCATTCCGACGCGTTCGATCGAAGAGCAGCGGCTGCGACGCGAGCAGGCGATGTACGAAGGGATGTACACGAACCTCTCGGCAAGGTATGCCGATGCGCGTCTCGCCGAATCGAGCGCGATGCCCGACATCACGATCCTCGATCGTGCGGCGCCGGCAAACGGTGTCGTGACGTTCCGCGATCTCAAGATCATCGGTACCGCGATCCTCATCGCACTCGGGCTCGGGCTCGGACTGTCGGTCATGCTCGATCGCCTGGATCACAAGTTCCGGCATCTCGCGCAGGTGAACGCCGATCTGGGGCTGGCCGTGCTGGGGACCGTGCCGCAGATCGCGCAGCCACCGAGGCGCGCGAAGCCGGAGGACGCCGCGGAGGTGATCGAGTCGTTCCGCGGTATCCGGCTCCGCCTCCAGTACGCCTACAGCGCCAATCAGCCGCTCGTCTGCGGCGTGACGAGCCCCGAGCAGGGAGATGGCAAGTCGCTGGTCGCCTCGAATCTGGCACTCGCGTTCGCGGAGGCCGGCTATCGTACGCTGCTCATCGATGCCGACACGCGACGTGGCTCGCTGCACGACGTGTTCGGCGCACAGCGGCGCCCGGGCTTGATCGAGGTGCTCTCCGGCGAGGTCACTCGCGCCGAGGTGATGCATCCGACGACGCAGGAGCGATTGAGCCTGCTCCCCTGCGGCGGCCGCCGCACGACCAATCCCGAGCTGATCGCGAGCCCCGCGCTTCCCCGGCTGCTCAGTGAGCTGGTCGGCGAATTCTCGGTCATCATCGTGGACGGTCCGCCGCTCTCGGCCGGCATCGACGCATTCGCCATCGGGGCGGCGTGCGAGAACACGCTGATGATCCTGCGGCACTCCAAGACGGACATGCGCATGGCGAAGACGAAGCTCGCGTTGCTCCGTCGACTGCCGCTGCGAACGGTGGGTGTCGTGCTCAACGACGTGAAGGCGATGGGCGACTACAAGTACTACGGCTACGACACGGCCTATCGCGCACTGCCGGAGGAACGCGCCGTCGCGACCGTCTGACGAACGGCTGGACGGATGCGAAGCGGGGGCGACGGATTCTCCGTCGCCCCCGCTTTCGTTTTCAGACCGGCTCGACGACTCAGAACCGCGGCGCCTGTGCGTACTCCGGCGCCGGGAGATCGGCGAGCCCATGCTGCGTGTGCAGCGACGACGATGCGCGCTCGAGCATCTCCAGCACGTGGATCGAGGACTCCGAGTAGTCGGGGACGGCGAAGAAGCTGCCGCGCACCCTGAACGAGCGAGGGCTGTTCCCGACGGGAACTATCGTGCTCTCGAGCGCACGCTGCAGCCGTTCCATGAGCCGCTCCGCGCCCTCGGGGCTCGTGGCCGGCGCGATCACGGCGAATTCCCCGCGCCCCAGGTGGCCGACGACGTCGGACGCCCTGGCCGTGCGCGCGAGCGCCATCCCCAGGTGCTCGCCAACACCCTTGGCCACCGTCTCGACCGACTCACCCGTTTCCATCGCGTCGTCCATTACGGGGGCGAGGGCGACGCACGCCATTGCGCCGCGAACCCGGAGCGCTTCGGCCCCCGTTTCCCGGGCCCGACGAGCCATGCCGCGAAAGTTGTAGAGGCCGGTCGACTCATCGAGCAGGCTCTGCTCCTGTGCGTGGTCGGCAGCCCGCTTCGCGCGCACGAAGTTGTCCATCTTCGACAGCAGGAGGTCGCTGTCGACCGGGTGGGGACAGTAGTCCCACGCACCGGCAGCGAACGCGGCGATGCTGCTGGCGCGTGTTGCCTGCACCGACGTCGTCAGGATGATCGGTGTAGTCGCCGGCACGATCCGCAGCTCGAGGAGCTTTCGGCAGAGCTGGATGCCGTCGACGTCGGGAAGGCGGGTGTCGAGGATCAACAGGTCGACGTGAGTCGTTCGCACCGTCTCCAGCACCTGATGGCCGGTATGAGCGCGGACGACTCCATAGCCACGCGGGCCGATGATGGTCTCGAGCGAACGGCCCGACCACTCCTGGTCGCTGGCGATCAGGACGAGAGGTGGAGTGGAGTCCATCGTCGGCATTGCACCCTCGGCACGGGAGATCTCACGCGCCGTCACGAGGATCGTAGCGGCGAACGCGACCAAAAGGAGCGGCGTCATCGCCGTCTGGGTGGCCGCGTTGCATGTTGCATGCGGCGGATTCCGAAAAGCTAACCTGTTGGAGCCGTTACAGATATACCTCAGCGACCGTGACGATCCCACCGCGGATTGCGGCGGGCTCACAACAGGAGCGCGGAAGATGCGCGACAGGACCGAGAATTGCCTTGAAGCGGCGCACTCGGTACACGCTGTGGTCGCTAGGCACCCACGTGTGGGCGGATCGCTACATTTCCGAGCGCCAATCTCGCGTCAAAAATTCGTCGCCACCTTCTAATCGCTTGCCGAGTAACGACTTGGAAGAAATCTCCGCCTCGCGCCGGTTGAGCATGCCGACTGCATTGGGAGCCGGCATGCACTCATCATCGTCGAACAACCGACACCGGGAATCGCGGGCTGGTCTGGCTCGCACGGTTCTCGTCGCCCTCATGCTGCTGACGCCTCGGCTCATCGCGGGCGCGCAGGGGTACGAGGCGATGCAGCCGATGGCAACGCGGGCGGACCTGGCGGCGCTGGCCGACCGACTGGCCCGGGGAACCGATAAGGATCGTAACAGGGCGAGCGCGCTGCGTGCGCGGCTGAAGGAAGGCGACTTTCGGGCGGGCGATCGAATCCGGCTGGTCCTCGAGGGCAACGTTACCCAAGACGATACGGTCTCGGTGATCGCCGGCTCCAAGCTGCTGCTGAAGGACATCGGCGAAATCCCCCTGGCGGGGGTGCTGAGATCCGAGCTGCAGCCGCACATGACCAAGGAGCTCGGCAGGTACATCAAGGACGTCCGGGTCCGCGCGACACCACTGGTGCGTCTCTCGATCCTCGGACCCGTCGGAAGGCCCGGGTTCTACTATATGCCGCCCGACATCCCGGTTAGCGACGCGCTCATGCGCGCTGGGGGGCCGGCCAACAACGCCGACCTTGGCAGGTCCGTCATCCGGCGGAATACAGCGGAGTTGTACGATTCTCGCAATACACGCACGGCAATGAACGAGGGCCTCACACTCGATCAGCTGTCGCTGCGTGACGGTGACTCGATAGAGGTCGGGGAGAAAACCGGCGGAAACTGGGCAAAGATTGCTTCGGTCGTCGGAGTCGCGACTTCACTAATCTGGGCACTCACGTATGTCGGCCGGCGCTGAAACAAGCACGCTCGTCACGGGGACCTTTCCGGTCTTCGAGACCCCGATCGCGGAGACGCCGTCCGCATCGGTCGAGCAGACGCGTGCGTCCCGGATACGCGAGCTACTCGTCTCCGAAAGGCTGAATCGCGCCGTCAACTTCACGATCGCCTTCATCGGGCTCGTGGTGCTGTCCCCGTTGATTCTGATCATCGCGATCGCGGTGAAGCTCACGTCGCGTGGGCCGATCGTGTATCGGCAGACGCGCGTTGGTGTGGATCGACGCCGCTCCGGTGGTGATCGTCGCGGGAAAGGTGAGCGGAGAACGACGAGACGCATCGGGGAAATGCGGGCACGGAGCGACGCGCAAGCGACGAGCACGCCGGTGACGGAGCGTCGAGGCAACAACCCGCGCGGCGATCGTCGCGCCATGGGACGCCGCGGCGGTGATCGTCGAGCCGTGGACGTCGGCGGCCGGGCGTTCACGATGTACAAGTTCCGCACGATGACGGTGAACGCCGAGACCGAGGGCGCGGTGTGGGCGACGAAGAACGACACGCGCGTGACGCCCATCGGGGGAATCCTGCGAGGTGCGCGTCTCGACGAGCTGCCTCAGCTGGTCAACGTGCTGAAGGGCGACATGAACATCGTCGGTCCGCGCCCAGAACGGCCGAGCATCTTCATGCAGCTCCGGAAAGAGATCGACAGCTATCAGCTTCGTCAGCGCGCCAAGCCCGGCATCACCGGGTGGGCCCAGATCAACCAGAACTACGATACCTCGATCGACGACGTGCGTCGCAAGGTCGAGTACGACCTGGCGTACATCGAGCGCCGGTCGGTCGTCGAGGACATGCGCATCATGGCGAAGACGCTACCGGTGATGATCTTCCGGAAGGGCGCACACTAGAGCGCCCGGAGGCAGGCCTCCTCAGGGCCTGCCGTGCATGCGTGCCGCGCTGATGGCGTCGCGCGCACGCGAGACATCGAGCGATTCCTCGACGCTGATGGGCGACGGACCCCGCCCCGCGCACGCGGCGTGGAAGCGGCGAACCAGCTCACGCAACCCGGGATACGCCGGCTCACCACGTACGGCCCGTCCGGCGAGGTTGCCCGCGGCCGCTCCGAGGGCCTGAGCTGCGCCGACGAAGGGGCGCCCGACCTTGTCCAACCGCGAGGGTGCGCCGCGCTCGATCGTGGCGTAGCCGTGGAACAGATTGGCGTGCACCGTCCCCGCGTCGCAGCGTACGGTGAGGGAATTTTCGGTCGGCCGGGCGCGCATGGAGACCGCGAGCATGACCGACGTGCCGGCGATGTCGGCCATGGTGCGGATTTCTCCCGGGCCCCCTTCCCCGACGCGCCACGCCGCGCTGTCGAGAGAAACGCCGAGCAGCCGTCGCGCCAGCGCGAGGCCGTGCGGAAGGATGTCGAGGGCGATCGCCTCACGTCGCGCATCCGAGGCACCGTCCGCACCGGCCGAGCAGGCGACGATGTCGAGCTGCCGAATCGCGCCGAGCCTGGACATCGCACGCCCGGCGGCGAGGATGCCCGGTTGGAAAAGAAATTGATGCACGGGACAGAGCAGTACGTCGCGCGACTCGGCGAGAGCGTGGAGTTCGCGCGTCGTCGCCGCGTCCAGCGCGAGCGGCTTCTCGATGAGCAACGGTATTCCTACCCCGATCGCCACGCGCGCGATTCCGTCGTGCGACTCGACGGGCGTACAGACGTGCAACACCTCGATCCGATGCTCGTCGAGCGATCGCTGCAGCGACGATTCGCTCGCCGTGTTCCCCGGTAATCGCGCCGCCAGCGCGCGTGCGCGCGCGAGGTCCGAGTCGATCACGGCGACGACACGACTTCCGACGTGACGAATGGCATGGGCGTGCCACCGGCCCATCAGCCCGGCACCGATTACCCCGGCACGCAGCGAGGACGGCGCGGAGCTCACCTCAGACGGTGGTATCGCGCAGGGCGCCCATGTGCATTCCGGAAAGCCTCCGGACTTCGTCGCTGTCCAGCTCGACGCGGCGACCGACCGAAGCGGAATGGTACGCCGCCGCGATCACCTGCAGCACATCGCGACCGTCCTCGCCCGTCGCGGGCGGAAGCGTCCCGCGCGCAAAGGCGTCGAGCGTTCGCTCGAAGACGTTGCGCGTGGCGATCATGCCGGGCTCCTTCGGGTTTCGCCCCAACGGGCGACGCTGGTTCCCCGTTTCCTCCCACGCCATCCCCGAGACGCCGTAGTCGACACGGAGATGCGGCCTGGTGCTTCGATGCAGGCCCGCACTGATACGGGCGCGCCCCCCGAACGACGCGCGGAGCGAAGCATCCGGCGTCTCGGCGCGGACCTCGAAGTACTGCGTCTCGCCTTTGCAGAGTCGGTTCTGGATGATCTGCGCGAGGCGCCCTCGACTGAACTCGAGCGTGCACAGGGCGACGGCATCGCTTTCGCTCTCACGCACGCCGCAGGTCGACACCGACGCCGTCACGGAGACGGGCCGCTCGCCGAACAGCGCCATGAGGAAGTCGACGAGGTGGACTCCCGCCTCGTACAGCGTCCGCCGCAGCATCTGCCCTCGCCAGCCTGGTTCGGCCCACGGAGGAAGATCCATCAGCTGCCACACCTGCGCGAAGACGACGCTCCGACCGTCTCGCGACGCGGCGTCGCGGAGAGCGCGAAAGATCGGCATCTCGCGGAATTCGTGGTTGAGCGCGATGCGACGATTGGCGGCGGCAGCCGCCTCGATCACCTGATTCGCCTCGTCGATGCTCGACGTGAACGGCTTCTCGCAGATCACGTGGGCGCCGGCGGCGAAGCTGCGAAGGCAATAGTCGAAGTGACTGTCGGGAGGCGTCCCGATCACGACGACATTCGGCTTTGCTTCGCGCAGCATCGCATCGAAGTCGGCGAACACGGGAACCTTCCATGCGGCGGCCGCGCGCTCGCGCCGCGACGCATCCGGGTCGACCGCGCCGACGACGGTCGCCGACGTCATGCCGGCGAGCGCGGGGAGATGAAGCGTGTGGCCCGCGTTGCCGAGGCCGATCACCCCGACGCGGAAATGGGAACCGTCGGGCTGATAGCGTACAGCCGATGCGTTCTCCCGAGCCTGGAGCATCGGCGTCATGCGAGCACCCGGGAATCGTGCAGACGCATGGAATCGAAGACGTCAGCGATCATTGCGGCAACGTGGCGAGGAGGTCAGATGCGGCGGCCCGGTTGCATGCATCACCGCCGCCGTGAAGAGACGCGAGAGCGGCGCGCCGTGCAACACAACCTAGCACGGTGCCGCGCAGGCTACGGCGTGTCGGAGGCGACCGGCCGCGTGGCCTCGAGATCCAGAAGCGGCGCAGCCCAACTCACCACACGTCCGATTGCCGGCGTACGGCGTGCGATGTCATAGGCGGGCGCGACGGCGGCAAGCCTTCCGAGTCGTTTGCGGTCGGCGGAGAGCAGCGAGGCGGCGTCGACACGCACGTCGCGCAGACCGGACGCACGGGCGGCACGTCGGATCTCGCGGGCGGAAAGCGGCCGGTGATGCTCGTAGCACTGCCCCGAACGCCAGTTGACGTAGGCATTCGCCCAGCGCCGTGGGAGGAAGCCGACGCCCCACACGCCGACGTGCGGCTCGGCAAGCAACGAGAAGCGATTCACGGTGCGCACGTGCAGTCGACCGTTCGGCTCGAGGACACGCGCCGCGTCCGAGACGAGTGCGTCGGCGTCGAGGCTGTGCTCCAGCGTGCCGAGGGAGACGACGCGCCGGAAGGTCCGATCGCGAAAGGGGAGATGCTCGCCGTTGCAGCACACCAGTGGAGCGCTCACCCCCGCGCGCTGCAGACGCCGACGCGCCACGACGAGCCACCGGAACGCGATGTCGATGCCGATCATCCGTTGTCCGCGTCGGGCTCCCGCGAGCACGAGGTCGGCGGTCCCACAGCCGACGTCGAGCCACCAACCTCCCGGCGGCTCGCCGGCCAAGACGAGAGCGAGCCACTCGGCGGCGCGTGGCTCGGCCGACACGACGTACTCCGTGAAGTGCTCGGCCTGCGCGCGCGGCGTGTCCGGCGTGCGCGCCCAGTACGCGCGCACGGTCGACTCGAAATCCGCGTCGAGCGTCTCCGCCTCGAGCGCCATTCCCTTCTCGCGGTCCGCCTCGAGGCCGATCCAGGGATCGGGACGCAGGCGGAAGTCCGGAATGCCGATCACGACGGGATACACGCGCGCACACGCCACGCAGCGATAAGTCTCTTCCGTCCCGGCGTGATGATCGAGCGCGGCGCGACACGCGGGACACACGAACGGCGGCCGCGCGTCGCCGCTCACCGCTTCGCGGGGCTCGGCTTCGGCGCGGGCTTGCTCGGGTTGCGCGGGACGGGAGGCCACGACGCCAGATTCAGCTCGGAGAACGCTTCGACCGTCGCGTCCGGACGAGGCTCGCCCACGACGACGGCGAGGAAGGCGCCCCACGCGACCGAGACCGCCGCAGTGAGATAGTAGATCATGTGCAGCACCACACCGCAGATCGCGAACGCCAGCCCGCGCTTGCGGAAGAAGAACGCGTAGAGCGGCCACGCGCGCAGTACGACGAGCACGAGACACAGTCCGCCGAGGGACGACAGCAGGTGGTTCTTGTTCGGCACGGACGAGGCGAGCAGCACCAGACCGAGGCAGACGAAGAACGTGTTGCTCTTCTCCTTGGCGCGGAGGCTGAGACTCTTCGCCTTCGATGCTGCGGGGCCGAGCAAGGCGCGTTGCTCGGCGAGGAGCCGTGCCCAGGGCACGCCGCGATCCATGAAGTCCGCCATCAACATGCCGTGGAAGGTCCACCGCTTCAGATGCGTGACCTGGATCTCGGGCTGCAGGAGGATGCGATACCCGTGCGCCGACAGTCGGTAGCCCAGCTCGACGTCCTCGATCTGCGGGCGCGAGAAGCGCCATTCGTCGTACATGCCCACGGCGACGAAGACGGCGCGACGGACACTGCCGCAGCCGGCCCAGAACGTCTGTGCCTCGCCAGGCTCCTGCGCATGCGTGTAGTGGTGGAGCAAGTTGCGGTACTTCGAGACGACGCCTGCGGCCGCCGGCTCGTCGCAGTAGGCGCCGAATACGGCGTCGACGTCACTCCGCGTCATCATCGTTTCGGCGAGGCGCGTCAGCGTGTCGGGGCGCACGATGACGTCGGCGTCGAGGAACACGATGCACTCACCGCGTGCGCGCTCGACGCCGCGATTACGCGCGTAGCCCGGCCCGTGCGAGCGTCCGGGCAGGCGGATCACGAGGTCGGCATGGGCGCTCGCGATGGCGACCGAATCGTCCGTGCTCCCATCATCGACAACAATCAGCTCCCACGTCTCGCGGGGCAGCTCGCTGCGGCTCAGGTGCTCCAGCATTTGGGGCAGCACGTTGTGCCCGTCCTTGACGGGAACGATCACCGAGAGAAACGGATGGTCGGGCGTCATCGGGCGAGACTCCGGCTCAGCGAACCGCGCACCGAGCGCGCGCTCGCGAGTAACCCCATGCGAACGCGGAAGCGTGCGCTGCCCCAGGCCTCCAGTGTCCCCGGCCCACGGAAGTAGTAGCTGTCCAGCCGGGGCAGCCGCGCCCGATCGTCGATCGGCGCGAGGGTCGCGAACCGTGTCGTCACGCCGACGCGAAACTCGCGCGCCACCACGTCGCGTGCGGCCGAACTCACGGCACCGTACGGATAGGCGAAGCTGGTCACGTCCACACCGAGCTCGCGCGCGAGACGAGCTCGGGACTCGACGATCTCGCGTTCGGCCGACTCGCCATCCATGGCGGAAAGATTCGGGTGCGTGCACGTGTGTGCACCGATGGCGACTCCTTCGCCGGCCAGCCGTCCGAGCTCGTCCCAGTCGAGCAGCGGAAAGACCGGAATTCCCGGGTCACCGCTTCCCCGCCAGAGGTTGGTCGAGCCGACCGCGCTCGTAACGACGAACAGCGTGACGGGGAGTCCGTGCTCGCGGAGCAGTGGCGCGGCAATCCGTCCGAAGCTCTCCACGCCGTCGTCGAACGTGATCGCGACGGCATCGACGTCGTCAGGTGCCGTGGCGAGGGCGTCGAGCGACAGCACGCGCACGCATCCGGACGCCAACCACTCGATGTGGCGCCGGAAGGCGCGCTCGTCGATCGAGATCACCGAGCCCGTCTCGTCCACCGAGTGATAGGTGAGGATCGCCTTCATGCGTGCACCGCAGTGTCGGACACCGGCAACGACGGCGCCGGAGAGCGATGGGACAGGAACCGTTCGACGAGCGCGAGGTAGCGTGGCACCACGACGTCCTCATCGAACATCGACCGGAAGCGCGCATACGCTGCGACACCCATCCCGCTTCGGCGAGTGGTGTCGGCGAGCATGCGCTGCATCGCCGCCTGCAGTCCCTCGACGTCGTCGAACGTCTCCCCTGCTCCCGAACCCTCGACGAGCTCGAGATAGGAGCCCATGCGGCGAGCGATCACCGGCACGCCGCGGCTGAACGCTTCGATCACGGACAGCCCGAACGTCTCGAAGCCCCGGGAGCTGGCGATCACGGCCTGCGCACCCGAGTAGAGCCGAGAGAGCTCGGCTCCCGATTGGAAGCCGACGAAGCGTACGCGAGGATTTCCAGCGGCGCGCGCCACGAGACCCGTGCGCTCCGTACCCTCACCCGCGACGATGAGATCCGCGCCATCGAACGCGGCAAAGGCGTCCACGACATCCTCGAGTCCCTTGATCGACTCCAGTCGCCCGACGAAGAGGAAATACGGGCGATCGGCGTGCGAGGACGCGTGTTCGCGCGGCGGTCCCGGGTCGCGCATGAAGCCCGGGATCACCTCCATGTCGCGCGGAAAGCCGAACTCCCGATGCTTGTCGCGGCTGAACTGGCTCAGCGCGATGAACGCATCGACATGACCGAGCTCCCGCTCGAGCAATCCGGTGTGACGCCACAGCTGTGGCGGACGAGCGTAGCTGAGCTGGCACCGCGTGCACTGCCGTGCCGGGCAGGGCTCCGTGTGATGTCGCCAGAGCACGTGGGTCGGGCACACGAGCCAATGCTCGTGCGCCGTGTACAACTTGACCGCCCGGCCGAACGACAGCGCAGCGGGCCCCCCGACGAGCGACAGGTTGTGATAGTGGATGACGTCGAAGTTGCCGCGCTCGAGGACGCGGCGCAGCAGACTGCCGTGCACGATCGGCCGGCCCGTCTGCTGCGTGAGACCGACGGCGATCGCACCGAGCCGACTGACCAGACGATGGACGACGACGCCGTCATCACTGTCCGGGGGGGCGGGCGTGTGGTCGCCGGACAGCGTGCGATATGCGTCGTCGTCGCAGACCACTGTGACGTGATGCCCGACGCGCACGAGCGCGCGGGCGAGCGACTGCACGGCCACCGCATCGCCGCCGAAGCTCCGCGGCGGATAGAAGGTCGTGATCATGCAGAAGCGCAGCGCCGTCATGAGACCGCCGGGATGGGCGCCTCGCGGCGAGCCAACGCCACGACGTCGTGAATCGCGGACAGCGTGGCGCGTGCGCTGGCGCGCCAGGTGAGGCGGCCGGCGCGTTCGAGCGCGATGCGTCCACACCGCTCGCGCTCACCATCGTCGAGGAGCGTCCGCATCGCCGCGACGAGCGCGCCGACATCGCCGGGCGCCACGAAGTAGCCGCCCCCCTCCAATAGCTGGGGCAGAGGGCTCGCCGTCGTCGCAACGACCGGCGCTCCGCACGCGGCGGCTTCGACGGCAGGCAGGCCAAAGCCCTCGTTGGCCGACGGCAGCAGCAGTGCACGCGTTCCACTCAGCAGATGGCGAAGCTCCTCGTCCGGCACGAAGCCCGTCCACCGAACAAACTCCTCGGTGCCGCACTGCGCGATGGCCTCATGGATTCCGGATCCGACGCCGTGGAAGTTGTCCGCGCTCGTGGTGCCCACGAGGACGAGGTACGGCAGCGGCACTCCTCGCTCGAGCGCTTCGCCGACGAGCACGCCGTGGGCTCGGACGATGCGATCGACGTGCTTGTGTGGGGTAAAGCCTCCCACGTAGGTGAACCATGGGGACCCATCCGGCACGCCCGCCGCGCGCGCCGCTGATGCCGACTCGCGCTCCGTGCTCGGCCGAAAGGTTCGGGCCGCAGCTTCACCCGCGACGCGCAGGCGGTCGCGCGACACGCCGAGCACCTGCTCGATCTCGCGCGCGGCAAAGTCCGACACCGTGAGCACGAGCGTGGCCTGGCTGATCGCGAGTCGCACCTTCGCCTTCCAGAAGAACCGCGCGCGCCACGTCGGCATCGTCAGCTCGGGAAAGCGCTCCGTGATCGCGTCGTGGATCGTGACCAGCGATGGCTGGCCGGGTGGAAGCGGAAAATACGTATAGACGGATGGCGACCAGAATACGTCCGGCCGGTCTCGCCACACGGCGCGACCGAGGCGGAGCATATCGGCCGGCGAGCGGTAGCCATTCGCCGCGGCCGCGCGGGCGGGGGAGACATTCTGCGCGACGTGAACGACTTCCACGTTCGGCGCACCGAGGTCGACGGAAGCGACCGACGCGTGATCGCCGAACAGGACGAACTGGTGCTCCCGGGCACTCTCCACGAGCGCGGCAAGCAGCTCGCGAGTGAAACGTCCGTAGCCGCGCCCATTGGCGAGACACGAAGCGTCCACGCCGACCCGCAAGGCCGCGCTCACGCCGTCCCTTGCCTCGTCGTCGAGCGCGAACGGATCAGCATACGCGGCTCAAGGAATCCGAAGGGCCGAACCAGTATCCCACGATCTCACCGGCGGTCCACGAGGCAATGAACAGCACGAGCAGTGGGATGGAAAGGAGGAGCTGCCATCGATATCGGCGTTTCGCGAGCACGCGATCCACCGTGCGATACATGAGAAGCGGCGGCAGCGCGAAGGCGGCCGCTCCGTAGACCAGCCGTTTCGCGAGAGACATGCCCATCACCCGTGCTCCGGCGTAGGAGCGGGCGTACAGGAACCTCTGCGAGAGATACTCCCCCACAGTGTAATGCTTTTTGTGTCCGACGCCGATGTCGGGGCGGAGCACGAGGGGAACACCGTCACGATGCATCGCGTCGTGCAGGTGGTTCTCCCACTTGCCGGCAGCGATCGTGTCACGGTATCGCTGCAGCAGCGCGCGGTCGTAGATGACGTTGTTTCCCGGCAGCCCGCTCGCGGGACCGGCGGGCAGCGGCGTGATGCAGTGGCTGTACTCGCAGAGGAAGGCCGCCCAGTCGACGACCGACGAGCGCGCAGCGTTGTCGATCGAGCCCCCGACGACCGCCCCCGTCTCGCGCTGCGCATCCAGTAAGGCGCGGGCCCAGCCAAGCGGCACGATCACGTGATCCTCGATCACCGCCACGGCGGTGCCCGTCGCCGTGCCGAAGGCGATCTCGCGCATGCGGGGAATCGTCGTGTCGCGCGGTACGGGAATCACTCGAGCCCGCGGAAAGCGGTGCGCGAGCTCCATGCGCACCTCGTCCCCGAGCCGATCGACGACGAGAACCTCGAGCTGGGCGTCCGTTTGGGCTTCGAGCGCGGTGAGACATCCGACCAGGTCGCCGAGCGTGTTGACGGCCGGCACGACGACCGACAGCTCAGCGGGCATCGCCACCGCCGGCGGCTCGCGCGGGCCCGCGTATGTAGCCCACCGCTTCGCCGACCGACCACGCCGTGACGAACGCGAGCGTCACCGGCAGCGCCTTGAGGAACGCACGCCACCGCGTCGGTGCCGCGGCGCGCGCCACGCGAGTCAGGATGACGACCGGCAACAGGGGCGTGACCGCCGTGAGCAGCCATCGCCGCGCACCCGCCTGCTCGACGAGCCGCGTCCGCGCATAGTCGCGTCCGTGCTCGTAGCGATCGCGGCAGAAGTCCCAGAACTCGTACGTCTTGTTCTGGTACACGGGCGCGGAGTCGACGAAGCGCAACGAGCTGCCGCGCGCGCGAAGCCGTTCGTGCGCCACGTTCTCCCACTCACCCGCGCTCGCCCAGGCCACGACGTCGCCGACGATGGATCGGTGGTACGCCACGTTCGCACCGGTGAGCTGCATCGCCCCGTCGGTGTCGCTCCGCGTCGTGGCGAAGAGGCCGTACTCCGAGAAGTATGCCGCCCAGTCCACCGCCCGCTCGCGCTGTGCGTTGTCCATTCCGCCACCGGCGATCTCGGCGACGTTGTCGACGCCGAGGCACAACTCCTCGACCCAACGCGGACCCGGCACGCAGTGATCCTCGGTCAGCATGACGATGTCGCCCGTGGCGGCGCGCATGCCGGCGCCGCGCAGCTCCGGAATCGTCGCCCCCCGCTTCACGGGTACCAGGCGGATGCTCGGATATGCATCGGCGATCGCCGCAAGCCCTTCGTCGTCATCGTCGCGCGCGACGATCAGCTCCGCGCGCGCGCGCTCGCACTGGTCGAGAAGCGCGGCGAGGCAGTCATCGAGCAGCTCACGCGAGCGGTTCGACGCGACGACGACCGACACGTGCGGCGCCGCGATCGACTGCAGCCGTCCCGTACCGTCAGATGATCGTGGACTCGTGACTGTCATGTCGACCTCAGCGCCTCGCGCATGTCTTCTCCTGCTGTGAGCCCGCCAACCGCCTCTCCCGCTGCCCACGCGCACGCGAGGACAAGAAACGCGCCCAGCGACGTCACGAATCCCTGGACGTGTCCGCGTGCACGGAGAACACGACGCCCCACGCGCGCCAGCAGGACGAGCGGCACGAGTGGGGCGCCGAGCACCATCTGCCAACGTGTACGAATGCCACTCCTGACCCGAAACGATCCCGAGTGGCGTCCATGCGCGAAGCGACGAGCCGCCATCACGCCGAGTGCCGTGTCGTCGGTGAACCACGCCGTCGCGGCGGGGTGAACGACCAGCGTGCGACCGAGCGCGCGCAGACGGGCATGCGACTCCACTTCCCAGAACGGAGCGGCGCTCGCGTCGCGGACGGCGCGAAGCGACTCGTGGTCGTACGCCGCGTTGTCGCCCGCGATCTCCTGCACGGGTCCGTCGGGCATCGAGAGCCAGGCCGAGTATCGCAGGTAAAACGTCGCGCGCCCCGTCGCCTTCGTTCCATGCCGAACGTCGAGTCGGCCGCCGACGCCAGCGGCGCCCGATCGGATGCCATCGAGGAGCGCGCGGGCCCAGCCACGCTCGACCACGCATTGACCGATCGTGAACGCGACGACCCTGCCTCTCGCCTCCCGCAGTCCTGCACCCCAGAGCGCCGGAACGAGCGTGCCGGTCGGCAACGACAGGACGCGCAGCTCGGGAAAGGCAGCGCGCGCCTCGTGCACCGATTCGTCGGCCGAGGCATCGGCGACGAGGATTTCGGCGTCGATGCCCTCGCATGAGGCGGCGAGGGCGGTGAGGCACTCGCGCAAGCTTCCGGCGGCGTCCAGACTGCCGACGATCACACTGAGCTCTCGGGATGAGGGATTGGGGTTCATCGAGTGGGGCAGATCTCGAAGCGGGGCTGGGTCGCGCCCACCGGTGCGCGTCCCGCACCGCCGCCACAAAGCAAGAAGAAGCGCGGCACGACCTCGTGGACTAAGCTAATTTCCGACAAAGAGTTAGCCCATCGGTGTCAGCGCGCGCACCATCGTCTCTCTGCGTCAACTGTGCCGCCAGCGCTACATGTCGTGGTACTTCTGCGTCGGGAGCGATTCTCGAGCGAAGGGAAAGTCGAGCGAGGTGAGTCGGACGGATTCCGCCTCACCAGGTCCTGCTCAGTAGACGCGCCACCGGGCGCTCCGTCGCAGACGAGAGCGCTCGCTGGCCATCGGGCGAGCACGGTGAAATGTAACCCCTACGTATTCTGTGACTTGCGTCACAGTCGCTCGCGGGCCGCCGTCGCTCCGCGATGCAGACGTCGTACTACTTTAGAGGGCTCGAGGGGCGGATTCATCGGGAGATCGCGGCGCTGGAGTTGCGTCAGAGGCGCATGCCAGCTCCCTCGCGCCGGCGGCTCAGACCGTCGGTGCGTATGGCCCTGTCAGTCGTCCATCTCGAACAACGTCGCGTCCATGAGGCACGCTTGGCCCACACAGCGCCGGGTGACCCGATCCGGGTCGTGTATTGCATAGACAACATGCAGGTGGGCGGTACGGAGCTGAACGCGCTTCGAACGGCGGAGCGTCTCGACCGACGGCGATTCACGATCTCCGTGGTTTGCATCCGGGACAGCGGGCCGCTGATGGCGCGATACAAGGCAGCCGGCATTCCGGTGTACACCTTCCCCATGACGAGTCTTCTGGGTATCCGGGCCATGCGACAAGCGGTCCGCCTGATCCAGCTCTTTCGCCGAGAGCGCGCGGACATCGTGCATAGTCACGACGCGTATACGAGCGTCTACGGGACGATGTGCGCGCGGCTCGCCGGTGTGCCGGGAGTGATCGCCAGTCGACGGTCGTGGTATTCGCCCCACCTCCGTGGGCGAATTCTTCGGGCCAATCGGGTGGCGTACCGCTTCGCACACCGGGTGCTGGGGAATAGCCCGAGTGTGTCGCGGCTCGTCGAGTCCGAAGGGGGCATACCGGCATCGCGGATCGTGACGATCCCGAACTTCCTCGACCCAGAAGCATTCGAGCCGATCACGGCCGACGACCGCCGTCGCATGCTCGACGAGATTGGAGTGCCGGAGGATGCGTTCGTCGTCGGGATCGTGGCTCGGCTGTCACCCGTGAAGGACCACGGGACGCTGCTTCGTGCGATCGCATCGCTGCGAGGTCAGATCCCCGCCCTGCACTGCGTCCTCGTCGGCGACGGACCGGAACGGTCGGCGCTGCGGGCGCTCGCGGACACGCTCGGCATTGGTGAGCTCGTCCATTTCGCTGGGGAGCGCACGCAGCCGCCGAACCTGCACGGTCTGTTCGACGTCTCTGTGCTGTGCTCGACGACGGAGGCGTTTCCGAACTCGGTCCTCGAGGCGATGGCCGCCGCGCGGCCTGTGGTCGCCACCGACGTGGGAGGCACTCCGGACGCGGTGCACGAGGGCACGACCGGGCTGCTGGTCCGTCCGGGCGATCCGTCGCGTCTGGCCGGAGCGATCCTTCGGCTCTACAACGAGCCAGCGCTGCGCACGAAGCTGGGCAACGCCGGCCGCGCGGCCGCGCGCGCCGGCTACAGTGCCGACGCCGTGATCGCGCAGGTGGAGGCGCTCTATACGCGGCTCGCGAGGCGCGCGGTCGCATGACGACGCCGAACCGTCCGATCGGCGCGGGCCTCGGGGGTGGCGGTCTGTGGCCGGCGCACATCCCGCGGTCCGCGGCGACTGCGCCCGTCACCGCACTTCCGACGGGCACGTCGGTGGACGCACTCCCGCCGGAGTCGTCGGCGCAACGCTGGCCGTGGCGCGGCGTGCAGTGGACGCTCACGTACGTCGGCTTCCTCGGGTACATCTTCGCCAACACGACGTATCGCCTGCAGATCGGCGACATCTCCATCGTCATCGCCCTGATCGGGTTGCTGACGATGAAGGAGCCGATCCGCGTCCCGGGGCTGCTGAAGGGACTCGGCGTGTTCCTGCTCTGGGCGATCATGGGGTACGCGCTGAGCAATTATCCCGACCTCGTGTACGTCAAGCTCGATCAGATGGTGAAGCTCTGGCTGATCGCGCTCGTGGCCGCGAACGCGCTGCGCACGCGCGAGCAACTGCGCTTCTTCCTCGTGTTCTGGCTGGCGTGCTTCGCGGCGTACCCCGTACGCGGTTCGTTCTTCAACTATTACCTGTACGGAGAAAAGCTCGCCGGACGGGCGATCTGGAACTACGTCTACAACAATCCGAACGACCTGGCGGCGTTCTGCATCCTTCAGCTCTCGATGGCGTTCGGCGTGAACGCGCTCGAGGCGAAGGGACCGGTGCGGACGGCCGCACGCGTGGGAATGGCCGCGCTGCCACTGCTGATCCTGCTGACGAAATCACGCGGAGCGTTCATCGGATTCGCGGTGTTCCTGATGTTCGCGCTGTGGGCCCAACGGAAGCGCGGTCGGGCGATCGGGCTCACGGTGGTCGTGGCATCGCTCCTGATCTTCGTCGCGCCGGAAAACGTTCTGGACCGCGTCTTCGCGCTGAAGAAGATCAACGACACAGGAAACGTCGGCGCCGCGGACGAAGAAGGATCAGCCGAGCAGCGCTACGAGATCTGGAAGGTGGCACGTCAGCTCATCCGCGAGAACCCGGTGACCGGCGTCGGTCTCGGCGCGTATCCCCCCGAGCATGCGCTCATGGCGATGCGACCGCAGTTCAACCCGACGGCGCGCGGGCGGCGCGATACGCACAGCGCCTACCTGAACGTGACCGCCGAGACGGGGTTCGTCGGGATCATCATCTGGGCGTCGACCTACCTCGCGGTGCTCATTGCGATCGATTCGAATCGACGGAAGCTGAAGAAGCTGCGACCACTCACGGCCCAAACCGTATACGCCATGGAAGTGGGCGCGGTCGGGTTCTTCATCGCGGCGATCTTCGGCTCACTGGCCCACGTCTCCTTCCTCGTACTGCACGTCCTCACCATGTGGTGCGTGGTCGAGATGATGAAACGCGAGGTCGCGGTGAGCAGCGCCGCTCGGCGCGCGCAGGCATTCCAACTCGCGTACGCCGGATCCGCCGTTCCGGTGTCGAGGTAAGGCCGTATGTGCGGCATCGTGGGATTCGCGGCGGGCTCGGGCTCCGAGAGCGAGCGGCAGGCGTCGCTGCGCGCGATGTGTGCGGCGATCGTCCATCGTGGCCCCAACGAGGAGGGTCGCTATCTGGCGTCGGAGATCGCGCTGGGGATGCGTCGGCTCAGCGTGATGGATCCCGCACTCGGGCAGCAGCCGATGAGCAACGAGGACGGCACGATCCAGCTCGTGTTCAACGGTGAGATCTACAATCACCGGCAGCTGCGTCGGGAGCTCGTCGCCCGCGGCCATACGATGGCGACGTCGAGCGACACCGAAGTGATCGTGCACCTGTACGAGGACCTGGGAGACGGCGTCGTCGACGCGCTGCGCGGCATGTTCGCGTTCGCGCTGTGGGACACGCGGCGCCGTCGCCTGCTCATCGCGCGCGATCGGGTCGGCATCAAGCCGCTCTACGTCTGGGAGCACGCCGGCGGTCTCGCGTTCGCCTCGGAGCTGCGCTCGCTGATCGCAATGCCGGAGTTCACGGCCGTGGTGTGCCCACAGGCCGTGGCGCAGTACCTGACGTTCGGGTACGTGCCGGAGTCGCACTGCATCTTCGATGGAGTTCGGAAGCTGCCACCGGGACACCGACTGACGTGGGAGCCGGGGAGCGCACCGCGCATCGACGCGTACTGGTCTCCGCTGCGAGCCGAGCGCACCGAGACGCGCGACGAGGAAGCGATCGAGTCGCTGCGCGCGCTCCTACGGGAGTCGGTCGCGCTGCATCTCGAGTCGGACGTGCCGCTCGGGGCGTTTCTCTCGGGAGGGACGGACTCGTCGGCCGTCGTCGCCCAGATGGCGCGACTCGTCCCGGGCCGCGTGAAGACGTTCTCGATCGGCTTCGAGGAGGCGTCGCACAACGAGGCGCCGCACGCGGCACTCGTGGCGCGCGAGATCGGCACCGAGCACACGGAGCTGATCGTGCGCCCCGACGTGGACAGCCTGGTCGACTCGGTGATCACCGGCTTCGACGAGCCGTTCGGCGATTCATCGGCACTGCCGACGTTCCTCGTCTCGCAGATGGCGCGCGAGCACGTGACCGTCGCGCTCTCGGGAGACGGCGGCGACGAGCTGTTCGGCGGATACACCCGATACGCGGAGCTGCTGTCGCGGCGCGAGCTGCCCGGGTTTGCACGCACGGCGCTCTCGCGCGTCGTCGCGCACCTGCCGCACGGTACGCGCGGCCGGAACCGAATGCTCGACATGACGCGGACGCTCCAGGGTCGATACGCGGCGACCGTCGCCGTTCCGCCGGACGTGAGCGAAGGCGGAGTGCTCAGCGCGCAACTGGCGAGCGACATCCCTCCGATGGACGCACTGCTCTCCGCAGCGTTCTCTCCGGTGGCGGGACGCGACCTGCTCGCCCAGCTGACGGCGGTGGACCTGGTGACGTACCTGCCAGGCGACATCCTGACGAAGGTCGACCGGATGAGCATGGCGGTCTCGCTCGAGGCGCGGGTGCCGCTGCTCGACCATCACATCGTGGAATTCGCGATGGCGATGCCGAGTCGCCTGAAGCAACGAAACGGCGTGGGGAAATGGCTGCTGCGCCAGGCGATCGACGGTCTGGTCCCGCCGCGCGTGCTGGCGCATCCGAAACACGGGTTCGGCGTGCCGCTCGCGCGATGGTTCCGGGAGGATCTCCGCTACCGACTCGACGCGCTCATGGAGCCGGAGTCGCGCATCGCGCCGTTCGTCGACCGTGACGCCGTCGCCCGACTCGTTCTCGAGCATCGCTCGGCACGCCGCGACCACAGCCATCTGCTGTGGCGGCTCATCGCGCTCGAGATCTGGCTCGGCGCGCTCGCCGAAGGACGACTGGCGCACGCATCGCCTCTGGCGCCGGCGGTCCGGCAGTCGGCGGCGACGGCGAACGTCAACACGGTCTCGGCATGAGCGACGCGCATCCCACCGCCGAGCGGCTGCTGGATCAGCTGCCCACGGAGTCGGCGCTGATCGCGTTGGCGACGTCGAATCCGGCGGGTCAGGAGTCGCTGCGTGGCCTGCTCGACCGTCCGGTGGACTGGGAGCGTCTCATGCATCTCGCGGCACGAGAGCGCGCGATCGTCGCGCTGAGCGAGCAGCTGGCGCAAACCCCGCTCCGCGGTCCGCGCCCGGAGGAACTGGCGAATCTGCAGCGTCTCGCCCTCGTGTCGGAGTTCCAGCTTTCGTCGCTGCACGACCGGTTGGTCAAGCTGCTCGGGCTGTATGCCGGCCACGACATCGATGTGCTTCTGTTGAAGGGGGCTGGTCTCGCCCACTCGGCGTATGCGCGGCCGACCGAGCGGCCCATGGGCGACATCGACCTGCTCGTGCGTGGGGAGAAGGCGCAGCGCGCGTGGGAGCTGGCGTTGGGCAATGGATGGACGCGGCGTGGCGACGTGGCGGAGGAGCGCAGCTATGCGGACCATCAGCACCTGTCGCCGCTCGAGGATGCCGACGGCCTGCAGATCGGGCTCGAACTTCACACGGCGCTGTTCACGCTGCAGGCGCCGTTCCGTCTCCCCCCCGAGCAGCTGTGGGAGAGCGCACGCCGAATCACGATCGGTGGCCAGCCCGCGTACGTACCCAGCCCGGAAGACCAGCTGCTTCACGCGGCGCTGCATTTCGCGTGGTCGCACGAGATGACGTTCGGCGCGTTCCGCACCCTGCGTGACATCGAGCGCATCCTGGCGGCCGGTCCGGTCGACTGGGCGACACTCGTGCGCAAGGCGCGCGCGGCGCGCGGCGCCACATGCTGCTACTGGGCGCTGCGCCTGGCGCGGGATCTCGCCAGCGTCGCCGTTCCGTCGGAGGTGCTCGGTCAGCTCGCCCCGCGTCTCCCGAACCGAGTGCTGCGCTCGCTCACGCGGTATTTCGCCGAGCACGCGCTGCCCAACCCGGATCTGATCGTGAACTCGGTGTCGCTGTCGCGCGCGCTCTGGAGCCTGGGCATCCAGCCACGCGCCCAGGGACATGGCGCGTCCCGACCGTGGCTCGACACGCGGGAATGGGTTCGGGTAGCGGGCGGCATGCGGAACGCGCAGACCTCGGCTGCACGGCGGTTCATCCAGCACAGCTTCGGGCTCTTACGGTCGGTCGGGGGCCTCATGGGGTCGTGAGCGACCCTGGCGCGTGCGCGGAAATAGATTTTGGGACTCGTTCGCCGACGACCCAACAGATGGTGTGGCGGAACCGCGACATGCCGTTCCGGTCCGTTGCGGGCTCCGCCGTGGTGGCGCGTTCGTTGCTTTGCACTAAGGGCTTCGTGGGCAGCGGTTTGCAGACTCCGTTCGAGGTCTGCCCAAGCTGGGTGAGGGGGGAGGCCGCGGGGTATGTGCGTTGCTGATCCTCAGGGCGGAACACATGCTCGATCTGGTTCCCAAGCAGCCGCTGGACCGAAGCTCGCGACGCCGGGGTGTCAGCCACACCGGCGCTCTCAACGCACCCTCTAGACCATAGCTCGGAGCACACTTGTCCAGTCACCTTTCGCGCTGTCTCGTCACCGGGGGCGCTGGCTTCATCGGCTCACACGTCGTCGATCGCCTGCTGGCCCTCGGCCACGAGGTGCGCGTGGTCGACAATCTGTCGACGGGGAGTCGCGCCAACCTCTCCCACGTCGCGAAGCAAATCGACTTTCAGCTCGGCGACCTGTGCGACCCGGCAGTCGCGGCACGCGCGGTCGAGGGCATCGAAGTGATCTACCACCTCGCTGCCCTGCCAAGCGTCCCGCGGTCGCTGCAGGACCCGTGGGGCTCGCACGACGCCAACGTGAACGCGACCGTACATCTGTTACAGGCGGCGGTGCGCGCGGGATCGCGTCGGATCGTGTATTCGAGCTCGAGCTCCGTCTACGGCGACACGCCGGAGCTTCCGAAGGTAGAAAGCGTCGAGCCGCTCCCCCGCTCCCCGTACGCGGCATCGAAGCTCGCCAGCGAGCAGTACGTGCTGGCCTACGCGCGCGGCGGGCTGATCGAAGGGGTGGCACTGCGCTACTTCAACGTGTTTGGTCCGCGTCAGAGCCCGACGTCGGCGTACGCTGCGGTGATTCCGCTCTTCATGGCCGCCGCGCTCGAGGGCCGGCCGGCGACGATCTTCGGCGACGGCGAGCAGACGCGCGATTTCACGTACATCACCAACGTCGTGCAGGCGAACGTGCTCGCCGGAACGCGCCCGGCGGAGATCGTCTCGGGCTACCCGGTGAACGTCGGGGCGGGCGAGCGCACCTCGCTGCAGCAGCTCGCGTCGCTGATCCGCGACGTGACTGGTCGGAAGCTGGTCTGCCAGTCCGTTGCGCCGCGCGCGGGTGACGTGCGTGATTCGCTGGCGGGATTGGAGCGCACCAGGCGTCTGCTCGGCTACGAGGTGGAGATCGGGCTGCGGGAAGGGCTGCGCCGCACGTGGGAATGGTTTCGATCAAACGCCGGATCGACGGAGAGCGCGCCGCGCCTCAGCGTGGCCACGCAGGTCGCGTGATCCATCGCGTCGAACCGCGCTTCGTCCGTTCGCCGACATGCTGAGTCTCGTGGCGATCCTTTCGTTGTCGTGCATCCTCGCCGTGTGGGGGTTGTATCCCGCGGTGATCGGTTTCGTCGCGGCCGTCGTTCGCCGCGGCGACGCACCCGACGATGGAGTGCCGTCAGCGCTGCCGCACGTGACCGCCCTCCTGGCGACGCGTGCCGACGCAGCGACGGTGCGAGCGCGCGTGGAGAACCTGCTGCGAAGCGAGTATCCGGCATCGCGGCTCGACGTCGTCGTGGCGTACGACGCGCGCAGCACCGAGCCGATGGCGACGTGGAACGGAGCCGACGCCGCGCGCGTGCAGGTCGTGCGTGGCGACGAGCGGGGCGGCAAGGCGGCGGCGTTGAACGCCGGCGCGCGGGCGGCGCGCGGCGAAGTTCTCGTGTTTGCGGACAGCGGGCAGCGGTTCGACGCCGGCGCAGTGACGGCGCTGACACGCGCGCTCGAGCGACGGGGCGTCGGCGCGGCGTCGGGGCGGCTCGAGCTCGCCGACGGCGCGAGGGCTCCGGCACTGCCGCTCCGACTGTACTGGTCGCTCGAGCGCTGGCTCCGGCGGCGAGAGGCCGACGTGCATTCGACGATCGGTGTGACGGGCGCGATCTACGCGATGCGGCGCGAGCTGTGGACCCCGCTTCCGGCCGGGCTGATCCTCGATGACCTCTACGTGCCGATGCAGCTCGTGCTGCGCGGTCAGCGCGTGGCGTTCGTGGACGAGGCACGCGCATACGAAACGCGCGCGACGACCGACGGGAACGAGTACCGACGCAAGGTGCGGACGCTGACCGGCGTCCTGCAGCTGTGCGCGTGGCTCCCGCAGACCCTGACGCCGCTGCGCAATCCTGTGTGGCCGCAGTTCGTGACGCACAAGCTCCTGCGGCTCCTGACGCCGTACTGGGTGCTCGTGTGCGTGGCGTGGGCGGTCGTGGCGCTGGCGCATCGCATCGGTGCGGTGTGGCTCCTCGCCGCGACGGCGGCGTTCGTCGGGGTGCTGCAGCTTCGCTCACGTCCGCTGCGCGCGCTGCGCAGCGCGGTGGTGTCGAGCATTCTCGTCCAGGTCGCCACCGTGCGCGCCACGGCGAACGGCGCGCGTGGGCGATGGGACGTGTGGCACGCATGACGGCCCCCGAACAGGCCGTACGCGAGGCGCCCCCGTCGCCGGGAACGGAGACTCCTGCCGAGGAGACGCCGACCGTCGCGCGCCCGACGCCGCCCCTCACGGTCGCCGTGAAGCGGCGCGTACTCGGCGCGTCGTCGCGCCTCGGGCTCCTGGGCAACGTGCGCGACAGCGCGTGGCGCCAGCGTCGGCTGCTCATCCTCTGCTATCACAGCATCTCGATCGACGACGAGCACGAATGGTCGGGGACGTACTCGATGAGCCCCGCGGTGCTGGAATCGCGACTTCGCATGCTGCGCGATGGGCGGTACAACGTGCTGCCGCTCGATGAGGCAGTGCGAAGATTGTACGAAGGCACCCTTCCGCCACGTAGCGTGGCGCTCACGTTCGACGACGGCATGTTCGACTTCCACGCTCGCGCGTGGCCGTTGCTGCAGCAGTTCGGATTTCCGGCGACCGTCTACCTCACGACCTACTACTCCGACTACAACAAGCCGATCTTCGGCCTGCTCTGCTCGTACGTGCTCTGGCGCGCGCGCGTCCGGATGCCGGAGCCGGACGTCACGTCGCTGTTCGGGACCCCGATGCGCTGGAGGCTCTCCGACGCGGCGGGCCGCGCGCGCGCCCATCGGGAGATCCTCGCCCATGCAGATCGCGAGCGCCTCACGCTTCCCGAGCGTACGGCCCTCGCCGAACGGCTGGCCGAGCTCCTGGGTGAGGATTACGAGGCGATCCGCGCGAAGCGACTCCTCACCGTGATGACGCGGGAGGAAGCGGCAGAAGTCGCGCGTGGCGGCGTCGACGTCCAGCTGCACACGCATCGGCATCGTACGCCGAACGACCACGCGCTCTTCCTGCGAGAGATCACGGACAACCGGGAACGGATCGAGCAGATCCGCGATGGCGTGGCGAGGCACTTCTGTTATCCGAGCGGTATCTACCGCGCGGAGTTTCTTCCGTGGCTGCGGGAGGCCGGCGTGACGACGGCGACGACGTGCGATCCGGGCCTCGCGTCGCCGCGGAGCGAGCCGCTGCTGTTGCCGCGACTGGTCGATACGTCGCTACTGTCGCCGCTCGACGTCGAGGGCTGGATGACGGGGATGAGCGCGTTCTTCATGCCCCGCAAGGCCAGCGCGCACGTGGCGCGCTCACAGTCGCTCGCCGATGCCTGAGCCGTCGCGCGCCGATCCGGCGCTCCGTCCGATTCGCGTGTGCCTCGTGGCCCCGTCGCTGCACATCCTCGGCGGACAGGCGGTCGCGGCGCAGCGGCTGCTGGAGCGGCTGCGGGAGGTGCCCGGACTCGAGGTGGGATTCCTGCCTCACGATCCGCGCACGAATGCCCTGCTCCGGCTGCTGCAGCGCGTGAAGTACGTTCGCACCGTGGCGACGTCGATCGCGTACGTCGCATCGCTGATTCGCGCCCTGCCGCGCTATGACATCGTGCACGTCTTCAGCGCGTCCTACTGGTCGTTCCTGCTCGCGCCGACACCGGCGATCCTCATCGGGAAGTGGCTCGGCAAGCACGTCGTGCTGAACTATCGGAGCGGCGAGGCGGAGGACCATCTGCGCCGGTGGCCGCGGACGGCGATCCCGACGCTGCATCGCGCCGACGCCGTGGTGACCCCGTCCAGCTACCTCGTGGACGTGTTCGCCCGATTCGGGGTGCCGGCGGAGGCGATCTCGAACTTCGTCGACCCGGACGCGGTGCGGTACCGGCGGCGTGCGTCGCTGCGCCCGGTGTTCCTGTCGAACCGGAACTTCCAGGCACTGTACAACGTGCCGTGCGTGCTGCGCGCCTTCGCCGTGATCCAGGCGCGCCTGCCCGAGGCGCGGCTGATCGTGATCGGCGACGGGCCCGAGCGCGCGAAGGTCCACGAGACGGCGCAATCGCTCGCGCTGCGCAACGTGGAGTTCGTGGGCGCCGTGCGGCCGGAGGAGATGGGTCGCTGGTACGATGAGGCCGACGTGTACCTGAACGCGTCCGACATCGACAACATGCCGAATTCGATCATCGAGGCGTTCGCCTGCGGACTTCCCGTGGTGACGTCGCGGGCGGGCGGCATCCCGTACGTGGTCGAGCACGAGCGCAACGGCCTGCTGGTCGATTGCGGCGATCACGAGGGGCTTGCCGCGGGGGCGCTTCGTGTGCTCGACGATTCGGAGCTCGCCGGCCGGCTGATCGCGGAAGGACTGCGGGACGTGGAGCTGCTGTACACGTGGGATGCAGTGAGCGACCGATGGGCCACGCTGTATCGGCGGCTGATGAGCGCTCCCGCCGCGAGGCCGACGGAGCCGCCCGACCGGGAGGTCGCGCGAGACACCGGGGGAATGCTGCCGGAAGCGAGCACGCGATGAGGCGGGGGGTCAGGCTGCCGGAAGATCCGGCGCATCGCCGCCGGACCGTGGCGACGCTGCCCGCGGAGATTCGCGTACGCGGGGCGCAGGTGCTGCGCACCTTCCGGGAGCGCGTCGGACTCGCCCTGGGCCGCGGCGCGGCTGCGGTTCCGGGCACACCGCGCGACGTGTCGCGCGAGCTCCGTGAGGATCCGGCGCGGATCGCGGAGGCGGCCCGCCGGCGGCTCGCCCAGGGCGTGCTCCCCGGCCTGCGCGACATCCGGACGACGATCTCGCTGCTTCGGCGTGCACGCCCCGAGGCCGAGAGCGAAACGCGCTGGCGCGCCGACCGTGCGGTGGACGGCGTATTCGAGCTGCTGGGTCACGAGCGCGTGTCGGTGGGAAGCACGATCGACTGGCACCGCGACCCATCGACCGGAACCCGGGCACCACGACGGCACTGGAGCCGGATCGCCTACCTGGATCCCTCGGTGGTCGGGGACTACAAGCTGCTCTGGGAGCTGAACCGCCATCAGCACTTCGTGACGCTCGGCCAGGCTTACGCCTACTCGCGCGACTCGCGATACGCCACGGCGTTCACGTCGCAGCTGGCGCAGTGGATCCGGGCAAACCCTCCGCGCATCGGGGTCAACTGGGCGAGCAGTCTCGAAGTCTCCTATCGCGCCATCGCGTGGCTCTGGGCGCTGCAACTGTTCGCCGATGCGCCGGAGCTCACGGACGCGCTGCTGCTCGCAGCGCTCGAGACACTGCGCGCACACGCCGCGCACGTCGAGCGGTACCTGTCGACGTACTACAGCCCGAACACGCATCTCACCGGCGAGGCGCTCGGCCTGCTGTACCTCGGGACGGCGCTCCCCGTGTTCACGTCGGCGGAGCGCTGGCGCACCACGGGCTGGAGCATCCTGCGCGAGCAACTCTTCCGCCAGGTTCGGCCGGATGGGACGTACTTCGAGCAGGCGTTGTACTACCACCGATACACGTCCGACATCTTTCATCACGCGTTGCTGCTCGCCGACGCGAACGGGTGGCCGCGCGAGCACACGGTGTGCGAGCGCGTCGAGCGCCTCGACGAGTTCCTCGTGCATGCAGCACATCCGGATGGCACCGTGCCGCTCGTCGGCGACGACGATGGCGGACGACTGCTGCGGCTCGACGGCCAGCCGACGCGCGATGTCCGGCCCACGCTGGCGACGGGCGCTGCCCTGTTCGGCCGCGCCGACATGCGATTCGTCGGCGGAGAGATGGTGGAGGAGTGTCTCTGGCTACTCGGTGAGTCGGGAGCGAACTCGCTCCGCGCGACGACGCCGAGTGCGCCGGCCGGGTGCTCGCGCGGCTTTCGCGAGGGCGGATTCTACATCATGCGCGACGGGTGGCGACCGACGTCGACGTGGGCACTCGTCGACGGCGGACCACACGGATCGCTCAACTGCGGACACGCGCACGCCGATGCCCTGACGCTCGAGGTGGCGACGGCCGACCGACTGGTGCTCGCGGACAGCGGCACGTTCAGCTACACGGGTGACGAGCGCGACGCCTTCCGGGCCACGGCGGCGCACAACACCGCGACGGTAGATGGCGAGAGCTCGTCGGTGACGGGGGGACCGTTCCACTGGCGGCACATCGCGCGGACGACGGTGCATGCGTGGATCACCTCACCCTCGGTGGATTTCTGGCGGGGCTCGCACGATGGCTTCCGGCGCCTCACCGATCCGGTGACGCACGAGCGCAGCATCCTCTTTCTGCACGGCCGCTATCTCGTCGTGCTCGATGCGCTCGCGGCCGAGGGCTCACACGAGTGGACGCTCCGCTGGCACGTTGCTCCCGGACTGGAAGTGCGAGCGCGGTCGGCGAACGCGGTGCGGATCATCGATCCCTTGCGCACGAACGGCGGCCTGCTCGAGGTGGTGGCGCTGGGCGAGGGATCGCTTCGGCAGGACACGTCGTGGCGGTCGCAGGCCTACGGCGAACGGCGCGAGGCGCCACAGCTGGCCTATGGCGCGAGGGGAACGGGGCGGCAGCACGCCGTGACGCTGCTGCTGCCCGCACCGGCGTACCCGCCAGCGCAGGCAGCGGAGGCGGGCTGCACGATCGTCGAGGTGGAAGGAGGGGCGCTCAAGGATCGGGTGATCCGGCGGGGCGCGGTGCCGACGATGGATGTCGCTGGTGTGACCACCGACGCCGAATGCGCGGTGGTGACGAACGTCGCCGGCGACGACGAACGACTGTATCTGCTCGGAGCGTCGTTCGTCGAGGGAGACGGTGTCGGGCGGCGGACGATCACGGCCGATGCGCCGTTCGCCGCTCGACGGGAGCGCGGCCGCTGGGTCGCGCAGCCGCTCCAGGATCGATCTCCGGAGTAGACTGACACATGTGCGGCATCTGCGGGATCGTGATCCCGGACTCCTCATCGCGCTCGATCGACGACTCGGCGTTCACCCGTCTGCGCGACACGCTCGCGCATCGCGGTCCGGACGGCTTCGGCACCTTCATCGAGCCGGGGGTCGCGCTTGGCCATCGCCGATTGAGCATCGTGGACGTGAGCCACGGGCAGCAACCGATGACGAGCGCCGACGATGCGCTCGTGCTCGTGTACAACGGCGAGGTGTTCAACCATCCCACGCTGATGGCGCAGCTGCAGCAGGACGGCGTGCGCTATCGCACGCACTGCGACACGGAGACGGTGCTGCACGTGTTCGAGCGGCGTGGCGAGGCGGCGCCCGAGGAGCTGCGCGGGATGTTCGCCTACGCGGTGTGGGACAAGCGGACGCGCACGCTCACGCTGGCGCGCGACCGGTTCGGCGTGAAGCCGCTGTACTACGCGCTGCTCCCGGACGGGACGCTGGTGTTCGGCTCGGAGATGAAGGCGATCGTCGCGAGCGGCCTGGTACGCGCTTCGCTGCGGGAAGATGCCCTTCCCGACTATCTCGCCAATCACGCGACGTCTGGCGAGGGCACGCTGCTCGCCGGCATCAAGCGGCTGCTGCCCGGACACACGCTCGTGTGGCGCAACGGCGAGATCCGCACGCGACGATACTGGGACCTGCGATTCGAAGCGAAGGCCGAGGACACGCGTTCGGACGCGGAGCTGATCGCGGAGTATCGCGAGCGCCTGCGCGAGGCCGTTCGACTTCGGTTGATGGCCGATGTCCCCCTCGGTGCCTTCCTCTCGGGAGGGATCGACTCGGCGACGATCACCGCGCTCATGAGCCAGCTGGTCGACGAGCCGATCAAGACCTTCTCCGTCGGATTCGCCGAGCGCGAGGCCAACGAGCTCTCGTACGCACGGATCGTCGCCAAGGCGTACAAGACCGACCACCACGAGGTGGTGGTGACCCCCGAGCAGTTCTTCGGCGCGCTGCCGACGCTCGTGTGGCACGAGGACGAGCCGCTGGCGCATCCGTCGAGCGTGGCGCTCAACTTCGTGTCGCGGCTCGCCGCCGAGCGCGTGAAGGTCGTGCTCACGGGCGAGGGAAGCGACGAGACGCTGGCGGGGTACGGCCGCTACAAGAAGACGAT
>Ga0066652_100000207_pt1 | contig 30675 bp, 24 predicted proteins | sample GraSoiAngelo_101_FD_71413 | JGI IMG/M metagenome (GOLD analysis project Ga0066652, IMG submission 71413) | Grasslands soil microbial communities from the Angelo Coastal Reserve, California, USA - 14_0903_02_30cm | ecosystem: Environmental > Terrestrial > Soil > Grasslands | place: USA... | reverse complement strand
GCATCCTCGATGTGGTACGTCGGCACGCGCTCGGCGCAGAGTGCGGCGAGCGAGATCGTGTTGCTGGAGTTGAATCCGCCGATGACGATCATCGCCGTCAGCGGCTCCTCGAGCAGCGCGATCACCGCATCCTGCCGCTCCTGCGTCGCGCTGCAGATCGTGTCGAAGGTGCGGAAGTCTCGTGCACGCGCCTCGTCGCCGCGCGCGCGCTGGATCGCGTTCCCGACTTCCTCGCCGATCGCCAGCGACTCCTTGGCGAGCATCGTCGTCTGGTTCGCCACACCGACGCGGCGAAGATGCACGTCGGGGTCGAACCCGGGCGAGGCGGCCTTGCGGTACCTGGCGAGAAATGCCTCGCGGTCGCCGTGTCCCTCGATGTAGGCGCAGACCTCGTGCGCCTCGGTCATGTCGCGCACCACGAGATAGCTGCCGCCCGGGTACTTGAGCACCTGCGACGCGGTCGCGCGCGTCTCCTCGTGGTAGTACTTGCCGTGGATCAGCGCCGTGAAGCCGTCGCGCGCGTACGACTCCACGCGCTTCCAGACGTTGAGCACCGAGCCACACGTCGTGTCGACGAGCACGCACCCGGTGGCGCGCAGCGCCTCGAACGCGGCCATCGTGACGCCGAACGCCGGCAGGATGACGACGTCTTCCGCCCGCACGGCCGAGAAGTCGAAGGTGCCGTCCGCGTCGGGCACGAGAATCTCGATCCCCATGCTCCGCAGCTTCGCGTTGACGTGCGGGTTGTGGATGATCTCTCCGACGAGCAGCAATCGGCGGTCGGGGAACTTCCGCCGCGTCTGATAGGCATACTCCACGGCGCGCTCGACGCCGTAGCAGAAGCCGAACTCGCGCGCGAGACGGATCGTGACGTCCTCGAGCGTGAGCGTGTAGTCGCGCTCGCGCAACGCGTCGACGATCCGGCCGTTGTAGTCGGCGGAGAGATCGCCCTGCACGTCCGCCTTGAGGCCAAAGCCCTTGCGGAAATAGGTGCTCTGCTCGTCGGTGGCCGCCATGCGTTCAATCTAGCGGGTGGGGTCGCGGCAGGCAGCGCCGGCGGTCCGAGAAACCGCATGGTAGGCGGGACGTACGATTCAGTGCATACTTCCCCACGACCTTCACCCACTCGTGCCATGAATCCCGCGGTCCTCGTCTTCGCGCAAGTCGTCGCCATCTCCATCGGAGTGATCGCCGCGGCCTGCGGCATCGGCGTCGCCACGTACCGTTCCGTCAGACGCATCGACAACCCGCGGACGGCGCCGTCCGAGGATCTGCAGGCGCAGATCGCGCAGTTGCAGCAGTCCGTGGACTCGATCGCCATCGAGGTCGAGCGCATCGCCGAAGCACAGCGCTTCATGGCGCGACTCGAGTCCGAGCGCGACGCTCGACAGGCTCTCCCCCTGCAAAGCTGACGCGTGGAGGAGCGACCACCCCTCCTCCGACCCAAACCGCTCCAGCGCGGCGACACGATCGGCGTCGTTGCATCGTCGTACGCGCCGCGCAGCGGCTGGCTCGCCCGGGGCATCCGCGCCCTCGAGCGCGCCGGCTACGGCGTCATCGTCGACCCCGACCTGAGCACCGTTCGGAAGTACACGCGAGCCGAGGACGAGCGGCGCGCCAGACGCTTCACCGAGATGTGGATCGACCCGCGCGTCACGGCGCTGATCGGCGGCACGGGAGGCTACGGGGCGGTACGCATGCTCCCCTATCTCGATCCGAAGGACTTCGCGGCGCATCCGAAGGCGTTCGTCGGCTACTCGGACATCACCGTGCTGCACATCTGGCTCGAGCGGCTCGCTGGCCTGCGCGCCTTCCACGGGCCGACGGTGGACGATCTCATCCCCAGCGCGCGGGACGTGACCACCGCCTCGCTCCTCACCGCGCTCACCACGCCGCGCCCCAGCGCGCGCATGGGGCGCGACCTCGCGCGTGCGGTGCGGCCCGGCCGCGCGACGGGGCGGCTCATCGGCGGCAACCTCGCGCTCGTACAGCAGACGATCGGCACCCCCTACGAGATCGACACCACCGACGCCATCCTCTTCCTCGAGGAGGTGCGCGATCCCATGTCGTTCGTCGACGAGCGCCTCGTGCAGCTCCGCGCGACTGGTCTGCTGAGCAAGGTGCGCGGCATCGTGTTCGGCTCCCTCTCCCTCGACCGCTCCGAGGAGGACGAGTTCGAGGATTTCGTGCTCGACCTCGTCGCCGATCTCGGCGTGCCGGTCCTGATGGACTTTCCTGCCGGACACGACAGTCCTAACTTGACCCTGCCGCTCGGCACCGAGGTCGAGCTGGTGGCGGAGGAGACCACCGGCTGGATCGTCTATCGCGAGGACGCGCTGGCCGAGGCGCCGAGTCCAGCCCCCACGACGTGACCGTCACGCCGGCGCACGACCACTTCGATCTCGTCGTGATTGGCGCCGGCCCCGCCGGCGAGAAGGGCGCCGCCCAGGCAGCGTACTTCGGCAAGCGCGTCTGCATCGTCGAGCGCGCGCCCAGGCCCGGCGGCGCAATGGTCAACACCGGCACCATTCCCTCCAAGACGCTGCGCGAGACGGCGCTCTACTGCTCGGGCTTTCGCCAGCGCGGACTGTACGGCTTCGACCTGCGCGTGAAGTCGGGCATCACGCTCGCCGACTTCATGCAGCGCGAGCGCAGCGTGATCGAGACCGAGTGGGAGCTGATCGCCGAGAACATCGAACGCCACCGCATCGCGACCGTCCAGGGCACGGCACGGTTCGTCGATGCGCGCACGCTCGAGGTCGTGCGCTACGGCGTCGCTCCGCGACGTCTCACCGCCGACGTCTTCCTCGTCGCCACCGGCGCGCGCCCCGCGCCACCGCACGGCTTCGCGCTCGACGGCGAGGTCATCGTGGACAGCGAGTCGCTGCTCACCATCCAGCGCATCCCGAGCTCGATGATCGTGGTGGGTGGCGGCGTGGTCGGCTGCGAGTACGCCTGCATGTTCGCCGCGCTCGGCGTGCGCGTCACGGTGATCAACGAGCGCGGCCGGCTCGTGTCGCATCTGGATCCCGACGTCAGCGACGCGCTTCGCCGGTCGATGACGGCACGGCTCGGCGTCACGGTCTACGGTCACGCCGAGATCGGCGCCGTCGAGATCGAGGGACGGCGGGTCGCGGTCACGCTGGGCGACGGCACGGTCATCGCTGCCGATCTCCTGCTCGTCGCCACCGGACGCGTCGGCAACGTCGCTGGTCTGGGGCTCGAGGCAATCGGCGTGCGTACGGATGCGCGATCGTTCGTGCAGGTCGACACGAACTATCGCAGCGCGCTGCCGCACGTCTACGCCGCGGGCGACGTGATCGGCTTCCCCGCGCTCGCCTCCTCGTCCATGGAACAGGCGCGCGTCGCGGTGTGCCACGCGTTCGAGCTGCGATACAAGCGCGCCGTGTCGAGCATCCTGCCCTATACCGTCTGGACCATCCCCGAGATCGCGACGGTCGGTGAGAGCGAGGAGTCGCTGCTCGCGCGCGACGTGCGCTTCGAGGTCGGGCGCGCGAGCTTCCGGACGAACGCACGCGGGCAGATGATCGGCGACGTCGACGGCTTCGTGAAGCTGTTGTTCGAGCCCCAGACGCAGCGCGTGCTCGGCGTCACCATCGTCGGTGAGGGTGCGTGCGAGCTGATCCACGTCGGCATGACGGTGATCGCGCTCGAAGGCACCCTCGACTTCTTCATCCAGGCGGCGTTCGGCTTTCCCTCGCTCGGCGAGGTGTACAAGTACGCCGCGTACGATGGGCTGCAGCAGCGACAGCGCCGACGCACGAGCCTGCGGGACCTGCCGATGGCGCGGCGCGAGACCGCGCCCGACGGCATCAGCTGACTCGCGTCAGCGCTTCCGCTTCTTCTGCTCTCCGCGATCGCCCATTCCCTTCGGCACCTCCGTCTTCGACTTCGTACGGCGATCCGCCGAGAGCGACCGGCCCACGTTGGACTGCTCCTCGGTGAAGCGTCCCTCCGCGTCTCGCCGCGCGTAGCGCTTGTCACCGTCGTTCGGTTCGATCATCTCTCGTTTGCGCGCCATGCTCGTGCTCCTGTGCTGGGGCGACGCGTGACTCGCATCGGTCGTGCCGACGAGCACCGCGGACGGCCTCGTCCAGCGTGGTGCCTCGCCGTGCGCCAGCCTCAGCCGGATTCCAGTGTTGCGACAGCCGCGCGCAACTGGTTGCTGGCGTCTGCACGGCGGGATATCGTAGGTCCGATGCCGCCCTCGCTGGAGCTCTCCTCCTCTGCACTCGATCGCACCGATCGCCGCGAACGTCCCACGTTCGCGTTCGTCGCTGAGCGTTTGTGGCTCGACTTCGTGAACACCGACACCGGCGTGCGTGGCGGGGATGCGCTGCACGATTTCGAGCGCTTCGTGCTCTGGCTCGAGGCCGCGCACGTGCTCGACGCCGAGCGGAGCAGCACGATGCGACGGCGCGCCGAGCAGCAGCCGGCGGGGGCGCTCGCGGTGCTCGGCGATGCGCGGCGCGTGCGGACCGTCCTGCGTGCGCTCGCCGAGCGCGGCGTGTTCGCGTCCGACGTGCGGCTCGCCGCTCTGAGCGAGATCAATCGTGTGCTCGGTCGCAGTGCGGGGACGCGGCGCGTCGAGCTGCGCCCGGACGACACCTTCGCGCGTGCGTTCGTGCCGGTGGGTGACGCGTTCGCCGGACTGCTCATCCCCGTGGTGGAGAGCGCCGCCGATGCGTTGATCCTCGATCAGCTCGGGCGCGTGCGCCGCTGCGCCGATCCGCGCTGTGGGCGTGTCTTTCAGGACGAGACGAAGAATGGCCGCCGACGCTGGTGCGACATGGCGACCTGCGGGAATCGCGCGAAGGCGGCGCGGCACCGCATGAAGCTGCACACCTGAGCAGCTGCGTCCCTGGGGCGCGACCGCGATCGGATTAGCTTTCCCACATGCAGAAGGAAGGCTGGACACGTGTCAGCGTGCGTCGCACCCATCTCGAGCTCCGGCGTCCTCAGGACCTGCGCCCTGGACGGCCTCCGTCGGAGCCCATCGAGACGGTACTGCGGCGCCCCATCTCACCCGTCGAGTACCTGAAGCTGTACTCGCTGGTCGGGGAGCTCTGGCTCTGGCGCGACCGGCTCGTCTGGACGCACGAAGAGTTGGAGCGCTACCTGTCGTCCCCCGACGTGTACGTCTGGAGCGCGCACGCGGGTGGCGACACGGCGGGCTATTTCGAGCTCCGCCAGCACTCGGACCAGTGGGTCGAGGTGATGTACTTCGGCCTCGCCCCATCGTTCATCGGGCGCGGCCTGGGCGGATGGCTGCTGACTCGCGCGGCGCACGAGGCCTTTGCACTGGGCGCGACGCGCATCGCACTCAACACCTGCACCCTCGACGCTCCCCAGGCCCTGCCGAACTATCTCGCGCGCGGGTTCACGATCGTGAGCGAGGACCAGTACCTGCTCGACGTGCCCGAAAGGGGCGGCCCTGGACTGCCGAGCGTCGTGCCGAAGGTGTTGAGCCGAAGCTGAGAGCGACCGCTCCTGCCACGCGAGTTCATACGGACCACCTCTGGACCCCTACCGCCTCCCCCGACCCCTTCCGCCACCTGTCCTCCCTCCGCGCCCTTTCGGCCGCCCCGATCCGCCGCGCGCGTCGCCGCCGCTGCCGTCACGCCGCGCTTCACGTTCGTTCCGTCCCGGCCGGCTGCCACGCCCACGATCGCGGAGCCCCCGCTTCGGCTCCGCGCCGGCGCGCCCGCGTCGGCGCTCGCGTGACGCTTCGCGCTGCTCGTCGCGCTTCCGGTTGAACCGCGCCACCTCCTCGTCCGTCCACGGCTGATCGAGCTGCGTCTGGAGCTCGTCGAGCGTATGCGCCCGCACCGAGCCGCGCTGGCCGCGCAGCACGACGAACCGTACCGGACGGTCGAGCGTCGGGATCTCACCCTCCGTGAGCGTGCGCGCGATCTTCTCGGGCAGCCGTAGGCGCGCCACCCCCACCGGCCTGCCGTCCGTCTCCTCGACGTCGTAGTCGATCTCCACGTCGCGATCGCGCAGCGTCGTGTGCGTCGGCAGGTCGTCGAACCGCGCACGCTCGGCGCGCGGAGACAACGCCTCGAGCGTCGGCGCGAGGTCGAGGTCCGCCGCCTTGAACTCGCTGAGCGAGCGCACGCCGCGCAGCCGCTCTGCGTACAGCGCCGAGAGATCGGCCTGGCTCAGTCGCGGCAGTGCGCCGCCCGATCGGCGATAGGCTTCGCGCACCGCATCGATGTGCGTTTGATTGCCGCGCACGGAGAAGTGGCGCGCCTCCCCGCGCGCGAGGGCATCGGCGAGCACCTTGCGCGCCTCGTCCTCTCGCCCGGGCGGAAACTCGTCCACCGCCTCAATCTCCCGCTCCAGCTCGAACCCGAAGTACTCGACGCGCCGCTTGAGCACGAGTGGCGCCTTTCGACGCTCGGCGTCGTACTCGATCGTCGCGTCGTCGCTGGTCGCGAACCGCCGCACGAGATCCATCGGCAGCTGCGTCCCCTCGATCGACGCGCGCGGGCGGCCGAACTTGTCGGCGAAGTAGCGCAGCTCGCCGGCGATGGCGCCCCAGCTGCCGCACACGCTCGTCTTGGAGACGCGCGCTTCCTCGCCCCACGACGTCTGCTCGTCGATCACGAGGTCGAACGGCATGTACTCGGCGAGGAGCAGGGCGAACTCGCGGCGCGTGCCTTCGTTCGCCATCGGCATGCGCGACGGCAGCGTCATGTTCAGACCGCGATACACGCTCGCCATCCCGAGTGCCGCATCCTCGATCGACTTCACGAGCACGCCTCGCCGCTCCGCCCACTCGGTGATCTCCTCCTCGTGGAAGAGATGGCGCGGCAGACCGTACACCTCCCCGATGTATCCCGCGACTCTGTACGCGTCGGCGTAGACGTTATACGCCGTCAGGTGATCGCTGCCGGGCACGATGAGCCCCTCGAGATCGCGCTCGTCGCGCGTCATGCGGTGCAGCGACTCCACGCCACTCATCACGGCGAGGTACGGCACCAGTGGATCGTTGGCGTTGACGAGCAGCTCGGCCCATTCGCGCTCGACCGGCATCGCTTCCACGGCGCGGCCGTAGCGCGTGAGACGTCCCTTCTCGATGATGCCGCGCGACTCGAGGAACTGCATCGCGCGACGGTACGCCGTCCGGTCGAGGGGAACGGGCAGCTCCAGCGCCGCCGCGTCCACGCCGAGGTCGGCGCACGTGATCGCGACGCGCTCCGAGTCGCCGGCGAGCTGGAACTCCGGCTCGGTGGGCTTCAAGGAGAAGAAGTCGATGTCGCGGTCGCTGAGGATGAACACGCGCCCGCCCGCGACGCGCCCGTGCACGCGCCCCGCCATCTGCAGGATCTCGTTCGCACCGAGGTGCAGCTTGGTGAGGACGTTCTTCCCGCGCTCCACGATCGACGTGAACCGCACGTCGTCGATCACCACCGTGTCGAGCCCCTGCACGTTGAGCGCGCTCTGCCCCGCCGCGGTCATCGCCAGGAAGTACGGCTTCCGCTCTCCTCCTTCGAGGAACGGCCGAAGCACACGAATCGGCTCGCCGCCATGATAGAACGCGGTGGTGATGCGCGGTGCGCGCTCCTGCACGTACTCCGCGGCCTGCTCCACTCCCTTGCGCGTCGGGACGAAGAGTGCGACGCCTCGCTTCTGCTTGTAGACGCCCTGCAGGAATCGATCGTCGAGGAACTCGGTGGGCTCCTTGTCCACCACCTCGACCTTCGCCGCCTTCTGTGGATCGAACGCGTAGACCTCGAGCACGTCGGCGCTGTTGAGATACGACCGGTAGAACGTCGGATCCACGGTCGCCGACAGCCAGATGAACCGACAGCCGACGCGCTTGCCGAGCGCGAGGCACAGCTCCAGCTCCGCCGACGTCTGGTGGATCTCGTCGACGATGAGCGTGTCTTGCGGCAGGATGTCGCCGTCCTGGAACCAGCGCCGCGCGATGCCGGTCGTCACGATGACGATGTTCCAGCTCGGGGTCTCGGGCGTCGCCTCGCGCTCGCGGTTGACCACGCCCACGCGGAGGTCCGTCGTGGCGAGCAGCTCCTCCGCGATCGGGCGAATCGCGAGCGTCTTTCCCGAGCCGGTGCCCGCGACGATGCCGAATCCACGCCGCGCGCGCGCGAGCTCGCGGACGCGCGCGCCGAAGTGCTTCTCGAGGTACGTCTCGATGTGGAGCCCAACCGCGAGCTCGATCGTCTCGCAGGCGGCGCGTGTCGGTGCGATCACGATCACGCGCCCCGTGGGCGGCTCCGCCCCGACGAACGCGTCGTGGTCGGGAGGGAGGTAGCGGTCTTTTACGTCGCGCATGCGGGCCGGCGAGGCGAGAAACGTGCGCGGCCCGCGGACCGGCTATGGCTTCTTCCGGTCCTCGCCGAACTTTCGGATGAACGGCGGCTCGTGCTTCGCGCCCTTGTCTCCTCCGTCCTTCCCATCCTTGTAGTCGTCACCGAAGAGCACCTTGCCGTTCGACGGGCGGTTGCGGACCGCCGTCGGACAGTCCGTCGGCGCGGGCTGCTGCTTGGCCGGCACGTTGTCCACCCAGATCCGGCACATTCCCTTCGGCGGACGATACTCTTTCGGAACGTCTCCATCCTTCTGCTGGGCGTGCGCCACCCCGGCCAATCCGGCCGAGCAGACGAGGGTGAAGAGCGCGGTGCGAAAGTTCATCGGAATCTCCAGGACCGGCGGACGTCGCGCGGCACCGAGTGACAAGGCAGGGGGGGTGCCAGGTAGCTCGGGAATACCGGTCGACTGCCAACCCCTTATCGGCGTAACTGTTATAACTGTCGGGCTCGCCAGCGCGGTGTCGTCCACGAGGCCGGCGGTGTCCTACCCTGCGGACAACCCCGTCCTCTCCCACGCCGGCGTGCCCGTCGTGCGCCCTCTCTACCCTCAGTCGCCGAAGCTGATCCCTGTCGCACGCGCCGTCTGGACGACGTCGTGGCTGGGGTCGACTCGCTTGGTCTCGCCGAGCACCTCTTCGATCGGAATGGTCACGATGTGGGGGGACTGCAGCGCCACCATTTGCCCCCACTTCTCATCGGCGATCGCCCGCACCGCCGCGCCGCCGAAGCGCGTCGCCAGCAATCGGTCGTAGCCGGTCGGCATCCCACCGCGCTGGAGATGTCCCAGCACGAGCGACCGCGTCTCCTTGCCCGTGAGGTGCTGGATCTCGCGCGCGAGCGCTTCGGCGACGCCGCCGATCCGGCGCGCCTGGCCCGGCAGCGACTCGCCGAGCGTGTGCGAGTGCCCGCCCCGCGGGAACGCTCCCTCGGCGACGATCACGATCGAGAACAGCCGACCCGCCGCATCGCGCGCCCGAATCTTCTCGCAGACCTTCTCGATGTCGTACGGAATTTCCGGGATCAGAATCACGTCCGCCGTGCCCGCGACGCCCGCGTGCAGCGCGATGAACCCCGCGTCGCGTCCCATCACCTCCATGACCATCACACGATCGTGGCTCTCGGCGGTCGTGTGCAGCTTGTCGATCGCCTCGAGCGCGGTGTTCACCGCCGTATCGAAGCCGAAGGTGGTCACCGTGCCGCTCACGTCGTTGTCGATCGTCTTCGGCACGCACACGATGCGCATTCCCTTCGCGCACAGCCGCCGAGCGATCTCCAGCGAGCCATCGCCGCCGATCGAGATCAGCGCGTCGATGCCGAGGCGACGTGCGTTCTCCATCAGCTCGTCCGAGCGATCCTCCTCCTTGTAGCTCCCGTCGGCCTGCTTCCGCGGATAGAAGAACGGGTTCCCGCGGTTCGTCGAGCGGAGGATCGTGCCGCCCATGTGCGCGATGCCGCGCACCGAGTCCTTCGTCAGCGTGATGACTTCGTCCTCGCCCATGAGGCCCGCGAAGCCGCGCTTGATGCCGAGGACGTCCCAGCCTCGGTTGATCGCGGAGAGCGCAGCGGCGCGGATGACGGCGTTCAGACCCGGGGCGTCGCCGCCACCGGTGGAGATTGCGATGCGCATCTGTGTGGGATGATGCTCGGGTAACGTGGGGTGGGACGTGCCACGGGCCAACGCGTCCAGACGACGCATCGGCCCGGATCAGATTCTGCTGGAACGGTGGTCAGACTGTCGCGCGCAACAAGCCAACGATCTCTCCGGGCTCCGCATGTCGACCGAGCTTCGACTTCTGGAAGATCGGTGAGCCGTCCTTCGACACTTCGAATCGTCCACCCGACCCGGGGATGAGCTCCACCGTCGCGTCGGGAAATTGCTGCTCGAGCTCGGCCGCCAACCTGGCGGCCCGGGGCTCGTAGCTTCAAACAGTGCAGTATTCGATCGTGATGTGCATGGCAGGCGAGTCTGGTCCGGTATAGCACTGACAATATACTGCGAATGGCGGCCGGGTGCGCGCCGCCCCGGCGTCCTATTGGACGTTCGAGTGGCGAATCCGGCCGCTTCGCCGTCCGTCTCGCCCGCGATACACGCCTTGGCGGCGCACCTGAGATGGGAGCCATCCGCGTTCCACGTGCTCGACCCATGTCTGGTCCTGGCGCGGTGCAGTCGCCATCGTTGATCGCTGCGCGGAGCCCGGCTGCTCCGACACACCCTGACAACCGCACTCCCCGTGATGATGAACTACTCGATGCGCATTTCCCGGTCATCGCTGCTCGCCGCCCTGGCACTCGTCACCCTGTCCCTCGGAGCGCGAGCTCAGACGGCCACACAGGCGGGCGCGACCGCACCGGCGCCTGCGGGTCCCGACGTCGGACAGACCGCTCCCGACTTCACCGCGCAGTGGGCCGATGGCTCGGGCACGCGAAGCACGCCGGTGACCCTGGCTTCACTCCGCGGCAAGGTCGTCGTCATCGCCTTCTACCCGAAAGACCGTACCTCCGGCTGCACCGCCGAATTGACGAAGTTCCGCGACGAGCACGCGAAGCTGTTCGGTGAGAACGTCGTGGTGCTCCCCGTCTCTGCGGACAGCGTCGCCAGCCACGTCTCGTGGGCGTCGGAGATGAAGTTCCCCTTCGCGCTCGTATCCGACCCTGAGCTCAAGGTTGCCGACAGCTATGGGTCGCACGCCGCCGGTCGTCCCGTCGCGAGCCGCACCGTCTACGTCGTCGGCAAGGACGGCAAGGTCGTGTGGCGCGAGATGAAGTTCAACGCGCTCAACGAAGAGGCCTACGCGTCGCTCGCGGCAGCCGTCGCGTCGGCGCGATAGGAGGATCTCACGCCGAGCGCTGCGTCGCGTTCGTTCGTGATGACACGAGGGCGGTGGCGGTTCGCCACCGCCCTCGTCGCGTGTCTCGCCACGCTCGCGGTGGTCGGCACGTATCCGGTCTTCAGCCAGACGTGGGACGAGCCGGCGACGCTGGCCGCGGGCATGGAGTGGTTGAGCACGGGCCAGTACCACTACGAGGCACAGCATCCACCGCTGGCGCGCGTCGCGTCCGCGCTCCTGCCGTACCTGCGCGGCGCGCGCGGTCTCGGAAATCGCTCGATGTATGACGAAGGACGCGCCCTGCTTGGTGAGGGCGCGCACTATCGGCGCACGCTGTTCCTGGCGCGTCTCGGCATGCTGCCGTTCTTCTGGCTGCTGCTCGTCGTGTGCGCGTGGTGGGGCGCACGGGTCGCCGGGGGCGCGGGCGCCACGTTGGCGACGTTCTTCGCCGCGGCCAACCCGAACCTCCTGGCGCACGCGGGGATCGCCGGCACCGATCTCGCGCCAGCCGCGTTCGTCGTCGCGGGTGCCTACGCCTGGCTGCGCTGGCGCGAGCAACCCACGACCAGTCGCGCCGTGCTGCTCGGCGTCGCGACGGGACTCGCCGCGACGACGAAATTTTCCGCGCTCGCCTTCCTTGGCTTGACGATCGCACTCGGTGAGGCCGTGCGATGGAGGGCTGTCCGGCGCGCGGAGGATGCCGGCTCACACCCCGGAAGCTGGCGATCGGTGCTGGTCGCCCTCGCCGCCGCCGCGCTGGCAGCGTGGGCCGTCTATCGATTCCACATCGGACCGACGACGCCGGGTGGCCTGCCAGTGCCCGCGCCAGAGTTTTTCAGCGGTCTCGCCGCGTTCTTCACGCACGGCAGCGGCGGCCATCCCGCCTTCCTGCTCGGCGAGGTGCGGCTCCGCGGCTGGTGGTACTACTATCTCGTCGTGCTCGCGGTGAAGACGCCGCTGCCACTGCTCGCGCTGGCCGTCGCGGGAGGCGCTTTTGCGGTGCGCGCGCGACGCACGGAGGGATGGACCGCCGTCGTGCCGATCCTCGGCGTGGTCGCGGTGCTCGTGCCTGCGCTGTCGTCGCGCGTCGACCTGGGTGTGCGGATCGTTCTCGCAATCTATCCACTTCTCGCACTGCTCGCCGCGCGCGGCGTGACGACGGCGTGGCGCGCGACGCGATCTCGTTCGCAGGTGATCGCACGGCGCGCGGCAGTGACGGCGCTCGTCGTCGGCATGCTGCTCTCACCCGTGCGCGCATGGCCTGACTACCTCGCGTACTTCAACCCGGTCGCCGGCGCGCATCCGGAGCGTGTGCTCGTCGACAGCAATCTCGATTGGGGGCAGGACCTCTATCGTCTCGCCGACACGGTGCGTGCGCGCCGCATCGACTCCATCCGCGTCCACTACTTCGGCTCCTCGCAGCTCTCCTCGGTCGGGCTCACCAACGCACGGCGCCTTGGCCGCGACGAGCGCACCACGGGCTGGGTCGCCGCGAGCGAGACGTTCCTCGCCGGCGTCTGGTCCGACACCTCCCTCCGATGGCTGGCGCGGCGAGCCCCGGTCGCGCGTATCGGACCTTCGATGCGCCTGTATTACATCCCGCCGGCCGCGCCCTGATCGTCGACGCGCTACCGGGGCACTCCGGCCATCGCCGCCAACCTCGTGAGCAGCGTGTCCTGACGCGCGACGACGCCGCGCAGCGAGTCGAGCTGGGTCTGGAGATCCGACGTCTGCTGGCGTGACGCGTTCAGCTCCTCGGCCATCTGACGGAGCTGCTCGACGAGATAGGCATCCTGCTGCGGACTCCGGCAGGCCGTCGGCAGCGCGAGCGCCAGCGCGAGGCCTCCGGCGCGCAGGAGCGCACTCCGGCGAAGGGGGATTGGCATGCGCCAAGATGCCGCCGCGTTGGAGCACGATCAACTGCGTGGCTTCGTGCCGACCGGCGCAGCGGCGATGACGCGGCGATGGGCCATCGACCGCAGCCTCCGTGCATGCGACTCACTGCCCCGCACCGCCCCGGACTCACGCTCGTCGAGCTGTGTCTCGTGCTCACGATCATCGGCCTCGTCACGAGCATCGCCGTGCGCCAGCTCGGCCTCTACCTCGATCGCGCCGCCGCACGCGCTGCGGTCGTCGAGGCGGCGGCGATCGTCGCCCGCGCTCGCGACGAGGCCGTTGCCCAGCGCGCGTCGATGAGCGTGCGCTTCGACACCGTTGCCGATGTGCTCGAGCTCAGGAAGGCAGGCTCCCTGGTCTCGCGCGCCGCGCTCGGGCACGCGCACGGGGTCTCTCTCGCGGTGAACCGCGAGTCACTCGCCTACGATCTGCGCGGCCTCGGGTATGGCGCCGCGAATCTCACGCTGGTGGTCCGCCGCGGACGCGCCGCCGACTCGCTCGTCGTGTCGCGACTCGGCCGGCTGCGCTGGTGACTCAGTCCGCGGCGACCGTCCCGAAGTCGTAGCCCGGGACGGAGATGCGCGGGATCGGCTGGCCGATCACCCGCTCGATCGTGCGTACCATCGCGATCTCGTCAGGTGCCATGAACGTGTAGGCGTCTCCTTCCTTCGCCGCACGTCCCGTCCGTCCGATGCGGTGCACGTAGTCTTCGGCTTGCTGCGGCACGTCGTAGTTGATGACGTGCGTGATGCCGGAGATGTCCAGGCCGCGCTGCGCGATGTCCGTCGCCACCAGCACGCTGATCTTGCCGTCCTTGAAGTCCTGCAGGGCGCGCATGCGCTGCGCCTGCGTCTTGTCGGCGTGCATCGCGGTCGCGCGGACGCCGGCTTTCTCGAGATCGCGCACGACACGGTCCGCACCGTGCTTCGTGCGCGTGAAGATGAGCACCGACTCGTGCTCCTTGTCTCCGGTGAGCAACTCCACGAGCAACGCGTTCTTCTTCTCGCGCGGTACGGGATAGACCGCGTGCGTCACCGTGCTGGCCGCGGCCGATCGCACGCCGACCTGGACCACGACCGGCTTGCGAAGGTATTTGCGCGCGAGCGCCTCCACCTCCGGCGGCATCGTCGCGCTGAAGAGCAGCGTTTGGCGATACGGCGGCAGCTCGCTCACGATGCGGTTGATCTGCGGCGCGAAACCCATGTCGAGCATCCGGTCCGCCTCGTCGAGCACGAGCACCTCGAGGTCGTCGAACACCACGTTCTGCCGCTCGAGATGATCGATCAGCCGGCCCGGCGTGGCGACCACGACGTCCACACCGTCGCGCAGCTTCTTCTCCTGTGGGTCGAGCGGAACGCCGCCGAACACCGGCACGACCGCGATCGGGGCGTGCTTCGCGTACTTGCGAAAGCTCTCCTCCACCTGCACGCACAGCTCGCGCGTCGGCGTGAGGATGAGCGCGCGCGTTCGGCGCGGCCCGTCGATCAGCCGGTCGATGATCGGAAGCGTGAACGCGGCGGTCTTTCCGGTGCCCGTCTGCGCCAGGCCGATGAGGTCGCGTCCGCGCCGCGCCAGTGGGATCGCGTCACGCTGGATCGGCGTCGGCGTCGTGTATCCGGCGTCGCGGATCGCCGCGAGGATCGTTTCGTGTAGGCCGAGGGCCTCGAAACCGACGGTCTCGTCGGTGGCGTCGGCGATCGGGGCCGGCGCGTCGTGCTGCTTCGACTTGGGCATGCGTGGTGCGAAAGCTACCCGGAGACGGCGCTGTCGTCTACCTGACGGTCTGCTGTCGTCGCTCCTGCAGCATCCTCTCTATTTTCGACGGCTCGTCACGTCCGGTCGAGGAATGCGGTCACCAGTGCGAGCATCTCCTGCGGCCGTTCCTCGTTCACCGCGTGGCCTCCGCCGACGGACGCGTAGATCTCGAGCGGCGCCCCCGCCTTCCGGAGCGCCGCCGCATACGAGCGCGCATCGCGCACGAGCCGGTCGCGCGTGCCGAGCACCACGAGCGGCGGCGAGGTCGGCGGGGGGAGCGTACGGAGGCGCTGCACCATCACCGACACGGAAGGTCGCGTCCACGTGAACTCGTGGAGCAGACGCCGCATCGCCGGCGCGTACCCCGGGAACTGCGACGGTGCCCAGTACTGGTCGATGTCTTCCGTCGTGATGCGCGTCGGATCTCCATAGACCCGACGATGCGCCCGATCCACGATCCAGCGCGGCACGAGCCGCGAGAGCACAGGCTCCACCACCTTCGGGCTGGCTCGCTGCGCGAGCGGGAGGAGTCGCACGTTCCCGAAACACGCCGGGTTCACCAGCACGAGTCGTCCCAGCGGTGGACGCCCACTCACCGCCAGCTCGAGCCCGATCGTTCCGCCCATCGACTGGGCGACGACGTGCGGACGTTGTAGTCCGACTCTCGCGATCACCTCGCGCACGGCCGCTACCAACGACTCCAGGCGGTAACGTCCTTCCTCCCCCGGCTTGTCCGAGAGACCGTGGCCCGGAAGGTCCATCGCCACCACGTGGTGGCCACTCGCGGCGAGGGGCGCGAACCAGTCGCGCCACATGTAGATCGACGCCCCCCACCCGTGTACGAGGAGCACGGGCGGTGCGTCAGCCGTGCCGGATTCGGCCACGCGAACCGCCAGGCCATCGGATAGCGTGACGTGGTGCGCGCGTACGCCCTCCGCGCCGGCGGGAAAGATCCGTTCGATCGGCAGCCGGCCGCGTCGCGGCCTGCGCTGGTGCTGCGGCGGCGTCAGACGATCTCGATCGGACGGCCGGCGAGACGCGCGATGAGCCCGAGGCGGAACGTGAAGTCGGTCCAGCGCGCCTCCCCTTCGAGCACGGGCTCGAGCGGATAGATCGGCCACGCGTGCGGGCTGGCGCTTCGCGGCACGACGTCCATTCCCTTGTGCGGATGCCACACTCCGTCACGGTCGCGATCCTCGAGGAACCGCTCGAGCAGTTTCGACCAGTTCTCGTTGCGCCGCAGGAACCCCAGCCGCCCCATCAGCTCGAGCCAGTACAGCGCGAAGGCGACGTCGGCATCGACCGCGTTGCGATGCGGCAGCAGGTCGCCGAGCACGAGATTCGGTACCGGCACCGGCTTGCCGTGCACGAGCTGGATCGCTTCCTGACGAGGCAGCGGCTGCGTCAGATGGGTGTACAATGCGTCCATCTCGCGGTGATGCTCGGCGCGGAACAGCGGCATGTGCGCCAGCATCATCACGACGTGAAACGACGGCGGTGTGGCCTCCGCGGCGAGCATGTGCTGGTTGCCCTGGCGGATGAACGGCTTCTGCGCGAGCGGCGACCGCAGGTAGTCGGCCATGCGCGTGACGATGCGCCGCGCCGCGCCGCGCAGGCGGGGATCTCCTTCGTAGCCGGCCTGGGCCAGCGCCGATGCGGCCGCCTCACGCAACGCGAGCCGTCCGCGCTTCACCTCATCCTCGTCGAGTCGGTGCTTTCCGGCCAGCTCGTACAGGTAGGTAGGATCGTCGTCTTCGGCGAGCAGGCGGAACAGCGCCCGGCGCGCGTGCATCAGCGGCGGGGTGTCCTTGTTCCACCCGAGCTCCATCAGACGCCGAACGGCTGGGATTGTACCGATCCCCTCGAACCGATGCGCCTTGGCCGAAGGGAGCGCGAGCATACCCCCTTCCCACGTCCCATCGATTCCCTGCTGCACCGCCAACAGCAGCGCTGGGGCGTGCGTAAAGGGAAGATTGGAGACCTGAGCGGTCTCGGTCGGCGACAGCCGAGCGACGTCGGTGAGGGCTCTGTACCGGATGGGCGCGGCAGCATGTCGCAACAGCCAATCCAGCGGGAACTTCACCGGCGTCGCCGGCGGCGAGAACGGAGCCGGAGGCGCTGTAGCCGGGGTCGCGGGGGCGGGGGCGGGAGCGGCGGGGGAGTTCGGGGTCGACGGTAGAGTCACAATTGCTCACGGAGCTAGCGGAAACACCAGACGACACGACGACGCCGGACGGAACGCCCGGATGGTAGCCGGGTAAGTATGGCGAATGTACCCCGGTTCGCTAGAGGGCCGCGCGTAAGTGACGTCTACTCATGACGTTAGTCATTAGCACGTCCATCCATCACACGAGGTATCTCTTCATGAAGGCAATCCGCATCGCGGCGCTCGGCGTCGCCCTCCTCGCCGGTAGCGCCGCGGTCGCTGGTGCCCAGGCCGGTACTCAGGCTCCGACGCAGCAGGGTGGACCTGGCGGCGGGCGTGGGGGCTTCAACCGCACGCTGAACGGCATCGAGCTCACCGAAGCTCAGAAGGCCAAGGTCGCCGAGATCCAGGCGAAGTATCAGCCCGAGACGCAGGCAATTCGCGAGTCCATGCAGGGTGGCGGTGATCGCGCCGAGGCGTTCAAGAAGATGCAGGCGCTGAACGACAAGAGAAACCCCGAGATCCGCGCGATTCTGACGCCGGAGCAGCAGGCGATCTTCGACAAGAACCTCGCCGAGCAGAAGGCGCGCATGGAGCAGATGCGTCAAGGCGGCGGGCCGGGCAACCGCTAACCGGCTTCGCTTGCAGTGAGATTCTCCGCGGGCTGACGACGAGATGTCGTCAGCCCGCGCTGCTTTTGTCCGCGCTTGTCGCGAATGCGCGTGCTCGGCATCTTGGCGCATGAGCCCACCCGCGCATCCTGAGTCGCTCCGCTCGCGCCGCCGACGTCGTGCGGGGTGAGTTCATCGATCTCGACGGCGCTCGACTGTACTACTACGCGGCCGGCACGCGGGGCGCCGGCGAGCCCGTCGTCTTCCTGCACGGGTTTCCGACCTCCGGCCACCTCTGGACCGACGTCATTCCGCTGATGCCCGCGGGGCATCGGCTCGTGGTCGTCGATCTGCTCGGCTATGGACGCAGCGACCCGCCCCAGGCGCGATCGCTCACGCTTCGCGCCCACGGCGAGCGGGTGGTGGCGTTGATGGACGCGCTCGGGATCCATCGCGCATGCATCGTCGGCCACGACCTCGGCGGAGGCGTAGCCCAGGCGTTGGTGATCCATGCTCCGGCGCGCGTGACCCGACTCGCGCTGATCGACAGTGTCGCGTTCACCGGATGGCCGACGCGAGATGTTCGACTCGCCCGCACGCTGCTCAGGCTCACCGGCAAGGTGCCACCGAAGTGGGTGCTCGCCATCCTGCGCGCCGACCTCGAGCGGGGTTATGTCGACGCCTCGCGCGCCATGCACTCGATCGACCGCTTCCTTCGTCCCTTCACATCGGACGACGGGCGCGCGGTGTTCATGCAGCATCTCCGCGCGCTCGACGCGGGGGAGACGCGCGCCCTCGCGCAGCGCCTTGGGGAGATCGCCGCGCCGACCGCCGTCATCTGGGGGGCGCACGATCCCTTCCTCTCTCTCAGGCTGGGCAGACGTCTGGCGGGGGCCATTCCCGGTGCGACACTCGAGGTCGTGCCCGGCGTGAAGCACTTCACACCCGAAGATGCGCCGCGTCCCATCGCCGATGCGATCGCGGCGCTGCTCGTCCGCTGACACCCGACGGTTCAGCGCCTCGAAGCCGAGATCTCCGAACGCAGTGGCTGGCAGCTGCGTCGCTAGAGCCGCTTCACTTCCGCTACGGCGTCCAGGGCATGCCCGATCTCCCGGCTGATCGCGCGAGCTTCCTGTGTCGCGCTGTTCAGATCGGACATCGCGCTGCCGAGTCCCGATGAGCGCAGCTTCGAGAGATCGAGTCGCAGGTTGCGCAGTGCGAGGCTCGCGCTCTCGAGCTGCGACGCGAGGATGCCTCGCCGTTCGCTGAGCTCGGTGATGGTCGCATGCTGACGCTCGAGCAGCGCGATGCGACGCTCGTGCTCGGGTGTCGGCGCATCGCCGGCTTCGGCACGCAGCGCGGCGAGGCGCTGCTGAAGCGAGGTGACCGACGCCGTGTTCACATCGGCGTCGAGACCATGCAGCGTGGTCGCGAGCGATCCGACTCGCTCCGCGAGCGCGGTGACGGTGGGGAGCACGTCCGGGATCATCTCCCGCTCGGCGGGCGCGAGCCGGCCGACGGTGTCCTCGACCGCGATGCGGTCTTCGGCGGCGCGGCGCACCACGCCACCGTGGGGCCCCGCGAGCACGTGCGACGACGCGAGGCGCAGCGCGACGGCGTCGACGCGCTGACCCGACGGTACGGCCGGAGGGAGCGATCCGGCGGTGCTCTCCGGCGGCAGCGTGCCGCGCTGGAACAGCCGCGAGAGCGGAATGCCATCGAACCACAGCCGGCCCGCATGAGACAGGATGCCGAGGAAGATGAACGCCCCGGGAAAGGCGAACCACATGAAGTGGGGCGACGTGACCACGTTGATCGTCGCCAGCCCGCCGATCGCGGTGAGTCCGCCAAACGCGCGATGTCGCCACTGTCCCACGCGCTCCTCGACCGGGCGCGTGACGTCGAGCTCCTCGTCCTTGCGGCGCTGCTTGAACGACATCTTCTCGCGGCGACGACGCTCCTCGTCCCAGCGTCGCTGCAGTCGCCGCCACTCGCGCCAATCGGCTTTGGTTCCATACGCCGGAAGCGCGGGCATCGGCGGCATCGGTGGCACACCCGGTAGCTGTGGGAACCCCGACTGCGCGTAGGCGGGCTCCTGTTGCCGCGACAGACGTGGTGGTGCGTGTGCCGGTCCGGTGAACGGCGACTGGTAGAACGGCGCGGGCTCTGTCCGCTGCCGTTCGTCGCTGCGTGGTGGCGCCGTGGGCGCCGGTTCCGCCGTGGGCTCGGCATACGCGCCGGCGTCGCGCTGATCCAGGATCGCGGCGCGGAATGCCGCTGCGTCGTTCCAGCGGTGCTCCGGCTTCTTCGCCAGCGCGCGCATGATCGCGTGCACGAGCGCGGATGGCGCGTCGGGGCGCAGCACGTGGAGCGGCCGCGGCGTCTCCGAGAGATGCTTCACCAGCATTGCCGGCGTGTTCGCGGCGCGGAACGGCGTCGCGCCGGCGAGCATCTGGTAGCCGACCACGCCGAGCGAATAGATGTCGCTGCGCCCGTCGAGCTCGCGCTCGCCGATCGCCTGCTCGGGAGACATGTAGGCCGGCGTCCCCACCGCGACGCCGGTCACGGTGAGCCGCGAGTCACCGGCGGCCGCGCGGGCGATCCCGAAGTCCGTCACGACCGCGCGACCAGTGACGCGGTCGATCATGATGTTGTCCGGCTTCACGTCGCGGTGCACGACGCCGCGCTCGTGCGCATACGCCAGCGCATCGGCTACGTCGGCGAGGATGCGCCTCGCATCGGCAATCGGCAGCTGCGGCTCGCGCGACAATCGCTGCGCGAGACTCTCGCCGTCGACGAGCGCCATGACGAAGTACACCATCCCCGCGCGCTCGTCGACCGTGTAGATCGGGACGATGTGCGGATGCGCGAGCTGCGCCGACGTCTGCGCCTCGCGGAGGAAGCGCTCGCGAACGTCCGCATTGAACGCGAGCTCCGGCGGGAGCAGCTTGATCGCGACGCGGCGGTTGAGACGCACGTCGGTCGCGCGGTAGACGACGGCCATTCCGCCTCGGCCAATCTCCGCGTCCACCAGGTATTGGGCCCCGACCGCGGCGACCAGCCGGTCGAGCAGGATGTCTGTCACCCGCTACGTGGCGCGACGCGCGCCCGAGGTACGCGCACCGCCCACCCGTCCCATCTCGTCGGCGACGTACACCGCCTCGTCGACGTTTTCCGCGAGACTCAGCGCCTTGTTCGCCAGCGACGTGATGTGCTGGTGCATCTGCGGGCTCGCGCTCAGCCGCATCATGTCGTAGCGCATGTTCTGCAGCGCGACGGCGCACGTCTCCAGCTTCTCGGCCACGGCCTTGCGCTTCTTCTCTGCGTCCACCAGCGCGCGCCGTTGCCGCTTGAGGTACGCCAGCCGGCGCACCCGGTCCTCACTTCCTCGCTCGAGCGGATTGGCGGCGTTCTCGAGCGTCTCGATCTCGCGCTCCAGCACCTCGCGCGAGCCCGCGACGTCGTGCCGCGAGAGCTCCTCGAGCGAGAGCGCGAAGGCGCCCACTCGATCGGCCAGCGCGGACGCCGACCGCGCCACGTCGCCGAACCGCTCACGCTCCGCCTTCGGAAGCGCGTTCAGCCGGCGGATCACCTCGTCGCGATCGGCGATCGCCTGGCGCGCGCGGTCTCCGCTCGGGCCGCCGAGCGCGGCAGCCGCGTAGCTCGCCGGCGGAGACGCGTCCATCCCCGAGGGCAGCGCAGGCCTCCCCGAGCGGGCGAGCGCTCGGCGCTCGGCGCGTTGCTCGCGCAGGCGCGCGCGCGACACCGGGTTGAACATCGCGCGCACGTACTCGAAGCACTCCTCGAACACCTCCATCAGCTCGCGATCGCGCGGCTGACGGAACACGTCACGCCAGTCGTAGCCCTCGCTCCAGAGCTTCGCGTACTGGAACGCGATGATGATGCTCCAGAGCACGGTGATCGGGAAAAATCCACTGTGCCCGAAAACCGAGAAGAGCAGGACCACGCCGTTGACGAACAGATACGGTGCGACCTTCCGGCGGAATGCGACGACGTGCGGATTCTCCCACCGGCGCATCTCGTCGACGGTTGGACCGCCCTCGAGCCCCCGCAGCATGTCGCTCGGCTGACGCCCCGTGGGCGCATAGAGAGCGTTCGGGCTGGGGTAGCCGGAATCGTACGATGCGCCCTGCCCCGACGGACGCGAGACGAATCCGGAGGGGCGGCCGGCGCTGTCCTGCTCCTGCCGGCGACCGTACTCCGCCCCGCGGTCGTCGCCTCGTTGCGTCGCTCCCGTGCCGGACCGCGCCGTGGCGGAGCTCGACGCGCGGCTCGCCGGCGCCTCGCGCGAGTCGAGCGCGGCCACGAGCGCCGACGCCGTGGGGAAACGGTTCGCGGGCTCCTTCTCGAGCAGCATCATCACCGAGCGCGCGAGATCCTGCGGCACGTCGGTGCGACGCTGCTCCACCGGTATCGGGCGCTCGGAGATGTGCTTCACGAGCATCGCCGGCGTGCTCGACGCGACGAAGGGCGGCTCGCCGGTGAGCATCTGATAGCCGAGGATGCCGAGTGAGTACAGGTCGCTGCGCCCGTCGATCTCGCGCTCGCCGGCCGCCTGCTCGGGCGACATGTACGCCGGCGTTCCGATCGCCATCCCCGTGGCGGTGAGCCGGCTGTCCCCCTCGCTGTCCATCGCGCGCGCGATACCGAAGTCCGTGACGAGCGGCCGCCCGGACGCCTGCTCGAGCAGGATGTTGTCGGGCTTGATGTCGCGGTGCACCACTCCACGGTCGTGGGCGTAGGCGAGGGCGTCCGCGACCTCGCGCAGCACCCGGCGCGTCTCGTCGACCGTGAGCACTCCCCGCTCGTGCAGGCGCTTGGCGAGGTTGTCGCCACTGATGTACGCCATCACGAAGAAGACGAGCCCTTCCTGCTCGTCGACCGTGTAGATCGGGACGATATTGGGGTGCGAGAGCTGCGCGGCCGTCTCCGCCTCGCGCAGAAAGCGCGACTTGATCTCACTCCGGAACGCCAGCTCAGGCGGGAGCAGCTTGATCGCGACCTGCCGCTTCAGCCTCCGATCCTTCGCGCGATAGACGATCCCCATGCCGCCCCGCCCGATCTCGCAGTCGAGTTCGTAGTGGGCCGCCAGCGCGCGTTCGACATGGGCGCGCAGTTCATCATCCGCGGCAGAGGCGAGCGGGTCAGGCACTCGATGAGGGGGCAAAGTGAGGCACGAAGCGGACATAGTAGCACCGCACAACGACGTGGGAAAGGACGACCGCCACGGCGGCAGGGACCCTACGTCACGATGACCGCAAATGGTGTCAGAGCCTGCCGTGCTGTCGCGAGTAGGATGGAATGGAGTGTGCGACCTGAGGCTGTCCCGGTCCCCCGTCGATGGCAGCTTCGGCCGTCGAAGGTGGACCGCCCTCTTACCGTCAGGTTTCGTCATGGCAACACGTCAGACACTCCCGGTGCTCCCGCTTCGGGGTACCGTGATCTTTCCGGGCCTCACCGCCCCCATTGCCGCGGGGCGGCCGGGGACGCTGCGGGCCATCGAGGCCGCCCTCAAGGGCGACCGCCTCGTCTTCGCCGTCGCACAGCGCGACAACACCGACGAGCCCACTCCGGACATCCTCTACTCGATGGGCGTGATTGCGCGCATCGGGCAGATCCAGCGTGGTCTCGGCGGCGTCCAGCTGCTGCTGCAGGGTGAGCAGCGCGCGACGTCGCTGCAGTACGTGATGACCGACAACTACCTCAGCGCCGTCGTCGCCCCGGTCGAGGAGATGGCGCCGGCCAACGAGAACGACCCGGCGTTCGTCGCGCTGTACAAGGAGATTCGCGAGCGCGCCGCCGAGCTTGGCGAGCGGCGGGGACTGCCCGAGGAAGTCGTGCATCAGGTGCTCGACGCCGTGACCGATGCGGGCAAGTTCGCGGATCTGGTAGCCGGCTACATCGAGCTCCCTGTGGCGGAGCGGCAGGGGCTGCTCGAGAACCTCTCGGTCGAGGACCGCCTCCGTCGCGTGCTCGTGCACGTGCAGCGACAGATCGGCATGATCGAGATGCAGGAGGAGATCAAGTCGCAGGTGCAGGAAGAGCTCGGCGAGCGCCAGCGCGAGATGTACCTGCGCGAGCAGATGAAGGCGATCCAGAAGGAGCTCGGCGACGACGATCAGAGCAAGGAGATCAGCGAGCTGCGCGAGAAGCTCGACAAGCTCGAGCTGCCGCCGACGGCGCGCACCGAGGTCGAGCGCGAGCTCGGCCGCCTCGAGCGCGCCGGCCGCGAGTCGATGGAGGCGCAGGTCATTCGCACGTATCTCGAGTGGGTCGCCGAGCTGCCGTGGAACACGCGCTCGGACGACAACCTCGATCTGACGCGCGCGCAGACGGTGCTCGACGAGGACCACTACGGTCTTCCCGACGTGAAGGACCGCGTGCTCGAGTTCCTTGCCGTGCGTCAGCTTCGTGCGCAGGAGATCGCGCACGAGGTCGAGACGACGGGCGAGGTGCCCGTCGGCAAGCTGAAGGAGCACCGCGACGACGCGACGCCCGCGCTCGGCCCCGTCGACGATGAGCGGCCGGTGACGGACAAGAAGGAGGCGAAGGCCCGCGCGATGGCGAAGGGCCCGATCCTGCTCTTCACCGGCCCGCCCGGTGTCGGCAAGACGTCGATCGCCAAGTCGATCGCCCGCTCCCTGGGACGCGAGTACGTGCGCGTCGCCCTGGGCGGCGTGCGCGACGAGGCCGACATTCGCGGCCACCGCCGCACCTACGTCGGCGCGATGCCCGGCCGCATCATCCAGGGGCTCAAGCAGGCGAAGACGCGCAATCCCGTCTTCCTGCTCGACGAGGTCGACAAGCTCGGACAGTCGTTCCAGGGCGACCCGGCGAGCGCGCTGCTCGAGGTGCTCGATCCGGCGCAGAACGACACGTTCACCGATCACTACCTCGGCGTCCCGTTCGACCTCAGCGAGGTGCTGTTCATCGCCACGGCGAACTTCATTCAGAACATCGCCGGTCCCCTGATCGACCGCATGGAGGTCGTCGAGTTCGCGGGCTACACCGAGCGCGAGAAGGCGGAGATCGCGAAGAAGTACCTGATCCCGCGCCAGATCGAGGAGTCGGGGCTCAAGAGCAAGAACGTGGTGTTCACCGACGACGCCGTGATGAGCATCGTGTCGAACTACACGCGCGAGAGCGGCGTGCGCCAGCTCGAGCGTCAGGTCGGCGCGGTGGCGCGCAAGGTGGCGCGCAAGCTCGCCAGCGGCGGCACCGACGATCTCACGATCTCGCCGGAAGACGTGCGCGAGCTGCTCGGCCGGCCGCGCGTCCATCCCGAGCGCGCGAACGAAGAGAACGAGGTCGGCGTCGCCGCGGGGATGTACTACACCCCGATGGGCGGCGACATCATGTTCGTCGAGGCGGCGATCCGCCGGCTCCACGGCGCGCAGCGCGCGACGGATACCCCGGACGAGAAGGTGCAGGTGAACGGATGGGGGAACGTGTCGCTCATCCTGACCGGGCAGCTCGGCGACGTGATGAAGGAGAGTGCGCGGGCCGCGCTCACCTACGCCGCGACGCACGCCCCGGCGCTCAAGATTCCCGAGGACCGTCTCGGCTCGATCGAGGTGCACGTGCACGTTCCGGCGGGCGCGATTCCGAAGGACGGGCCCAGCGCCGGTGTGGCGATCTCCGTGGCGCTCGTGAGCGCCATGTCCGGACGTCCGGTGCGTCGCGAGGTCGCGATGACCGGCGAGATCACGCTGCGCGGCCGCGTGCTGCCGATCGGCGGGTTGAAGGAGAAAGTGCTCGGTGCCCACCGCGCCGGCATCACGACGATCATCCTGCCGAAGGAGAACGAGGCGGACATGGAGGACATCCCGGAGGAGGTACGCAACCAGCTCACCTTCCACTGCGTGTCCACGCTGGACGAGGCGTTCGCCATCGCGCTGATGCCGGCCGGCAACGGCACGACGGCTCCGACACAACCCTCGATCGTGGAGGAAGCGGACCGCGAAGCGGAGGTCGGGGCGGGCGCCTGAGGACCCCAGGCACGGGGGCTATCGCAAGTGGGACGATGGCATTACTGTTCGTCTCAGCGACGCACCCCGTGCTTCTGCTCGGGGTAGTTCCGACGGATAGGGGCCTGCATTGCGCGGGCCTTTTTTCGTTTTTGCCCCGCGTCGCTGCGTACGCGGCACAGTGCCGTTCACGCAGGGCAGCCCCCGCGTGAGGGCGCCATTCATGCCGACATGTGAGCGACCAGCGCGAGAGCCTGGCCGCCCACGAACATCATGAGGAGTTCAGCTATGCGTACGACCGGCACCGTGAAGTGGTTCAACGACACCAAGGGCTTCGGCTTCATCACCCCCGCGAACGGCGAAAAGGATTGCTTCGTGCATCATTCCGCCATTCAGGGCCACGGATTCAAGACCCTCGCCGAGGGTGAGTCCGTGGAGTTCGACGTGGTTCAGGGCGCGAAGGGCCCGGCTGCGGAGAACGTCGTCAAGCTCGGCCGCTAAACGGCGAGTCGGACGGTCCGGACGCGATGACGCTCTGAACTCGTCCAACACGGCAAGGCAAACGCCCCGATCGCATTGCGATCGGGGCGTTTGCGTTGGGAATGGGCGGTTGTGAGAACCCACCACCCACCGGCGTTGCACGGGAACGGCTTTTTCGAAGTGCACGGTCCGATGCCTCTCGTGGAGCCTTCCATGCACAGACCGATTTCCCCGCGTATTCACGGCGTGCTCGACTACGCCACGTCGACCGCTGTCGCCATCACGCCGCGCGCGATGCGCTTCCCCAAGCGGGCGCGCGTGCTGTTCGACTCGCTCGCCATGGGCTACACCAGCCTCTCCGCGGTGACGGATTATCCGCTCAGCGTGAAGCGCATCGCCCCGTTCAAGGCGCATGGCGCCGCGGAGCTGGCCATCGCGGCGGTGCTCCCCGCGCTTCCCTGGGCACTGGGCTTCGCCGAGCATCGCGCAGCGCGCAACCTGTGCTTCGGGCTCACCGCGCTGACGATCGTCGTGGCCGCGCTGACGGACTGGGAGAGGAAGCAGTGAGTTGGTCGGTTGGTGAGCTAGTGGGTGAACCAGCTAACGAACGGCCCTGGCTGCAACCTGCATGGAAGCCCCACTGAGAGGTCTCCACGCTGGTTCGTGGTCAGGGCCGTCAACTCACCAATCAACCGACCAACTCACCAACCAACTAACTCACCAACTTACTGTTCTCAGGGCGTCATCGCCCCGAAAACGGCGAGCTTCCACGGCACGCTGCGCAGTGGCTCTGGCTCGGTGCCAGGGAGGAAATACTCGGTGTAGCGTCGGTCCGCGGACGTCGCCGCGTCGGCCAGAAGGCCGGTCGCCCGATCGAGCTCCGCCGTCACGAGGCCGAGCGGCGGCGTCCACGCCGCCGACGGTACCGGCCGGTTCGTGTAGTACTTCGCCATCATCGCGCCCCAGATGGGTGCCGCGAGCGATCCGCCCGCCACGCCGGGTGCGATCGTCGTCGGGCGGTCGAAGCCGAGCCACACGCCCGCGACCAGATCCGGCGTCATCCCCATGAACCACACGTCGACGTTGTCGTTCGTCGTGCCCGTCTTGCCGGCGATCGGGACGTTCGCCGGCACCGCACGGCGCGCCGGCGCGCCCGTGCCGCGCTCGGCGGCGTCTCGCATCATGTCGCGCACGATGAACGCGATGCGGGGATCGATCACCGACTGCGGTACCGATGGCGCCCGCTGCAGCACCACCTTCCCCGCCGCGTCCTCGATGCGCGTGACGAGTCGCGGCTCGACGGTGCTGCCGAGGTTCGCCCACACCGTATAGGCGGCGACGTAATCGATCGGCCGCACGACGGACGCGCCGAGCGCGCTCGCCGGCACTTCCGCGATCGGCGACTCGATACCGCTCCGGTGAGCGATCGCCGCAACGGAATCCAGTCCGACGCGCAGGGCGAGCTGCACTGCGACCGGATTGCGCGAATGGATCAGCGCCTCGCGCATCGTGATCGGACCGAGGAATCTGCCGTCGGAGTTGTCGGGGCTGTACACACGGCCGCGGTCGAGCCGGATCGCCAGCGCGGTATCGGGCACGATCGTCGCCGCGCTCAGGCTGTCCTCCAGCGCCTTCGCGTAGACGAACGGTTTGAACGACGAGCCAGGCTGCCGCATCGAGAGCGTGGCGCGATTGAACGGCGCCAGGGCGTAGTTGCGTCCCCCGACGAGCGCGCGGACGTCTCCCGTCTGCGGATCGATCGCCACGATCGCGCCTTCCAGCGCATCCCGCTTGTCCTTCGCCGCCGCGAAGGTCGGATGCCTGTAGCCTTTGCGCTGCTCGACCTCTGCCGTCCCGTCCACGAGCGCGTCGACGGCGGCGCGCTGCAGCACCGGATCGAGCGTCGTGTACACACGGAACCCTCCTGTCGCCACGTCGAGCCCGAGGCGTTCCGCCGTCTGCCGCGCCGCATCCACGAAGTACTGCGCAGGCGCCGACGTCCCGCCGTCCTTCACCGTCGAGACGGGCTCCCGCTTCGTGCGCTCGGCGAGCTGCGACGAGATGAATCCCTGCTGGGCCATCAGACCGAGGATCAGATCGCGTCGCGCCTTCGCCCTGTCGGGAAAGCGCGTCGGGTCATAGCCGACCGGCGTCTTGGGGAGGGCCGCCAGCGTCGCCGCCTCGGCGAGGGAGAGCCGCGACGCGGACTTCCCGAAATAGTGGCGCGCGGCGGATTCGATGCCGTACCACCCGTGGCCATAGTTGATCTGATTGATGTACGCTTCGAGAATCTGCTCCTTCGTGTAATGACGCTCCATCTCGCGCGCCGCCTGCTGCTCGCGAATCTTCCGCGCGAGGCTCAGGTCGCGCCGATCGATCTGATCGGGATGCATGTTCCCGACGAGTTGCTGCGTGATCGTGCTCGCGCCGCCGCGGTGATCGCCGGTGATCCCCTCGAGGATCTTGCCCTTGATCGCGCCGGCGACGCCGATCAGGTCGACGCCGTCGTGCTGGTAGAAGCGCTGGTCCTCCACGGCGACGAACGCCTGGCCGACGTACTTCGGCAGCGTGCGGATCGAGACGGTCGTGCGGGACTCGCGACCGATTTCGCCGAGGAGCGACCCGTCGCGCGCGTAGACGAGCGATGACTGTGGCTGGGGGACGATCTGCCACGCGGATCCCGTGGACTTTTGCGCCGCGGCGGACGTCTGCGCGCCGAGCGGCGCGCCGAGCACGATCGAGAGCACGATGCAGGTGCGAGCAAACATGCGGCGAAGTCTATCCGAGACGCTGAGGGAATCGAGCGACGTGGGTCACAGAGGCGCGGTGGGGACTGGGCGTGGGGAGTGACTGCTCACGCACGACGCCGTCACCCCCGCTACCCACTCCCCGCCGATGACTTGCTCCTATCGGTGACCTGTTGCCCCGAACCCGCTCGCCGGTGACCTTCTATCCTATGGCGCCCTTCGTCACGCTCGCCCTCGCTCAGTTCCAGCCGCGGAAGGGAGACTACGCGGCCAACCTCGCGCGCATCGGCGAGCTGCTGGCACAGGCGGTCTCGCTCGAGCCTCGACCGCAGCTCGTGTGCTTTCCCGAGGCGGCGCTGAGCGGGTACTTCCTCGAAGGCGGAGTGCGCGAGCTCGCCGTGACTGCGGGCCGCCTCGCCGCCGACCTGCATCGCACCCACGGCGACGGGCCGCCGGTCGACGTGTGTGTCGGCTTCTACGAGGTGTGGCGGAACAAGCTGTACAACAGCGCGCTCTATGTCTCGCTCGGAGAGACGATGCCGCTCGTGCGGCACGTCCACCGCAAGGTGTTCCTGCCCACGTACGGGCTGTTCGACGAAGAGCGCTTCGTCGAACGGGGCCGCGACTTTCGGGCGTTCGACACAGCGTGGGGACGCGCGGCGATCCTCGTCTGTGAGGACGCATGGCATTCGCTGAGCGGTACGATCGCCGCGCTCGACGGCGCGCAGCTCATCATCGTGCCCTCCGCGCCGCCGGCGCGCGGTGCCTGGCCCAAGACCGACGAGGTGCCGGGACCCGCGAGCGTGTCACGCTGGGAGCGGCTGACGCGCGACATGGCCGACGAGCATGGGCTCTACGTCGCGCTCGCGAACCTCGTCGGCAGCGAAGCGGGAAAGCAGTTCCCCGGATGCGCGTTGATCGCTGGCCCGAAGGGGGAGGTGCGTGCGCGGGGGCCGCTCTGGGACGAGGCGATCGTCTCGGCAACGATCGATCTCGCCGACGTCACGCGTGCGCGGGCCGACATGCCGCTCATCGCCGACCTCGAAACGATGATGCCCCACCTGCGCGACTCGCTCGCCCGAGTCGACGCGGGAACACCGCATCTCCTCAGCTATGACGGCATGGACGCGCTGACGGAGTCCATGGATGCCACATCGCCGGAACGCAAGCCCGCTCGTCGCGCGGGCTCCGTGTCGGGGCCGACGTCGAAGGGGCGCGTCTGCGTCGTGCGCGCCGGCCCGCCGTCCGGCCCACCGCCCCTCGAGCTCGACGCCGCGATGGTCGAGGGATGGCTCGTGCATTTCCTGCGTGACGAGATGCACCGGCGTGGCTTCACCAAGGCAGTCGTGGGTGTCTCGGGCGGCGTCGACTCGGCGGTGACGACGTTCCTCGCCGCGCGTGCCTTCGGTGCCGAAAACGTCGTCGGGGTGCGCATGCCGTACCGGACGTCGAGCCCGGAGAGCCTCGAGCACGGCCAGCTCGTGATCGACGCGCTCGGCATCCAGGGATGCACGGTTGACATCAGTGCGGCCGTCGACGGCTACCTCCAGCACGAATCCGACGCCGATCCGGCGCGACGCGGCAACGTGATGGCTCGCATGCGCATGATCACGCTGTTCGATCTCTCGGCCAAGTACCGCGCCATTCCCTTGGGCACCGGGAACAAGACCGAGCGACTGTTCGGCTACTTCACCTGGCACGCCGACGATTCACCGCCGATCAATCCGCTCGGCGATCTGTTCAAGACCCAGGTGTGGGCGCTGGCGCGCCACCTCGGCGTGCCCGAGGTGATCGTCGGCAAGGCGCCCTCGGCGGACCTGGTCGTCGGCCAGACCGACGAGGGTGACTTCGGCATCAGCTACCC
>Ga0066652_100000205_pt1 | contig 30866 bp, 20 predicted proteins | sample GraSoiAngelo_101_FD_71413 | JGI IMG/M metagenome (GOLD analysis project Ga0066652, IMG submission 71413) | Grasslands soil microbial communities from the Angelo Coastal Reserve, California, USA - 14_0903_02_30cm | ecosystem: Environmental > Terrestrial > Soil > Grasslands | place: USA... | reverse complement strand
CGCCTTGCCCAGCGTGTAGAGGAGCTGGCCCAGCTCCTCCGACGCGGGGAGCTGTGACAGCGTGAGCACCGCGGCGAGCCGCGTGTGCGGATCGCGATCCTCGAGCAATCCCGCCGCGCGCAGCTCGGTCACCGTCGATGCGTTGGCCGGCAGCACCTGCACCGCCGCCTTCCGCACCGCCGCCGACGGATGCCGGAGCGCCGCCACCGCGGCGTCGGTCGCGGCCTTGTTCGATCCGTCGAGCTGCTTCAGCCCGTGCAGCGTCCACAGCGCGTGCAACGCACCGGGATTGAGACCGAGCTCGTCGATCGACCGGTCGCGCACGAGCGCGATGAGCTGCGGCACGACGTCGGTGTTCGCTCGCTCGACGAGGAGGCGCTGCGCGGTGAGCCGCCAGAACCGGTTGTCGTTCCGCAGCGCGCGCACCAGCTCCTCGGGCCGATCCTTGTGAAGCACCATCGGCTTCGCCGCCGGTGCGCCGTCGTAGACCACGCGGTAGATGCGTCCGCGCTGGTGGTCGCGCAGCGGGTTCTCGTACGCGTTCCCCTTGCCGTTCTGGAAACCCGGCGGCGTGGGGTTGTGCTGGATGATGAAGTTGTACCAGTCGGCCACCCACACCGCGCCGTCGGGCCCGACCTGCGCGTCGACGGGACCGAACCATTCGTCGTCGCTCGCGAGAAGGTTCCAGCCGTCCTTCTCGGCGTAGCCCGCGCCCTTCGGCTCGAGGATCGCGCGGTGCAGCACGCGTCCCGTCGGCTCGCTCACGAACGCGATGTGATTCCAGTACTCCTTCGGGAAGCTGCGCGCCGTGTAGAGGTTGAAGCCAGCCGCCGCGGTGAAGCCGCCGAACACGTCTACCTGCCGCACCTGCTTCGAGATCGGCGCCATGGCGTAGTGTCCGTCGATCTTCGTGCTTCCTGCGCGCGGCGGCAGCCCCTTCACCCCCTGCTGGAAGCGGTGCGGCACGGCGACGTACATCGCGTGGGTGTTGTTCGCCGTCGAGCCGAAGACGTCGTTCGACTCGGAGAAGCCGAGGCCCCACGTGTTGTTGGTGAAGCTTGCGACGTGTTCCAGCGAGTCGAAGGTGCCGGGCCGGAAGCGGTAGATGGCCTGGCCGAAGCGCGTCGTGTCGCCGGTCGGGCCTACCGTGTAGTGATTGCTGTAGCCCACCGCGCCCCAGATCCGGTTGTCGTAGCCGTAGCGCAGGTTGCTCGGACCGGCATGCGTGTCGCCGAACCCCCAGCCGCCGAGGACTTCCTGCCGCACGTCGGCGCGGTCGTCGCCATTCGTGTCCTTGAGGAAGATGAAGCTCGGCATGTGGGACACGAGCACGCCGCCGTTCGTGAACACGAGGCTCGTGGGGATGTTGAGCGAGTCGGCGAACACGGTGAACTTGTCCGCCTTGCCGTCGCCGTTCGTGTCCTCGAGGATCTTGATGCGGTCGCGTCCGGGGCGACCGGGATGGATGTCGTTCGGGTAGTCGATCGTCTCGGCGATCCAGAGCCGGCCGCGCTCGTCCCAGCTCATCGCGATCGGCTTCACGATGTCGGGCTCGGACGCGAACAGCTCCAGGTGGAATCCCGGCGGAACCTGGATGTGCGTCATCGACGCTGCCGGGGAGAGCGGCTCCTGCAGCTTGAGCGGCGGATTGCGGCGCTCGTAGTTCGGGATGCGGCTCGACTCCTCGTAGGCGAGCGGCGCGATCTTGTACCGCTCCCACTGGCCGCGCACGCGGTCGCCCACGGCCCACACGATGCCGTTGCGCACGAGCGACTGGAACGCGTCCTGGCTCCATGTGCGCTCGTCGTGGCCATAGGCCGTGTAGAACACGCGGCCTTGCCCCTCTGTGCGCACCCACGTCCACGCCTCGTGGCGGTCGCCGTCGATGCGCTCCTGCAGCACGATGCGGTCGGGGTTGTTGTTCTTGTGGATGTACGTCTCGTCCCACGTCTGGAACGGCTTGAGCCCCTGCATCACCGGATGCTCGGGACGAACGGTGACTGCCGTGAAGGTGCCCGTGTCGTGCCGGTCGAACTGCCCGCCCATCATGCGGATGATCTCGGCGACGTTGCGGAAGCTGTGCGACGCCGAGTGGATCGGCACGAAGCCGTGTCCCGCGCGCACGTAGTCGAGCAGCGCCTTGGCCTGCGCCGGCGTGGCGGAGTCGTGGTTCGCGTAGAGGAGCACCGCGTCGTACTTCGCGAGGTTCTGTGGATTCAGATCGTTCGGGTTCGTCGTGTACGAGAAGTTGATCCCGTCCTTGGCGAGCCCCGCGGCGAGCATCGGCGCGAACTTGTTCGAGTTGTGGTGCTCGGACTCGTGCCCGAGGAACAGCACCTCGATCTTGCGTGGCTCGGTTGTGGAGAGCGTGGCGCTGGCGGGTGCGGGCGCGGGGGTTGGTGCGCTGCTCCCCGCGCACGCCAGCGAGGCGAGCAGGGTCAGGAGCGGCAGGGCGCCCAGCCCCAGGCGGGGCGAGCGACGCGCGGGCGTGGGGCGCGCGAACGTGAACCGTGATACGGGCACGGGCGGGGGGCGTCGAGGAATGAGTGGCGGGCGCACTGCTTCACCGCAGCGGGGGCGAGCCAACGATAGGCTCTGTCCGGAACGCCGGGAAGATCGCGTGTGGAGTCTACGCCTCCTCGCTCCGCGTCGTTGAGATTGCCGGAACGCTTTTCGCGCCAGAGCGCGACACACACGCCAGCGAGCGGAACATGACGATCCCAGCGACCGAACCGGCCGGGCCGCCACCGGCGAGGCGAGGCGAGGGCGAAGAACCCCCGGAGGAGTCCGGCACTGACGAGCAGCAGGTGCGCGAGGCCGAGTCCCTCGACGCGAAGACCACGTACGAGGTCATTCGCCGCGAGGGGAAGAAGGAGCTCGATCGCCCGAGCAACGCGCTGTTCTGGTCGGGGCTCGCCGCGGGATTGTCGATGGGGTTCTCGTTCCTCGCCGAAGGACTCCTCCGCTCGCATCTCCCCGATGCGTCGTGGCGCCCGCTCGTGGCGAAGCTCGGCTACAGCATGGGATTCCTCATCGTGATCCTCGGCAGTCAGCAGCTCTTCACCGAGAACACCCTCACGCCAATGGTCCCCATGCTGGCGGAAAAGAAGCGTGAGACGCTGCGCAACGTGCTGCGCCTGTGGACGGTGGTCTTCGTGGCCAACATGATCGGCACGCTGCTGTTCGGTCTCGCGCTCGGCCGGCTCGCGGTGGCGGAGCCCGAGACGCACCGCGCGCTCTCGGATCTGGCGCGCGAGGCGATGCGATTCGACTTCGCGGTCACGCTGCTGCACGCGGTGTACGCCGGCTGGATCATCGCGCTGCTCGTGTGGATGCTCCCCGCCGCGGAGACCGCGAAGATTCCCGTCATCGTGCTGATGACGTGGCTGATCGGTGTCGGCGGCTTCGCGCACGTCGTCGCCGGGTCGAGCGAAGTGTTCTACGCGGCGTGGCGCGGCGAAGCGACCTGGGCGCACGCCGTCTTCGGCTACGTGCTGCCATCACTGATCGGCAACATGATTGGAGGGATCACGCTCGTCGCGGCGCTGAATCACGCGCAGGTTACCGAGAGCTGATTCTGGCAACGCACTGCAGTACGCTGAACGGCTTGTGAAGGCACTGCTGTACTCTGTACTGAGTGCCAACTGACGTACCTGGACCCGCGCGACGGATACCACGAATGAATCGCTGAACGCGCTATCTGACGCCTAATCCGAGCGTTTCTGCCAGAGGACGCCCCGCGCATTCGTGGGGCCGCTATGCCAATCCCGGTACGTCGGTTCTGCCCGGTACGGAGTACAGCAGTGCCCTAGTTTCGAGCGTGATCGAGCACCAGCACCCAATCCGCCCCAAACCCCTGCGACGGCGGCGTGAACTTCTGCGTCCCGCGGTTCACGAACCGGCCGATCGCCAGCGAGTCGCCCGAGCGTGGGTTGAACCACTGCGCTGCTACGCTGTCCCCGGCGATCTTCCCCATCACGACATCGAATGGGCGGCCCTGCGCGCTGTACACGAAGGCGTAGCCGATGCCGCGTGTGGCCTGCACGTGATCGGCGCCGGTGAGCGTGTCGACGACGAGCGACTGGTCGGGGACGCGTGAGAAGTAGTCGCGCGATTCGATCAGCCTGCGCACGAGCGGAATCTGCGCCGCCCCGGGCCGGCGGATCGCGTGCTGCCAGTACATCTGCGGGCCATTCACCGGTGTGCGGCCGGGTGCGTAGAACTGCCACACCGCATGATTCCCGTAGGTGTGTCCGGCCGAGCCGGCGAAGACGTCCCAGTACGCGCGCTGCCGCACGTGCGCGTCGAACGACCAGCCATTCTGCGCGGCGCGGAAGTCGAGCGGGTGATCCTCGTACAGGGGCTCGCCGTCGATCACCGGCTTCACGGGCGTACGCGCGTAGTCGGCGGTGATGCGCGCCCAGCTGTGCGTCTGGGCGGCGAGTCCGTGCCCCGTCTGCTGCATGTTGAAGTCGAGCCACCGATCCTCGTGGAACGGCGTCGACGACGATCGGGCTCCGCGCGGATGAAACGTCATGAGGACGCGGTCGTAGTCCTCGCGGCCGCTCGTGCCGATCGCGATGCCGCGCGCCATCGCCCGCCACACGTTCTCGACTCCCTCCGTGTTCCGATCGCCCCCCAGGACCCAGATGATCGGATGCGCGGCGTAGCGCTTTCCAATGAAGCGGCCGTACGACTCTGCCTTCGCCTCGTCGAACACCACGTCGCCGGGCGCTTCCGGATTGGTCACCCAGCGTCCCCACGTCGGCAGCATGGCGACGTACAGCCCGCGCTTCTCCGCCTCGTTCACGATGAAGTCGACGTGGTCCCAGTAGTCGTACGCGGCGCGGTCGGCCGGGTCGTGTCCCGGCGTGGTCGCCGGTCGCGCCGGATCGCGGTCGACCAGTGGCAGATCGCCGTAGGCGTTGGGGACGGTGAGTCCGTCGAACTCCGCGAGCGCGACCGCCTGGATCACGTTGTAGCCCTGGTCGGCGCGGAACTGGAGGTAGCGCACCGCGTCCTCACGCGTGAGGCGATGGAACAGCTCCCATGCCGTGTCGCCGAGGTAGAAGAACGGACGCCCGTCCTCGGTGACGAGGAAGCGTCCACTCTCGCTCACGCGCAGATGCGGCAGCGGCCGACGCGCCGCTCGCTGCGCGTGGGCCGTCGACGCGATGCCGAGACAGCCCGCAGTGATCAGCGCCGCCGCGACGATTCGTCGTACCATGGCTGCCGGGAAGGGTGTGCGTTTCGCGCGAAGGCGCTGAGAACGGCGGGAGGACCGGGAAAAGTCTTGGCGCACAGGAGGCGGGCAGACGTCAGGAAGAGAGGGTTTGCTTACTGAGGCGGATTGCAGCGGATGCTGGAGCAAGAAACTTCGAGAGTGCACCACGAGAGACTCGATCCGGCGGAGCCCAAAGAGCGGTTGCCCGTGCATCCGCGGCTCCGCGTGACCCACCACCGAGCGCCGCGTGAAACGCGAGCGCTCGTCCGAAAATGCTGGTCAAGGTCGGCGAAAGGAAATCGAACCGACGCGAAGATGACCTAGCGTGGGAAGGCGGGGAAGGCGTCTAGAACGGCGCGCGACGCATGGCCGCGGGACTCGCGACGCCGAGCCGGTCGATCGCCATGACGCGCACCTCGCGCGGCGGCGGCGATCCACGCGCAGCGAGCGGACGGCTGCGCACCGCGGCGGGCACCACCTCCGTCGTCCATCCCGCGTCGGTCCGGGTCTGCACCACCCAGAGCCACGGCGTCGTCGGCACCGTGGACGTGCCCCCGACCCCGATCGGCACCGGTGGCTGCGACGTGGGGAGAATCTCCAGCATCGTGCGACCCGCGGCGGGATCGCTCCGCGTCGAGATGGTCGGTGGCGCAGGGGTGCCCACGTCGAGCCAGGTCGTCGCCGGCACGAGCGCGGGCTGCGCGTACGGACCCGCGGCAAGCCGCTCGTTCAGCGCATCGGGGTTCTCGAAGAACACCTTCATGCTGAAGTGGACGTTCCCCGTCGCGCCGGATTGGGCGCGCGTCAGCCGGATCTGCTCGAGGATCTCGCTCGTGCGCCACTGGAAGCTCGGCAGCAGCATCTTTCCCGTGTAGTTGCCCGGCCACATGTGGCGGTGCATCACGTTCTCGCCGACCCACCACTTGAGCAGCTCGTCGTAGCGTTGCTCGGGCTTGTCCGTGGACCAGTAGAGCTGCGGCGTGAAGTAGTCGGCCCAGCCCTGGCGCAGCCATTTGCGGGCGTCGGCGTAGATCTCCGAATACTGATCGAGCCCGCGCACCGACGGTGGATTGCCCGGCCGCCAGATGCCGAACGGACTGATGCCGAAGCGGACCCACGGCTTCACGTTGTGGATCGCGTCGTTGAGCTGGCGCACGAGCAGGTTCACGTTCTCGCGCCGCCAGTCCTCGCGTGTCAGCGTGCCTCCGTCGCGGCGATAGCGCGTCCACGTGGCATCGTCGGGGAAGGGGAGCTCGCGCCCGCGCACCGTCTCCTTGTACGGATAGAAGTAGTCGTCCATGTGCAGCGCATCGATGTCGTAGCGCCGCACGATGTCGAGCACGACGCGCGTCGTGAGATCGCGGACGCGCGCGTCGCCCGGATCCATCCAGAGGTACGGCCCATAGCGCCGCATGAGCTCCGGATGGGTGCGGCTCACGTGGTTCGACGACGCGGGGCGCGTCAGCGAGTAGCGCGCGCGGTACGGGTTGATCCACGCATGCAGCTCGAGCCCGCGCTTGTGCGCCTCGGTGATCGCGAACGCGAGCGGGTCGTAGAACGGCTCGGGGGCGCGGCCCATCGTTCCCGTGAGCACCTCGGACCACGGCTCGAGATCCGATCGATACAGCGCATCGGCCGCGGGCCGCACCTGCAGCACGACCGCGTTCATGCGCAGCTGCACGAGGCGGTCGAGGATGGCGATCAGCTCCGACTGCTGCTCGCTCGTCGGAAGTCCGGCCTTCGACGGCCAGTCCATGTTGTCCACCGTCGCGACCCAGACGGCGCGCAGCTCGCGCGCGACGGGCGGTGGGTCGGATTGCGCGCGCGCCGGGCCGCCGCCGGCGAGAGTGGACAGGACGGCCACGAGACGAGCGACACGAAACGACATGCGCGAGGTGCGAGAGACGGAGACGGAGCTCGAACGACGCGTGGCGCCGACAGCGGCGCCACGCTCCGTACTATACTCCGGCCGCCAACACGCGGTCCTGTCGCACCGAGGGGAGCCCGAGGATGCGCCGGTAGACGCTGAGGTAGCGCGCCGCGCTCCGCTCCCACCCGAAGTCGCGCGACATCGCCTCGCGCATCATCTCCTCCCACGCTTCCGCCTCACGGTACTGGTCCACGGCGCGCATCGCGGCGCGCATGAAATCCGTCGGCGTGTAGTCGTCGAACAGGAACCCGGTCACGCCGTCCTCGATCGTGTCGGCCAGTCCGCCGACCCGCCGCGCGACGGGGATGGTGCCATAGCGCTGGGCACGCATCTGCGTGAGCCCGCACGGCTCGTACTGCGACGGCATGAGGCAGAGATCGGCGCCGGCGAGCAGGAGGTGCTCGAACTCGTCGGTGAAGTCCAGGTTCACGGCGATGCGGCTCGGTGCGCGTTCGGCGAGCTCGGTGAGCATCGCCTCGTAGCGTGCCTCGCCCTGTCCGAGGAAGACGTACTGCGCGTCGAACGCGAAGTAGCCCGGGTCGCCGAGCACGAGATCGAGCCCCTTCTGCGAGACGAGGCGCGCCGTGAGCCCGAAGATCGGCGCCGACCAGCGGCTCAGCCCCGTGGCGCGCTGCAGCGCGAGCCGGCAGCGCTTCTTCCCCGCGAGGTTCTCGGACGAGTAGCGACGCGGGATGATCGTGTCGCGCGTCGGGTCCCAGATCTCCTGGTCGATCCCGTTCACGATGCCGACCAGCCGATCACGCAACGCCACGAACACACCATCCAGGCCGAACCCGCCCTTCTCGGTGCGCAGCTCGTGCGCGTGCGTCGGGCTCACCGTGACGACGAGATCGGAGAAGACGAGACCGCCCTTGAGCAGGTTGACGCGGCCCCACCACTCGAGCTGCCGATGGTTGTACAGCGAGATGGGAAGCCCGATCTCCGTCATCGTGGACTCGGGGAAGTGCCCCTGGTATCCCGCGTTGTGCACGGAGAGCACGGCACGGATCCCTTCGTAGTAGGGATGCGCGATGAACTCCGTCTTCAGGTAGATGCTCGCGAGCGCGGTCTGCCAGTCGTGCGCGTGCAGGATGCTCGGCGCCTCCGGCAGAAGCTTCGGCAGCGCCACGAGCACCGCGCGCGCGAACAGCGCGTAGCGGCGCGCGTTGTCGTGATAGTCGCCCACCTCGTCGCCGTAGAGGCCTGGTCGGTCGAAATACACCTCGCTCTCGACGAACACGATGCGAGGGTTGCCCGGCTGGTGCGGCGCAGCCGGCTCGTAGAGGCGAGCCGTCTCGGTGCGTGGCCCCACGGTGAGCGAGAACTCGGGCGCCAGCGGACGCAGTTCGGTGCGCTCGCGCACCGCGGCGTACAACGGCATGATCACCGTGACGGGAATGCCCGACGCAGCCTGATATTTCGCGAGGCTCGCCACCGCTTCGCCGAGTCCGCCGGTGCGCGCGAACGGCGCCAGCTCCGGCACCAGATGCACGACCGGCGCGGGAGTGCCGTCGGGACGCGTGAGCGGCGCGGTCGGCACCGCCATCGCGGGCGTCTGCGGCGGCGGCTCGATCTTCTTGCGCGACGTGCGCTTGGGCCGCTCGGGAACCGTCGCCGTCCCGCTCGTCGCGGCCGCCTTCTTCGCGCGCGGCTTGCGGCGCGGCGTCGTCACGAGCGACGAGGAACCATCGCCCTCCGCGCTCTGTGTGCTCGGGGCGTGTCCGTTGCCGCTACCGTTCCCCTCGGAGTGGCGCGCGTCGTCGGCCTGCGGCGCGGGTGGCGTCACCGCATCCTGCAGCAGTTCGGTGTCAGTGTCGGATGGAACTCGTTCCATGAGTTACGAGCGAAAGGCGGGACATGGATGGGCACATCGACGCAAAAACGTCGCCCGACAACGATGCATTCCGAACCGTGCATCCGTCAGGCGAGCAGCGGCGCCGCTCACGAATGGAGACTGATCTGTGTCCCGAATGATACGACAACGCCGCCCCGATTGGGGCGGCGTCGAAATGTCAGTCGCGAATGCAAAAGCGGTGAGGAGGCGGGCCGATGCGTGCGCCTGCCGACGCACCGGCCCACGCTCGGGCGCTCACCCGCCGCCGCTGCCGAACGTGTCGCACGCCCGCGGGTCGCCCGTCTCGAATCCCTTCCGGAACCAGCTCACGCGCTGCGCCGAGGAGCCGTGGGTGAACGAGTCCGTGTTCACGTGACGGCCGCTCTGCGCGAGGATGCGATCGTCGCCCACGGAGGCAGCCGCGTTCAGCCCTTCCTCGATATCGCCCTGCTCGAGCTTGTCACGCTGCTGCGTCGAGCGACCCCACACGCCGGCGTAGCAGTCCGCCTGCAACTCGAGCCGCACCGAGTACTGATTCGCCGTCGACGGATCGCCCTGCTGCGCGCGCCGCACCTGCTGATCGGTGCCGAGCAGATGCTGCACGTGATGCCCGAGCTCGTGCGCGATGACGTACGCCTGCGCGAAGTCGCCGGACGCACCGAACTTCGTCTTGAGCTCGTCGTAGAAGCTCAGGTCGATGTACACCTTCTCGTCGAGCGGGCAGTAGAACGGACCCATCGCCGTCTGTCCCGTGCCGCATCCTGTTTCCGTGGCACCACGGAACAGCACGAGCTTCGCGTCGCGGTACGGCGTGCCGTACTTCGGCAGCACGTTCGCCCACGTCTGCTGGGCGTCGTCCAGCACGAACGACACGAATCGCACCTCCGGCTCCTCGCGAGCCGAGTCGGCCGGCGCCAGCTCTCCGGTCGACGTGGTCGTGGCCGGTACGTCCTCGAACAGATTCCGCCCAAACAAGAGGCTCAGCACGAGCAGCACGGCGGTTCCGCCGAGCCCCATTCCCATGCGGCCGACTCCCGAGCCGCGGCGGTCCTCGATGTTGGAGCTGCGCCCCATATCGTTCCACTTCATAGCGGCCTCTGCGCTCAGGTGTGCGGCCCTGGAACAGGGATTCGAGGGGGCCAAAAGGCAAGAAGCCGGCCGGGCCCTGGAGAGTGAGTTGGTGAGTTGGTGAGTTGGATCGTTGGTTGGCTGGTCGGTTGATTGGTGAGTTCACTGCCCCGGCCACTCAGCCAGCGTGCGACTCCACGAGTCACTAACTCACCTTCTTCAAGGGTTCTCCAAACTCCCGCCTCACCTCATTCAGCACCTTCCGCACGTCGCGCTCGGCGGCGTCGTTGTTCTTCGCCACGGCGAGGTACTCGCGCATCTTCGCGAGCGGGATCTTGCCGCCCCGGGCATCGGAGCCGAGCGACTTCAGGAGATCCATCAGCTCCTCGTGCGCCGTCGTCGCCGGGTCGAAGTCGTCGAGGCCCGCGCCTTTCTGCACCGCGCCGCCGAACACGGGGGCGAGGTCGCGCGCCGCCGACCATCCGGTGAGCTTCTGGTCTTTCGACCACGAGCGGTAGCGCGACTTCCGCACGACGACCTCCGAGCGCGAGGTCTTCTGTACGATCAGGTCGAACGCGTGCGTGAACTTCTTCGGCGAGAGCGACGACTTCGCACCGTCCTCGCCGTCGCCCGGCCGGTTGCCGACGAACTTCGTGCGCTCCTCGGCCACGACGAACACGTGCACGCCGAGCGCGCTCACCTTCCGGATGAGCCGCGTGAGCTCCTTCGCGATGCGCGCCCAATCCGCCTGGGCGCGCCCCTGCTCGGCGATCGCCCGGCTGCGCGACGCGCCCTGCAGCTCATCCACGTTCGCCGCCGGCGCAGCCGACGAGTTGTCGATCCCCAGCTGCGCGACCTTCGGATCGACCAGCTGGGTGAGACTGTCGATCAGCAGCGACTTGTAGCTGCGGTACCATCGCGGATCGCTCGTGAACTCGTCGAGGAACGCGACGAGCGTCTCGAGGTCGGGAATCTTGTCGGGGCCGAGCCGCTTGAACCCCTCGAATCGGTCGTCGTTGAACAGGCCGGCCGACACGTCGGAATCGACGACGATCAGCGGACGCGGGAGGTTCTCGTATGCGTCGTGGCTCTTGCCGGTCTCGGGGCCGCCCCAGATCTGGACCTTCGCGCCCATGGCGAGCTGGGTGCTGTCTTCGACCTGATCGAGGAAGCGCGGGGTACGTGCAGGGTTGGTCATCTCGTCATCCATCCTGTGTCGTCGCGTATCGGGGATCCGGATCGTCCAGCGCCGAGCCCGCTCCCTCCCGCGACGTGGATCGAGGGAGTGATTCGGCGTTTGTTCGGGACTAAAAATGTACCGTGTCCGGGCGCGACGCGAAAGCACTCCGCGACTACTTTGGAGAGACTTCCTTCACCTGCCGCGCCGCATGCCCGAGCCCCAACAGATCGAGTCGTCCGCTGCCGTTCCCAGCTGCCCGAAGTGTGGCGGCGCGATGTGGGACAATCGCGAGGGAAAGCGCAATCCGAAGGCGCCCGACTACAAGTGCAAGGACCGCAGCTGCGACGGCGTCATCTGGCCGCCGCGAGCGGGGACCTCCGCCGCCGGAGCAGGGGGAACGCAACCGACGGCGCCGCGTGCTCCCGCCGGCGCGGCCGCGCGCACGGCCATTTCAGCGCCCTCGGCGAGGGAGGCGGACGCGGCGCGTCCCGTCACCGCTGGTGTCAGCGGAGCACGCGTGGACTCGGCCGGCATGCCGCTGTGCCCGATCTGCGGTGGCCCGATGTGGGACGACCGAACGTCCAAGCGCAATCCACGCGCGCCCGACTTCAAGTGCCGCAACAAGCCGCGCGAGCGAGGTGGTCCTGGCTGCGAGGGTGTGATCTGGCCGGCCCGCGATGGCTCGCCCAGCCCCTACCCGCCGTCGACGGCTCGCCGATCGTCTCCCGCTCCACGCGAAGCGCCGCCCCCCTGGGACGGCCCCCCACTCGACGATGCGCCGCCGCCGGATGAGGACGATTTGCCGTTTTGATACGCCCTTCAGGCAAACCGTTTGCGCTTCGGCGGCGCATGCTCACCCTCATCGAGAACGGAGATGTCTACGCGCCCGAGCATCTCGGCGAGCAGGCGATCCTGCTCGTGGACGGCAAGATCGGGCTGATCGGCGAGGTCGATCGGGATGTCGTCGAGTCGGTCGGAATCGACGTCGAGGTCATCGATGCCAGCGGGTGTCTGATCTGCCCCGGCTTCATCGATCCGCACGAGCACCTGCTCGGCGGGAGCGGCGAGGAAGGCTTCGCGACGCAGACCCCCGAGATCCACCTCTCCGAGATCGTCTGCGCCGGCATCACCACCGTCGTCGGTACGCTCGGAGTCGACACGACGATGAAGACCATGGCGGGACTTCTCGCCAAGGCGAAGGCGCTCCGCGAGGAGGGACTCACCGCCTATCTCTGGTCAGGGGGCTACAACGTGCCGCCCACGTCCGTCATGGCGTCGGTGCGAGAGGACATGATGTTCATCGACGAGGTGATCGGCGCCGGAGAGGTCGCCATCGCCGACGAGCGCGCCACCGAGCCTTCCGTCCGCGAGCTCGCGAAGCTCGTGGTCGACACCCGCATGGGCGGGAAGCTGAGCAAGAAGGCGGGAGTCACGCACTTTCACGTCGGCCCGGGCAAGCGCCGCATGAAGTGCCTCGAGGAGATGCTGGATGACGAGCAGTTCGAGATCGATCCCCGCTGGCTCTATCCCACTCACGTGGAACGAAGCGAGGCGCTGATGCGCGACGCGATCGCGCTCACGAAGCGGGGCTCGCACGTGGATATCGACGTGCAGGAGGAGGACCTCGCCCACTGGCTGACCTTCTATGTCGACCACGGTGGTGACCTCTCGAAGCTCACGGTCTCGTCCGACGCGTCCAAGAAAGGGCCACAGACACTCTTCGAGCAGATCCGCAACTGCGCGCGTGGCCACCGGCTCCCCCTGCCGCAGCTACTCGCGCTCGTCACGCGCAACACCGCCGAGGTGCTCAAGCTCACGCGGAAGGGGCGGCTCGAGGTCGGCGCGCACGGCGACATCCTCGTGCTCGACCGGGACGAGTTCCGCCTCGTGCACCTGCTCGCGCAGGGCAAGCGCATGGTGGACGACGGGCGACTCGTGGAACACGAGTCGTTCCTCGAGGGTAGCAATCGGGAGATCGCGCTCATCGGCGAGGGGTGAGGCGGCCCGCCGCCGCCGCCGGGTCGCTGCCGTTTGCACGAACGGTTGGACGAAAGTCCAAGGCCGCGCTTTCACAGACTCTGTACTTTGCTTCCCTCGGGTACTCCGTAGTTTGCTTCGCCGGCGGGCGCGTCGTTTGCGGCGAAAGCCGGGCAGGACGATTCCCGCCTCCCTGAGTGAGGAGCGATCCTTGATCGTGCACGCCAGGAGACCGGACTTCTCGGAGTTGTTCGACCGCGCGGTCGCCGCGTGCGCCGAATCGCAGCGGCTCGTCGGGCGCTCGACGCGCACGATCGCCCGCACGCGGGCGTCGCGTGCCGACGCCCTGCAGCTTCGCCGCGTTGCCGTACAGATGCGGGACACGTGGGCCGAGGCGGAGGCCGTCCACTCGGTGCTGCGGAACGAGGTGGAGCGCGTCGCGCGCGACATGCGCAGCGCCGGGATCGACGACCGTGCGGCCGTTGCCACCGTGCGCGCCCACATCCGGTTCGTGCTCTACGACAGCGGGCTCGCCGAGCAGGATGCGGAGCCGGTGGTCGCGCGCGCGAGCCTCTGGGTCGAGCAGATCTACGCTGCCGCCTGAGCGGCATCGTCGAGCCCGGCTCGACGACGGGGCGCCCGAACCTCGCCTTGCCCGAATCATGCATTTGCGTCAGCCATGACGAGCACGCCACGATCGACTCGATCACGAGTCCCGCACTTCCGTCCATGCCGCGCGCCGGCCACCGCGATCACGGCACTCATCCTGGCGCTCGGCTTCACGCCGCCCGCCCGCGCATCGGCCCAGAATCCGCCACCGGGTGACAACCGGACCGTCGTCCCCCGCGACACGGCGCACGCCGAGCATCGGCGGACGCTGTTCACGTATCGCGACGCGATCCTCGCCGCCAGCTTCGCCGGACTCACCTTCGCGATGTTCCCGCTCGATGAGAACGTCGCGCGTCAGATCCATCAGGACTCGACGTTCAACGGCTTCACCCAGAAATCGGCCGTCGGCTTCGAGACGATCAGTTCGCCCGGCGCCTACATCATCGGGGGGAGTCTTTACCTGGTCGGTCGCGTCGCCAGGAGGCCGGATCTCGCCGACTTCGGCTGGCACGGCACCGAGGCCCTGCTCGTCGCCAATGGGTTGACGGGCTTGCTCAAGGGGACACTGGGTCGGGCACGCCCCTTCGTGTCGAACGACACCAACCCGCGCGACTTCCACTTCGGCGGCGGCTTCGGAAACGCCGACCGGCAGTCGTTCCCATCCGGGCACACGTCCACGGCGTTCGCGGCCGCGTCGGCCGTGACGAGCGAGATTCGGCGCCTGCACCCAAAGGCCCTCCCCTACGTGGCGACCGTCATGTACGGCGGCGCGACCCTCGTCGGGCTCTCGCGGATGTACCACAACAAGCATTGGGCGAGCGACGTGGCGCTCGGCGCGGCAATCGGTACCTTCAGCGGTCTCAAGGTCGTGCGCTACTCGCACGCGCACCGGGACAACAAGGTCGACCGCGTGATACTGCATGCCGTCATCGCGCCCGACGGTACGGGCGGCGGCTATCTCGGCTTCGCGCTCCCGGCCCCCTGAGGACGACGCGCTCTCGGTCGACGAGGTCGGGACGCGTCCGCGCTCGGTGCAACCCGTACCTCGTCACCGCCGTAGGGCCGACCATGTCTTCACGCCTTCAGCAGGCTCCCGCGCCACCTCCCGCGCCACCCCCCGCGCCGGACGCGCCGTCTCCGAACGTCGTCTCCACCGGACAGCTTGCCGGCGCCGCGATGAGCAAGCAGGACATCGCCAACCTGCGGGCGCGCCGGTCGGAGCTCAGCGATCAGCTCGAGAGCGCGACGGGTCGACGCCGTTCGCTCGCCGAGCAGGTACGGCACGCCGACGGCGTGAACAAGGCCGGGCTCGAGGCGCGGCTCGCCACGCTCGACCAGCGCATCGTTCGGATCGAGGGCCAGCTCGACGAGGTCGGACAGCAGCTCGCCTCGCCGGAGGCGGCGCAGTACGTCGCCATGACGGAGCCGCCGGTGAACTTCCGTGGGCCCAACGTGCGTTTCTCGAACGTCGATCCCGAGCCCATCATCATCTGCTTCATCCTGTTCGTGCTCTCGCCGATCGCGCTGTCCATGTCGCGGCTGATCTGGAAGCGCGGCTCGCGGATGGCGATGGCCGCGCCGGCGATGCCGACCGAATCGGGCGAGCGCCTCGAGCGGATCGAGCAAGCGGTAGACGCGATCTCGATCGAGGTGGAACGCGTCTCCGAGGGGCAGCGGTTCGTGACGCGCCTGCTCTCCGAGCGGAACGGGATGGCACTGAACGCGGCGCAGCCGGGGCAGGAGCCGGTGCGGGTGTCCGCTGTCGACGCGAGCCGCGTGCGTTGAGCGAGGGAGCGTGGCCGGGATGATGCGCAGCGTCGTCCTCTGATCATGCCGCGTACGACGAACACCCACACGGTCGCGTCCGACCTCGATCACGAGCACGACGCCGGATTCGCCGAGGCCTCGGCGCGTGCCGCACGCGCACTGGAGTCGATTCCGCCCGAGCAGCTCGGCCGTCCTCTCGTCGTTGCAGCGAACGGCGCACGCGAGATCCGCGTTGGCACGGCGTCGTGGACCGACCCGACGATCACGAAGGGCGGCGTGTTCTATCCGCGCGGCGTGACCTCGAGCGAGGACCGGCTCCGCTACTACGCGAGTCAGTTCCCCACGGTGGAGGTGGACTCGACCTACTACTCGCTCCCCGAGCGCGCGATCGCCACGCTGTGGGCCGAGCGTACGCCCGACGACTTCGTGTTCCACGTGAAGGCGCATGCGCTGATGACCGGGCAGCCGACGGAAGTCTCACGCCTTCCAGAGCCGCTCATCGACGCACTGCCGGCAGCGCTCGCGGACAAGGCACGCATCTACGCGAAGGATCTGCCGCTCGAGCTGTACGACGCCGTGTGGGCGTACTTCCTCGACGCGCTCGAGCCGTTGCGCATCGCAGGGAAGCTGGGTGGCGTGCTGCTGCAGTATCCGCGCTGGTTCCTGCCGACGCCCGAGAACAAGGACCATCTCGCCGAGTCGGCCGCGCGCCTCGCCGGTACGCCGGGCGCCGTGGAGCTTCGCAATCGGCACTGGTACGGCGGGGCGGACGGCCGCGGCAAGGCGACAGAGTGGACGCTCGACATGCTGCGCGACCTCGGCCTCGCATACGTCATGGTCGACGGACCGCAGGGACTCGAGAGTAGTGTGCCTCCCGTGGCTGCGGTCACGACCCCCGAGCTGGCGATGGTGCGCCTGCACGGCCGCCGGTCCGCGACGTGGGAGGCCGCGAAGGTGCCGACGGTGGAACGCTACCGCTATCTGTATTCGCCGCAGGAGCTCGAGGCATGGGTCCCGCGCATCGAGGAGGCGAGTGCGCAGGCACGGCGCACGACCGTCTTCCTCAACAACTGCTACGGGAACTACGGCACGACGAACGCGCGCGAGCTGCTCGCACGACTCGACGTCGCGTTCACGCGCGCCAGCTGAGCGCGACGAGCTCGGCGTCGGAGAGCTTGAACCAGTCGCTCGGGTAGTCGCGCACGCGGCGCACCACGAGCTCGCTCGAGAAGATCAACGAACGGCCGCTGCGTCTGTCGTACTCGGAGAATGGCTGCTCGCTCACGAGCCAGACCTGTCCGAGATCGTCGATGAAACGGCGTGTTCCAGGCTGCTCATCGGAGCGCTGGACCTCAGCGAGTTCGCGCGAACCAGTCATGCGCAACGAGACCGACGGCGAAAGGGCGAGCGCGTCTGGTGTGACGCGAATGCATTGAGTTGTGAGCAGATCAAAGCTGCACCGCGTGTGATGTGCGGTCAACGTCGCCGCCCGTGTCGAATCGTGGCGCGCAACGGTCTCGCTTGCCTGGTCCTTCTCCACGAGTCGTGATGGGTTCGTTCTCTGATCATTTCTCCTCGAGCGCATCGAGCTACGCGCGCTACCGGCCCGGCTATCCGCCGGCGCTGTTCGACTGGCTCGCGTCAGCCGCGCCGGATCGCCGCGTCGCCTGGGATTGCGGCACGGGGAGCGGTCAGGCAGCCGTGTCGCTCGCCGATCGCTTCGCGCTCGTGCTGGCCACCGATCCGAGTTCGGCTCAGCTCGCGCATGCGGCACGGCACTCCAGGGTGCGCTACGTGGCGATGACCGCCGAGCGCACGGCCCTCGCCGACGGCTCGGCCAGCCTGGTCACGGTCGCGCAGGCGCTGCACTGGTTCGACCAGCCTGCGTTCTACGCCGAGGCGCGTCGGGTATTGGTGGCGCGAGGGATAGTAGCCGTGTGGAGCTACGGGCTGCTGACGCTGCGCGATGCGATGCTCGACGACGTCGTACAGCGGTTTTACCGGGAGACGGTGGGGCCGTACTGGCCGACGGAGCGCAAGCTCGTGGACGAAGGCTATCGATCGCTCGAGCTTCCGTTCGCGCGTGTGGACGCACCCCCGTTCTCGATGACCGCCGACTGGACGCTCGACCAGTTCGCCGGCTACCTGTCGACGTGGTCGGCAGTGCAGCGTGCGCGCGCCGCGACCGGCATGGACCCTCTTCCGAGCGTGCTCGCATCGCTGCGTACGGCGTGGGGAGAGGAGGGAAGCGTGCGTCGAGTCGAGTGGCCGCTCACCATCCGCGTCGGTCGCGTCTAACGGCGCTCGCCACGGCGCAGCGGATCGCTGTCGACATTCTCGACATACCGATCCAGCGTCGGTCAAGCCCGTCAGTTTCGCCCGAGCTCATGGGGATGCACGCCTTCGCGATGCGGCAGAGTGCACGATCCGTTGCATTTCGCGACAACTCTCATCGCGAACGACGGCACGAGATGACCGATCCAACCAGGCAGGGCGACCGAACTCGCCAGGCCGCTGCGGAGATCTCGGGCAGTGTGACTGCGAGTGTCACCAATTGATCAGTCTGGCCCCGACGTTGCCTTGGGAGGGGCTGCCGACGCACGCGAGTCGCGCGTATCTCCACCGGCCGGCGGGCGATCCGATGCTGGATCGCTGCGGTCCACCGGCCCTCTTCCGGGCGTTCGCGCCCGACAGGAAACGTCAGATGAGGATGTTCAAACAGCTCGAAATCGCGGCAGAGTCCTGATGGACGGTGCCACCATTGGCGACGACGCCAAGCTGCTGTTCCGCCACATCGAGCACGCCGGCCGCTCTGCGATCGATGACGGCTCCGGCTACGTGGTGGTCGAATAGCCCCGAGCGCACGCCGACCGAAGAAATCCAACAGCCGAAGAAACGGTGGCCGGTGGTGGCGCGTCCCTGAGGCAGCGCCACCGGCCGTCGTGCAGCGACGCTCTCCGGGCGACGCAGCCGATGTCCCTCCACCCCGGCGTCCTTCCCTCCGTGTCCTCGCCCGCCGACGGAAACGCGCGCCGCACCCCGCACCTGAGGGTCGTGGGTCCGACACCGGACCACGCATCGGTGCGTGCGCTGATCGACCGAGATGAGGCCACAGCGTCGTCGCGCGCCGAGCGTGCCGTGGCGGCGGCGGAGCAGGGAGACGATCCGAACGCGCTCGGCCGCGCGCTCCATGACCTCGCCGTGGTGCGCTGGCGGCAGGGCGACCTCGACGAAGCCGAGCGCCTCCTGCACGAGGCGCTGCATCGGAGCACGAGCGCCGCCGATCCGCGGCTCCAGGTCGAGGTGATGACCAGCCTCGGTTCGCTGGCGAAGATCCGGGGCGACTTCCGCGAGGCGCTGCGCTGCTTCGACGAGGCGCTGGCGCTCAGCCGCCTCCACTCGCGGCTCGACGACATCCTCGGCACGCTGAACCGCCTCGGCCTCGCCAACATGGCGCTGCATCGGCTCGACGCGGCGGACGATGCCTTTGTGGAAGCGCTGACGATCGCCGATGCACTGGGCGGATTGTCGATCCGGATTCAGCTCGAGGTCAACTGCGCGGCCCTCCAGATCGAGAAGAGCGACTACGTGGAAGCGAAGCGTCGCTGTGATCGCGCCATGTCGCTCGCCTCACATCTCGGCGACTCGCGCGCCAACGCGGAGGCGGAGAAGGTCTACGGGGTCATCGCCCGCGAGACAGGAGAGCTGGCACAGGCCGAAGCACACCTGATCCGTGCGCGCGACATGGCTCGTGCGGTGAACGATCTCGAGCTCGAGGGCGACGTGAACCGCGAGCTCGCCGAGCTGTTCGATCGGCTGGGACGGAGCCGCGAGACTCTGCGGGCATTCAACCGCGCGCACTCGTGCTTCACGCAGCTCCGTGCGCGGCACGAGCTCGCGGACGTCGGCCGTCGGATGGCACGGCTCGAGGGCGACTTCCTCGACGTCGTCCGGCAGTGGAGCGAGTCGATCGAATCGAAGGACCAGCACACCCAGGGGCACTGCGAGCGCGTGGCCGATCTCGCCGGCGCGCTTGCGGCGAAGGACGGTCTCGAGGAGAGCGCGCTGTTCTGGTTGAGCATCGGAGCGCTGCTCCACGATGTGGGCAAGCTGATCGTGCCCGCCGAGGCGCTCAACAAGGCCAGCCAGCTCACCGACGCCGAGTGGGCGATGATCCGCCAGCATCCCACCGCCGGCGTCGAGATGCTCGCCGAGGTGGAGTTCCCGGACGACGTGACGTCGATCGTGCGCAGCCACCACGAGCGGTGGGACGGCCAGGGCTATCCCGACCGCCTGACCGGCGACGCCATCCCGTTCGCGGCCCGCATTCTCTGCATCGCCGACGTGTACGACGTGCTGACGACGGAGCGCAGCTACAAGCAGGCGTTCTCGCATCTCGAGGCGATGGAGATCATGCGCCGCGAGTCGGGCCGCCAGTTCGATCCGCAGTTGTTCGGCAAGTTCGAAGAGCTGGTGCGGCGCGGAACGATTCATCTGCCACGCACCACCGACCGGAAGAGTCCCGCGCGGCGTTCGGGCGCGCAGAACGCGCTCGTCGTCTCGGAGGAGGACGACCTCACCGGGTCGCTCATCCGCCGCGCGTTCGTGAACGTCACGTCGGCGGTGCTCATCGAGCGCCGACGTTCCGGCGCGACGGTGTCGCTGCTCGTCATCGACGTCGACCAGTTCAAGTCGGTGAACGACAACTACGGACACCTCACGGGAGACGATGCACTCCGACTCGTGGCGGAGGTGGTCCGCGAGCACCTCCGGCCCGGTCAGTACACGGGCCGCTATGCAGGCGACGAGTTCGTCGTGCTGCTGCCTGGACTCGGCGGCGACGAGGCGCGCGTGCTGGCGGACACGATCCGCACGACGGTCGGCACGATGGCGATCCCGTTGCGCGAGTCGCCTGGACAGTCGATGCACGTGACGCTGTCCATCGGCGTGGCGACCGCGCCGATGCACGGCGAGTCGTTCGAGGCGCTGTTCACCGCCGCCGACCGGGCGCTGTTCGACGCAAAACGCGAGGGACGCGACAAGGTGGTGCTGGCGGGCACCGCGTCGGACGGACCGCCCCACCTCCACTTCACGCGGTTCGTTGGCCGCAGTGCCGACGTGCGCTCGCTGATGACGGCACTCTCCCAGAGCGTGCAGGGTTCGCCGCAGGTGCACGTGGTGATCGGCGAGGCGGGCGTAGGGAAGTCGACGCTGCTACGTCAGCTCATCCCCGAAGCGCGACTGCGCGGTGCCGTGATGGTGACCGGACGGTCGCTGGAGACGGCGAGCCGCGCGCCGTACGGCCCGTGGGTCGAGATCGCCCACGCGCTGCACGAGCACCGGCTCGTGCCGTCGCGCCCCTGGCCGATGCTCGAGCGCCTCGTGCCGGCGTTGCACGGCGGATCGAGCAGCATGAGCGTCGTGCAGCCGCTCGACGCGACGCAAGGGTTCGTGCTCATCCAGGAGATCGTCGCACTGCTGCGCGGCGCGAGCGATGCGCGTCCCATCGGTCTGGTGCTCGAGGACATGCAGTGGGCGGATTCGGCGAGCTGGGACGTGCTCGAGCACCTGCTCGCCCAACTCACCACGGAGCGGATCTTCATCGCGCTCACGGTGCGCAGCGAGGACGTGTCGTTCGGCGCGGTACGCGAGCGCCGGCAGCGGCTCTCACGCGACGAGCGTACGCGCGAGCGTCGCCTCGAGCGTCTCACCGCCACCGAGGTGCGCGAATGGCTCCAGGCATCGCTTCACCTCGCCGAGCTCGATGACGAGCTTCTCGACTTCGTCCTGCGTCACACGGAGGGAAACCCGTTCCTTGTCACGCAGCTCCTGCGCACGCTCGTCGAGGAAAACGCGTTCACCCACGATGGCACGGCGTGGGTCTGGACGCTGCCCTCGGCGCTGCGGCTCCCGGTCGGGATGTCGGACCTCGTGGGACGCCGTCTCGACCGTCTGTCCCCCGAGGCGCTGCGCATCCTCGTCGTCGCGGCGGCGATCGGACGGATCTTCCCGGTCGGTCTCCTCGCCGAGGCGGCGAACACCTCGATCGATGCAGTACTCGACGCGGTCGACGCCGGACTCTCGGCCTCCGTGCTCGAGCCGGCGCACGAGCAGGACGACGACAGCTATCGGTTCGCGCACGCGCTGCTCGTCGACGCCGTGCTCGGGTCGGTCAGTCCGACGCGCCAGCGTGTGACGTACGAGCGCGTGGGCGATCTGCTCGCGTCGCGAGCGCCGGAGGACGTGGATCGCATCGCTGCGCTCTACGCCCGAAGCGGCAACGCCGGCAAGGCCCACGCGTGGTGTACGCGCGCCGCGGAGCGCGCCCTCTCGCTGCACGCGCTCGACGTCGCGGCCGACTTCCTGCGACTCGCCCTGCGTCACGCGAGCACGGACGAAGCGCGCTTCACCGTGCACGACGCGCTGGCGAAGGTGGGCGAGCTCTCGGGCCGATGGGACGACGTCGAGCGCTCGTGCGACGCGATGCTGGCGATGCCCGACGTCGTCGCGCTGCCTGCCCGCGCGCTTCCGATGCGGCAGCGCCGTCTCCAGGCGCGGCTTCGCCTCGGCGACAACGCGCGCCAGATGGAGCAGGAGTGCCGCGATCTGCTGGCGACCGCCGAGCGACTGGGCGTGCCGGCCGACGTCGTCCGTGCCCGCTCGCTCCTCGTGCAGACGCTCCAGCGCCTTGGCCGCACCGACGAGGCGATCGCGATGGCCGAAGGCTCGCTGCAGCTGGCGCAGGCGAGCGGCGAGGAAGCGCTGAGCGCCGAAGCGACCATTCGCCTGGCGCAGACCGTGCTGCCCGTCCGGCCACGCGAGGCGATCGAGCTGTCGCTGGATCTCATCGCGCTCGCCCGCGCGCGGCGCGAGCTGCTGCTCGAGGCCCGCGGCTTCCTCGTGCTCGGCGTCGCGCGAATGCGGACGCGCGACAATCTCGCGGGCGCCGAGGCATTTCGCGCGGCGCTCAGGATCGCGATGGACGCACAGGCACTCGACATCGCCGCCGGCGCGTCGATGAATCTCGGCGTCATCGAGATGCGACGCGGCGACTTCGCGGCCGCGCATACCGCGTTCCACGAGGCGCTGCGGCTGTACACGACGCTGCGCAACGGCACGAACCGGCTCGCCGCGCTGTACAACCTGGCGAACCTGGAGAACGAGCGCGGCGACGTCGATGCCGCCGCGGCGCTCTACCGCGAGACATCGCTGCTCGCTGAACAGCTCGGCGCCGACGACATCGCGATCGGTGCGCACGCCGGCCTTGGTCTCGTCGCGCTGCGTCAACACGACGACGCCGGCGCGCGCTCGGCGCTCGGCGCGGCGCAGCGCGCGCTCGGCACACGAGACGGCTGGTGGTTCCAGGGACGCGAGCGGCTGGAATCGCTGCGCATCCGGCTTGCGATCCGGGACGAAGGCCGCACGCACGCGGTGTCGCGCTTCCTCGCCGCCGTCGAGCGGCTGGAAGCGATGGACGACTACAGCGCCGCGTGGCTCGTCGCCGACTGCGGCGCCGAAGTGGCGGTCGACGAGGACGACGTCTGGACGATCATCGACCGGTTCGCCGAGCACGCGACGGTGCAGCAGTTCGTGCCGCTCGCCGCGCGCTACACCGCGCTCCGCGACGTGGCGGCGCGGCGACGCACGGACCAGCTGCGTCAGGGGCGCGAAACGGCGCGGACGGACGATACCGGCATGGTCGAGGAGTAGCCGGCGGCGCGGCTATCGCCGCGCTTCCCAGTCGACGAGCGGCGCGTCGCGGATCGCCGACTGAACGGCGTCGGCCACGTCGCGGCGCAGCTGGACGTGGCGCGTCGCCTCGCCACGCGAGTTCACACGGTTGGTGAGGAGCACGACGAACAGCCCGCGCTCGGGGTCGATCCAGATCGACGTCCCCGTATAGCCGGTGTGGCCGAAGCTGCGCGGCGAGAAGAAGCGGCCCGCGCTCGACACGGCCGACGGCGTGTCCCATCCCAGCGCCCGACTCGAGGCGACGTCCTGTGCCGAGGTCCAGCGCGCGATGGTCGTGGGACGCACGATGCGGACGCCGCCGTAGGTGCCGCCGTTGAGCAGCATCTGCACGAACACGGCGAGGTCACGCGCCGACGAGAACAGGCCGGCATGACCGGAGACGCCGCCGAGCGCCCACGCATTCGGGTCGTGCACGGTGCCGTGCAACTGGCCGCGCAGCGTGTCGAGCGCGGTGAGTGCGATGCGACGCATGAGCGTGGCATCAGTGGTATCGGGGGTGAAGCGCGTCGACGCCATTCCGAGCGGGCCGAACACGCGCGCGGCGGTGAACGCATCGAGCGTCGTCCCGGTGATGCGCTCGACGATCATTCCCATGAGCACGAAATCCCAGTCGCTGTAGATCACCTTGGTGCCGGGCGGGTTCGCCAGCGGCCGCGCGTTGATCTGCGCGAGATACTCGGCGCGACCGTGCGAGGCTTTCCACAGCGGCGCGAACGCCTCGAGACCGCCGCGATGCGTGAGCAGCATGCGCACGGTGATCGCCGCCTTGTCCGGCGCGGAGAACTCGGGGAGGTAGCTCTGCACCGTGCGCGAGAGGTCGAGCTTCCCTTCCTCCTCGAGGATCATCGCGGCCGTCGTCGTGGCGACGACCTTGGTGAGCGACGCGAGGTCGAAGAGCGTGGACGGATCGACGGCGGGCGAATCGGCCGCGTAGTCGGTCGCGCCGTAGCCCTTGAGAAGCACGAGCCTGCCGAACCGCCCGACGGCGAGCGCCGCACCCGGGGCCGCGCCTTGCTCGAGCCCGGAGCGCACGATGCTGTCCAGTCGCGCTGGCAGCTCGGGATCGAATCCCACGGCAATCGGTGGCGCGGCAACGAGCGCGTCGACCACGGCGAGGTGCGGCGCGGTCGGTGTGCGCGCGGGAGTGCTGGGCGTGGGCGCGGTGACGGCAGAGCGCGTACAGGACACGGCGAGCACGAGCGGCAGAGCGAGGCGAGCGAATCGCATGAGGTGGCGCGAGTGGGATCGAGCTCGACGGCGGAGGTGCCGTCGGATGCAATGGCTGCTCCAGAGTCGAGCACAGTGGAGACAGTGGGCGGTCGGCGCGAGTCTCGAAAGGTGGCGCACAACCTGCTGAACAAAATTTTACGCCACCGTCCGCACCCGATTCGGACATCGGCGCAGAGCCCGCTCGGAGCTACTCCGGGCGGGCTCGCCCGTTTCGGCATCCTGGAGCACGGGAACCGATCGGTGGGTTTCGCGCGGAGGGCGGTGCAGATTCCTCGACTCGCTGCGCTCGCTCGGGATGACGCGCTTCGAGGTCATCCCGAGCGCAGTCGAGGGATCTGCACTTCTCATGTGCGCCGCGTATGCATCAAGAATGGAGGGCTCGAGCGGATGACGGGGATTGGGCGGATGCACGAGCAAAAGACTTTGGAGGAGCGCCACGAGCGCCTCGACCCGGCGAACCCTTAAAAGCAGTTGCCCGTGCATCCGCTCGATCCGCCCTGATCCCCTTAGGCCCTCCGTTCTTGGTGCGGGACAGGGCGCAAGCCGTTCTCCGCGTCTTTGCGCCTCCGCGTGAAATGAAGTTGCCGTTGAGCCGCTGCCGATGCGGTCGCCATTTCGCGCACACCCGTGCGCTCATCACTGCCGATGACGCGACGTCACGGGCGGCCCTACCCGCATCGAGCGCACTGATGCAGGTTCTCCATCGCTTCCCGCTCACCTCGCTGCCGCACCCTTGCCGACGCGCGCCAACACAAAGTCTCGCATCGCACGCGCAGCGGGCGCCGCCGCGGCGTCGCTCATCCTGACCCTCGCCGGGCCGGCATCGGCGCAACGCGCCGTGACTCGGCGCGCCGCGATCGATGCCGCGCTCTCCGCGGGTGCGCGCGTGGCACTGGCCCGCGCCGACTCGGCTGCTGCGCGCGCCCGACTGCTCACCGCCCGGGCGCTCGGCAACCCGGCGCTCGCGGCGAGCTACTCGAAGTCCGCGCCGCAGGGACATCTCTCGCTGGAGATCCCGTTCGATGCACCGTGGAGCCGGGGCGCGCGCGTCGGCGCGGCGCGTGCCGCCGTCCGCGCCGCCGAGTTGCGCATGCTCTCCGAGCATGCCGCCGCCGTCGTCGAGGTCGACACGACCTACACGGCGGCGCTCGCCGCCGAGGCGCGATTCGGTCTCGCACGCCAGACGGCGCGCGAAGCGGACAGCCTCCGCGTGCTCACGGCGGCGCGACGCGACGCCGGCGACGCGAGCGAGCTCGATGTCGACCTCGCGAGCGTGACCGCAGGACAGCAGGCGATCACCGCGTCGAACGATTCGCTGACGTTCATGAGCGCCCTGCTCACGCTCCAGACGTTGATGGGGCTCCCCGCGGACAGCGTCGCCATCGTGCTCGCCGACTCGCTGCGACCGGGAAGCACCGTCACCGACACCATGCTGGTGACGTTCGGTGGGCTCGCGCTCCCGCGCGCACCCATGCCGCCGAGCGTGCGGTCGGCCGAGGCGTCGCTGCAGGCCGCGGAGCTCGCGATCCTGCGTGAGCGGCGGAGCGTGTTCGCGCTGCCGGCGCTGACCGTCGGCGTCGAGTTCGGCGATCCCGCCGGCGACGAGAAAGGGCTCCTGCCGCTCGTCGGCGTCGTGCTTCCGCTTCCGCTGCTCGACCGGAATCGCGGTCCGATCGCCGAGGCGATGGCGGAGCGCGACCGGGCCCGCGCGGAGTTGACGATCGCGCGACTCGAGGCGCGGCAGCGCCTCGTCGAAGGGATGCGCGAGCGCGAGCAACTGCTCGTCCGCATCGCGCGCGATAGCGTGCTCGTGCTGCAGGCGCAGCGGGTGGCCACGCGCGCGCTGACCGCCTACGCGGAAGGTGCATCCGCGCTGCCGGCCGTGCTCGAAGCGCGGCGAAGTGCCCGCGAGGTGCTCGCCCAGTACATCGACGACGTCGCCGCGCTGCTGATCGTGACCACCGAGCTGCGCGCGCTCACCCAGACTCTCCCCGGTCCATGACTCGTTCCACGCGCGCTGGCCGGCGCTCGATGCTCGGAGCCTGTGCGGCGCTGTCGCTGCTCCTCGCGTGCGCGAAGAAGGAGGGCGACGCGAGCGATGCCGAAGGCGAGAAGGGACCGAAGCCGGTCGTCGCCGTCTCGACGACGACGGCGAGCGTGGAGCCGTTCACGCACACCATCTCGGCGATCGGATCGGTGGTGGCGCGTCCCGGACGGTACGCCGCGCTGAGCGCGCCGTCGCCGACGCGAGTCGCGCGCGTGTACGTGACCGAGGGACAGCGGGTGGCGGTGGGGATGCCGCTCGTACGATTCGAGCAGCTCGAGTTCAACGCGGCCGCGGGCGGAGCCGAAGCCGCGCTCACGGCGGCGCAACGCGCCTACGAGCGCGCCGAGCGTCTGGCGCGCGAGGGGATCGTGCCGCGCAAGGACGTGGAGCAGGCGGCCGCGGAGCTCGCCGCGGCACGCAGCGCGTCCGTGACGGCGCGCCGCGCGCAGCAACTTTCGGTGCTGCGATCTCCGGTGAACGGTGTGGTCACGCGCCTCTCCGCCGCGCTTGGCGCCTCCGTGGACGCGGGACAGACGCTCGTCGAGGTCGCCGACCCGTCGGCGTTCGACGTCGTGCTCTCGCTCGGGCCCAACGAGGCAGCCGAGGTGCGTCCGGGGGCGCGCGTCACGCTGTCGGCGGGGGAGCGCAGCGGCGGAGAGTCGATCGGCGCCGGCACGGTGTCGACGGTGGCCGCCGCCGTGGACAGCGGTTCCCGCTCCGTCTCGATCCGCGTGACCATGACCACGCCGCGCCGCGCGCTCCGGCTTGGAGAGAGCGTGTTCGGCGAGATCGCGGTCGAGACCCGACCGAACGCCGTCGTGATTCCCGCCGAGGCACTCGTGCCCGACGAAGACGGTTACAAGGTGTTCGTCGTCGACCCGCACGGCACCGCGGTGGCGCGAAGCGTGAAGATCGGCGGACGCACCGCGACGAAGGTGGAGATCACCGCGGGGCTCGGTGGCGGCGAGACCGTCGTGACGAAGGGCGCGTTCGGAGTGGAGGACAGCGCGACCGTGGGTCGATCCGTGCCCGTGAAGCCGTGAGCGAACGATCGAGCGAGCTCGCCGTCGCGCCGCCGCGGCGCTGGTCGCTCGCCGGTGCCGTGGCGAGCCAGCGGCGCTTCGTCTATCTGGTCGTCGCGCTGCTGTGCGCCGGTGGGATCTGGGCGGCGCTTCGACTCCCGTCGGCGATCTATCCCGAGCTGCAGTTCCCGCGCATCACGATCGTCGCGCAGGGGTCGGCGCTCGGCGCTCGACAGATCGTGTTCGCGATCACGCAGCCGATCGAGGAGGCGGTCGGTGTCGTGCCTGGCGTGACGCGCGTGACGTCGCGCTCGATCCGTGGCGCAAGCGAGATCTCGGTCACGTTCGCGCCGAACACCGACATGGCGTACGCGCTACAGCAGGTGCAGGCGCGCGTGAACGAGCTGCGTGGCGACCTGCCCGCCGGGTTGGACATCGAGATGGAGCGGCTCTCGCCGGCGCTGTTCCCGATCGTCTCGTACAACCTCGAAGGGGGCGACCCGACGACGATGTACGACATCGCCCGCTATCAGATCCGCCCCGTGCTGTCGCGCGTGCCTGGCGTGGGTCGAGTGGACGTGCAGGCGTCGGACGTACGCGAGATCGAAGTGGTCGCCGACCCGGTCCGTCTCGCCGAGCAGGGACTCTCGTACGAGGATCTGGCGAGCGCGATCCGTGCCGCGACCTCGCCGAGCGCCGTCGGTCGCGTGGCGCAGGACTACAAGCAGTTGCTCGTCGTGACGGCGAGCGAGGCGACGCGTGCCGAGGACGTGGCGAACGTCGTCGTTGGACACGGGCTCCGCGTGCGTGACGTCGCGACGGTGGAGCTCGGGACGGAGGATCACGTACGCATCATCGCCGGCGACGGCCGGCCAGCGGCGCTGCTCAACGTGACGCGACAGATCGGCGGCAACACCGTGGCGATCGCGGACAGCGTGGAGCTCGCGGCGGCCGCCCTCCGGCGCACGCTGCCGGCCGGCGTCACGCTCAAGCTCGTCTACGACCAGGCGTCACTGGTGCGCGAAGCGACCAAGTCGGTCCGCGACGCGATGCTGATCGGTGCCCTGCTCGCCGTCGCGATCCTCTTCATCTTCCTGCGGCGCGGCCGGATCACCGCGATCAGCGCGGCGTCCATCCCGCTCACGCTGGCGATCACCGTGTTCGTGATGTGGCTCGTCGGGCAGACGTTCAACCTGATGACGCTCGGGGCGATGGCGATCGCGATCGGACTGGTGATCGACGACGCCGTGGTGGTGACGGAGAACATCGTTCGCCATCTCAGCTTCACCCCCGACCGCGCCGTGGCGATTCGCGACGCCGTCCACGAGCTGATCCTACCCGTCACGACATCCACCATCACCACGGTGGTGGTGTTCCTGCCGCTTCGATTGCTGGAGGGCGTGGTCGGACAGTTCTTCGCCGCGCTGTCGATCACGCTGACGATCGCCGTGCTCGTGTCGCTCGTGCTCGCGGTGACGATCATCCCCATCCTGGCCGAGAGCTTCCTCACGGGGGAGGCGGGAGTGGTGGACGACCAGGGTGGTGCGGTCGTGAAGCCGCCTGCGGCGCGCGGAGCGCGTGCCGTGCTCGCGCGCATCGGACGCGCGACCGACGCGCTGTCGGACCACTACGCCAAATCGCTCGACGGTGCCCTGCATCATACGCGGCTCATGGTCGCCGGTGCGCTGCTGCTCATGGTGGCGGGGGCGCTCGCGTACCGCTTCGTCGGCACTGGCTTCCTCCCCGAGATCGACGAGGGAGCGTTCGTGCTCGACTATTTCACGCCGGGTGGCACCGCGCTGGCGGAGACGGATCGGCAAGTCCACATCGCCGAACGGATCCTGCTCGGCATGGGAGAGGTGTCGGGAATCTCACGCCGAACCGGTGCGGAGCTCGGCCTCTTCGCCACCGAGCAGAACACGGGCGACATCGTGGCGCGACTCACGCCGGCGAGCGAGCGAGAGCGCTCGAGCCAGGAAGTGATCGACGACGCACGCGCGAAGATCGAGTCCGCGGCGCCGCGGATGCGCATCGAGTTCGTGCAGATCCTGAGCGACGTGATCAACGATCTCGCCGGTGCGGCGCGGCCGGTGGAGATCAAGCTGTTCGGAGCCGATCTCGACGCACTCGAGCGCTACGCGCAGCAGCTGGAGCCGAAGCTGTCCAAGGTCGATGGACTGGAGGACTTCTTCAACGGCGTGAGCGAGCGATCGCCGGAGCTGATGATGGCGATCAACGGCGCCGAGGCGAACCGCGCGGGGCTGACCCCGGAACAGGTGGCGGGCGCAGTGAGTGGTGCGCTGCTCGGCGCGCCCGCGGGGGAAGTGCGACTTCAGGACCGCTCGATCGGCGTCCGCGTGCGCGCGCCCGACGCGGTGCGTGGCGACGCGTTGCGCCTCGGCGCGCTCCCCGTCGTGGTCCCGGCGAGCCGCACGACCGCGCCGCTGTCGGTGCTCGCCACGTTCACGCCTGCCGAGTCGCGCGCCACGTTCACGCGCGAGAACCAGCAGCAGATGATCACGATGACGTCGGACGTGAGCGGCCGCTCGCTCGGAGCGGTGATGGCGGATGTGCGGTCGATCCTCGCGGCGTCGCCCCCGCCGGCCGGGATCCGGGTCGAGGTCGCGGGCCAGTACGCCGGTCAGCAGTCGGCGTTCCGATCCATGCTCGCCGTGCTCGCACTTGCCGCCGCGGCGGTCATCGCGGTGATGGTGCTCCAGTTCCGGTCGTTCGTCGAGCCGCTCATCGTGCTCGTCGCGGCGCCACTCTCTTTCGCTGGCGCCGTGACGCTGCTGCTGGTCACCGGCACGCCGCTGAACGTGTCATCGTTCATGGGCCTGATCCTGCTCGTCGGGCTCATCGTGAAGAACGGAATCATCCTGCTCGACTTCACCCACCATCGGATGCGCGTCAACGGCGAGGCGCTGGAGCCGGCGCTGCTGGAGGCCGGACGGGTCCGACTGCGTCCGATCCTGATGACGACGCTCTGCACGCTCTTCGGGTTGCTGCCCCTCGCGCTCGGACTCGGCGCCGGGAGCGCGATGCAACGCCCGCTCGCCCTCGCGGTCATCGGCGGGCTCGCGCTCTCGACGCCGATCACGCTTTACCTGGTGCCGGCGTTCCTGGTCGCCATTCGAGGGCGAGAGTGGCGGTTGAGCGGTGAGCGGTGAGCGGTGAGCGGTGAGCGGTGAGTGGTGAGTGGTGAGTGGTGAGTGGTGAGTGGTGA